>ERZ506432.547-NODE-547-length-15806-cov-4.128182_pt1 | contig 15806 bp, 16 predicted proteins | sample MGYA00513663_ERZ506432 | MGnify/ENA metagenome assembly ERZ506432
CGAAAATCCACATAATACACTTACATCTTTTACCAACACTCCCATTTGCAACAAATAACATGCTCGGTTTAGCCTAATTCCAAGAAGAAACTCAAGCATAGTACAGCCGACTTCGGACTTGAAACACTGACAAAGGTAACCACGACTCACATAAATATGTTTCGCAATAGAGTCTGCTGAAATGTCCTTTTCCAGATTTTTTCGCATAAAGTGAATAGCATCTCTGATTCTTGATGAATATTGTCCCCCTGTAGCTTCCAATAAGGAATTAGCTGTTGACATTGCCATATCGAGAGAATTTTCTATATTGGATCCCGCATTTAGCTTCTTGAGAATAATCGGACATGGCAGTGTTATATTTTTGCAATAGAAAATTTTATTAAGACTGTCCAACGCAAAACTATATGTCTCAAAATTTAATGAAGGGCGTACAATTCCCTCGAAAATTTCATATAGCAGTTGATTTATATCTTGGATATCCCTTTCGTTAACAGCAAATTCAATAGCAACCAAGTATTTTTTCAATGTGTCGTAATCCACAATTTTCGGTAAAGTGAGTTGCGGAAGAACAGTCACATTATTTCCGGACTCAAAAAAGCATTTTATATCATTTTTGAAACTATAGGCATTAATAATCTCAACAACCGGGGCATCTTTTGATATTCCATGAATAACAAAAGTGTGCGTACTGTATTCATCAAATAAGTTGTTAATACATTCGATAGCATTGTTAATCATTAATTTTTCTGTGTGTTTAACAAAAGCGATACATAAGTTCTGCTGGCTTATATCCAAACGATGTTCGCAATTAATAAAAAAGCCTGCAAATTCACGACGCTCATTTTCAGTGAAACTGCCAATATTGGGATTGCGAACAGTGATGAATATACTAAAATGTTCAAATGGAACATTAGTGGGATTTAATGCGCTTGAACAGCGGGAGATTGGCGTACAGTTGTTCGAAGAATCAAAAATACTTTTCAGTTTTTTGGGGCTGATATCATCATTTGATAATTTACCTATGATATTTTGACTGTATACCGGATTATTTACACTTTCCTTGTTACACAGAAGAATTATACGAGAACAAATCTTGTCCGCTTCAAGTCTGGATGCAAAAGCTATTCCATCGAACAGTGGGGAACTTTGCTCTATAATAATATAATCAGGTTCCATCTGATAGGCTTTTTGGAGTGCCGATGTGGTAGTTCTTGCCTCTCCAATAAGAATAACGGAGGGAATATCATCAATTGCGTATCTAAGACTTACCTTAGATGATGTAATATCCGAAAATATCAGTACGCTCTTCAAGATATCTTTCCTCCAATTGTCTTGTTACTAATATAATAGGGGGGTTATTTATAAGAAAGAAATAACATTTTTCGAAGGATATGTCAACCCTTTTGAAAATTAGTACAGAGATAATTTGGTGAGATTCCTTTATAACGAATATACACAAAACGAAAAATCCCGAACAGTTGCACGGGATTTTTTGAGACGGCTGGCAGAATCGTAAAGCTCAAGGATAAGTATGTGGCTATGTGCCATAATTCATATCTACCAGACTCAATGAAGGTTCTTCTTGAAACACTGATAACGGAGAGAACAGCGGTTTTAGTAGGTCTTTCTCAAAATTAAATACCGTATGAATTAAGGGGAGTGTCGCAGAACATTTACATCCTGCGACACTCCCCTGTTTTTGGTTGCAATCAAAGGAACTTGATACAAGTGGCTTGCCTGCCACTCTGCCCGCACGCATCTTTGACATACGATTTATTGCTCCCGCAAATAGCATTGCAGGGAATTCGCTTAAACTCGTGACCGAAGGAAGTGTTATCTCTATTAAGATGATTAACGGGAAGGCTGTCCCAGCAAACATTTGGGCGAAAGGTTCAGTTGTGCAGTTGTCTATCAACAACACTGGCACTACACCTACTGCCACTCTTTCTGGCGGTGGTGGTTCTTCTGGGCACTTGGTGTCGGCTACTGCCCCTGATGATACTTCTGTGCTGTGGATTGATAGTGCAAATGGCTATTTTGCAAAGATTTGGGACGGTTCTAAATGGGTTGGCATAAGTGCCGCATGGGGTTAAGGAGGTCTATATGGATATCGCAAAGAAAGCATGGACAACTGACGGCTATCTCGGCCACCAGGAACAAATGCGGAACATCCCATACGGTAAATATACGATAGGTGAAAAGGGCTGCGGATTTATCGCAGCCTTTAATGCATTAAAGGCGAGTGGGAATCCGCAAGATATTGATTCTGTATACAATTGGTTTAACAAAACTCTATTTGCGGGAGCGCGGTGGGGTACAAACATATTCCAAATGGTCACATTTTTAATTAAGCACAAAGCGTTTAAGGGGTTTAAGCTTACAAAGAAAGGCTATTCAGATTTAAATGTTGGCATTCTTCTTTATAATGTCGGCGGTTAGTACCATTGGGTGGCTTACTACAAGTACCCTAACTCTGTTGACAAATTCCGTTTCTTAAATGCAGGGTTCTGCTATAGCAATCGCAGATATAGTATTGATAAATTCGTTTCGGAAGAATGCAAAGGATGGCTTCGTTATGTAATAAAGGTTGCGTGATTTTAAATGAAATTCTCAAAGAAAATTGTTATTTTCTGCATTTCAACTGTGATCATCTATACAATTGCTGTCCTTGTGCTGATGTTTTCAACTGGCTGTAGCGAACCGACCACTTTAACGGAAAATGTATTTACCTATTTCGGGATTGAGGCGTTTGCTTTGGCACTGATTAAGGTGGCCGATACGGTAAAGGAAGCAACTGATAAATTTGAGCATTCAAAGAAAAAACACAAGAGAGAAGAAAAAGGAGATGATTAAGTGTCGAATTTTGTTTTGCCACAGAACTCACAGCTTCTGTTCTACCCCATGAAGCAGTGTACAATTTCTGCTGGCTTTAAGGCGAAGAAGTATAAAGATCATTACGGTTATAATCACTATGGAGTTGATTTTGACTCCCTTGGTGATACAGACTTTGATGTGCTTGCTGGTGCCACAGGGGAAGTCCTTGGTGTTGAAATGAATAATGGTTCCGCTGGTGGCATTGTTGTTATCAAGTATGTCAATATCTATGTGCCGTCGAAGAAGAAGACGATGGATCTGATTGCAAGATATGCCCACATGATTACCCTCTATGTGAAGAAGGGCGACCGTGTGGCTGCTTACACTCCTATCGGAAAGGTAAGCGGCAATCATAAGTGGTACAATCACATTCACATGGAAGTTGATACCGATACAAAGTATCCATTCTATACTGTAGGGTTTAAGGAGTCTGCGAGCCGGTTGCTCATTGCGTCCGGTGCTACGGACAAGACCCTTCTTGATCCGTTAGATGTGCTTGTAGTTGGTAACGAACAGACGGCAATTCTCCATCCCCTCGCTACCCTTGTCGGGCCAAATGATGTCCCCAAATATTTTGAAAAAGAGTTTAAGAAAGAGCTGCCCTGCGGCAGCTCTTCTTCGTATCAGACTCTTATCCAACCTATTAACAACATGAAAATCACATCTGGCTATATGAACACAAAGTACCGTTATGTATTCCGTTGCACCCATTATGGGCACGATGCGATTTCTATTAAGGGCGACAGAACGATTTATGCGTCTGGTGACGGTAAGGTTATTCGCTGTGGCATGGATTCTATCTGCGGCAACATCGTTGCCATTAAGTACGAAAAGTGCCTGAATGAGAATACCGGCAAACCGCAGGATGTAATCATTCGCTATTTCCATTTGGCGTCGATTGCGGTTAAAGAGGGACAGGCTGTTACCAAAGATACAAAGATTGGCGTAATGGGCAAGAGTGGCGTTTTGAGCACCGGAGTTCATCTGCATTATGAGATTGATACCGACGCCAGAGAACAGTATGCGTGCTATACGCCAACGATTGGTCGTAACGGAACAATTCTAAAGGCCGGCACTGCATCCACTGTTAACCCTGCTGTATTTATTCATACGAAGGTTTCCCCGCCGGACTATCAAAGCGTACAAATTGTCACCGATGGATTTGCCACATCGGAAGACAAAGACATGAAAGTGATTAAATAATTGGAGGTATTATTATGGAGACTACTTGGATTACTCTTTTAAATGAAATCATGCAGACTGTTGTTGTCCCGCTCATGGGCATCCTAACCGTATTCCTTATCAAGGTTATACGAGAAAAGATGGACGCTGCCGCTAAGAACACGAAGAACGAAACTCTTGCAAAGTACATTCTCATGCTTAAGGAGACCGTCGTAGATTGCGTAGAAGCCACTAACCAGACTTTCGTTGATGCGATTAAGGCAAGCGGCGAATTCACTCCAGAGGCGCAAAAAGCCGCCTTTGAGAAGACTTTGAACGCTGTGACTGATATCCTCTCCGAGGATGCAAAGGAGTATCTGTCTGAAGCCTTTGGCGACCTGGAGGGATATATTACTGCTCTCATCGAGGCTACTGTTAAGCGCGTAAAGAACGGCTCTGTTGCGTAAGGCAAGGGACTTGACAAAAGCCCGATTCCCATATACAATATGTTCAGTGATTGAGTTGCAGAAACCTGCGAAGCCTGCGACCGGGGGAGTTCCTGCGGGGACTCCCCTTACTTTTTGGAATAAGAAAGGAGGAACATTGGATGATTAGGCATTACATTATAATGAGCAGTTCTTATACTGAAGGAACCCGCATCGCGCTGGATATTGTAGAGGAAAGTAAGCTTAATAAAGAATCAATCGCTGGTATCTTAAAAGAGATTAAAGAAACCCGCGGGAAAGATGTCCCTCTTTCTACACACCTTATTTGCACTAGCTCTAAAGACTGGAGTTCTGTTCAGCGATATGACCCTTTCTTTGAGGATGTTAAATGTATTCCAACTGTGTCTGCTTTTGCTGAGACAATCAAAAAAAGTCGTACTCTGACAGGACTTGATGTTGCAGTATACATTCTCTCAAGGATTAAATGCACTCACTTGTCCTTGGAAAAGCTGGTCTATTTTTCATACGCTGATTATCTATGTGAAACTGGGAAACGGTTGTTTGAAGATCAAATTTACGCTTTTGAGCATGGCCCAATAGTAGATAGCGTATATGAAGCCTATAAACGAAGCGGAAGCAAGCGCATAGATCCTCCAACGATTGAAACAGACAGACCAGTTACCAGCACAGCTGAAGAGATGCCATCGAAAAGCAGAATACTTTTCGCAGTTGATGGATTAGAGAAACTGCGGTCGATTGAGCAAACCATTAACAGATATGGCAACTATGCTCCTTGGCAGCTCGTTTCTATAACTCACAGAGAGGGTTCCCCATGGTCATATGTAGATAGCTCAAAAGAGTATCAGCCTATTCCGGATAGGCTGATACTTAAGCATCACCATGTTGAAACCGAAGATATTTAAAATTGGGGAACTTATTTGTCTTGTATGTTATAAACAAGTTCCCTATTAAGTGCCCTGCCACTTTAAGCGCAGATCATCTATGAAAATGGCTGTCACAGATAAAATGTGACAGCCATTGTTCAAAAAGTTTAACTTATCTATTGCATTAGATTTTAATATCTGTTACAATTAAAGCGTGGAAACCAAGACGGTTGCCACAAGTTGATACCTACATCTGAAACAGGGGATTATCCCCAACACTCAGTGAGTCATCTGTTTGCGGCAGACGGCTCACTTCTTTCTGTTATAGAATTTGTCCCATACTTGGATGAAAATCCAGCAGATAGACGCAATCCAGAAAACTTCTTGAAGCGTATGTATCACCTCCCTGAGAAATAAATTTCCCACGAGGGCTATACATTCACCTTTCTCTCCGCACTCGCGGGATGACAGGCAACCGTCTTTTTAACCGTCCACCGTCTACGACCGGGTTGAAGAGACACATCTCCATCGCTCGTTTGAGTAGACGATTGGCTTCCACAATTTATATTCTACACGATTTGACAAAGTTGTCAATTATTTTCTATTAAGAAAAAATTTTTGACTATATTGACTTTTGCAGCATTTAGCATACAATAATAATAGAGGATGCGAAGCCTACCAAAATCGCTTTAACTCTGTAAGTAAATGTTTACCGCTTGCTGATGGTGCGGGATATAAATTATTCGGCGCGTAAATGTCTACCGCTGACCGATATGCGGGATACAAGTGGTCGGGTTGTAAATGTTTTGTAAAAGAAGAAAAGACGGTATCATTTGTCTAGAGATTTGAATTTGGCCTTTTCTATATAGGAGGTGTTTTTATGGCCACTTCGTCTATTAAGAAAGACTTTTATGCAAAAAATCAAGAAGCTTTTATGCTCCTGAAGAAGGAGCTTGAAGAGAAAACGGCGTCTCGCAAAGTGGTTGAATCTCCTGCCTTAAAAAGAGGTAAAGAAAAATTAGCCACCTTTGTATTTCGTTAAATGATTTAGTATCCAGAGCGTCTGAAGTTAACGGTATGGATTACTTAAATGATGCTCTGGATTCTTTTCGGTGTTACAAAGACATTGATATTGAGTCTTTCTTAAGAACAAAGGCATTGGAATACTTACATCGTGGCTGGTGCTCAATATACTTATTGTTGGACGAAGCTTCCTTTAATGATGGCAAGATTAAAATTGATGCATACTTTACCTTATCCCATAAGTCTCTTACAAATATAACTGCTTCTAAAACTAGCGTTAAAGCAGCATCTGGGTTTCCCCATTCAGACTCAATTCATTTTGTTTTAATTGGGCAATTAGGGAAATACATCGCTTGCGATGAAGGAAATATAACTTCTTCTGGGATAACATCAAAGGAGATTTTAGACTTTGCCTTTGAGATCATTCGAGATTCTAATGAGCTGATCCCATGTCGATGCGCTTTGGTTGAATGCGGAAATGAACTTAAGGTTCAAAAAGTGTACATGGACTATGGATTTAAGTTTTTCCAAGATGATGGAAAACATAAACAGTATTATAAAAGAATTTAATTTTACCCCGCCTCATCGGCGGGGTAATTTTTATTCAGTATGTAAGCCCTTATATAATCTCGCAATAATCTTGTGAGGCTATATAAGGGTTTAAATCTTTTATATTGGGGCTCAGTTATGGATATCTAAAAAGTTGTCAAACTGGTGTCAAAAGGCGTTTTCAATCAGCTGAAAATGGCTTGATCAAGCGGGTTTTCATGTCTTTTTACGAAGATCATGGTATACTCATAATAGTCGGTAAGCAGGGTCAGGTTGCGTTCACGGGTGATATAATCGCTCATAATAGTAAAACATCCTTTCTTCCTCTGATTTATGTGGTCTTGACCGACAGCGCAGCACCCTGTGGAACAGTAAGGGTGGCCTGTTCGGTGTAGGTAGCAAAGGGTTCATCGGTGGCGGGATCCTGCTGGGCGTGGAACACCAAAATGCTGACGGTAACAGAATAGCTGCCCGCTTCTGGCAAGGAATCCGGATAGGCATACAGTAGGTATTCCTCCGCCCTAATAATCGGAGTGGTGAGCAGCACGGTGCCATCGGCCAGAGTGTAGCGCACCCGCATCACACATTCATTGCCTGGGGTGTTTTCCAGCAGCAGCGGCAGGCTGCCATCCTTCCCCATAGTCAAGCTGCCATTAAAGAGATACCAAAAGTATTCCGGAGTGGTGTTCTGTGGGGCATTTTCGTAGCCCGGCAGACGGCCAGTATGGATGGTGGTATCCGCCATTTCAGTGTGGGTGGGTTCCGGCGGGGGATATTCCCCCTGAGGGAGAAGCAGCGCCAGCACCAGTCCAATGCCGACAGCTACCGCAGCTACCAACAGCGTGGAAATCATCTTTTTCGCCACGGTCATACGCCTACCCCCTCTTTTTCTCCGTCAGAATCAAAAAGAACGCTAATATTATAGCGCAATTTGTGCCAAAACACAACAGTTATGACAGAAAAACCCCCGACCACAGCGGATCGGGGGTTATAAGTGAATTGGCTTACGGGGCCTGGGTATTACCGCTCCCCTGACTATCGGAGGGGGTGAGCGTATCTACCCGGCCGACGGTACCGGTATTAAACTCGGTGCCGGAAACACTATCATTCATGATGGTGGTGACGGAGTAAAGATAAAAATCCTTGCCGTTTTTCCGCAGCTCATACAGCATGTATTTGGAGGGAGTCTCCTCCAGGTTACCCTTGCTATCATAATTGATACTGAGCACTGTAGTGGGTGGCACATAACCTACGGTAAGCTGGCAGCTATCCTGCTTCATTACAATTTTTTCCACGCTTGGGGTGGCAAAGCCAGTCATGGCGATGATGGGCACATGATAGGAAGCAATATCGCTATCGTACTGATAGGCATTTTCCATATCACCGATGGTCATATGCTCCAGCTTGATATTCGGACCAAACAGACTAACAGCCTGAGCGTCCACATCCGCCGCCGGGATGACCATGCGACCGTACTCATCAAATTCGTAGCTGCCGCGGCGTTCGCCCAGCATACAGGCCCACAAACTACTTTGCAGCAAAAATTCATTATCGCAGGTAGCGGGGTCAGTAAAATCGGGCGGGTCGAACATGACCACTGGCAGCAGCATCTGCTCGTACTTGGTTTTTTGGGCGGTGTTATCCGCCAGGTTGCGGGTAAGGCCATAGCACCAATTAAACACGGTGCATAGCCCAATAACGCACAGCACGATAAAAACGAGGCCAATCGGCGCCGCGTGACGGTTACGGGCATTCGTTTTCTCTGTACTCATAACAGGTTCCTTTCCTTACAAGGGGCGTTGCATCAATCCTTCTCTTTTTCCTTTTCGGCTTCCTTTTCAGAATCCGGGGCAAGGATGACACGCATTTTTTCGATCTTCTGTTCTTCCATTTCCAACACAGTAAAGGTAAGCCGGCCAAGCTGGAAGGTCTCACCGACAGCAGGGATGTGCTCCAATACTGAAAGCGCCAGACCATTCATGGTATCGTAGTCGTCTTCCTCAATATCGGCGGGATGGTAGTCAATTTCATCCAAGAAGTCATCCACCGGCATATCACCGCTGATCTCGTAGGTATCGGGGGTCACCTCGGTGAACTCGGTGACGACCTCGTCACGCTCATCATAAATCTCACCGACCAGCTCCTCCAGGACATCCTCCATGGTGACGATGCCCAGCGTACCGCCGTAGTCATCCATAACGATGGCAATATGCACCTTTTTACGCTGGAATTCCGAGAGCAGACGGGCAATTTTCATGCTGCGATGCACATACATCGGCTCGGTCATCAGTTTTTTGATATCGAAGTTCTTATTCAGCAGGGCAGCTTGCAGAATATCACGGGTATGCACTACACCGATGATGTGATCCACTGTCTCGCTGTAAACGGGAATGCGGGAAAATCCTTCCTCGGTGATGATCTGCAGTACCTCCTGCGGGGTGGATTCCTCATCGATGGCGACCATATTGACGCGAGGGGTAAGGATATCCTCCACGGTGGTATCATTGAACTCCAGAGCGGACTGTACCAGCTCTTTTTCCTGCTCCTCCAGCACGCCCTCCTCTTCGATGGTATCCAGCATATACATCAGTTCCTGCTCAGTGATGGTGGGCTGCTCTTCGCCATCGTCCTTCTTCTTAAAAGGCTGCATCAGTCGCAGGAACAGCCAGCTGAGGGGGGTAAAGACGGTCATGAGGATCCGCAGCACCCCGGCAAACGCCATCGAAATGCTCTCGGCGTTCATCTTGGCAAAGCTCTTGGGGATAATTTCGCCGAAGGTGAGAACGACAAGGGTGGAAATACCGGTAGCAATCGCAACCGCATAATTTTTGAAGTACGCAGTGGCGATCACTGTGACCAATGAGGAAATGGCGATATTAACAAGGTTATTGCCGATAAGGATGGTCGCAATCAGCTTATCGTATTGCGCGGCCACCTTTACCGCCTGTGCGGCACGCTTGTTGCCGTCTTCCGCCATGGTACGCAGGCGGATCATATTGGCCGCGGAAAACGCGGTCTCGGATGCGGAAAAGAAAGCGGATAGCATTAACAGAACCAGAATAAGTAGGTAGGTTGTACTGCCTATGTCGTCCAAAAAAATACACACTCCTTGTTTGAGTAAAAATGTTGATAGCACCATCACAGGAGACGGTGTTATTTTATATTGTAGCAAAAAGAGGATAATGCGGCAAGACCATGGATAAAATGTTCAGGCTTTATTCACAGCTTGGTGATAAAAGGCGGGGCACGGGTAATTGACTCTCCCCTGCCCCGCTGGCTTACGCTAAGGTGATTATTCCTTGCCTTCCTTCTTGGCTTCCATCTTGGCGATGGCATCCTTACGGGAAAGATTGATACGGCCCTGCTGGTCGATCTCGGTAACCATGACGAGGATCTCATCGCCGACGGATACCACATCCTCCACCTTTTCCACGCGCTTCGTATCCAGCTTGGAGATGTGGACAAGGCCTTCCTTGCCGGGTGCGATCTCAACAAAGGCACCGAAGTTCATCAGACGGGTAACAACGCCCTTATAGATAGCACCGACCTCGGGATCATTGACAATGGTCTCGATGATATTGATAGCGGTGCGGCAGTCATCGATATCAATGGCGGAAACAAATACATGGCCGTCATCCTCAATGTCGATCTTGACATTGCACTCGGCGCAAATCTTCTGGATGGTCTTGCCGCCGGAGCCGATGACCTCGCGGATCTTATCGGGATCGATGGTCATGCTGAGCATCTTGGGCGCGTACTTGGAAAGCTCGGGCCGCGGGGCGGGGATGGCCTTGAGCATAACCTCATCGAGGATATAGTTGCGGGCCTTGTGGGTCTTAGCAAAGGCCTCTTTAATGATCTCGGGAGTCAAGCCGTCGATCTTGAGGTCCATCTGGATGGCGGTGATGCCCTTCTTGGTGCCGCCTACCTTAAAGTCCATATCGCCGAAGAAATCTTCGACGCCCTGAATATCCACCATGGTCATCCAGCGGTCGCCCTCGGTAATAAGGCCGCAGGAGATACCGGCAACGGGAGCCTTGATGGGGACACCGGCATCCATAAGAGCCAAAGTGGAACCACAAATAGAGCCCTGAGAGGTGGAACCGTTGGAGGAGAGAACCTCGGAAACGAGGCGCAGGGTGTAGGGGAACTCCTCCACGCTGGGAATCACGGGCTCCAGGGCACGCTCGGCCAGGGCACCGTGACCGATCTCGCGGCGGCCGGGGCCGCGGCTGGGACGGGTCTCGCCCACAGAGTAGGAGGGCATATTGTACTGATGGATATAGCGCTTGGTGGTCTGCTCATCGATGCCATCAAGGATCTGAGCCTCACGGATGGTACCGAGAGTCGCAATGGTCAGCACCTGGGTCTGCCCGCGGGTAAACATACCGGAGCCATGAACGCGGGGGATAATGCCGACCTCGGCATCCAGCGGACGGATCTCATCCATGCCGCGGCCGTCTACACGCTTGCCGTCATCCAGCAGCCAGCGGCGCACCACAAACTTTTGCAGCTTGTAGATGCACTCATCCAGCATAGCGCCCTGCTCAGGGTATTTCTCATCATACTCGGCATGCAGGCGGTCATAGATGGGGCGCATACGCTCATCACGGATGTTCTTATCATCGGTATCCATGGCAGCACGGACATCCTCGATGAATTCATCCTTGATGGCTTCGAAGAGATCGTGATCGATCTCCTGGGATTCAAAGGTGAACTTGGGCTTGCCAATCTCGGCCTGGACTTCCTTAATGAAGGCAACCATCTTCTGCACCTCGGCAAAGCCCTTCATGATGGCTTCCAGCATGGTATCGTCATCCACCTCATTGGCGCCGGCCTCGATCATACAAACCTTTTCGGCGGTGCCGGCCACGGTGAGCTGAAGATCGCTCTTCTGGCGCTGCTCGGCATTGGGGGTGAGGATGATCTCGCCATCGACCAGACCGACATTGATGCCGGCGATGGGCCCATTCCAAGGAATATCGGAGATGGACAGTGCCATGGAAGCGCCGATCATACCGGCAATCTCCGGCACACAGTCGGGATCAACGGAAAGAACGGTCATCACAACGGAAACATCATTGCGCATATCCTTGGGGAACAGCGGACGGATGGGACGATCTACCACGCGGCTGGAAAGCACGGCCTTATCGCTGGGGCGGCCTTCCCGCTTCAGGAAGGAGCCGGGGATCTTGCCCACGGCATACAGTTTCTCTTCAAAATCGACGGAAAGCGGCAGGAAATCGATGCCGTCACGGGGCTTTGCGGAAGCGGTGGCATTGACCAATACGGTGGTCTCGCCATAGCGGACCAGCACAGAGCCGCCAGCCTGGCAGCACATCTTGCCAGTTTCAAAGGTCATCTTGCGTCCGGCAAATTCGGTTTCAAATACGCGGAAGTTTTCAAACATCTTTTTTCTCCTTACTTTGTGTCTTTTGGTCTGACGGCTCCGCTTTCGTTTTAGCAATAAAGCCTTCCTCCGGGGAAGATTTTTGCCTTCCGGGGGAACGATTCACTGCTAAACACGAGGGCAAAAGCCGCCCTGCTTACCTGTGAAAAATGGGCTAAAAACCGGCTAAGAGGGCAGACGGAATCCCCGCCTGCCCTCCGGCAGTTTTGCTTACTTACGCAGACCCAGCTTGGCAATGATCGCGCGGTAACGCTCAATATCCTTCTTCTTGAGGTAGTTCAGCAGGTTTCTGCGGTGACCGACCATCTTGAGCAGACCACGGTTGGAATGGAAGTCCTTGGGGTTCTGCTGCATGTGCTTGGTCAGGCTGTTGATGCGGTTGGTGAGAACAGCGATCTGAACTTCGGGGGAACCGGTGTCGCCCTCGTGGGTCGCGTACTCAGTAATAATCTTGTTCTTTTCTTCCTTGAGAATCATGTTATTTCACCTCATAAATTATTTACGCCAAGATCTAAGTATCGGGATCGGTGAAGTTCCCACGGGGAACACTCCCAAATACCGGGATCCGGTCATATCAATATGGAATTATAGCATATAATATGGCTGCTGTAAAGTGCTTTTGGGCGGATTTTTACGGCTTTTTATGGTGCTTTTCGGCGGCCAGTACGGTGGATCGCAGCAGCATGGTAATAGTCATGGGTCCTACCCCACCGGGGACCGGCGTGAGCCACCCTGCCACCGGGGAAACGCTCTCGAAATCCACATCGCCGCAAAGTTTCCCTGCTGCGCTGCGGTTCATTCCCACATCAACGACCACCGCGCCGGGTTTGACCATCTCTCCGGTGACAAAGCCCGCCTTGCCCACAGCGGAAATCAGAATATCCGCCCGGCGGGTCACCTCCGGCAGGTTCCGGGTCTTGCTGTGGCATACCGTCACGGTGGCATTGCGGTGCAGCGCCAGCAGCGCCATCGGCTTGCCCACTATATTGCTGCGCCCGATGATGACACATTCCTTGCCGGTCATGTCCACACCGGTGCTATCGATGAGGGTGAGAATACCGCTGGGCGTACAGGGGGCAAAAAAGTAATCCCCAATGACAATACGACCCACATTCTGCGGATGGAAAGCGTCCACATCCTTTTCGGGGTCGATCGCAGATAGGATCTCCTTTTGATCCAGATGAGCGGGCAACGGCAGCTGCACCAAAATGCCATCGATCTCTTTCCGGCCATTCAGTTCGGCAATGAGGGCAAGCAATTCCTCCCGGCCGGTATTTTCCGGCAGGGTGTACTGCTCGGAGTGAATACCAAGCTCCTCACAGGCCTTGTGCTTATTCCGCACATACACCTGGGAGGCGGGATCCTCTCCCACCAGCACCACAGCCAGGCCGGGGGTGATGTCCTCCGCTTTCAGAGCCTCTACCTGGATTTTTAATTCGGCGCGGCACTGGGCCGCCACCGCTTTTCCATCAATGATCTTCGCGCTCATGGGGTTCCTCTTTCTGTTCCGGTTGGGTCGGTTTCTTTCCGTTCTTCTTTTCGGCCAGCTTGGCATCCAGGGCGGCTATACGCTCCCGGCTTTCCTTGGTATCCACATAGCGGCCCAGGGTAAAGCGCGGCTTTTTCTGGCCTTCAATATACTCCAGCGTCATGGGCTTACGGCCCCGCAGAAAGATGAAGAGCATCAACCCGGCGGCAACGATAAACAGCACGCCGCCCAGCGCCTGGGAAACCCGCACACTGCCCCACATCAAACTATCGGTGCGCAGGCCCTCCACAAAGAAGCGCCCCAGGCCGTACCAGGCGGTATAGCCCAGTGTGATCTGGCCATCGTAGCTGCGGCGCGGGAACAGCCACAGCAGCAGGATCGCCACACCGATAAGGTTCCACAAGCTCTCATATAGGAAGGTGGGATGTACCGGCAGGGTGGGATCCACCATAATGCCCTGGGCGGCCAGCGCCGCCTGATGCCGGGAAAGATAGGCGGAGATGGTATCTGATGTCATACCCCAGGGGAGGGTGGTATTGGTGCCAAAGGCCTCCATATTGAAGAAATTGCCCCAGCGGCCAATCGCTTGTCCCAACATAACGCCGGGGAAAGCCGCATCCGCTACCGGCAGCATGGGAAGCTTTTTGATGCGGCAGACGATAAACGCCACAATAAGCGCTCCAATAATGCCGCCATAGATGGCCAGTCCGCCACCACGCAGGTTGAATATTTCCTTTAGATTATCTTTATAATTATCCCACTGGAATGCCACATAATAGGCCCGCGCGCCCACAATGGCGCCGACCATGGCCCACAGAATGATATCCAGTCCCTCATCCGGGTGGATACCGCAGGTGCGGTTATGGGAAAGATAGACCCATAATCCCAGGCCAAAGCCCACCGCGATGATCACACCGTACCAGTAAATATCCAAATTGCCGATGGATAACGCCACCCGGCTAATGGGAAGTTCCCACCCCAAACCGGGAAACCGCAGAATTTCCATGGTACCCACTTCCTTTACACTGATAGTTTTTACTTTTACGGTTTATTATAGCATAGCCCCGGCGGTATTTCTATTCTCATTTATAAATTTTTGTGCATATCGGCTTGTTCTGTGCTATAATGACCGAAATGACCCTTTGACATCCGTCCAAGATAAAAGGAGCTGTATTCCATGACAGAACTTCTCATCCGGCTATTTATCCGTGATAAAGACAATGTGCAGGACCCCACGGTGCGCCAGCAATATGGCACGCTCAGCGGGTTGACCGGCATCTGCCTGAATATCCTGCTGTTCCTGGGCAAGCTGGTGGCCGGCACTGTTTCCGGTTCCATCGCCATCACGGCCGATGCTTTCAATAACTTATCCGATGCCGGCTCCTCGGTGGTCACGCTCATCGGTTTCCGGCTGGCTGGGCAAAAACCCGACCGGCACCACCCCTTCGGCCACGGCCGGGTAGAGTACCTCTCCGGGTTGGCCGTTTCGGTAGTCATCCTGCTGATGGGCTTTGAGCTGGGTAAAACCTCCTTCGAGAAGATCCTCTCCCCTGCCCCGGTGGAATTTTCTCTGCTGCCGGTCATCATCCTGCCGGTCTCCATCTTGGTCAAGGGTTGGATGTACCTCTTTAACCGCAAGCTGGGCAAAAAGCTGGATTCCGCCGCCATGATGGCCACAGCCGCCGATAGCCTCAGCGATATGGTCTCCACCGGCGTAGTGCTGCTCGGCACCCTGATCGGACATTTCTTTAATATCCAGTTGGATGGTTGGCTGGGTATTTTGGTTGCCGTGTTCATCCTGTATACCGGCTACAATTCCATGAAGGATACCATTGATCCGCTGCTGGGCCGGGCGCCCGATCCCGAACTGGTGGATGGCATTCGCCGCCGGGTGCTGGCCCCTCCGGAAATTCTCGGCCTGCACGATCTCATCGTCCATGATTACGGCCCCGGCAGGCTGTTCGCCTCGC
>ERZ506432.570-NODE-570-length-15499-cov-3.679163_pt1 | contig 15499 bp, 12 predicted proteins | sample MGYA00513663_ERZ506432 | MGnify/ENA metagenome assembly ERZ506432
GCTCTTCCGATCTTGCGGCAAAGAATGATTCGGGACTTACCGAAAGGGGAATAACAATGGGTTCGTCAAAGGCAAAATACATGGGCTTCAAGGAGATTGCGGCATATTCGCTCGGGCTTTTCGGCTTTCAGGCGATAGTCGGACTTCTCAACTCGTATCAGGCGGAGTTTGATGCGTCGATACTCGGCGCGGATATCGCGGTAGTCGGTATTCTCGTGCTCGTCGCAAAAATCCTCTCCGCGGTTTTCGATCCGTTCGTCGGCAACATGATCGACCGCTCGAAGAGCAAAAAGGGCAAGTTCAAATCGATGATAGCAAAGTCGATACTCCCCCTGCTCGTCATGACCTCGGTGGTGTTCATAGATGTGCCGTTTAAGACGAACAAGGTCGCCGTCTACATATGGATCTTCGTGACCTACCTGCTCTGGAGCTTTGCGATGACCCTCGGCGACGTGCCCTCGCAGGGCATAGCCTCCGTCCTCACCCCCGACCCGACGGAGCGCACAAATGTCGTCTCAATTTCGAACACCTTCAAGCAGATAGGCTTCTCAGCCTGCGTCGTTATAGTGCCGATAGCCTGCCTTATCATTCCCGGAGGCTCCAAGGTGCTCGTCAAGAGCGGCGAGACGGATCTGCCGATGATAGCAAACGAGTATCTGTTCACAGCCGTCCTCACGGCCGTGCTCGGCTGCGTGCTGTTCATGCTCATCCCGCTCATCAGCAAGGAGCGCGTGCCCTACTCGGCGGGTGAAAAGATTTCTTTTAAGGATATGCTGAACGCGCTCAAATCGAACAAGCCGTTCATGCTCGTTATAATCTCATATTTCCTCGGCTTCGGCCGTCAGATGGCTATGGGCATTCAGGTTCAGGCCGCCAACATTCTTCTCGGCTCGCAGAACCTCGTCGCCGTGCTCGGCATCTCGACCGCGATAGGCACGATGATAAGCATGGCCGCCTGCCCGTTCCTCATAAAGAAGCTCGACGAAAAGAAGGTCTTTATCGGCCTGTCGATCTACGGCTTTATAGCATCCGTGTTCTCGTTCGTGATAGCCCACTTCTGGTTTATAAACCCCGGCAATACGGTGCTCACCGTGCTCTTCTATTTCTCGCTCTTCCTCTTAGGGCTGCAGTTTGCGTCCGTCAACCTCATGCCCATGATAATGACCGCCGACTGCGTTGACTACTATGAGTACGAGACGGGCAAGCGCATGGAGGGTACGGCATATTCGGTGCTCACGCTGACCATAAAGATCTGCCTTGCGCTCGGCATGGCGCTCGGTCTTGTTTTCGTTCAGGTCTCCGGCTACTCCGACACCGTGCGCGAGATAGCCGCGGGCACCGCCGCCGGCTTCACGACAAAGACCAAGGACACCGTGTTCTTCGCCTATTCCGTTGTCCCCGGAATTCTCTCCCTGCTCTCCGCATTCCCGATATTCAAATACGATATCGTCGGCAAGAAAAAGCAGGAGATATCCGACGCGCTCCAGGCAAGAAGAGCCGCCGCAGAGAAATAAAAAGCAAAAAGCTATCCTCCGTATGAGACATACGGAGGATTTTTTGTTGGTGTTATTTTAGGCTCCCTGTATAAAGGGCGGCTGATAAAAGTTGCGATTATTTTATTCAAACATCGCCTTGAAGGCTTTTATCCACTCGCGTGCTATCAGCGCGTGACCGCTCTCCGTCGGGTGGATGCCGTCCCATATCCAGTAGGCGCAGTCGCGTCCCTCTGCGGCGCTGTCGAAAACTTTTTGAAGCGGGATAAAAAATATTCTGTCATCCTTTTCGGCAATGCGGCGGCAGACCTGCGAATATCTGCTCAGCTTCCTGCGGCAAACGTCCTCCTCCGACTTGTATCTGTCCCTTGTCGGCAGGAAAAACGGCTCCATGAGGAACACCTTCAGCTCGGCGTTCGTCTCGAAGGACTGCGAAAGCATATTTTCGAGATTGCTTTCATATTCCTCCGGCTCAATATGATTTTCGTCCTCGAAAAGGAAACAGTCGTTTACTCCGATAAGTATGCTTAAAATATCCGGCTCTATGTCGAGCGCGTCCTCGCGCCAACGGCGGAGCAGTCCGCGCGTCGTGTCGCCGGAAATGCCGCGGTTTACGAATTGAAGTCCGGCGTCCGGATATTCCGCGCCGAGCATCCCGCTGACAATAAACGCGTAGCTGTGCCCTATCTGATGGTTTAAATCGTGGCGGAGTTCGGGCTCTTTGTATCTGTTGCCGTCCGTTATGGAATCGCCCTGAAACAGTATCTTCATTTTTTCTCCTCCTCAGTCTATATCCGCAAAAACCGTATCTATTATTTCTCCGCGGCAGGTGCCGTTGCTAAGGTCAACGAGCCGCGCCTCAAACGCAGGCTCAAGCTCCTGCGGTATTCTCATTTTCACCGTCACCGCGTCCTCGAACGCCGTATCCTCAACTATGCCGCCCTGCTCCGGGATAAGCGAGGCGAGCCGCCCGTAAAATGTGTAGTCGCAGCGGATTTTCACTATACTGCATTCAGCACGGGTCACCGTGCCCCCCGCGTCAACTGCGAGCTTCGCCGCGTGGGAATAGGCTCTGACAAGCCCTCCGCCGCCCAGAAGTATGCCGCCGAAATATCTTGTGACCACAAGCACGCAGTCGGTAAGCCCCTCCTTTTGAAGGACGTTGAGCGCCGGCATTCCCGCCGTTCCCTGCGGCTCGCCGTCGTCCGAAAAGCGGCAGATGTTGCCCTCTCTGATTATATATGCGGGGACATTGTGCGTCGCATCCCAGTGCTTCGAGCGGATAGAGTCTATAAACGCCGCCGCGTCCTCCTGAGTCGTGACGGGCGATATATAGCCGATGAACCGCGAACGCTTTTCAACGAACTCGGCGCTCGCCGCCGCTCTTATGGTTCTGTACTGCAATATTGCCGCCTCCCGTGCGCCTTATTCTTCCTCGCCGCCGTCGTTCTTCTCATACGGGAATTCGTAGACAACCTCTAATTTATGCCCGCGCATCCAAAGCGACGGCGTTACGCGCAGAGTGTAGCCGCAGCCGTTGGGGGTTATCCACTCGTGCATCGGAAGCTGCGGAAGTCCGAAATTCGTGAGCAGCGCCATCATAACACCGCCGTGGGTGACTATCGCAGCGCGGTCGGTCTCGGTCTTTATCAGTCCGTCAACTATTTTTATAAAGCCCTCGCACACGCGCCTTGCGAACGTCTCGTTGCTCTCGCCGAACGGCGGCTCGATGCCCTGCTCGCCGGCAAGCCAGCGCGGGAACATAGGATAATCCTTGAGCTCCTCAGCGTCCTTGCCCTCGAACTCGCCGAAATTGCACTCTATGAGCGAGTCTATTGTTATGCACTTGTTGTCGGGATAGAGTATCGCCGCAGTGTCCGTGCAGCGCTTGAGCGGGCTTGATATAACCGCGCCGACAGGCGGATAGACGAGCTCCGAGCGCATATTTTCGAGCTGCTTTCTGCCCTCTTCGCTGAGCTCGACGTCGGTATGACCGATGTATTTTCCCTCGGTCTCCTCTCTTGTGGCGCCGCTTCTGATGATATATATAATATAGCTTTTCATATTTCCTCCAAAAATACGCCGAGTATTTTGTTGAACTGTATAATTGAAAATCGACGGATATCTGCTATAATGATTATACAGATTGTATAAATAAAAGGGGTATCTATATGGCAACAGGTATAACTGCGCGGCTGTCCGCACTTCGAAAGGAAAAGGGCATAAGCCAGAAGGAAGCCGCAGCGGGGCTGGGCGTCTCGCAGGCTCTGCTCTCCCACTACGAAAACGGAATACGCGAATGCGGGCTTGATTTTCTCTGCCGCGCGGCCGACTACTACAATGTCACCACGGACTACCTTTTGGGCATAAGCGAATCGAAGCGCGGCTTTGAGGGCGCATTCGGCATAAACGACGACATCTACTCCGACGCGGAGCTCAGCACGCTGACAATATTCCGCGTTGCGGGCAAGCTTCGAAAGTTTCTGACCTTCCGCCAGGAGAACAGCGGCACCTCCTCGGACGTCATGCACATGATATACTGCCTGATTATGTACAGAATCATAATCGCAGAGTCCGCCAAGGGCACGCTCCCCTGCGAATGGGTTCCGAACGCCGAAGTGCTCAACGACCGAAATTACCTCAATATCATTGACCGCGTCGCAAACGAGCTGATAACCGTCAGCTCAAACGCGTCGCGTCAGATACCCAATAAGATACCTCTGTCCTTCAAAACCGTAATAGAACAGGCGCAAAGCATTATCAACTCCCGCTGCGAAAAGAGCGGGATAAAGCTCGGCGATATATACACCACCGAGTTCTGATTATATTCTCGCCACTCCGCTGTCTCTCGCAGCCTGCGCCACCGCCTCGGCGACCGTCTTTCCGACGCGCTCGTCGAACGCCGCGGGCAGGATGTAATCGGGATTCAGCTCCTCATCGCTGACGAGAGAGGCTATTGCCTTCGCGGCGGCTATCTTCATCTGCTCGTTTATGTCGCTTGCGCGGACATCGAGCGCACCGCGGAAAATTCCCGGAAACGCGAGGACATTATTAATCTGATTCGGGAAGTCGCTTCTGCCCGTGCCGACTACCGCAGCACCCGCAGCCTTGGCAAGGTCGGGCATTATCTCGGGCACGGGGTTCGCCATGGCCATGATTATGGCATTCTCGGCCATGGACTCCGCCATCTCGGAGGTCACTATTCCGGGCGCGGAGACCCCGACAAAAATATCGGCTCCTTTCATCGCGTCGGCTAAAGTGCCGGTGCGGTGATTTTTATTTGTAAATGCGGCTATCTCCGCCTTTGCGGGAGTCAAATCGTCGCCCGCGCAGATTATGCCCTTGCGGTCGCACATGATTATCTCGCCAGCGCCCTTGGAGTCAAACAGCTTCGCTATCGCAACGCCCGCGGCGCCAGAGCCGCTGAAAACAACGGTGCAGTCCGAGAGCTGCTTTTTGACTATTTTAAGCGCGTTCATAACGGCCGCAAGGCAGACCACCGCCGTGCCGTGCTGATCGTCGTGGAAAATCGGGATATCCGTGCGTTTCTTGAGCTTTCGCTCTATCTCGAAGCAGCGCGGGGCCGCAATGTCCTCGAGATTCACTCCGCCGAACGAGCCGGCGAGCAGAGCGACGGTGTTCACTATTTCGTCAACATCCTTCGAGCGCACGCAAAGCGGTATCGCGTCAACATCGCCGAACGCCTTGAAGAGCACGCATTTGCCCTCCATAACGGGCATACCCGCCTCGGGGCCAATGTCACCGAGTCCCAGCACCGCAGTGCCGTCCGTGACGACCGCGACGGTGTTCCAGCGGCGCGTTAAGTCGTAGCTTTTGCTGACGTCGTCCTTTATCTCAAGGCACGCCGCCGCGACTCCGGGAGTGTAGGCAAGGGACAGCTCGTCCTTGTTGCCGACCCCTGCTCTCGGCTTTATCTCCAGCTTGCCGCGCAGTTTATAGTGAAGCTTCAGTGATTCGCTCAGATAATCCATTTCAGTTTTCCTTTCCTGTTGCTCGGTATTTTTACGGCCGCCGATCAGAAAACCGGTCGGCGGCCAGATAATATCAGTCCTTCGCCCAGTCGCGTGAACGCTCGACTGCGCGTTTCCAGCCCTTGTAGAGCTCGTCACGGTGTGACTTCTCCATCTGGGGGGTGAATATTCTCTCGATTTCGCGGTTCTGCGCTATCTCAGCCCTGTCCTTCCAATAGCCGACGGCAAGACCCGCGAGATATGCTGCGCCCAGAGCCGTCGTCTCAACGGTCTTGGGTCTGTCAACTATCGTGCGAATCATATCCGACTGTATCTGAAGCAGAATATTGCTGACGCTCGCGCCGCCGTCGACGCGCAGCTCCGTAAAGGTTATGCCCGAATCGTCCTCCATCGCTTCAAGGAGATCCGTCATCTGATAGGCTATCGCCTCAAGGACGCTTCGCGCGATGTGGGCGCGGTTGACTCCGCGCGTGAGTCCGACTATGCAGCCGCGCGCATACATATCCCAATAGGGCGCGCCGAGTCCCGTGAACGCGGGGACAAAATATATGCCGTTGGCATCGGGCACGCTCTCGGCGAGCTCGTCGCAGCGTTTGGCGTTGTCTATCATATGCAGCTCATCGCGCAGCCACTTGATAACCGAGCCTGCGTTGAACGCGGAGCCCTCTATGGCATATTCGACCTTGTCGCCGATACCCCACGCGACGCCGGTGAGCAGGTTGTTCTTCGACTTGACACGCTTCTCGCCAGTGTTCATCAGCAGGAAGCAGCCCGTGCCGTAGGTGTTCTTCGCCTGACCGGGCTCAAAGCAGGCCTGACCGAACAGAGCCGCCGGCTGATCGCCTATTGCGCCCGAAATCGGAATACCCTCGAGTTCCTCAAGGCCGATTATGCCGCCCGCGACCTTGCCGTAGACCATACTTGAGGGCTTGACCTCGGGAAGGATGGACATCGGGATATTGAGATATTCGCACATCTTCTCGTCCCAGCAGAGATTGTCAACGTCGAAGAGCATGGTTCTCGATGCGTTGGAGTAGTCGGTTATATGCACTCTGCCGCCGGTGAGATTCCATATGAGCCAGGTCTCAACCGTGCCGAAGAGCAGCTGATCCGCCTCGGCGAGCGCGCGTGCGCCCGGGACATTGTCAAGTATCCACTTTATCTTTGTGCCGGAGAAATATGCGTCTATGACAAGACCCGTCTTGTCCTTTATGTACTCCTCCATGCCGTCCGCCTTTATCTGCTCGCAGAGCTCTGCCGTGCGGCGGCACTGCCAGACGATGGCGTTATAGACGGGCTTTCCCGTCTCCCTGTCCCACATGATAGTGGTCTCGCGCTGATTGGTTATGCCGATAGCCGCTATATCCTCGGGCTTCACTCCGCTCGAAGAAAAGACGGAGGTCAGCGCCTGAAACTGGCTGAAAAGTATCTCCATGGGGTCATGCTCAACCCAGCCCGCAGCAGGATAAATCTGATCGAACTCCTTCTGCGCTTTGGCTATAATGCTGCCCTTCTTGTCAAAAACGATAGCTCGCGAGCTGGTCGTTCCCTGGTCGAGTGCAAGGACGTATTTTGCCACTTGTATCCTTCCTTTCAATTTACAGATGTCTGTTCTCTGCCCGAGCGCCCGTTTTTCAAGCGTCACGCCGCTCGGCACATAAATTTTCATTATAAATAATAGCTCTAAACATACAAAAAGTCAATGTTATTGACGAAACACTTCGGCACTTTAACTAAAAAAGTAAAATATTATCAGTTTGCCCTGCGATAGTTCTTTAGTGTAAATATTAAAAAGCTTTTTTGATATATAATATGCTCCGCAAGCTTAAATTAAAGGAGTGTATTTTACTAATGGGAGACAAGCTTTCAGTCATCACGGGCGCTACGGGTCACGTCGGCTACGCACTTGTTAAGGAACTCGAGGCACGCGGCGAAAACTTCAGAATACTCATCAGAAAAGACAGCAAGATTTTTGACGGCATCAATTGCGAGCGCGTATTCGGCGACGTCACCGATCCCGCTTCTCTCGAAAAGGCTTTTGAAGGCGCGGACGTCGTCTATCACCTTGCAGGCGTTATCGAGATAAACAAGGGCAACGAGGACATGACCTGGAAGGTCAATGTCGACGGCACAAAGAACGTCGTTGAGGCGTGCAAAAAGTGCGGCGTAAAGCGCCTTGTCTACGCTTCCTCTGTTGACGCTTACCCCCCGCTCCCCGATAATCAGGTTATGCGTGAGATTTCTCACTTCAATCCCGAGATTCTTGACGGCACCTATGCAAAGACTAAGGCTACCGCCACAAACTATGTATTTGAGAATAACGACGACAAGCTTGAGACAGTTGTCTGCTATCCCGGCGCGTGCTGCGGCCCCTATGACTTCAAGGTCTCTTCCGTCGGCGAAATGGTCAGAATGTTCTTTAACGGCAAGTTCCCCGTATCGCTCGCATTCGGCGCATACAACTTCGTTGACGTGCGCGACGTTGCCAAGGGCATGATCGGCGCCGCCGAAAAGGGCAGACCCGGCGAAGGCTATATCCTCACCGACGAGGTCGTCACCGTTGACGAGCTTATACATATGCTCGCAGATATCTGCGGCACAAAGGCTCCCGGCTTCAAGCTTCCTCTCGGCCTTGCAAAGGCGTTTGCTCCTCTCATGGAGGTCTATTACAACGCCGCAAAGAAGACTCCGCTCTTCACCCGCTACTCCATCCGCAAGCTGACCTCCAACTGCAACTTCAGCTGCGATAAGGCCAAGAAAGAGCTCGGCTACGCTCCCATGGGCGCAAAGCAGTCCTTCACCGACATGGTCGCATGGATAAAGGAATACGAAGGCACCGGCAAGAAGAAATAAGCAGGCCGAATAAAAATGCCCCGACGTTAGCGGGGTGTTCGTAAGACACAAAAACCGATCTATGGCTCATAGGTCGGTTTTTTTATATTATTGCAGGGTGCATAAAAGCACGCCCTTTATCGGTTCGGTGAAAATGAGATTGGCGGGGGGTGCGTCGAGTCGCCGCACCCTACAAAGACATTGAAAAACAAAACAGTCGAATCAATGCGGGCGAATCCGTGCCGCAAATCCCAATTTGCCAATATCTGATACGGCTTCGATTTATACAGGAAAAGTCCCGACAGTACAATGCCTGTCGGGACTTTTCGTTTGCTTTTCCGTTCGGATTATTTGCCGAACAGCTTTTTGAAGAGGTATATTATCGCTCTGAACGGAGCGGTGATGATCTTGAGTAACGTCTTGAAGAATCCATCCTTTTTCTCAACCGTGACCTTGCACTCGGCTTTCACTCCGTCGGCCGATTCGGCGGTTATTATCGCTTCGCCCTTGGCTATCGCGGTGACTGTTCCGTTTTCGTCAACAGTCGCTATCGACGGGTCGGAAGAGCTCCATGTGACGGTGCGGTTAAATGCATCCTCGGGCTTCACTGTTGCGGTGATCGTGAATGTATCGCCGACAAACACGGTTTTTTCGCTCTCGGAGAGCTCGATTGCGGACGCCCTGACGAGCTTTGGAATAACTCTTGTTTCCTCTATATCGCAAAGCGAGCACGTTCTTCTCTCCAAACCGTCTTTTTCGTATGTGACCTCCTCTATAACTTCCCACTTGCCCCAGATATGAGGATCATCAATACAGTGTATAGTTGCATTCGTAAGCGCTTCATTATCAGCTCCGATAATTATCTCTTGCCACTGCGCACGTGTACCGAGATAGCACACAATTTTTATTGTGGAACAGTTTTTAAAAGCAAAATCCTTTATTTTTGTAACGCTGTCCGGAATAGTTATCTTTTTTAGACTTGTGCAGCCGGAGAAAGCACTCTCACCTATTTCCGTCACACTGCCTGGTATGGTTATCTCTGCAAGGCTTGTGCAGTCGCAAAAAGCTCCGTATTCTATTTTCGTCACACCGTCGGGGACGGTATATGTGCTGCGCTTATTGCCTTTGGGATATACTATCAGCTCGCTTCCATCCTTGTTAAACAGCACTCCGTCAACGCTCGAATAGTTTTTATTATCCGGTGAAACGGTTATCTCTGAAAGGCTTGTGCAGCCTGAGAAGGCATACTCGCCTATTGATGTAACACTGTCGGGTATGGTTATCTCTGCAAGGCTTGTGCAGCCTTCAAAAGCAGACCAACTTATCTCCGTCACGCTGTCCGGTATGGTTATCTCGGTAAGGTTTTTGCAGTAGTAAAAAGCATAATCGCCTATTTTTGTCAAACTATTTGGAAGCTTCACTTTTGAGAGTGATGTGCAGCCAGAGAAGGCAGACCAACCTATCTCCGTCACGCTGTCAGGTATTACTATCTCTGCAAGGCTTGTGCAACCTTCAAAAGCATACTCGCCTATTCCCATCACGCTGTCAGGTATGGTTATCTCTTTAAGGCTTTGGCAGCCGAAGAAGGCAGACTCGCCTATTCCCGTCACGCTGTCAGGTATTACTATCTCTTTAAGACTTGTACAACCGGAGAAGGCACCGTTATGACTATCATAATCATACCACCCTCCTCTTATTACCGTAACGCCGTCAGGTATGGTTATCTCTGTAAGGCTTGTGCAGCCGCGGAAAGTTCCGGCTTCTATTATCGTCAGGTTGTTTGAAAGCTTCACTTTTGAGAGTGATGTGCAGCCGGAAAATGCAGAGTCTACTATCTGTGTAACACCGTCGGGGACGGTATAGGTGCTACGATTGTTGCCTGCAGGATAGTCTACCAGTATGCTCATATCCTTGTTAAACAGCACACCGTCAACGCTCGAATAGTTTTTATTATCCGGTGAAACGGTTATTTCTGTAAGGCTTGTGCAACCCGAAAAGGCAGAAACGGCTATTGATATAACACTGTCGGGAATCACTATGCTTGTAATTCCTATGCAATCTCGAAAAGCTGCATAGCCTATCCATTTGACTTCATATCCTGCTATTATTTTTGGAATAACAACCTCTCCGGAATCAGGCCCTTTGTAGCGGGTTATTCTCATCCCAAAATAAGCCCCTTGAGAATCGCGCTCATACTCAAAAAGCCCGTCATCGGTGGTTGCCGCCTCCGCTTTCAGCGAAAGCATGGGCAGGCGGATGCCGACGAAGCCGCTCAGGGGCGCGGCGCCGAATATCATTATCAGCGCCATGGCGGCGGCAAGCAGGGATTTGAAAATATTTTTTCTTTTCATTGTCTCTTCTCCTATACATTTACTAATATATTCCGTCGAATATCTCCTTTTTCATAATATACCCTTTGTAATTTTCTGTCAAGAGATTTTATTCCAGTGGGTAATTTATCGTACAGTGCTGCCGCAAAACGGGGTTATCGCAGCAAAATAAAGTGATTTTTTTTAAATTTCAGCACTCCGTCGTCCCTGAGCGCGCAGAGCTGAGCGGACATCGCGCTGCGGTCAACGCACAGATAGTCGGCGAGCTGCTGGCGGTCAAACGGGATATCAAATTCGTTTTTTCCGCTTTTCGTCGCCTGCGCTGACAGATAGGAAAGCAGCTTTTCGCGCGTCGTGCGCTTGCCCATGTGGCTGAGCTTCGAGTTGAAATTCAGATTTTTGCGCGCGAGCTCGTGTATTAAATTGCCGACGAGTGCCGAGTGCGCCGAGCACGATTTCGGGCATGATTTGAGCACATATTCGACCTTCAGCCGCATTATTTCGCAGTCGCTCTCCGCCTGCGCGCCGACGGTCAGCCTCTCGCCCGTGCACGCAAAGGACTCCGCGAATATCCCGCCGCGCGTTATCCGCGCGAGTATGTTGCGGTTGCCCCAGAAATCGTCCTGCACTATCAGCACGCTGCCGCTCAACACAAGCCCGAGCGAATCCGTTCTTTCGCCCTCGTTCAGTATTATTTCGCCCCCCGCATACCTTCGGCTTCTCGCTTCGAGTGCGCCGAGCAGCTCCGGCAGCTCGGTTTCGGCTATTCCGTCAAAGAGCGGCGCCGATTTAATTTCCGCAAAATTTTCAAACATTTTTAATCCTCCGTTGTTTTTGCAACAGTATTTCTGTCTCAATTCTACTATAATTGACTTGTCAGGTCAAGAAAACAAAGCTTAAACTCGGAGGAATTTTTATGAAGCGCAGAATAATACATATTGACGAAGAAAAATGCAACGGCTGCGGAGCCTGCGCCGCCGCCTGCCACGAGGGCGCAATAGCCATGGTTGACGGCAAGGCAAGGCTCATACGCGACGACTACTGCGACGGGCTCGGCGACTGCCTGCCCGCGTGCCCCGCGGGCGCGATAACCTTTGTCGAACGCGAGGCCGCCGCCTACGACGCGGAGGCGGTCAAAGAAAACATGATGAAGAAAAGAGGCGGCGGACATCAGGGCTGCCCCGGGTCGAGGCTGATGACTATCAACCGCGACGAGAGCGCCGCTTCCCCGTCACAGCCGACGGAAATGCAGAGCAGACTGCGCCAGTGGCCCGTTCAGATAAAGCTCGTGCCGGTAAACGCTCCCTATTTTGACGGCGCAAAGCTGCTCATCGCCGCCGACTGCACCGCCTACGCTTACGCGGCATTCCACGAAAAATTCATAAGAGGGCACATAACCCTTGTCGGCTGCCCGAAGCTCGACAGCGTCGATTATTCCGAAAAGCTGACCGAGATAATCGCAAACAATAACATACAGTCCGTAACTGTCGTCAGAATGGAGGTCCCCTGCTGCGGCGGTATTGAGCACGCCGCAAAAATCGCGCTGCAAAACAGCGGCAAATTTATCCCCTGGCAGGTCGTGACAATATCGACAGACGGGCGCATACTCGACTGAGCGGTTGATTTATTTGCGTCTTTGCGGTATCATATACTGCGGAGGCGTTTAGAGATGAACAAGATAAATTATCAGCTCGCCCTCGACCGCGAGATCGAAGAAATAAAAAATAACGGGCGCGTGCCGACCCTGCTGCTACATAGCTGCTGCGGGCCGTGCAGCAGCTATGTGCTCGAATATCTGACGAAATATTTCGACGTCACCGTGCTCTACTTCAATCCCAACATCTACCCCGCCGAGGAATATGAACACCGGCTCAGCGAACAGCGCAGAATAATTTCCCTTCTGCCGACCGAGCACAGCGTAAAATTTCTCGAATGCAAATATGACCACGAGCAATTCATCGAAGCCGTAAAGGGCTATGAGCAGGAGCGCGAGGGTGGCTCACGGTGCGAAAAGTGCTTTTATCTGCGGCTCGAGCGCACGGCTCTCGAGGCCAAAAAACACGGCTTTGACTATTTCACCACCACCCTCTCCGTGAGCCCGCACAAGAATTCGCAGATACTCAACCGCATCGGCGAAGAGATGGGCGAAAAATATGGAGTGCGCCATCTGCCCGCAGATTTCAAGAAGCGCGAGGGCTACAAGCGCTCGATAGAGCTCTCGAAGCAGTACGGGCTATACAGACAGGACTACTGCGGATGCGAGTTTTCGAAGCAGGGGTAAAATTATATAAATTCGTCCGCCGCATTTATATCTAATACGGCGGACATTTTTTATTTTATTTTATCTTCAAAACACCACAACGAGCAGCATCTTGAACTGCTCCTTGCCGTAGACCGCGTGCGGGTGTCCGGCGGGCATGACTATGCTCTCGCCCTCGTGCAGCTCGTAGTCAACGCCGTCTATCGTTATTTTTCCGACTCCCTCGAGGCAGGTGACAAATGCGTCGCCGCCGGAGGCGTGGGTGCTTATCTCCTCGTCCTTGTCGAAAGCGAAGAGCGTTATGCTCAGCGCGTCGTTCTGGGCGAGGGTCTTGCTGACCACCTGCCCCGGCTGGCAGAGCACCTGATCTCTCAGAGTCAGAACCTCGGATTTTGAAATATTTTTCATGAGCTCTTTCATTTTCTTCTCCCCTTTTTATATATTATCCGCACATAAGACTGAATTATGTCTGAACACAGTATACCACCGCCGCTCGGCAAACGCAAATATAGCTATAGAAAATCCTTGCGTCTTATGTTAAAATAGTATACGGATAATTTCAAGGGAGTGTGCCAGATGAAAGAGAACAAGAAACTTGTCAACGAGATAATCAGCGACGTCAAGCACGACATGAGCAACGAGGATATCATATCCCTGCTCGCAGACAGCAGGATATCTGCAAACCCCGACAAAGAAAAATACACCTTCGGTCAGCGTGCGGCGGATAAAATCGCAAAATTTGCCGGCAGCTGGGCGTTCATATTCTCGTTCTCCGCCCTGCTCATTCTCTGGATGGTCGGAAATGTCATACTCGCAAAACGCGCCTTTGACCCCTATCCGTTTATCCTGCTAAACCTTGTGCTCTCCTGCGTCGCCGCACTGCAGGCTCCGCTGATAATGATGAGCCAGAACCGCCAGGAGGAAAAGGATCGCCGCCGCGCCGAAAACGACTACAAGGTAAATCTCAAAACCGAGATAATGATCGAAGACATTCACGGCAAGATGAACCGCATCCTCGCCCGTCAGGCGATATTAATGAAGCTGATGAAGATAGACGAAAGCACGATGAAGCAGATAACGCTCGAAATGCAGGAGGAGATGTGCGCCGAGGCGTGCAAAGCCGAGAAGAAAAAGGATAACCGCGGCGAAGAAAAAGGAAAGCCCGAAAGCTGATTTGCACCTTGCTTTTAGACTCCGTTTATTGTATACTGACCCTTGACAAAAGCCCTTTGGAGGAGAAGAAAAATGAAACAGCTCAGCATTATTCCCAACCCCAATAAAATTGACTACCTCGGCGACAGCGTCAACACGGAAAGCTTCGATTCCGAGAGCTTTTCCGCCCGTCTTTCGAATACGCTGTCCGAGGAGAGCTACGTGCTCGAGGTGACGGAGAACGGCGTTGAAGCCACCGCCGGCGGCGAGCGCGGAGCGTTCTATGCAAGTCAGACATTAAGGCAGCTAAAGCAGCTCGACATCTGCCCCTGCGTGAGAATAGAGGACGCGCCCACGTTTGAATACCGCGCGTTCATGCTCGACTGCGCACGCCACATAACTACGGTCGAAAACATCAAAAAGCTCATCGACGCCGCGGCGCTCGTCAAGATGAACACCATGCACTGGCATCTGACCGACGACCAGGGCTGGCGCGTTGAAATTGACAGCCACCCCGAGCTTGTTTCCGTCGGCTCGCACCGCCACCGCTCGGATTTCGGGCAGTACCACTTCGACGAGGAATATTCGGGACATTTCACTAAGGACGAAATACGCGAGATAGTCGCCTACGCGGACGACAACTATATTGAAGTCATCCCCGAGTTCGATATGCCCGGACACACGCTTTCCGTGCTCGCCGCCTACCCCGAGCTCTCATGCAAGGGAGTGCCGCTCAAGGTCGGCACGAAGCAGGGCATATACGACGACATACTCTGCGCCGGAAACGACGACGCATTGAAGCTCGTTTTCGACGTGCTCGGCGAGATGGTTGAGCTCTTCCCCGGCAGATTCTTCCATATCGGCGGCGACGAGGCACCCAAGACCCGCTGGAAGGAGTGCCCGAAGTGCCAGGCGCGCATGAGAGAAAAAGGGCTCAAAAACGAGGAGGAACTTCAGGGCTGGTTCGTGCTCCAAGCGATAGATTTCCTCAAAAAGCACGGCAAGACGGCGATAGTCTGGAACGAGAGTCTCAACAGCGGCATGATGCCCAAGGACATCATCGTTCAGCGCTGGATGGACAAAAAGGATCGCTCGGTCGAATTTGCCAACAACGGCGGAAAGATGATAGTCTCCGAGTTTTACTATTACTACTGCGACTATCCCTACGGCATGACCTCGCTCAAGAAAACCTATAGCCTCGACCCCTATATCAAGGGCTTGACCGAGGAGGGGAAGAAGAACGTGTTCGGCGTCGAGTGCCCGATTTGGACGGAGTATGTCCGCGACTTTGACAGGCTCTCGTATATGTGCTTCCCGCGCTTCTGGGCTGTTGCCGAGGCCGGCTGGACAAAGAGAGAGAATATGAACTGCGAAAGCTTTGAGGAGCGCTTTGAAGCTCTGCGCCCGATGCTCGAAAATATCGGCATAAAGCCCGCTCCC
>ERZ506432.598-NODE-598-length-15157-cov-7.875248_pt1 | contig 15157 bp, 17 predicted proteins | sample MGYA00513663_ERZ506432 | MGnify/ENA metagenome assembly ERZ506432
GAAAGGCAAAATTTTTTACACTTCTATTACTTCTTTATCACACATAAGCAAAAAGTCAGGGGATGAAGCAGCTGATGGCTGGCGGCGGCGTTGCCCTGATCGGTATCACTCTGGTGCCCCTGCTGTCCGGTCTGTTCGGCTAATTCGCTCTCGCAATAAACACAGTTTGACCCATAAGTACACCAGTAAATTAACTCTCGCCGCAGCTTACGGCGCTTTAACAAATGGATTTCAGATGTGTGCAGGGTCGCTTTTTTCAAACCAAAGGAGATTTTACTATGGAATTCTTTAACAGTGCAGTGGACGTTCTGAAGACTCTGGTGGTTGCTCTGGGTGCCGGTCTGGGCGTGTGGGGTGCTGTGAACCTCATGGAAGGTTACGGCGGCGATAACCCCTCTGCCAAGAGTCAGGGGATGAAGCAGCTCATGGCTGGCGGCGGTGTTGCCCTGATTGGCATCACCCTGATCCCCCTGCTGAGCGGTCTGTTCGGCTAATCTTTTCCGGGCGGCGATTGCCGCCCCGTACATATTTACTTGCAAGTGTTTCCAGCCCCTCCGTGGCAAACGGATTCTTATCACAAGAGGAAACGCATTGCAAATCGAATATTCACCTTTATTCTGAAAGGACGGTGCTATTATGCAGATTCTGACTCACCTTATTTTTCTGCTCAACCTGCTCAAGACCCTTATCAACCATTTTTCTTGATGGGTGGTGGCGCTGAGTGGAAACAGTTCTCAAAGCAATCTCCGATTGGATCAAGTCACTGCTGACAGCGGCGATCATGTCCAATCTCTCCGGCTTGTTTGATGACGTCAACACCCAAGTGGGCAACATCGCACAGCAGGTCGGCACCAAACCATCCAGTTTTGAACCGCGCGTTTTCGCTATGATCGAAGCCCTCTCCCGGAATGTGGTGCTGCCCATTGCAGGTGTGATTTTGACCTTCATTGCTTGCTATGAATTGATTCAGATGATTACTGAACACAACAATATGGCACAGTTTGAACCGGCATTGATTTTGAAGTGGATTTTCAAAACTGCCATTTCGGTTTGGATGATCTCGAATACGTTTGACATCATCATGGCGGTGTTCGACGTGACGCAGCAGGTGGTGGCAAATTCCAGCGGCATTATTTCTGGCAACACGCGGGTGAACGACATCGGGCTTTCCATGTTGCAATCCAGCATGATGCAGATGGACGTCGGCCCCCTGTTCGGGCTGTTCTTGCAGTCCTTCTTCATCGGCATCACTATGCGCATCCTGTCCATTGTGATTTTCGTCATCGTCTACGGAAGAATGATTGAGATCTACATGATGGTCAGCCTTGCCCCGGTGCCCATGGCAACATGGGGCAACCACGAGCAATCCCATGTAGGACAGAACTACCTGAAGTCCCTGTTTGCATTGGGATTTCAGGGTTTCCTCATCCTCATCTGCGTGGCGATTTACGCGGTTCTGCTTCAGAATGTTGCCATATCCGGGGATGCCATCAACTCGATCTGGAGCATCGTGGGGTACACGGTGCTGCTGTGCTTTACGCTGTTCAAGACTGGTTCTGTTGCCCGGAGCATTCTGGGTGCACATTGATTGGAGGTGAAATTTTGGCAGCTTATATTTCCGTGCCGCGCGATTTCAGCAAGGTGAAGTCCAAAGTAGCCTTCAATCTGACCGCCCGGCAGCTTATCTGTTTTGGTGCAGCGGCAGTCGTAGGCGTGCCGCTGTTCTTTGTTCTGCGGGACACCGCTGGCAATTCCGGTGCTACCCTCGGCATGATGGCGGTCATGCTGCCCATGTTCTTTCTGGCCATGTATCAGAAGAACGGTCAGCCCGCCGAAAAGATCCTGCGGTACTACTTTCAGGCGCGCTTTGTTCGCCCGAAGGTGCGTCCGTACCAGACCCGCAATTACTATGCACTGCTTGTGAAGGGAGATGACGCCCATGATTCCGTTTCTGAAAAAGAATAAAGACGGCAAAAAGCCGCCCAAGCCCACGGTGCCCCGCACGGCACAGGAAAGCATCCCGTTCCAGCGGATGTTTGAGGACGGCACCTGCCGTGTCCGTCCCGGCTACTACACCCGCACCATCCAGTATCAGGACATCAATTATCAGCTTGCCCAGCAGGAGGATAAGACCGCCATTTTTGAGGAATGGTGCTCTTTTCTCAACTTTTTCGACAGCTCTATCCACTTTGAACTGTCCTTTGTGAATACCGCCACCGATTCCGCAGACTTTGAAAAGTCCATCCGCATCCCGTACCAGCAGGATGGCTTTGACGATGTGCGCGCCGAGTACAGCCAGATGCTGCGGCAGCAGCTTTCCAAGGGCAACAACGGTCTGACCAAGACCAAATTCCTGACCTACGGCATCGAGGGCGACAGCATGGCGCAGGTCAAACCTCGGTTGGAGCACATCCAGAACGACCTGATGAACAACTTTCACAGGTTGGGCGTTCTGGCAAAGCCGCTGGACGGTACGGAGCGCCTGCGGCTGATGCACGGGATGCTGAACATGGACGGTGCCAACAAGTTCCACTTCAACTGGAAAGACCTTGTGCCCAGCGGTCTGTCCGTAAAGGATGCCATTGCCCCCACTGCACTGGCGTTTAAGAACAGCCGTACCTTTCAGATGGGCGGCATCTTCGGGGCGGTCAGCTTTCTGAATATCACGGCTTCTGACCTGAGCGACCAGTTGCTGAAGGATTTCCTGGACATGGATTCCAGCCAGATCGTTACCATGCACATCCAGTCCGTTGACCAGAACAAGGCCATCAAAACCATCAAGCACACCATCACGGAACTGGACCGCAGCAAAATCGAAGAGCAGAAAAAAGCCGTCCGCGCAGGATACGATATGGACGTGCTGCCGTCTGATTTGGCAACCTACGGCAGAGATGCCAAGGCACTTTTGAAGGAATTACAGAGCCAGAACGAGCGGATGTTCCTTGTCACTTTTCTGGTGCTGAACACCGGCAAGACCGAGCAGGAACTGGAAACCAACGTGTTTCAGGCAGTCAGCATTGCCCAGAAGCACAACTGCGAATTATGCCGCCTTGATTTTCAGCAGGAGCAGGGGCTTATGTCCTCGCTGCCGCTGGCAGACTGCCAGATCGAGATCCAGCGGGGTTTGACCACCAGCAGCACGGCAATTTTTGTGCCGTTTACCACGCAGGAGTTGTTCGACAACGGCAAGGAAAGCCTGTATTATGGCTTGAACGCTCTGTCCAACAACCTGATTATGGTTGACCGCAAAAAGCTGAAGAACCCCAACGGTCTGATTTTGGGCACTCCCGGTTCCGGTAAATCCTTCAGCGCAAAGCGTGAGATCTGCAATGCGTTCCTCGTGACAGACGATGATATTATCATCTGCGACCCAGAATGTGAGGTGCGACACGAAGTCGCGTAATGTATTGTGTATAAACACTGCTCTATCCATTTGGAGTAACCCTACTGTGACCTGCACTGGTCAAAAGCCGGCGTTGGGAAGCTCACAGGACAATATGGGAAATCTGCCAGCCTAAAGCGGATGTACTGTTAGGGTAAAGAATGCTATGTCGAACGTAATGTGAATCATCGTAAGGATCGTTACAGGGAATAGGTGAAATAAGGCTGATACACCTACACCAAAAGGTGTTGGAGGTGGCCGAGGGGCCTTTCGCTACCCCGAAGCAAATGGACACAAATCCTCCCGGTTCAAAGATGGCGGCTAAGGCATTCGAGAATTATGCATTACGTGGAACGTGGAAAACCCTATGCGTTCCTTGAACAAAGGTATCGACCTCGCAAGAGGAAGAAATGGCGCAGAGGGTATGAGATGGAATAAAAAGCGAAAGGTTCACTGTAACGGTGAGCATAGGGGTTCAAAATTTGCCCTGACCTGAAAGGGTGCTGACTTATTCCGGGTATTTCATGGCAAGATTGGAGGTATTCCTGTGAACGATAAGTATTCAACGACGGAAGGTAAAACTTCTGAGAAGCTGTCGGACGAAGCTATGTTGAGTGCCCAATGGAAAAACATTGACTGGCATAAGGCAGAGCGGGAAGTCAACAGGCTACAAATCAGGATTGTCAAGGCAACTCAGCAAAAAGACTACAACGCAGTAAAACGACTTCAGTATCTTCTGACACATTCCTTTTACGCCAAAGCACTGGCTGTCAAGCGTGTCGTAACCAACGACGGGCGCAGAACTCCCGGTGTGGATGGTGTTCTCTGGAACACTCCGGCGAAGAAAATGGCAGCGGCTCTATCGCTGACAGATAAAAGGTATCGTGCACGTCCTCTCCGTAGAGTGTATATCGAAAAGAAGGACAAGAAGAAAAAACGTCCGTTGGGGATTCCCACGATGTATGACCGCGCAATGCAGGCTCTTTATGCTTTGGCACTGGAGCCGGTGGCGGAAACAACAGCAGATGGGAAATCCTTTGGTTTCCGAAAAGGAAGATGCGCACAGGATGCCTGCGAATATCTGTTCAATGCACTGTCGCGCAAGCACATTTCTCCGAAGTGGGTTTTGGAGGGTGACATCAAAGGTTGCTTCGACCATATCAGCCATGATTGGCTTCTGGCGAACATCCCCATGGACAAGAACATTTTGAAGCAGTTCTTAAAGGCAGGATTTATCTATCAGCGCGAACTCTTTCCTACCGAGGAAGGAACTCCGCAAGGTGGTATTATCTCCCCCATTCTGGCGAACATGACGCTGGATGGTATCGAGAAGAAGCTGGTCGAACGCTTTCACACGAACGCGCTCGGTAAGGTCGATTCAAGATTTAAGAATGCCCACAAAGTAAACTTCGTCCGCTATGCAGACGATTTTGTGGTCACAGCGGCAACACCTGAACTGGCTCTTGAAGCAAAGGAGCTGATTCGAGAGTTTCTCGCTGAACGCGGATTGGAACTTTCTGATGAAAAGACCGTTGTCACCAACATTGACGATGGTTTCGACTTCCTCGGCTGGAACTTCAGAAAGTATAACGAAAAGCTGATTATCAAGCCTTCCCAAAAGGCGGTTAAGGCTATCGTTTCCAATATCTCTGACACGATTCTCCGCAGAGGAAAAGCGTGGCAGCAAGATGTTCTGATTATGAAGTTGAATGAACAAATTCGAGGTTGGACTAATTACCACCAGTCCGTATGCGCAAGTGATGCGTTCGCGCATCTGGACTATGTCCTGTACGAACTGCTGTGGCGATGGGCTAAAAGACGGCACCCAAAGAAGAACAAGTGGTGGATTTCCACGAGATACTGGCATCGTGTCGGTAATCGGAACTGGGTGTTCTCTACGGAAAACAAGGAGCTGATACGGGTGGACAGCACAGCCATTGTGCGACATACCAAGATAAAAGCTACTGCAAATCCGTTCCTCGATGAGGCGTATTTCCAAAAAAGGAAATTCGATAAAGGAATGCACCGGCTGACTGGAAAATTCAAGATGATTTGGAAAAACCAGAACGGACTGTGCTACCACTGCGGAATGCCGATGGATGTAACGGAAGAAAGAGAAATCTTCTACCTTGCACCAAAGGCAAAGGCTGGCATGGAAGATGTTCGCAATATGCGCTACGTTCATTGCACCTGTCAGCGTATTTATGCTGAGAACCGCTTGAAGAAGTGATGAAATGCTTGAGCCGTATGACGGGAAACTGTCATGTACGGTTCTTAGGCGGGAAGGCGGTGGTAACACCGCTGACCCAGCCGATTATTATCCGCTGGTGGAAGCGTTGGGCGGTCAGGTTATCCATATCTCGTCCACCAGTAAGGACTACATCAACCCGATGGACATCAACCTGAACTATGCGGACGATGATAACCCGCTGGGCATGAAATCGGACTTTATTCTTTCCCTGTGCGAACTGATTATGGGCGCACGGGATGGCATGGAGCCGGAAGAAAAGTCGGTCATAGACCGCTGCCTGCCGCTGGTCTATCAGAAGTATCTGAACGATCCGAAGCCGGAGAATATGCCGACGCTCGGTGATCTGTACGACTGCCTGCGGGAGCAGAAGGAACGGCAGGCGCAGCGTATCGCCACGGCACTGGAAATTTACGTCAATGGTTCGCTGCGAGTGTTCAACCATCAGACCAATGTGGAACTGGATAATCGCATTATCTGTTTCGACATCAAAGAACTGGGCAAGCAGCTTAAAAAGCTGGGTATGCTTATCGTTCAGGATCAGGTCTGGAACCGTGTCACCATCAACCGCAGCGGCAAAAAGAACACCCGGTACTATATAGACGAGTTCCATCTCCTGCTGAAAGAGGAACAGACCGCAGCGTACAGTGTCGAGATTTGGAAGCGTTTCCGAAAATGGGGCGGCGTACCCACAGGCATCACCCAGAACATCAAGGATTTGCTGGCCAGCCGGGAAATCGAGAACATCTTTGAGAACAGCGATTTCATTTATATGCTCAACCAAGCATCCGGCGATCGGCAAATCCTTGCCAAGCAGCTTAACATTTCGCCGTTCCAGCTGTCGTATGTGACGAACAGTAACGAGGGTGAGGGACTGCTATTCTACGGTAACACGATTATCCCGTTCAAGGATAAGTTCGATACATCTCTGAAACTGTATAGCCTGATGACCACCAAACCCAATGAGATGGGAAAATACAAGGAGAAGAAAGAAGCATGAACACACCGAACATTTTTGACCGACTGAGCCGCAGGATTCATCATCACTCTGACATGGAGCCGCACGAAAGCGATTCCGGCCCGCCCTTTGGTGAGGTGGAGCCGCTCAACTTCCACGATGAAGAATCGGTGGTGCATACGGTGCTGGAGGACTTTTACGCCGTTGGTACACTGGCCGATGAACTGACTGACGGCTTTCACATGGAAGCCCACGGCTATCTTGACCGTGAGGAAGTGAATGCCCGTCTGATCGCCTTTGCCCGGAAGCTGGAACAGGTGCTTGATAAGTGGGAAACCCACGCAGCCCTGCTCGCATGACGGCTCCAGCCGGAAGGAGGTGATTTCCATAGCAGACAAAAAGTTTCGGGGCAGAGATAAAATCGTCCAGAAAATGACCAAGGATGGTCTGGTGGATGAAAACCTCCGCACCGGGGAACAGAAGTCCGCAACCGCAGCAGAAAAGCCGGAGCAGGAAGATTCGGCAAAAGAAACTGCGGAAAAGGAAACAGATGAAGAAACTATCGTGGAAGAAGAACGGTGCATGGATGTCGGGGACGGGGAGGAGGATGCACCCCGGCATCACAGCACCGCCAAGCAGAGCGCAGACTATTACAAAGCCCATCAGGAGGATGGCAAGCCGAAGGATGCGCCTGCGGAATCGGATGCAGAGCCGCCCACAAAGAAAGGCCGACTTTCTTTTGAGGATGAAAAAGGCGGCATTGTCCGTGGCGTGGGGATGGGCGTTAAGAAGGTGGCGAAGAAAGGAGTGGACACCGCCACCGGATTCGCCCATCAGAAAGTACATCAGGTGGAAAAAGACAATTCCGGCGTGGAAGCTGCTCACAAGTCGGAAGAAGCCGCCGAACGCCTGCACCACTTTGTCAAAGGCAGGAAAAAGCCCAAAGACAAATCTGCCAGAGCGGAGAAAAGAGGTGGCGAGGATCAGAAATCCAGCCGCCTGAAATTTTCTGAGAGTGAGGGCGGCACTGCAGAAAATGCAGCAGAACCACCGCTGAAAAAGAAACAGCCCCAGCCGCCACCGACTGCCGCAGGAGGTGAAGCAAAAACAGTCGGTGCGAAGTTTTACCAGAAAAAGCAGTATAAGGATGCTTATGCAGCCGCCAAGCGCGGCCAGAAAGCCGGAACTGCCGCCAGCAAGCAGGCAGCAGCGGCAACAAACACCATTACGGAGAAAGCGAAAACGGCGGTGCAGGAAATCGTAGTGCAGAATAAAACCCTGTGGGTCAGTATTGGTGTGGGCATCCTTCTAGTGATGGTCATGCTGGGAGCCTTTTCAAGCTGCGGTGTAGCAATTCAGGGAACAGGCAGTACCTTTGTGGGAACGACCTATCCCAGCAAAGATGCCGACATGAAAGGTGCAGAAGAGGATTATCTGGAACTGGAAAAAGAACTGGATAAGCAGATTCGACAGATGGAATCCACCCATCCGGGCTATGATGAATACCGCTATCAGCTGGACGAGATCGGCCATGACCCGTATCAGCTGATTTCTCATTTGACGGCAGTTTATGAGCAGTTCACCAGAGGACAGGTCAAGCCTGTTATCAAGGAACTGTTCAAGCAGCAGTATCTCCTGAAAGTGTGGGAAACCATTGAGATTCGCACTCGCATGGAAACCAGAGTAGGGATTCGGCCAACGATTGACGCTTTTGGAAACGTCAGCATGGAAACCTATACCTATCAGGAAGAAGTGGAGTATGAGTACAAAATCCTCAATGTCCTGCTGAAAAATAAGGGCTTTGATACCATCGCGCGGAAGAACATGAACCGGAAGCAGACCGGGCGATACGATGCCTACAACCTGACCTACGGCAATCGCCCCGAACTGTTCGGTGCAGGCTCCCCGACATACAGCGGCGGTACAACAGGCAGCATCGGTACAGGCAGCGGTACTGGTGGCTCTGGCGGTGGCTTCAAGTACGACATTCCCTCGGAAGCCCTTTCGGATGAAAAGTTTGCAAGGATGATTGAGGAAGCCGAAAAGTATCTTGGTATGCCGTATGTGTGGGGCGGCAGTTCCCCAAGCACCAGTTTTGACTGTTCCGGCTTCGTATGCTGGGTCATCAATAACAGCGGCAATGGGTGGAGTGTCGGGCGTACAACAGCCAACGGTCTGCGCGGAAAGTGCAGTTATGTTTCTCCTGCGGATGCACAGCCTGGTGACTTGATCTTCTTTGAGAAAACCTATAACACCGTTGGCGCGTCGCACGTTGGAATTTACGTCGGCAATGGCATGATGATCCACTGCGGCGACCCCATTTCCTACACCAGCATCAATTCGACCTACTGGCAGAGCCACTTTTTAGGCTTTGGCCGCATCAACTGAAAGGAGGGCCGATGGGCAAAAAATTACAGAAATATCTGGATGAAGCCGAAAAGACCGAACAGCAGATCGCGGAACTGGAAGAACGGCTGAGAACCATCCGGGCAGCACAGAAAAAGGAAGAGGACAGCGAGATCATTCGTGCCATCCGCAGCACCAAGATGGGCGGGCGCGAACTGCTGGCTCTGCTGGACAACATTCAGGCGGGCAATGTGACGTTCCTGACCGCTGTAAACAACGCTTCGGAAGAAGCAGAAACGGAGGAAGCGATTGAAAAAGATGCTTAAACGGCTGGGAGTTGTTATCCCCAGCACAATTCTGACCCTGCTGATGGCAGTGGGCTTTTCGACCCCGGCCTTTGCCTTTGTGGACACCACTGAAGTGATGGAGGAACCGACACAGGTGATCGAGGAAGAGGAACCGACCGAGGAAGAAAAAATCCCGTTCACCATCGCAGGCAACGGCGAGGTGGAGGACAACATCGTAGATGACCCCAGCAAGGAGTTCTTCACAGTAAAGACCAAGGGCGGCAACACGTTCTTTCTGGTGATTGACCGGGCGCGGAACAGTGAGAACGTCTATATGCTCTCCATGATCGACGAGTACGATTTGCAGGAGTTTCTGGATGATGAAGAGCGGAACGGCAAGCAGGAAGAAGAAACGCCTGCGGTAGTTCTGCCCGAAACCAAACCCGAACCTACCCCGGATGTAGAAATCGAAGAACCGAAAGAGGAATCGAGCAGTGGCATGAATAAGATTCTGCTGCTGGTATTCGTGGCGGCACTGGGCGGTGCAGGTGCTTTCTTCTACTTCTACATTTATAAGCCGAAGCCGAAAGAAGAAACGCCGCAGAGTGAAAATCTGGAAACCGACCAGAGCCTTGCGACTGTGAACGAGGATAATCAGTCCGGCAACGAAAATGACACATAAGAAAACCGTAACATAAGGATGCAGGGGTAGTCGAAAGGCTATCCCTGCTTTTTTCAAAAAGGAGAAAGCGTTGAAATATCTGGTGATTGCAGAAAAACCGAGCGTATCGAAATCCATTGCAAAAGTGATCGGTGCATATCGGCAGGAGGACGGGTATCTGGAGGGTGGGGATTGCGTGGTAAGCTGGTGTCTGGGGCATCTGGCAGAGTATGCAGCCCCGGAACATTACGATGAACGCTATGAAAACTGGCGTTTTGAGGATTTGCCGATTCTCCCTGTTGAGTGGAAACTGCTGGTACACAATACAAAGAAGCCGCAGTTCAATGTCCTGCGCAAACTGCTCCGCAGCAAGAAATTTGATTATGTGGTGAACGCCTGCGATGCAGGATAGTGCGGTTGGGTGACTCAAGAGAAAGAAAAAAGAGACCTCATCTCGTCAAAAAACTAAATCATAAAAGCATCAAAGAGGGCATTCAAATGAAACAAAATCGAATTTTTGACCAGAATAGTTCTCAAAAAGCACGTTCTTGGCACTATAATATGGACACCAACCGAGCGGAAGCCCAGTTCGCTGATGGCTCTGCCATTGCCATTGACTGCCTTGCCATCGAGGACGAATACGGCAATACCCCGGCACAGCGAGCTGAACTTGATTGGCTACTATACAACAAGCCCTTGGAGTGCGTCCAGCTTGTGCTGAGTGGTGAGATTGAGCATTATCTCTCACTTGGCTGTGACCATGGCAAACTGAAAGACTAACCTCTAAATAGGCCAAACAACCCGCTACTTGCAGTCGCTGCAAATGGCGGGTTGTTTGCTTATTTTAAGTTTTTCCTTTGCTCATAGTAGTGCAAAATCAATGTAGTGCAAAATCAATGGCCCAACGGTCAAAGAAATCACAAATATCAGGCAAATCTACTGGTTTCTTATAAATGTCATTCTAAAATTCAATGGATTTTGCTATTTCTAGCACTTGTTTTTTCGACACGAAAGTCGATTTAACCCTATATTTTATGTATCTCTCGATGATTTCAAGTTTGCCATTTTGGGGGCTTGATTATTGAGAAAATTCTAAATTCCAAAAAGGTCTATCATTTTCATCAATCGCATCGTTATTGAGAATAAGCACTGCACCACCACTTAACAGAGGAGGCAGCTGTAAATAGCTTATATTATTTATTGAGAAAATGAAACGCTATTGCAACAGTTGAATACTGTATATTTTATCAAATTGATACGGATCTGATAGCAACACCTTACCGTTTGATATCACAAGAATGCTTTCGCCTTCTTTAAGATACGACAACTGAAGATTTCCTTTCAAGTAGTTTGATACGCCATAAATTATATAATTGTCATCCGTATCATATAATTGATTTTTTGCAGTCGCATAAATACAATTGTTCTTCAGGTCAACTTCTTCAATTATAAGTTCCGATTTTTTTCTTCCGAATGTATTCGATTGAAATAGAATGCAGAGAACCACTGCCACAAATGCTATGCCAACCATAATCTTCCGTTTGCATTTCATTTTATCAACCTCTGTATGAAAGGAACAGCGTATAAAGCGATTGTGTTATTCTCAATGCCCCTGTATAAGAAGTTGGATATGAAGAACCATCAATTGTGCTTCCATCTTTATGGATTCCGATAGCTACATACCCAGCTCCAGAAATATATTCTACAAGAGGACCACCACTAAAGCCACCTGTCAAATCCCAATCGCCCTTGAGATATTTTGAAGTCTGACTTCTAATATACCCAGAAGATTTACACATCCGATATCTCGCATCGGCACCATTTATTTGGCTCGGATAGCCATAAGCATACACCAACTGTGATGATGAATAATTGCTAGACTGCCAATGTAACCCAAGCCATCCCGTTTTCGTTCCTAAATTATTCTTGAGCGTAATAATCGCCCAATCCTCCGAACTTGTTCCAGCAAGATAAGAATCACTAACAATCATCGAACTTGCCGATACATTTTCGCTTCCAAAAGGTTTACTATTATCAGATCGAGCAGGTGCGACATTTACCGACTTAACGTAGGCTTTTTCCTTTATACTGTATAGATTATGTGCTGCTGTTGCAAGTGCATTAGGCCCAATCATAAATCCAGAACCATAATTTGTCCCTCCATTATTGGTCGTTATCTGTAGGCATACCGTACTACAATATGGTGTTGCCGTTGGATTATCAACAACAGTGATATCATTGCTTCCGATAATCGCATACAGATCGGATAGATCAATATCCGAAATCTTTCCATTTGGAAAATAGCCTGCAGTTGTCTCTCCATCCGTGAAGGAATTGGTTTCAACTATAATTTCCTCTATAGATTCTTCTTTTGTATCAAAATCGTATCTATGGTATCTCTCGATATGAGATTTGCTTCCATCACTTTGATTATCTGCAAAAGCAGTCAGCCCAGAGTTAAGCTCCATTGAAGAAAGAGCCACAATCCCACTTGCTTTCAAAAAAATTCTACGAGATATTTTTTCACTAGCTATTTTAATTTTCCTTCTTTACTTTTAGAGTATACACAAGATTTCTTATACATCAGTTGCTCTGCATTGGAAACACCTCCGTAAAATTTTTCATACGTTAGAGCCATCCTTATTTTAGATTTCAACTTTTACTTTCGCAAAAAAATAAATACCACTGATTTTTTATCCAATAGCCGTGCTAAGATTTATCTCTATGGGATTCAACACATGCGTCTGCTGGCACAACCAAGCCCAATTGTTCACTGTAGTAGTAAACAAGTCGTCATAGTTGTTGTCATATGCAAAATCAAATGTGTCATGAACGGTAATCAAGTAATACATTATAGAATTACCAATCATGAAGCCTGTTCCAGAGGTGCTTACCCTATGCAATGCATAGAATAAATCTGCATTATCAGACTTTTGAATTGTAAAAGACCAACTTCCTCCACTAAAATCTTTCAAGCCACTATTAAGTACTTTGTTTTTATAATTATTAAAAACTGTTGTCGTGTTTAACTTGTCAAGCAATGGCGTCGAAGAATCCGTCACACTCTCAGAATAGTCAATATTATATACAGAGAATTCAACCATAAGAGCCGCACATTCATATCCCTTATCCCGTGCAATTTGCGCAGCTGCCAACCATGCAAGCTGTGTATTATTTAACAAATTTCCAGATGCACGTGTTTGATCTTCATCTTTCATCTTATCGATAAACTTATTTAATTCATCTATCGACATTCCCGAAAAATCAACATGATACTTATCATTCATGCTTTGAATAACAGGATTGCTAGCTTTACGGCTGCTTATGTTAGCAGCATAAGACACAGTATTTATCGAAAACAAAAAACACACTGAAAGAATTAATGATACGAACCTCTTCATAACGAACCTCCTTAAATTCTGTACTCTACTATATAAATTGTGTGCTTCTCATCATCCCAGACAACGAGACTAAAATTCACATCTTCAGAATGTAAAAGCAATGTATTCATTTCGGCTTCCGAGCGTAGTTCCTTATGCTGACTATTATCATAAAGAAAAAAATTTCCACTTGCAATTTCAGGAATCACAAAATCTAATCCAAAATATGACGACACATTTTTTAATATAGAAGATATGGTTGGAGAATCATTAATTTTCTCCCATGAATCGAGTTGATGAATAATTTTGGCTGCATCCACATCGTAGTATACCGCTAACATTATCCCATCATTTTGCAATCCGCCATAAGCCTCATATATCAACGATTCAGAGTATGTTGCTTTTCCAATTTTGAATTGTTTCAAATAATCTCGTTTTTCATATTTGCTTTTTCTTCCAAGCATAAAGCCCAAAAGCAAGCACAGTGCGACTATAGCTAGGTATCGGATAACTCGCGTTGGTCTCGCCTTTATAATTACCTCACACCTTTCTAACTTGCTGAAATATATAACAAACTCCACTTATCTACTGGTACTTCCGGTAATGGTTTCGCTCCGTCCATCGGAATAGCTAAAGGTCGCAGAATACTCAAGCCTATAAGATTTTCCGGGCTTAGTGTTAAAGCTACTGCTCACCATGCAGGTTGAGGTCGTGCTGCTGTTTGAGCAGCTACTTACTTTTTGCCATGTTCCAATTGTCCCCTTTTCATAGAGAACGCCTGAAACGCTGATTTTCTTTACTCCAGTTCGAGTCTGGGCATCAACCTGATAGTATGTTTGGTAAATAGATCCGTTGACCGTACTATCGCCTACATACCGTTCAGACTTTTCAGCGGCCATTGCGGTGCAGGCAAAGCTCAAGAGAATCACCGCTGAAACAACAATGGACAACAAACGCTTTTTCGACATAGACATACACCTCCGTTTTTTTGCTCCCATCAAGAGCCTTTGTATAATCAACGCAATTCGCATTCGCTTCGTTTCAATTTTCAGGAGAAAATTTTTCAAATTTTCCATCTTTGTAAGTTCAGACAAAAAGAAAGCCAGACATTTGTGAACTCTCACAAGTGTCCAGCTTTCTTAACGGATACCTTCCGCAATTTTCATAATCTCATCGTATGGAATGTTTCCCATAACGGTATGTGTAATCCCCCGATGTTCCCAACTTAGAGTATACAACCAACTTTTGAAAAGGAGCGTGATGCCATTGACCCAACCGAAAACCGATCTCGCCTATCTCCGCAGCGAGAAAGCCAAAGCAGAACAGCAGCTGCGCTACTACCAGCACCGGGAGAAAATTCTGGAACACCAGATACCGGAGCTGACCCGCAAGGCCCGTGTGCATCGGCTGTGTACCCGTGCCGGAATGCTGGAAAGTTTTCTGGTCTGTCCGGGAGAACTGACCGACGATCAGGTGATGGAGCTTCTGAAAATCTCGTTCCGTCAACCGGAAGTCGTGCTGGCTCTTGCAAAGATGGTGCATGACGTTCACGAACGCGGCAACATCCAAAACCCTTTAGAATAAAGGGCGCAATTATACACCGTTCCGGTGAAATTGCGGTCTTGCAGACGGCTCGATGAAATCGAAGCTGGCGTTTGTGCGCCAGCCCGATTCCATCCCAAGGAAAACTGCATTTTCCTTGCGCTGCTTTGCAGCTATCCTTTTGCGGCTCCCGCCTGAGATCGAAGCGCATGGCACTCCGTTCTAAGGCGGCGAGCAAAACCGAATACAATTCCAGACCGTTCATCAAGAGCAATCTTGCTGGGCGGTCTTTTTGTTTGGGGGTGATGCCTATTCCGTGTCCGCATTTCAAAATTACCATCGTCAAGCGCAGC
>ERZ506432.602-NODE-602-length-15117-cov-3.906653_pt1 | contig 15117 bp, 10 predicted proteins | sample MGYA00513663_ERZ506432 | MGnify/ENA metagenome assembly ERZ506432
TGGTTATGGTGGAAGATTCAGGTACTGGCTTAGTGAAAGAAATCCTAAGCCATACGGAAGTTATGGTAATGGTTCCGCCATGAGAGTATCAGCAGCAGGATGGCTTTATAATTCCATTGAAAAAACCAGAGAGGTGGCAAGAGCGACTGCGAATGTGACACATAATCATCCGGAAGGAATTAAGGGTGCGGAAGCAACAGCCAGTGCAATATACATGGCCAGAAACGGTTCTTCAAAAGAAGAAATTAAAGAGTATATTGAAAGAGAATTTCGTTATGATCTGGATAGAAGTTTAGATATAATCAGGCCGGGGTATCATATGGATGAGACATGTCAGAAAACTGTGCCAGAAGCAATTATTGCCTTTTTGGAATCCAGAGATTTTGAGGATGCCATACGAAATGCGGTATCGCTTGGCGGAGATACTGACACATTAGGAGCAATTACCGGAAGTATAGCAGAAGCATTTTATGGAATTCCAGCAGTGTTGATTGCAGAGTGTAGAAGTCGGATTGACGAGGGCTTGATGACAGAGGTTCTTGAGGAGTTTGACCGTGTTCTTGGCAGGAATGGAAATGCTGGTTCAGATGACAAAAAAGATGATTGAGTTTTTGATCAGTGGATACGAATATTACGAGAATGAAAGGAAGAGAGTAGATAGATAAAAGATACAAAATAGACAGAAGGTGGAAGTGTGGTATTTAAAACAACAGGAAATAAATCAAATCCAGTCATCTTGTTTTTCCATACAATGGGAGTAATTGGGGAAAGCAGTATGTCGGACGGGATATAGATAATCAGTTAAATCTCCACACAAAGCAATAAAGGATATGATTTAAAGGGGATGTCGGTTAATACCACATTTCGGCATCCCCAGTAGTGATTGAAAGGATCCTATGTCTGGCATATGTCAATTTTGAGGGGATTTCTAACTCAGATATTCGAAAAATATTTGGATTGGGAGAAAAAGAGAAAGCGAAAGCATCTCGACTTCTTACCAGTGCTGTTGACGGAGGCTATATTAAAGTAATGGATCCGGATACTGCACCAAGATATAAAAAGTATATTCCATATTGGGCATAATTTAAGTTTCGCTAAGTTTCACTTATATAGGTGTCTAAGGAAAATTTAATAGAAAAAACATGAAAAAAGCACTGAAAACCGTTGGATTATTGGTTTTACAGTGCTTTTTCTTTTGCTAAAGAGGAAAACTGCAGTGAATTTAAGTTTTGTTAAGTTTCACTGAGTTCTGATTTTGCAGAGCGCCATTGTTTCTTAGGCTCATATTTTCCACAACCATCACAAGTCTGTGGCCAGTTGATTTTCCACTCAAAATACTCATCTCTGGTAATCTCACCGGATTTTAGTTCATCCATTCGAACCACCCATTCGTTCAGAAAATCATTCAGAACCCCATAATCAAACCACATACAGACAGGAGCATGAGCAGGCCAGCTATCATTGTCGTGGTAGTAAACGGAAGTGTCAGCTACTTCATTGCATTTTTCACCAGGAAATTTTCGAGGAAGAAACAGATGCAGGGCTGATGGATTCTATGTTGATCGGTCAGTCCGATCTTCTCTGACAGTTCTTTTTGTGTCATTTTCCGGAATGTCCGGATTTTTTTTAATTTCAGATTAAAATTCATAAAGTCACCTCTGCATTAGTCCTGATAAACATCCATTGAAGATAGTAAAATCAAGAAACGAATAACTATTTGTCCATATTATAACACAAATTAGCAGAAAAAAAGGGTTCACAAATTCAAGATTCACAAATTCTTTGCAAAAAATTAGCACTCACCTCTTGACAGTGCTAACAACATATGTTATATTACATGCAGAACAAAGAAAACAACATATTTCTCCTGTGGGAGAGATATTTCTCATATAAGAGGAGGGTTAGCCTATGAATATCAGTAAATTTACACAGAAATCCGTACAGGCTGTCCAGGATCTGGAGAAGGTTGCTTATCAGTTTGGCAACCAGGAGATTGAAGAGGAGCATCTTTTATATGCTCTGCTGGAACAGGAAGACAGCCTGATTCTTAAACTGATCGAGAAGATGGAGATAGATAAGGATTATTTCAGAAATTCTCTGAATCAGGCACTGGATGCTAAGGTTAAGGTATCCGGCGGTGAGCTTCGTTTCGGACAGTATCTGAACAAGGCTCTGGTCAGTGCAGAGGATGAAGCCAAGGCAATGGGTGATGAATATGTCTCTGTAGAGCATTTATTCCTTGCTTTGTTGAGATATCCAAGTCCAAGCATGAAGAAACTGTTTCAGGAATTTGGCATTACTAAGGAGCGTTTCCTGCAGGCACTTTCTACAGTACGAGGCAATCAGCGTGTAGTCAGTGACAATCCGGAAGCTACTTATGATACTTTGAATAAATATGGTGAGGATTTAGTTGAAAAGGCACGTAACCAAAAGCTGGATCCTGTGATCGGACGTGATGAAGAAATCCGTAATATCATCAGAATCCTTTCCCGTAAGACCAAGAACAATCCGGTGCTCATCGGTGAGCCTGGTGTAGGTAAGACTGCAGCAATCGAGGGTCTTGCACAGCGAATCGTGGCAGAGGATGTGCCGGAAGGTCTGAAGGATAAGAAGATTTTTGCCCTGGACATGGGTGCTCTGGTAGCAGGTGCCAAATACAGAGGTGAGTTTGAGGAACGTCTGAAAGCAGTCCTTGAAGAAGTAAAGAAGAGTGAAGGAAACATTATTCTTTTCATTGATGAGTTACATCTGATCGTTGGTGCAGGTAAGACAGACGGAGCTATGGATGCCAGCAATATGCTGAAACCTATGCTTGCCAGAGGTGAGCTTCACTGTATCGGTGCTACAACTCTGGATGAGTATCGTCAGTATATTGAGAAAGATGCAGCTCTGGAACGTCGTTTCCAGCCTGTTATGGTAGATGAACCTACAGTGGAGGATACCATTTCCATCCTTCGTGGTCTGAAGGAGAGATATGAGGTCTTCCATGGTGTTAAGATTACAGACAGTGCACTGGTTGCAGCAGCTACACTTTCACATAGATATATCACAGACCGTTTTCTTCCTGATAAGGCTATTGACCTGGTGGATGAGGCCTGTGCCCTGATCAAGACAGAGCTGGACTCCATGCCTTCAGAGCTGGATGAACAGCGCCGTAAGATCATGCAGCTGGAGATCGAGGAATCTGCACTGAAGAAAGAGACAGATAACCTGAGTAAGGAACGTCTGGAAACACTTCAGAAGGAGCTGGCAGAGCTTCGTGATACCTTTAATACCCAGAAAGCACAGTGGGATAATGAGAAGCATTCTGTAGAGAAATTACAGAAGCTTCGTGAGCAGATCGAGGATGTAAATAAGCAGATCCAGAAAGCAAAACAGAACTATGATCTGGAGAAGGCTGCACAGTTACAGTACGGCGAACTTCCGAAATTACAGCAGCAGCTGGAAATCGAAGAAAAGAGTGTCAAAGAAAGTGACAGAAGTCTGGTTCATGAGGCAGTTACTGATGATGAGATCGCAAGGATTATTTCCAGATGGACCGGTATTCCTGTAACAAGACTGACAGAAGGCGAGAGAGCCAAACTCCTTACTCTGGAAGATCAGCTTCACAAGAGAGTTGTAGGCCAGGATGAAGGTGTGAAGAGGGTTACAGATGCAATCCTTCGTTCCAAAGCCGGCATCAAGGATCCAACCAAACCTATCGGTTCCTTCCTGTTCCTTGGTCCTACAGGTGTAGGTAAGACAGAGCTTGCCAAAACTCTGGCAGAGAATCTGTTTGATGATGAACAGAATATGGTCAGAATTGATATGAGTGAGTACATGGAGAAGTATTCTGTATCCAGACTGATCGGAGCGCCTCCGGGATATGTAGGATATGAGGAGGGTGGCCAGCTTACTGAGGCAGTCCGCCGTAAACCATACAGTGTTGTACTTTTCGATGAGATTGAGAAAGCACATCCGGATGTGTTTAACGTACTGTTACAGGTACTGGATGATGGCCGTATCACAGATTCTCAGGGACGTACAGTTGACTTTAAGAATACAATTCTTATTATGACTTCCAACATCGGTTCTCCGTATCTGCTGGATGGTATTGATGAGAATGGTGAAATCAAACCTGAGGCTCAGAGCCAGGTTATGGATGACCTGAGAGGTCATTTCCGTCCGGAATTCCTGAACCGTCTGGATGAAATAATTATGTTCAAGCCCTTGACAAAATCCAATATTGGTAAGATAGTAGACTTGATGGTCGGCGAGCTTGACAAACGTCTTGCAGACCAGGAGCTTTCCCTGGAACTGACAGATGCAGCCAAGGATCAGGTTATCGAGAATGGCTATGACCCGGTATATGGTGCACGTCCGCTGAAACGTTATCTGCAGAAATATGTGGAGACTCTTGCGGCACGAAAGATTTTGTCCGGAGATGTTCATGCAGGTGATATTCTGGTGCTGGATGTTCAGAATGGGGAATTCATTGTTACGGTAAAGGACGGAAACTAAATGATACCCAAAGATCCAATGATTCTGCTGAGTTATGTAAATACTCAGCTCAGGGATTACTATGATTCCCTGGAAGCACTCTGTACATGCAGAGGACTGAAGAAAGACGAACTGGTGGCGAAGATGCATTCCATCGACTATGAGTATGATGAGGCAACCAATCAGTTCATATAAGAAATATGCGAAATGCTCTCTGACAGCGGGAATTGCTGTTGGGGAGCATTTTTCGTATTGCATATAAGAAAGATCCCTGCTTTAATTGCCCAAAAGTGATAAACTGCGGAGCAGTTATTGGATCATGTGTTTCAAAATCAGTACAATTTTAAAAAATAGATAAGGCAGCACAAAAAAATGTCAGTAATAAAGATTAAATCGTTAAAATATAAACGAAAATAATCAGGGAATATGTAAAAAATGTATAAAAAAACAGGAAATAAAGTATAAATATTCACTATCCACACAATTGATTTTTGTATGCTGTATGATATAATTGCATCTGTAAAAAACAAGCGCATATTAAATAGGAAGAAACACGTATATGAAAAAAATCTCCTGAATGATAATCGCGCTGTACGAAAATACAATATGGAGGTGGCAGTTTTGAAAAAGTTGGTGACCGTACTGGGTGCTTTTTTTGCAGTTCTTCTGGCTTGTCCATTGAGTGTATTTGCGGCAGAAGGCAGTAAAGCACCATCTACAGTACCTGTATGGCTTTGCATTCCCTTTGCAGGGCTTTTGTTATGTATTGCAGTGATGCCTCTGGTGAAAGCGGAGTGGTGGGAGTCTCATCAGCCACTGGTTGTTGCCTTATGGATCATTCTGATGGTGGTTCCATTTGCTTTCGTTTATGGAGCCGGAAAGACTGCAGAGACAGTTCTGGACTGTATTGTGAATGATTATCTTACATTCATCATTCTGTTATTCGGCCTGTTCTGCGTATCAGGTAATATTACCATGGAGGGTGATTTCGCAGGTTCCCCCCGTGTTAATGTAGGTCTGCTTGCACTGGGAACTCTTCTGGCAAGCTGTATCGGTACCACCGGTGCCAGTATGCTGATGGTACGTCCGGTAATTAAAATGAATTCATGGAGAAAGAGAAAAGGACATATTATGATCTTCTTTATCTTCATGGTTTCCAATATGGGTGGATGTCTTACCCCGATTGGAGATCCGCCGCTGTTAATGGGATTTATGCGAGGTGTTCCATTCTTCTGGAGCCTGCATCTGTTCCCTGTACTGATCTTTAATATGGTCATTCTGCTGTTTGTATTTTATCAGATTGATAAACGTTCCTACAGAAAAGATATTGCAAATGGCCGTAAACCGGATATCCGTAAACCGGGTACTCAGTTTCGCCTGGATGGACTGCACAATATCATTTTCCTTGTGATGATCGTTGGCGCGGTAATTTTAAGCGGTGTACTTCCGGGAATGTCCGCATTCCAGGATGCAGCAGGCAATGTAAGAGGCATTCATCTCTTTGGAGAAGTAACCCTGACATTCCCGGCACTGATCGAAATCGTGATCATTCTGCTTGCTGCATTTCTTTCCTTTAAGACAACAGATAAGCAGATCCGTATCAGAAACCATTTTACCTGGGGTGCAATTCAGGAAGTTGCAGTTTTATTCATTGGTATCTTTATTACCATGCAGCCTGCACTGATGCTTCTGAAAGCAGTAGGACCAAATCTTGGAATCACCAAGCCTGCAGAGATGTTCTGGGCAACAGGTGCACTTTCCAGTTTTCTGGATAACACACCGACTTATCTGGTATTCCTTACAACAGCAGGAACACTGGCATTTACCAATGGAATCACAACCACACTGGGAACTGTACCTACCAAGATTCTGTCTGCGATTTCCTGTGGTGCGGTATTCATGGGTGCCAACACTTATATCGGAAATGCCCCAAATTTTATGGTAAAGGCAATCTCTGATGAGAATGGTGTGAAGATGCCGTCATTCTTTGGATATATGCTGTGGTCTGTGGCATTTCTGATTCCGGTGTTTATTATCGATATGTTTGTATTCTTTTTATAAGGAGGGAGGATCATTATGCAGGATAATCAGGAAAAATGTAAAGAACTTGCAATACGCATTTATAACCTCGACGAAGAAGTTTATAAATGTGTGGGTTCCTCTCTGGGACGTACATTTACAGGACAAAAAGAAACAACTCTCCGTCATCTGGCAGCACTGATGTATACCAAGCCGGACGGACATCTGCTCAGAAGTGAACTGGCGCTGATCAGTAACATGGCCCGTACCATCAGGGATAAGAGCGAGAGAAGACGTCTTATGATAGAGTATGACAGTATTCTGAAAGAGATTGAAAGTCTTCCGGATACATTTGGACAGACAGATATTGTAGATAAAGAACGTATCAGTCTGAATAATCTGATCGCAAGACGCCAGAATGAGATTTCGGAGAACGACCATCTGATCATTTGTATCAGCCGTACACAGGGAAGCGGCGGTAATGATATCGGCTTTGAACTGGCAGATCAGCTTCAGATCAACTATTATGATGCAGAGATTTTTGATCAGGTTATGAAGCGTCTGCAGGCAGATAAAAATGCAGTGGGTGATGCCGGCAGTTTTGAGGGATTTGATAAATACAGAAAGAAAAAACATACAGATCTGAAAACCTGGTTCAGGGAATTTAACCGTTATCACGGACTTCCGAAGCAGGATGCCGTATTTTTCAATATGAGTGATCTGATCTGTGAACTGGCAAAGAGTGAAGACTGTGTGATCATGGGACGCTGTGCAGACACGATTCTTAAGAATAATCACATTCCTCATATCAGCCTGTTTATCAGTGCTCCCTTCCAGGTTCGTGTACAGCATGTTATGGATATCCGTAATATGAATCTGAAACAGGCAGTACGTTTTCTGAAGCAGATGGATAAGCAGCATAAGAAATATTATGAATTTTATACCGGTGAGAAATGGGGAAAACCGGAGAATTATGATTTGTGTATCAACAGTGCAAACTATGGACTGAAGGATACAATTGAGCTGATCCGGAGAATGCTGGATCAGAAGGTTCACTAAAATTAAAAATGATGGCTGGATAAAAAATAAGCTCTGTGGATAGAAGTTTTGATCCACGGAGCTTATTTTTCTTTTTTATTTCCAGTTGAATGTGAACATTCCATAAATATAGATAAAGGCAATTATAATCGGAAGTACAAATCGGAAGAGCGGTTTCATCCAGCTTTGTACTTTTAAGCCCTTACCGGTATTGCTCTCTTTGATAAAGTTATCCCATCCCCAGCCGAACTTATTACAGCAGAAGAGTGCAAGGATGAGAGAGCCAAGGGGTAAAATATTGTTGGAAACAATAAAATCCCAGAAATCAAGCCAGGTAGTTCCTTCGGCAAATGGCTGGAAGTGGAAAATGCTGAAACCAAGGGCTGTGGTAAGTGCCAGAAGAAAGACACCTGTGCCGCAGACCACGCTGCCTTTTGGACGAGACCAGCCGGTAAGCTCACGTATCATTGCCAGGATATTCTCGCACACACCCAGGACGGTTGACATGGCTGCAAATACCATGAACAGGAAGAATAAGGATCCCCAGATACGTCCTCCGGACATATTGTTAAAAACAGCCGCCATTGTATCAAACAGAAGGCTCGGACCTGCATTTACTTCCAGATTAAAGGTAAAGCATGCAGGGAAAATAATAACTCCTGCCAGAAAAGCAACCAGTGTGTCCAGTGTGATCACATGAATAGCTTCCCCCATTAGAGAATGCTCTTTGCCAATATAGCTGCCAAAGATAGCCATGCCACCCATACCTGTAGATAAAGTAAAGAATGCCTGGTTCATTGCCCCTACGATTACCGAACCATCAATCTTTGAGAAATCCGGTTTCAGATAAAAGGTCATTCCCTCACCAGAGCCTTTCAGAAAAAGACTGTGTACAGCGAGAGCAAGCATCAGTACCAGCAGTGCAGACATCATATATTTTGTCACACGCTCCAGTCCTCCCTGAAGATTGAAGGAAAGGATGAAAAATGCAATGACTACAGTGACCAGTAAGAAGAATACATTCACAGAGGGAGAGGAGATCATGGCTGAAAATCCCAGTGAACCATTTTTACCTCTGAGAAACTGTACAAAATAATAAATGATCCAGCCGCAGACAACAGTGTAAAATGCCATCAGGGCAATGTTGCCAAGCAGACAGAACCAACCGAAAATCCCCCATTTCTGTCCTGGCTTTTCCAGCTTACGGTACATGAAAAGGGGACTTGTCTGAGCCGCTCTTCCGATGGAAAATTCCAACACAAGAGCCGGGATTCCCAGGATGACCAGACACAGAAGATAGATCAGCATAAAGCTGCCGCCGCCATTTTGCCCGCACATCCACGGGAATTTCCACACATTTCCGCAGCCAATGGCGCAGCCGGCGGAAAGCATAATGAAGCCAAGCCGGCTTCCAAGCTGTTCACGTTTCATAAGATAACGCTCCCTTCAGAAGTTCATATAAGGGATATTATAAGATAAAAAACAATATTTGTAAAATTGATTGTTTTGTTGTATATTATTGAAAATATCGTTTGTATAAGAAAAATAACGCTTCTGCGTTTTGATGGGAAAATATTGAAAAAAATATGGGAAAGGAACGAGAAATGGATACAAATGTGTTAAAAACTTTTATTGCAGTATGTGAATATTCCGGATTTTCGGCTGCTGCAAAGGAACTGGGATATACGCAGTCTACAGTTTCTTCACAGATTAAACAACTGGAAAAGGAACTTGATGTCAGGCTGTTCGACCGTTATTATCATAAAATCAATCTTACGGAAAAGGGAGTTTTAGTTTTGCAGCAAGCTCGAAACATTCTGAAGGCACAGGCGAAAATGCTTGATTCGCTGAATTCGGCTGAAAGCATTGAAGGCGAGATCCGGTTGTCTATGTCCAGTTCTGTCTGCAGCAGATATTTTAAAAATGATTTTCTGCGTTTTCATCATCAGTATCCGGAAATAAAAGTGGAGATAACAGAAAATGGTACAGAGCAGATGTTTGATAAATTGCGGAAGAACGAAACAGATCTGGTTTTTACTCTGGACAGGCATATTTATGATTCGGATTTTATTATTTGTGCGGAACAGGAAGAACAGGTACATTTTATTGCAGCGGCTGATAATCCTGTTGCAGACTGTTCATGGAAATTAAGTGAAATTTCTCAGAATGAGTTTGTGTTAACAGAACAAGCCATGAGCTACAGAAAAATACTGAATGAAACCCTTGCGTCCCAATCACTGGAAATCCGTCCGGTTCTTGAAATCGGAAATCCGCTTCAGATATGTGAACTGGTAAAAAACAGCAGCCTGCTTTCCTTTCTTCCGGATTTTATTTCGGAGAAATATATGAAAGACGGACAGATTAAAAGACTGGATGTTGCCGGCTGCCCGGTAACTGTATGGACACAGTTGCTGCTCCACAAAAATAAATGGCGGTCTCCGGCAATTAATGTGTTTATAGAATTTTATAAAGAAGTTATGCAGAGATAGAGCTTGAAGAATATTGGAAATTTTATTCGACCCGAGATAAAAAAATTAGCCGGGCAAAATAAAATTGAATATTTACAAATTGGAAATATCAAAGCTAAATCTAAAATAATTATAAACTGCACAAAAAACACTTGCATTTTTTGTCTAAAAGTATATTATATATGATTAGTCAGGCTAATTAAAGAATAATATCAGACCTGAAAGAGGACAGAGGCCGGAAAGGAGTGAAGTTATGTGGTGCCCGGAAGAGGAGAAGAAAGAAAAACGAGAAGAGAAAAGCATGCCTGCGCTCTTTATGGAGATCAACCGCCAATATGGTATGAGATGTATGCAGCGTATACGGGAAATCGGTATCCAACAGGGACAGATGCCGATCATTATGATCGTATACAGACATAATGGCTGCAGCCAGAAGGAGATTGCAGAGTGGATGGGTGTAACACCGCCCACTGTAAATGTAAGTATCCAGCGTCTGGAGAAAGCAGACATTGTCTGCAGGAAACGTGATGATAAAGATCAACGCATCATGCGTGTATATCTGACAGAAAACGGAAGAAAAATCGTGGAGGAGCTCCAGCAGGAAAGCAAAGCTGTGGAGAAAGTGATGTTCAGCAATTTCAGCGAAGCAGAGCTATGTCTTTTACGAAGGTTTTTTGGGCAGATTCTGGATAATATTTCGGAGATACCTGTCAACAGGTAGAAACTGAAAAATACATGATGGAGCAGATTGAGAAAACTGTATCAGCATGTTCAGATAAAAAATAATATTGTCTGTGAAAGAACTGACACGTGAGTTTAAACAGACATACATATTAAAAATAGGAAAAGAGGGAATCAAGCAATGATTAAACTGATGAAATATCTGAAGAAATCAGCGGGATACATTGTCCTGATCATAGCACTTCTGTTTCTGCAGGCGTACTGTGATCTTTCCCTGCCGGATTATACCTCCAAGATCATTAATGTAGGTATCCAGCAGAAAGGTATTGAAGACAGTGTGCCGGATAAGCTTCGGGATTCAACCCTGCAGAATCTTCAGATTTTTATGGATGAGGATCAGAAAAAGGAAGTTTCACAGAATTATACACAGGAAGATGATACCTGGTTATTAAACGATGATATTTCCAAAGAAACCAGAGAGAATTTAAATGAGGATTTCTCAAAGGCAATGATGATGGTAGCTGCCTTTTCCGAAGACAGTGAGCAGGGGCAGGCAATGGCTGCACAGATGGGCCTTCCGGAGGGAACAGACCCGTTGACAGCACTGGCACAGATGCCGGAAGAAGCAGTACAGCAGATTATGAGTCAGATGGATGAGAAGCTGAAAGATATGCCGGAGTCTATTGTGACACAGGCTGGTGTTTCCTTTGTTGCTTCAGAATATGAAGCACTGGGAAAAGATGTGGATGCCATTCAGATGCATTACATCCTGATGTCAGGTATCAGAATGCTTGCCATGGCACTGGTGATCATGCTGGCAGCGATCAGCGTCACATTTATTTCGGCCAGAGTGGCAGGCAGACTTGGTCATGACCTGAGAAACAGCATTTACCGCAAGGTTATGAGCTTTTCCAGCAGAGAATATCATAAATTCTCCACAGCATCCCTGATCACACGAAGCACCAATGATGTGCAGCAGGTACAGCAGGTTATGGCAATGATGTTCCGCATTGTTCTGTACGCGCCGATCCTTGGTATTGGTGGAGTGCTCAAGGTATTAAACACAGATTCTTCCATGACATGGATCCTTGGTGTGGCAGTTGGTCTGATCCTGATTGTGATCTTTGTGCTGTTCCAGGTGGCAATGCCTAAATTCACTATCTTACAGACTCTGATCGACAGACTGAATCTGGTATCCCGTGAGATCCTGACAGGTATCCCTGTTATCCGTGCATTCAGCCGTGAGAAGCATGAGGAAGATCGCTTTGAGAAAGCAAACCTGGATCTGACAAAAACAAACCTGTTTGTCAACAGATGTATGACTTTTATGATGCCCATTATGATGTTGATCATGAACGGAGTATCTGTACTTATTATTTACAGTGGTGCCCATGCAGTAGACAACGGAACCATGCAGGTTGGTAATGTTATGGCATTCATCCAGTATGCGATGCAGATCATCATGTCCTTCCTGATGATCACTGCAATGTCCATTATGCTTCCGAGAGCAAATGTGGCAGCGCTTCGTATTGATGAGGTTCTGAAAACAGAGGTTTCCATTCAGGATCCGGAAACTCCGGTACATCCGTCAGAAAGTGTGAAAGGTGAGATCGAATTTGACCATGTATCCTTTGCTTACCCGGAAGCAGGTGAGAATGTACTGACAGACATTTCCTTTAAAGCAAAGAAAGGTCAGACGATCGCAGTGATCGGAAGTACAGGAAGTGGTAAAAGTACCCTGATCAATCTGATCCCAAGATACTATGATGTGACAAAGGGTTCTGTTAAAGTGGATGGTGTGGATGTCCGCGACATGACTCAGAAAGAACTTCGTGACAAACTGGGATATGTGCCGCAGAAGGGTGTACTTTTCTCAGGTACCATTGATTCAAACATCCGCTATGGTAAGCCGGAGATCACTGATGCACAGGTAAAGGAAGCAGCAGAGGTTGCACAGGCTACAGAATTTATTGATACCAAACCGGAGAAATATGAATCTCCTGTATCACAGGGAGGTACCAATGTTTCGGGCGGACAGAAACAGCGTCTGTCCATTGCCAGAGCCATTGCAAAGGATCCGGAGATATTTATCTTTGATGACAGCTTCTCAGCCCTTGACTTTAAGACTGACAGTCAGTTAAGAAAGGCATTGAAGGAGTACACCAAGGACGCAACTACCGTAATCGTTGCCCAGAGGATCAGTACCATCCTTGGTGCAGACCAGATCATTGTACTGGACGACGGACATATGGCAGGCATTGGAACTCATAAGGAACTGATGGCAAATTGTGAGGTATATCAGCAGATTGCAAGATCTCAGTTATCAGAGGAGGAACTGGCATGAGCGAACAGAGAAGAAGAGGTCCTATGGGAGGACATGGACGTATGATGTCCGGCGAAAAGGCGAAAGACTTCAAGGGTTCCATGGCTAAGCTTTTCCGTTATATGGGACGATATAAATTCCGTTTTATACTGATGTTTATCTTTGCAGTAGCGGGAACTGTGTTTAGTATTGTAGGGCCTAAGATTTTAGGTAAGGCGACCACAGAGCTGTTTAACGGCCTGGTTGCCAAGGTAAACGGAACCGGTGAAATTGACTTCGGAAAGATCGGGATGATCCTGTTATGGACACTTGGATTATATGTGTTAAGTGCATGCTTTTCCTTTGTACAGGGATTTGTAATGTCAGGAATCTCCAATGATGTTACCTATAATCTGAGAAAAGATATTTCAAAGAAAATCAACAGACTGCCTTTGAATTATTATGAGAGCAGAACAAACGGTGAGATCCTCTCCCGTATCACCAATGATGTGGACACTCTGCAGATGAGTCTGAACCAGAGTCTGACACAGCTGATCACATCAGTGACAACCCTGATCGGTGTATTTATTATGATGCTTTCCATCAATGTGTGGATGACTCTGGCAGCACTTCTGATCCTGCCCGTTTCCATGTTTATCATCCAGACTGTCATGAAGCATTCCCAGAAATACTTTCAGGATCAGCAGAGCTATCTGGGTAAAGTAAACGGTCAGATCGAAGAAAACTTCGGTGGTCATAATGTGGTCCGGGTTTTCAACAAAGAGAATGATGTAGTAGAAGAATTTGAGAAAGATAATCAGAAGCTTTATGAATCTGCATGGAAATCTCAGTTTTTCTCAGGAATGATGATGCCGATCATGCAGTTTGTAGGTAACCTTGGATATGTAATGGTAGCTCTCTTAGGCGGCGTGTTTGTAATCAAAAAAAGTATTGAAGTCGGTGATATCCAGTCCTTCTTCCAGTACATCCGTAACTTTACACAGCCAATCCAGCAGATCGCACAGGTCACCAACCTGTTACAGTCCTCTGCTGCAGCTTCCGAGCGTGTATTTGAATTCCTGGAGGAGCCGGAAGAGAGCCAGAATGAAAAGAATCCTGTAGATATTAATACTCTTACAGGAGATGTACAGTTTGAACACGTAAAATTCGGTTACAATCCGGATAAGATCATTATCAATGACTTCTCAGCAGATGTGAAGGATGGCCAGAAGATTGCCATTGTAGGTCCCACAGGTGCAGGAAAGACAACTATGGTGAAACTGCTTATGAGATTTTATGATCTCAATGGCGGAAGTATTAAGGTAGATGGTTATGACATCAAAGATTTTAACAGAAGCAGTCTGAGAGAGATGTTTGGAATGGTGCTTCAGGATACCTGGCTGTTCTCAGGAACCATTATGGAAAATATCCGTTACGGACGTCTGGATGCAACAGATGAAGAGGTGATCGCAGCAGCAAAGGCAGCCCATGTGCACAACTTTATCATGCAGCAGCCGGGAGGCTATGATATGGTCCTGGATGAAGAAACCAGTAATATTTCCCAGGGACAGAAACAGCTTCTCACTATTGCTAGGGCAATTCTTGCCAATAATAAGATCCTGATCCTGGATGAGGCAACCTCCTCTGTAGATACCAGAACCGAAGTGCGTATCCAGAAAGCCATGGACAATCTGATGAAGGGCAGAACCAGCTTTGTGATCGCACACAGACTTTCTACCATCAAGGATGCAGACCTGATCCTGGTTATGAAAGACGGTGACATTATCGAGCAGGGAAATCATGAAGAGCTTCTGTCTAAGAAAGGCTTCTATGCAGACCTATATAACAGTCAGTTTGAGAATAATGCAACTGCCTAAAATATAAAGTTACAATCCCTCAGGGGTATTTGTGAAAGAGAATATATCCAGCTCCAGGCTAATGCAGATATTTCCTTCGCCAGGAAGATATAGGATCACACAGATACCGGCTGAGGGATTTTTGCCGGATTTTTGTCTTTTCTGTAAGAGGGGAATATGTTATAATTAAAAACCAATCTACGGAAATTGATATATTTTGTTACTGTTCACTGGTAATATCCCGCGAGGTGTTTTTTGTGAGCGAAGGTCACAG
>ERZ506432.627-NODE-627-length-14843-cov-3.706384_pt1 | contig 14843 bp, 9 predicted proteins | sample MGYA00513663_ERZ506432 | MGnify/ENA metagenome assembly ERZ506432
AGCGACTAGCGCAGCGGCTTAGATACTGTAGAATTATGCCCATGAAACGCAGAAATGCCCCGGCATGGACGCCGGGGCAAGGAGAAACCGCGCCATGGACGGCGCGTTTCGACGGTTTCGTCAAGCCTAGAAAATCTAAAAAGCATAATTCGTACAGTACCTTAGCTGCGTAGCGTTAGCTCGTCGGGAGCGCCTCTGCCGGGGGCAAATTCCCCGTGCGCCGGTCGTCTTCCCGTATTATTGAAAAATACCAAGCAATCCACATCTATTGCGCAGCATCAGGAGCTACATACGAGTATGCATTGGACATCTTTGCAGCATTGTTTGTCAGAGTGACAGCCTCTCTGTAGTAGGCAACAACAGGAGTGCCCTTATCCACAGCGTTGAACAGCTGCTCTGCAAAAGCAGGCGGCACATTGATACATCCGTGTGAGCCTGAGGTTTTGTAAATTGTTCCTCCGAAGGTATTACGCCAGCTGGCATCATGGATACCTATATTGTAGGCAAATGGCATGAAATAGCTGACAGGAGAAGAGTATCCCTCGCCGACAAGAGTAGCATTTCTCTGCTTGTAAACAATCTTGTATACACCGTCTACAGAGCCATTTTGACGGGCGAGATTACCTGATACGAAATCAGACTCCATCTGGAGAGCACCATCTTTGTAATACCACATGTGCTGCTTTGTGTAGTCAATCTCTATGTATGTATTACCTATGTCGTCAGCACCGCGGTGAAGAGCAGTCTGCTCGTAAACAGGCTCTCTTTCTACAGGCTTGCCTCCCTCTAAATCTGAAAGGAGCTGGGCTTTCTCATTTTTCTTGCTGACTACCCATCCGTAGTCTCCACCACCTATTTCAATAGTGTCACCGGACGATGTCTTGAATGAGCGTTTGCGGCCGAAGGTATTGTACTTGGAAGCAAGCTGCTGGACATATTTAGTGACCTTGGCATCATCTATGCTCACGCTGCCGTCATCTGAGATGCTTAGCATATCAAGGATTTTGGCTGAGTCAAGTTTCTCATCGGCACCTTCAATTTTGTATGTGACGGTTGAAGCAGTGTATTTGTCGAGGGCTTCTTTTTCATTTTTGATTGTATCGCTTTCCTTTGTGATTTTTGGAGCTTCATAACAGTCATCACTTAAGGTAAGCTTTGGGAGCTCGTTGTCCAGGGCGTCCTTTACCTCGGCAAGGATGCTGTCATATATCGGCTTGCAGCCTTTTTTCTCTTCAATCACATCGTATTCGCCGTCTTTTATCTCGATATGGGCATCCTCTGGATTTTCAATGTAGTCATCACTGAAAATATCAAGAGCCTTGAGCTTTTCCGCCAAAGCGGCATCGTTATATTTGGACGAACCCTTTAGAGTATAGTTTTGAGCTTTGAAGAGACTGACAGGCCATGTAAAAGCATTCTGGTTTTTTAGGATTTGTTTCTCGTCACCGTTTGAGACATATTCATAGGAAAAATCAGGTCCCTTAAGTGAAAAGCTGTTGCCTTTTCTATCAGTGATTGTGAGCAGATAGTCGCGGCTTAGGGCTGTATTTTTTTCTAATGCCTCTTTTGCAGTTTTCCCTGCGTATTTTACAGAGTTAATCTTTGTGTTGAACAGATAGTGGCTGCTAAAATAAAAGGCAAAGCCAAGATAAACAGCCAAAAGCACACCAAGCACAACGGCGCAGGTTATAAGCACTTTTTTCTTCATGTAAATCGACCTCCTTGGAGATATGCTGTTGCTGCCCACACCGGGGTGTAGACAGCAGCTAAAATCAGTTACATTTGTGAAGATGTGACACATCCATATAGTCAGGCAGACCATTCTTGTAGGCTACAGCGGTTTCTCCCTGAATAAGTGGCTTTAAGTATTCGATAAGCTCAGGCTTCACATCATTGCCCGCATCATTGATCCACTCTCTTGGCACAGACTTGGCCTCGTTTGCGATATCCTTGATAGCAGAATATGTGTATTCCACCTGATAAGGATCATTTGAGATGCGCTTTAAGCATACCATTGATGCGGTCACACCCTCTGCTGCAATAGTGACACCCTTTTTACCCTGAGCAAAAGATTCCTCGATATCGGTTAATGATGCAAGATGTGAGGCACAGCGCTGGAGCACATTTACCTCTACAGAGCGCACCTTGACACCGATGTTTTCATTTACGATGAACTCAAGAGCTTTTCCGGCACCGCTTAGCTGCTGGTGTCCGAACTGGTCACATGCGGCCTTTGATGATGTAATGTATGAGCCGTCTGCGTCATGTATTCCTTCGGATACGGCAATTATCACATTGTTAGTGCGCGTAAGGGCTTCTTTTATATCGGCAACAAATTTGTCCTTGTCGAAATCCACCTCAGGCAGATAGATGAACTGAGGCGCTGTATTGTACTCATTACGTGCGAGAGCGGAAGCGGCAGTGAGCCATCCTGCGTCACGTCCCATGATTTCAACGATTGTAACACTCTTAACAGCATAGATAAAGGTATCATGGGCTATCTCAAGCATGCTTGATGCGATATATTTGGCGGCAGAGCCAAAGCCCGGAGTGTGGTCTGTCATGCACAGGTCATTGTCGATGGTCTTTGGAATCCCTATAATTTTCACATCACTGTTGATTTTTTTTGCATAATCGGATAACTTTAATACGGTATCCATCGAATCATTTCCACCGATGTAAAAGAAAGCTTTTATAGAAAGCTTATCGAATTGGTGGAAGATGTATACATATGGTGAATCATCATCCTTGTAATCAGGGAGCTTGTGGCGGCATGAGCCAAGATACATGGCAGGTGTGGTCTTAAGCTTTTCAAGATTAGCATCATCTGCAAAAATATCTGACAGATTGAGATAATTCTCATTTAATATGCCGAGTATTCCGTTTACGGCGCCATAGCAGATATCGTATTTCTCAGAGCTTTTTACTCCTGCGATGACTCCTGCAAGGCTTGCGTTGATTGCAACAGTTGGGCCGCCTGACTGGGCGACGATACAGTTTGACTGATTCATTGTAATCTCCTTATTGTGTATTTTAACTATTCTCTTCTGTAAGAATAGTTATGGTATAACTTTAAAATGACTACTGAAGGCGCATGGCATATGCACCGCATAATCATATAGATTGTAGTATCAAACATTATTTTTAGCAAGGGTTAAAATGAAAAATATGAATAAATACGAGAATTGCTTATTGTGTCCCAGAAAATGTGGCATAAACAGAAGAACCGGACAAACAGGTGTATGTGGCGTTTCATCTGAAATAAAGGTGGCGCGAGCAGCGCTTCATTACTGGGAGGAGCCGTGCATATCAGGAAAAAGAGGAAGCGGGGCAGTTTTTTTCTCAGGCTGCAGCCTGCACTGCGTGTTCTGCCAGAACAGGGAGATCTCTGACGGAAAAGCGGGAAAGCTAATCAGTAAAGAGAGGCTGAGTGATATCTTTATGGAACTTGCTGACAAAGGCGCAAATAATATCAATCTGGTCACACCGGGGCAGTATATCCCTGATATAGTGTGGGCGGTAAACGATGCAAAAAGCCGCGGCATGAAGCTTCCTATTATATACAATACGAGCGGATATGAAAATGTGACAGAGCTAAAGCTGCTTGAGGGTATAGTGGATGTGTATCTTCCGGATTTTAAATATATGGACAGTACGCTTTCGGCAAGGTATTCAAGGGCAAAAGATTATCCGTCTGTCGCAAAGCAGGCGCTTTCAGAGATGGTCAGGCAGCAGCCGGATGTCGTGATTGACGATGCGACAGGACTCATACAAAAGGGAGTTATTGTGCGACAGCTTCTACTGCCGGGACATGTGAATGATGCAAAGGATGTACTTAAGTACCTGTATGATACATATCATGATCACGTATATATAAGCATGATGAGCCAGTTTACGCCGATTGCACTAAAGGATTATCCTGAGATAAACCGCACAGTGACAAGGAGAGAGTATGAAAGGCTTGTTGACTATGCCCTCGAAATAGGAATCACGAATGCATTTATACAGGAGGGTGACGTGGCAAAGGACAGCTTCATCCCGGCATTTGACTGTGAGGGGGTATAATATTTACCGGATTTCTTAATAAAATAGTAAGAATTGGCAGGCAAAAATGACTGGATTTTGTGACGCCAGTGTAGTACTATGGTTATGTAATATTTTGTAATGGTGAAGGTACTGAACGGTTACGATATTTTGTTATTACTCACATCCCGGTGTGACAGACGATAATGTTTTTAATCACACAGGATACATTATTCAATAGAGGATACAGTGATGAAAAATATAGAAGAACAGCAGATAATAATTGAATGTCCGAATACTATCTTTCATCTATACATTGACAGTGAGGATGAGCTTTCAAAGGTTAAGGTGTTTATGAACAATATGAAGAATGTTGATTCGATAAGTCTGCATGATATATACAACTGGTGCAACAGACAGCATGTGCAGTACACGACGACATTTAATTATGACAGTAAAATGACCTTGACAGAAATGATAAAATCCTACATATTTTACTTCAGACAGAAGCTTAGATATGTAAATAATAGTGATAGGATGATAGAAACATGAGATACCCTGAATTTCTAAAGGATAGAGGAACAATAGGCTTTGTGGCGCCTTCGATGGGCTGTACAACAGAGCCGTACAGGAGTGCCTTTGACAATGCCATTAAAAGGTTTCACAGCATGGGTTATAAGACGATAGAGGGACCTAACTGCAGGTGCGACAGTGGCATAGGCATCAGCAATACACCTAAGAAGTGCGCAGAAGAGCTGAACGAGAGCTATGCTTCTGCTGATAGTGATGTGCTTATATCCTGTGGTGGTGGCGAGCTGATGTGCGAGGTAGTGCCTTATATTGATTTTGAGCGCGTGAAGCAATCAAAGCCGAAATGGTACATGGGCTATTCCGACAACACGAATTTCACATTTTTGGAGGCTACTATTGCAGATACAGCAGGTATTTACGGACCGTGTGCGGGCAGCTTTGGCATGGAGGTGTGGCATGAGTCACTTACCGATGCGTTTGATCTGCTTTGTGGCAGGAAGCTTTCATTTACCAATTACCCTATGTGGGAGAAGGAATCGATAAAGGATGAGAATGCTCCGTTTGTGGGCTACAACCTGACTGAAAAGTCGTGCATCAGCTCTATTCCCACGGTGGCAAAGGAAAGCAGGCTTACCATTAGAGGCAGGCTGCTTGGTGGCTGCATGGATTGTCTTATCAATCTGCTTGGCACATCGTTTGACCATGTAAGGGAATTTAATGAGCGCTACAGTGATGATGGTATCATATGGTTCCTTGAGGCTTGTGACCTTAATGTGATGGGCATGAGAAGGGCTATGTGGCAGATGAAAAATGCAGGATGGTTTTCAAATGTAAAGGGCTTTCTTATCGGACGCCCGGCGCACTTCGGAGAGGAAATGTTTGGCATAGACCACAGACAGGCGCTTTCATCACTGCTTAGAGAGTTTAATGTGCCAATCATCATGGATCTGGATATAGGTCATATGTCGCCGATGATGCCTGTGGTATGCGGAAGCATGGCAGATGTCAGCTTCGACGGAAGCAACTTTACAATTTCGTATGATATAGAGCAGTAGATTGGAGGAAAAATGATTAGATTAATAAAGAAAAAAGCAAAGAGTATTGTATGTAGCGTGCTTGCTGCGGTTACACTGTTTACGATGAATCCGGCAGTATTTGCAACAGAGACAGCTACGCAGACTGATACGGCAGTAGGCGGCGAGACAAACGACAAGGTGACCATCAGCAAAAATGATAAGCCATACTTAAGTCTTGGAGCAGACCTCACACCGGAGCAGAGAGCGACAGTGCTTGGATTTATGGGAATCGAGCTCACTGATCTGGACAATTACGATGTGGTCTATGTAAATAATGATGAGGAACACAAGTACCTCGATTCATACATCAGCAAGAGCGAGATTGGCACAAGGTCACTTTCCTCAGTACTCATTACAGAGGATAAAAAGGGTGCGGGTCTTAGTGTTTCCACACACAATATCAATTACTGTACGGTAGGAATGTACAAGAATGCGCTTGCCACAGCAGGCATAGCTGATGCTAAAATCATAGTCGCAGGACCTTTCCCTATTTCCGGAACGGCAGCACTTGTAGGCACACTAAAGGCATACGAGGAGATGACAGGCAAGAAGCTTGACGACAAGGTGACAGACGCAGCGATGGATGAGCTTGTCACAACGGGCGAGCTCAACAAGAGCATTGATGGTGATTCACAGGATATCGAGGCAATGATTGCAGACCTAAAGAAGCAGCTCGCCGATGGAAGACTTAAGGATGAGAGCCAGATAAAGGATGCGATAAAGGAAGCCGCAAAGGATTATGACCTGAAGCTTTCTGACGATGATATCGCAAAGCTTACATCTCTTTTAATGAAGCTCAAGGATGCCAATATCGACTGGGATTCAGTCATCAATCAGGCACAGGACTGGGCATCAAAGCTTGGTGACAAGATAAATGATCCGGGCTTTTGGGAAAAGCTTGGTAACTTCTTTATGGACTTATGGGATAAGATAAAATCCCTGTTCAGCTAGAAAAGTGAAAGAAAACAGTAAGAATAAGCAGAATATGAATCAGACAACTCCCGGAAACGTAAGCATAAAGGCTGCGTTGAAGGGAGTTTTTTATATTTTTGATAAAAAAATAATAAATTTCTGCCGAATACGTTGATACAAAGGTCATATTCTATTATAATTAAATGGATAATGGATTAATGTAAACAATGCACATAAGAAAGATGGGATTTGATGATTAAGATAAATAAATTTCTGGCAGTCTCTGCCGTTACATTGTCATTAGTCGCAGGTGACATGGTGCCATACAGCAGCATGGCAGTCTATGCGGACCAGGCGGCGAAGGTTGTATGCGATGAGAGATACTGGGTAGCGGCGAGAAGCGGACCGGGAACAGAATATGAGCTTGAGCACAAGCTGTCAAACGGCAAGGATATCACTATTCTTGAGCAGACCACAGGCGCAGACGGCAAGGTGTGGTACAAGGCAAAGTACAATCTGGCAGCAAATAACAAGGAGTGTGTCAGCTATATCAGGTCTGATTTCGTATCAGCAGGTACCGGCACAGCTGCATCAGACAATGCAGTGACAGGGGATGCTTCGGCAGACCCCGGCAATGCGGATGCCGTACAGCAGAATAATGAGGAGCAGCTTGCCCTTGCGACAGCATCGGGAGCATATGCTACCGGTACGATTACCGGCGGTAATGTGTATGTCCGCAATGCAGCAGGTACATCCGGCACAAAAAAGCTTGTCTCACTTGACTGGAATCATCAGGTTGACATAATCGGAGAGACAAAGGTAAACGGTGTGGTTTGGTACAATGTCAAAGGCACGTTAAACGGCAAGGAATTTACGGGCTGGACTATCAGTACATACATAAAGGTGACATACAATAATAGCGGAGACAATACTGATTTTGTCACGGCTATGAAGAATGCAGGCTTTCCTGACAGCTATATTCCAAACCTAACAGCACTTCACAATAAGTATCCAAGCTGGACCTTTGAGGCTGTAAATACAGGGCTTGACTGGGATACGGTGATTAAAAATGAGAGCGTAAACGGACTTAATCTGGTATCTAAATCAGCAGACAATGCCAAGAAATCGACAGCTGCCGGAGCATATAACTGGTCAACAAATACGTGGGTTGAGTATGAGCCGGGCTGGGTGTCAGCAAGCAGTGCTTATATTGCTTATCTCATGGATCCAAGGAATTTCCTTGATGAGACCAATATTTTCCAGTTCCAAAGCCTTGCATACAGTCCAAACGAGGCGATTGCAGGTGTTCAGTCCATAATAAAAGGCACATTTATGGAGGGCACAAAGACATATTCCAACAATGGCGAGAAAATCAATTACGCAAGTACATTCATGGATGTGGCAAAGAGCAGTGGAGTAAGTGCGTACCATATAGCATCGCGTATAAAGCAGGAGCAGGGACAAAAAGGAACGAGCCCGCTTATTTCGGGTACATATTCCGGATATGAAGGGTACTATAATTATTTCAATTTTAGTGCAACCGGAAGCACGAAAAACCAGATTTATAAAAATGGACTGTCATTCGCAAAGAAGCAGGGCTGGAATACAAGAGCAAAGTCCATAAGCGGCGGAGCAGTAAAGGTGGGCAGCAACTATATCAATAAAGGCCAGAATACATTGTATTTTGAGAAGTTTAATGTAGTAAATACAAGCTCACTGTATTTTCATCAGTATATGGGCAATGTCACAGCTGCACTTACTGAGGGACAGAGCCTGGCCAAGGGATATTCAGACAAGAATCAGGCCTTCGTATTCAAAATACCTGTATACAATAATATGCCATCGTCAGCAGTGGGCTTTAATAAAGCCGGTGATACCAATAACTATCTGCAGTCGCTTGCAATAGGCGGAGTAGCACTCACACCGGCCTTCAATGGAGCTACAACAAGCTATTCTGCTGTTGTTTCAAATGCAATTAGCTCAGTGACTGTTTCTGCAGATGCGGTATCCGGTAACAGTGGCGTTTCGGGCACAGGAAGCTATTCGCTTGCTGTCGGAAATAATACAATTAAGGTAAATTGCAAGTCGCAAAGCGGTGATACAAGAACATACACTATCAATATTAACAGGCAGGCGGCACCGGCAGATAATAATAATTCCGGTGGCAATAATAACCAGAATAATACAGATATAAATATTACATCAGGTAAATACAGTATAGGCACTTACATTACAGGCATTGAGCCGGGAACCGGTGCAGCTGATTTTGTGAAGAATATAGCAGTATCAGCATCAGGAACTGTAAAGCTTCTGACAAGCTCAGGCTCAGAAAACAGCGGAAAGGTTGCAACAGGCAATAAAGTGGCTGTTTATGATGCTTCGGGTAACCTGAAAAAGACATATGATATTGTTGTATATGGAGATATCAATGGTGACGGTGCTGTAAATGCACTTGATATGATTAAGCTCAACAGACATATTTTAGGAAAGGGAACACTCACCGGTTCTTATCTGGAGGCAGCTGATGCTAACAGAAAGGGCGATGGTGGAAATGCCCTTGATATGATAATCATGAACAGACACATACTGGGCAAATCAAAGATATCGCAGAATTAGAAACGTGAGGAAAGATATGAAGAAATTATTTGGATGTATATTATCACTTGTTATGGCAGTAATGCTTGTTTTCACACCTGGCGAGCATGTATATGCGCAGGGACTTGGATTAAGTGTCAGCTCAAGCTCTGTAGCTGTTGGAAAAACAGTCAAGGTGACGGTTTCTATGCCGTCAGGATATTTTGGTACAGTAGTTATCAAAAGCTCTGACGAGAAAGTGCTGAGTAACGGAGGCGATGGTGTGGCCAATATTGGTGATGCTGTTGAGGGATATCCGACATCACAGTCATTTTCATTTACGGCGAAGGGCGCAGGAAGCTGCACTATAAAGGCGTATTGTACAGTAGTAGGAGATGCAGAGAGTAACGATGCCGGAGGCACAATTACCGGTGCCAGCACTAATGTGACCGTAACAAGTCCTTCATCAAACAATGATTCAAACAGCAACAAGGATAACAAGGACAATTCCGGCAGCAATACAGACAATGACAGCGATGCAAATAAAGATAATGAAAACAAAGAGGAAAAGAAGTCCTCAAACGCATCTCTTGGCTCACTTGTTATCTCTGCAGGTACACTTTCACCTGAGTTTTCTGCTGCGACAAAGGATTACACAGCTACTGTAGATTACAGCTGTTCAAGTCTTGCGGTTACAGCAAATCCGGCTGATTCCAAGGCGAGTGTGACATCTGTCACAGGCAATGATTCGCTTGAGGTTGGAGAGAATACCGTAAGCGTTGTTGTGACAGCAGAGGACGGCAGCACAAGCACATACAATATAGTAGTTACCAGAAGAGCCGAGGATGATCCGGAGAATGCGGATAAGCAGGATAACTGGAAGAGGTTCAATATAAATGGCACAGAGTGGACTATGGTAAATGACATTCCTGAGGATGTTGTTCCGGAAGGCTTTGAGCACTCAAAGACAGTGATTGACGGCCTTGAATACAATACCCTTCATGGCACCTTTGGTGATATCACGCTTGTGTATTTACAGTCGGAAAGCGGCAATAGGCTTTTTGTATATGATGCTGCCCAGAATGCAGCGTATGAGTATGTCCGTATCAATTCCGAGTCGCATTTTATCGTAGTTTTACTGCCTAAGGTGGATGATGTGCCTGAAGGATATAATGAGGTCTCTCTCTCCATAGAGGGTAAGGGCGTGGCAACAGCATACCAGACCAAAGCCGAAAAAACAGATGATAAGACAAAGGATTTTTACCTTGTATACGCCATGAATGACAATGGCGAGAGTGGCTGGTACACATATGATAGCGTAGATGGCACATATATGAGGACTGAGCTCAGTGCACCTACAGTGGCACAGGAGGAAAAGGATGCGGTAAAGAGTGAGCTTGTTCCGGGAATTGCCAATAAATATCTTGTTTTAGCTGCAATACTGGTTCTTATTATCATTATTCTGTTACTGTTGCTTATTGTATCAGCTGTGAAAAACAGAAAATATAAGGCAATGGACTATCATGATGACGATGATGATGCAGCAGAAGATGTATCAAATGAAGCTTTGGAAGAAACAACTGATGAAACTGCGGACGAGATAGCAGATGAGCTGGAAGAAGAGGTTACAGAAGAGCCGTTAGATGAAGTGGCAGAAGAAGCTGCAGAAGAGTCGGCAGGTGAAGCCGCAGAAGAAACAGCAGATGAAGCTGTAGAAGAGCCGGCAGATGAAGTCGCAGAAGAAACAGCGGAAGGTGCTGCAGATGAGCAAAAGATGGCTACGGATGAAAATATATCAAATGCATCCTATGTCGGAAGAACCGTAGAAATTACACCTGATTCTAAGAAAGCTGTTGATAATGAAAACTCTGAGTTTGATTTAAAAGACGATTCAAGGCAGGAAAACGTTTCTGACACAGAAAACGATGCTGATGAGGATGCTTTAAAGAAACAGCTTCAAATGGCACTTGATGGCTTTGTCAATGATGGAAATAAGCCGTCTGAGACTATAGATAGCAGTGCAAAGGATGACAATGAAGATGATAGCGAGGATGATGATTTGCAGTTCATCGACTTAAATTAGTAAATATGACTGGAGGATATGACTTGAAACCATATACAAGTAAGGCTAAAAAAGCAATAGATTTGGCTACACGTATATCAAAGAAAATGAATTACAGCTATGTTGGAACAGAGCACATACTGGCTGGCCTTATAAAAGAGGGCACCGGTGTGGCAGCTGAGGTTCTAACAGCCTGCAATGTGGAATATGATAAGCTTATTTCGATGATTGAAGACCTGATTTCACCGGGGGATAACATCGAAGTGATGGACAGGGATGGCTATTCACCAAGGACACAGAGAGTATTGGAGCGTGCATCGGAGGAAGCCGATAGATTTGAGTGCAATGAGATAGGTACAGAACACTTGCTAATGGCTATAGTACTGCAGGGAGACTGTGCAGCTGCAAGACTTTTAAACACCATGGGTGTTAACAGTCAGAAGATGTTTATAGATATTCTTGGTGCGATGGGTGAGGATCCGTCTGCATACAGGGATCTGATGAAAAGCTACGGTACATCATACAATTCTGCGACTCCTGTATTAGATCAGTATTCCAGAGATTTGACAGATATGGCAGAGGCAGGGCTTCTTGACCCTGTTATAGGCAGAAAAAAGGAGATGGAGCGCGTTATCCAGATACTTTGCCGCCGTGGCAAAAATAATCCATGTCTGATTGGAGAGCCGGGAGTGGGCAAGACCGCTATAGTAGAAGGACTTGCGCAGGATATAGTCAGTGGCAATGTTCCGGATATTCTTTTGGGAAAGAGACTGGTTTCCCTTGATATGTCCGGGCTTGTAGCCAAATCAAAGTATCGTGGTGAGTTTGAGGAGCGTATCAAGAAGGTGATAAGCGAGGTTTCAAATGCCAAAAATGTACTGCTTTTCATTGATGAGCTTCACACTATAATAGGTGCAGGAGGAGCAGAAGGCTCGTTAGATGCATCTAACATATTAAAGCCGGCACTTGCCAGAGGCGAGGTACAGGTAATCGGCGCCACTACCATAGAAGAGTACCGCAAATACGTGGAAAAGGATGCTGCGCTTGAGCGCCGTTTCCAGCCGGTGATGGTTGAAGAGCCTGGTGTGGATGAGACAATAGAGATACTCACAGGATTAAAGGGAATCTATGAAAAGCATCATGGTGTCATCATAACAGATGAGGGTGTGAAAGCAGCAGTAAACCTTTCTGCACGATATATAAATGACAGATTTTTACCTGATAAGGCGATAGACCTGATGGATGAAGCGGCAGCCAGGATAAGGCTTAAGAATCTGACATCATCTGAAGAGCTGCTTGCTCTGAAAAAAGAGATAACAGATAAGCAGAACCAGGTGGAAAATGCTTTATCGAAAGGAGATCTCGCAGCTGCCGGCGCGCTTATGTCAGAAAAGGAAGTACTTGAAAATAAACAGCAGAAGCTTATCAGAAAGAATCGTCGCACAGGAGCCAAAAACCAGCCTGTAGTCGGCGAAAATGAGATAGCGGATGTAGTATCGGGATGGACCAAAATACCTGTAAATAAGCTTACAGAGTCAGAGGCAGGACGACTTGCAAAGCTTGAACAGATACTTCACAAGCGTGTAATAGGACAGGAGGAGGCTGTTTCTGCTGTCGCAAAGGCAGTCAGACGAGGCCGTGTTGGTTTAAAGGATCCTAAGAAGCCGATTGGCTCATTCCTGTTTTTGGGACCGACAGGAGTAGGTAAGACGGAGGTGTCAAAGGCGCTTGCTGAGGCTGTCTTTGGCAAAGAAGATGCCATGATACGTGTTGACATGTCAGAGTACATGGAAAAGCATAGTGTTTCAAAGATGATTGGTTCACCACCGGGATATGTGGGCCATGAGGAGGGTGGACAGCTCTCAGAGAAGGTCAGACGCAATCCTTTTTCTGTTATACTGTTTGATGAGATAGAAAAAGCACATCCTGATGTGTTCAATATACTTTTACAGGTGCTTGATGATGGTAGAATCACTGATTCACAGGGGCGCACGGTTGATTTCAAGAATACAATAATCATCATGACATCAAATGCAGGAGCTTCTTCTATTATAGAACCAAAGCGCCTTGGCTTTGGCGCTGGTGAGGATGAAAAGCAGGATCACGAGCGTATGAAGAACAGTGTCATGGAGGAGGTACGCCGTATATTTAAACCTGAGTTTTTGAACCGAATCGACGAGACTATTGTATTTAGAGCTCTCAACAAGGATGACATGAAGCATATAGTGACACTTCTTGTAAAGGAGCTTAAGAAACGCTGTAAAGAACAGCTTGATATAGAGCTCACAGTGCGCGACAGTGCAAAATCCTTTATCGTGGACAAAGCCTATGACAGAAAATATGGCGCAAGACCTCTTAAACGAAAACTTCAGGAGGAGATTGAAGACCGTATGTCAGAGGATATTATTACCGGCAAAATTAAGCGCGGCAATAAGGTAATAATTTCTACGAAAAACAAACAAATTTCATTGACTGTTGAGTAGAATTGGATTTATAATTAATATATCAATATAGCTACGGGAGGATAAAAATGGCTGTAATAAGTGAATTAATCCGTACTGAGGAAAACGGAAAGCTCAGCTTCGGAGATTATACATTGGCTGCAAAGGCAAAGCTTGACAATTTTGAGAAGGATGGAGATATCTACAAGGTAAAGACCTTTAAGGAGATTACAAAGCTCGAAAGAAACGGACTCTTTGTATACGAGTCTGTTCCGGGAACAGCGGTTATGGATTTCGAGGAGACTGCTGATACAGTGACATTTACTGTGGAGGGACCTGAGGATGCTCAGATTACTCTTGGCCTTGAAGAGGAGACAGAGTACGAAATTGATATAGCTGGAGCTGTTGCAGGTACTATGAAGACAAATCTCGGCGGCAAGCTCAGCTTAAGCGTAGAGCTTGAGGGTGTTGATTCAGTCGATATCAAAGTATCAAGAAAATAGAGCATATTTTTAGCCCGGTGAAAGCCGGGCTTTTTGTATTTTATAAAGGAGAACAATATGGCAAAAGGAAAGACCTCTGTATTTTTCTGCCAGGAATGTGGTTATGAATCGGCAAAATGGATGGGACAGTGCCCGGCCTGTAAGGAATGGAATACATTTGTAGAGGAAACCGTAGATAAAAAGTCGATAAGCTCGTCGGGAAAAGTAAAAAAAGAATCAAAGGCGTCACAGGTTCTGCCTCTTTCGGCAGTAAAAAGCGAGAAAGAGGAGCGTATAGTGACAGGTATAGCCGAGTTTGACAGAGTACTTGGTGGAGGAATTGTGAGGGGGTCACTTGTGCTTGTGGGAGGAGATCCGGGTATAGGAAAATCCACGCTTCTACTTCAGGTATGCAGGGAACTTTCACAAAAAAAGGTGCCATTACTTTATGTGTCAGGTGAGGAATCACTGCATCAGATAAAGATGCGTGCCGACAGACTTGGTGATTTTACGGATTCACTGGAGCTTTTATGTGAGACAAGTCTTGATATAGCAAAGGACGTGATTCAACGAAAAAAACCGGAGGTTGTTGTAATAGATTCCATCCAGACTATGTACAATGAGGAGATAGCGTCGGCACCGGGCAGTGTCTCACAGGTCAGGGAGACAACCGGAGTGCTTATGCAGCTTGCAAAGACTCTGGGTATTTCTGTTTTTATAGTAGGACATGTGACAAAGAGAT
>ERZ506432.656-NODE-656-length-14401-cov-4.019030_pt1 | contig 14401 bp, 14 predicted proteins | sample MGYA00513663_ERZ506432 | MGnify/ENA metagenome assembly ERZ506432
GGTCAGCGAAAAATCTCTCGCTGTCAGCGCTTGCGGATTTCATCAGAGCTTCCCTGGAAGGAGAAAATAATATGGAACAATGTGTTTTGGCGGTAGCAAATCCTTATATTACCCATACACCTATTATTGCTAATATGCTCTCTATTTTACAAACCAATCCAAATACAGAGTCGTGGATAGCAAACCACTTTGTAAATATATTCATAAACAGAGATGGAATTTTTGACAATTTTTATGATCGGAATATGTTCTTTTACGGATGCCCGTGGCTACAAGTGAATCAAATACGTAGGGAAGTGGTTCTTAGAATATGTCATAGAATTACTGATTATGTAAAGGCACTGTTGGCAGAGGGTTTTTATGTATATGCGGTTGGTAACACGGAATATATTCCGGCATACCATAACAAACGGTATTGGGCACATAATCTCCTTATATATGGATATGACGACGAGTTGCAATTGTTTTATATTTCGGATTTTTTTGTTAACGGAAGGTATGAGAGAGCAACTTGTAGTTATGACGAATTGGAGATGGCACTACAAACGTCCAATATGAATCGTCATTTCGTAAACCTTATCTATGGAATAAAGCTCAAAGAAATTGAATATGTATTTGAACTTGATTGGCTCAATGAAATGCTGAAGGAACATTTAAACTCCGAAAACTTATTCTGCAAATATCGAACAAGGCAGGATGAGGAATATTACAGCAACAAAGAAGGAAATAAATATTACCATTTTGCATTTTCGGAAATGAAAACCAAGTATTATTTTGGTATTTCGTATTACGATAAAATATCTGAGATGATTCTTGATAATTCTCCAAAATTGATGCGCCCATTAGACCTTATTTATGAACACAAATTAATGATGAGTAACAGAGTTGAATTTTTGCATCAAAACGGATATTTGGCTGGTGAAGACTACATTTTGCTGTCCAAAGAGTGTAAAAGGTTGATAGATAAAACGCTTGTTTTAAGAAATTTATGGATCAAGTACCGTATGACTATGGGGAGTTTGAATTCTACTAAATCGCTGAAAAGAGTTTATGATTATGCTTTAGAATCCAAGAATCTAGATATTGAATTTACAAAGCACCTGATATCATGTACGAATTAGTTAGAATCGGGTAGTTGATAGCTGCAACAGAAATGGAAGAGAGTCTTTGGACACAAGGCGGTAAAACTTGGCTTTTGAAAACATCAAAAATCTTGGACATATCAACCAATAAAAAATGTCGCCAATATGGTTGTATGTCGTTAAGATAACGAGGAGAAATATATGTCTGCTACTGAAAACGACAAAAAAACAAAAAGTAAAAAACGCAAGCCGAAGTACGGAATCGTTGCCTACCACTTGAGGGGACAAATAAACCTCTTGCGGATCTTTGACAATTGAATACCCATTTCATCAATACATTACCGGTGCCAATCTGCGAGGAACGGATAAGTCGATATACATGACTATCGTGTTTAAATATTCGACTCCGAGTGGTTCAAGGTGATAATAAACGCGCGTTCTACGCTTTCATATAAGGACTTTATTTTCTGAAATATAGTTTTTAGCAATGAGTCGATATAGAGGACCGTACAAAGACCCCTCTTTGATGTTTATCAGCCCCTTTCCTCTTATATTCATTTCATTGATCATCTGATAGCCGTACATGTCCTCTTGTGACAGCATTTTCAGAATGAGCATTTCAAGAATTCCTCGTTTGAGGTTTTCTTCGATGTCGTTTCTTTGCATCGTTTTTCTTTCACCTATTTTAAGCGCTTAATAGTGTAAATCTACTATATCATACAAATATCGTGTCGATTATATTATTTGTGACAAAATATACTTGTGGTATCCGTGAAATATTGGTGAGAAAATTTTTATTGGCAGGGTGGCATTGATTATTACAGAAGCGTTCTGCGGGATTAAAATATTCGATAGTATTAATAGAGAATAGTAAAGCAAAGTTACATTACGCGTTCACCAACTTGTGGTAATTGGTTTTTCTCATGGTAGAAAAGAAAGATAGTTTATTTACATCCGGGGGGATGGCCAAGCAGAACACTTAAGTTTTTACCTTGTTTTCTATTTGCGTGGTTTCAAATTCCGCTTAAATAATAAAAGGCAATCTAAAACTAAGGAAAGGATATATAATTAATTCTCATAATACAGAAAGTCAATACTCCCTGTATTGAGTTCCGAAACGTTTCGTTTCGTTATCCGGGCAGGGACGACTATGCGTTGCGGAACATAAATCTAAAGGTCTGCCCTTTTGAGCATCTTGCAATTGTTGGAGATAATGGAGCAGGAAAGACTACCTTCATTAAATTGCTCACACGTCTTTACGAGCCAACTGAGGGGGCAATTTTGATCGATGGTAGAAATATAAAAGAATATGATTATGAGCAATACATGAGTTTATTTTCTCCGGTTTTTCAAGATTTTGAATTGTTAACATATTCCATTAAAGAGAATATTACGTTTGATAATTATGATAAAAATCGATTCGAAAGTGTTACACAATGTGTAGGGTTACATGAAACAATCGAAAAACTTGCTAATCACGAAAACACATTCATAAAAAAAAATTTGAAAGCAGTGGAGTTGAATTGTCTGGAGGAGAAAAGCAAAAAGTTGCGATAGCACGCGCATTTTACAAAGATGCTGTAATAACACTTTTAGATGAATCAACGGCAGCAATCGACCTAATGGCAGAATACGAGGTATTTAGAAACTTCTTTGAGTTTTCCAAACAGAAAACAACATTTTTAATTTCTCACAGAATGGGAAGCACTCGCTTTTGCGACCGCATCATCGTGTTTGAGAACGGAGAAGTTGTTGAGGGGGGTACTCATAAAGAACTTATAGAACGAGATGGTGTGCATAATAGAATGTATCAGAAGCAGGCAAGTTATTATGTGGGTAATTGATCTGCTATTATCATAGAGGGACAATCTTATGAAAAAAGATGAAAAAGATATTTCGAAAACTGCATTTCACTTTGCATTGGAAAAAATGAATTCTATAATTGTGAGGAGTCGAAAGAATCATATAGTAATAGATGTTATGCTGAATTTAAGGCAAACAATTGACTTTTAAAGCCCCCGATGAAACAATGTCGAAGGGTGGTGACTGTTTGATACTCACAATTATAAATGAGTATGGAAAATGAAGTGGATCGATGTTTGTAAATTTTTTTAAATGGTAGGTGTGAGTTCATAGTGTTGGGCAATGATCTAAGGAGAAAAACGATAATTTTGGGGCGCTTTCTCATCAAAAAACGCAGTTTCCTATATTTGATTTAGTGAATGAGGCGACTATGAATAATGTATATATAATTGAAAATCATGATATGGCATTAGAGATTTGGCTTAACAATGGAGTATGTGCTGGTACATTAATCCATGTTGATGCACATTTTGACTATGTGCCGTCAAAAGACGCTCATTACATTAATATAGGGAATTACTTGACATATGCGGTATTGGGAAAACTTTTCAAAAAAATCTACTGGGTTGTACCTGATATTTTTTGGAAGGATTTAGGATATACCCAAATTATAATAGATCAATTACCGCATTGCTTTGAGGTTATCGATATAAATGAAAAGACAATTAGATTGAAAAATACGGAATTTCCTCTTGTTGATTTTGCGATTATTGGGATCAGTAATACTTTTGCAAATATGGAAGAGATTCTTGATAATGATCTTATTTGTGTGGATATAGATATTGATTATATGATGAATCCCACAGTTTCACAAATTTACTCTTATAGATATCCTTCCAAAAGCTGGTGCGCTGCATATGAATTGTATTCCCAATTAGCCCCCTTGATTAAGAAAATAGATGTTGTTACAATTGCAAACAGTTTTTATGGAGGATATACGCCTCTTTTACATGCGTATTTATCAGAATATTTATATGAGCTTTTTTGCGATGGAATGGAAAAAAAGTGCAAGAATTTTAAGTTGCTTGAAAATGGATTGGATTCACTGTCAATAGATGATTACTATGAAGCAGTAAATTGTTATAAACAAGTTGATGGATCGTTTTTTACACTTTTAAGTAAACAAATTGGTCTATTATATTCATATGTGTCTACAGGGAATTTGTATGAGGCTCAAAAGGTGTATTCTATTTTAGAAACCCACTATAAAAACTACGAGGCGTATTATTTTCCCATTTCCGTTTTGCTATTCAACAAACAACTGGATTTGGCCAAAAAAATGTTGGAATACTGGCTTCAGGTTGCAAATTTGTCCGAACAGGCGAATTTATACTTTTTGAAATATATAAGTTGCACAGAAGAAGTTTCAAATGAATTTGAAATTAAAAAATATGCATCTAAAATAACTGATTTGGGAACAGCTTATGAGAAAAGCTATGTTTTAGGAAATATATATTTACAACGTCTAGAGTATCAAAAGTCAATTAATTTATTCAATTCGGTATTAGCTTTTTTGCGGCATAACTGTACTCCGGCATGGTGTGGACAAATCAGTTCTTTTGAAAAACATAAAAATCATGGGGTGATTGCATCGCACATATATGAGAAGTTGATGAATGCATACATTGGTCTTGAAAATTATAAAATGGCTAAGAAATATGCGATGATATGCAAAAAAATGGGAAGAGTTAACAGCAAAATTGAGCAGATACTTTTATGCTGAAATTTTTCAATGGCAAAAAGTATTGAGCCAAACACCTATTAATAAAAATGTAGTTTGTCCGCCAAACAAAACACTGCACATTTTGGTGCAGCTATAGGGATTGGCGAAAACAAACTTTTGTATGTCACATCGTCGCCGGCCAATTTCTTGATTGGCCTATGTGCCAAGGTAATTATATCCAAAAGAGAGACTGCTTTTCCTGTTATTAGAAGGGCTTTTTGAGTCGTTACAAAGTTTGGCCTTTTCGATGCTCTACTCTTGACCGTTAATAAAATGATGTAGGAGAACTAACGATATGAAAAAGAGGGTTCTTGCAGTAAATGCTCCGGCATATGATCAATCTAAGGCGTTTTTTCCACCAGAAATCGCATATTTAGTTTCAGCTTTTAAAAAAAATGGTATACAATGCGATGTTTTTGATGCTAATTTTGACAAAGATATGGAAACGGATGTTATTGAATCCATACCTGCATTGTATGATTTTGTTTGCATTTTTGCGGATTGTTATCCATTTCCATATTCGGACGATTATGCTTTTCCCTATATGCTTAGAATCGCTCGGCAAATAAAAAAGGTTGCGGATATTCCGGTTTTGATCGGTGGGCGTTATGCAACGCTTCATCACAAGGAAATTGTATCATGCCATAATTGCTTTGATATAGTTGTCCGGGGGGATGTTGAACGGATAGTGGTAGACATATATAATGATTATTTTCATAATGGTGGTTTTTCAACTGCTTTTCCCGGAGCAACATATTTGAAATTTCAGGGTGAACAAAAGATTTCAGATGTGATAAGGCTTGAGGAAGATTTAGATGAGTTGCCGTTCCCCAGTCAAAAAGTACAAGAACGGTATCTTGTAAAGAAACTGGCAGACGGGAGTTGCAAAAGGTTTATTTCAATCATGAGTAGTCGAGGATGTCCATACCATTGTAAATATTGTTCATCAACAATTTATAAGAGAAAATGGACGGCACGTTCGCCTGAAAATGTTGCTGAAGAGGTGTATGCCATCAGTCAAAAATATGGGAATGTTATTGTGAAGTTTGCTGATGATAATTTTTATGTGGATTTGGTTAGAGCAAAATCAATTATAAATCAAATTGCTGAAAAATGCAATCGCATAATTGAATTCACATTTTGTGCACGAGCTGATCAAATTGTTAAGCACGGAATGGAAAATTTATTGTTTTTCAAAAAACATGGATGTAATAGTATTGAGATTGGAATAGAAAATGGATCTTCGAATTCCTTGCTAAATTACGGGAAAGAAACTACTGTTGAACAAAATATTCGTGCACTTAACATGGTGAGAAATGCAAAGATTTTTCCGTCAGTTGATTATATATTATTTGAACCAGAAACATCAATAAATGATTTGAAGAAAAATCTCACTTTTATAAAATCCCAATTGTGGGGATATTACCATCCTGTTCTATATAGTAAAATAGTGCCACTGGAGGGAACACAATATGAAAAATACCGTTATCTATCAGAGGAACAATATTTTACCTGCAAAGATGTTTACCATGTATATACATCAATGAATCAGTTTAGGTCTAAGTATCAGAATAGAATAAATGCGCTGATAGATATAATGAATAGTGTTCAGAGTAATAATGTAACAATAAATAAAAGACAGTATATCTGGCTAAGAACGCTTCCGTATATGTTTTTTTCTGAGCTGATTACTCATCAGACATGGGACCAAAAATTAAATTTCGTTGATACATTCTCCCTAAAAGAACAGGTTGATGAAAAACTTGCCTTGATTGAGCAACAAATATGTCTCTAGTTATTCGTTGATAAGATGCAAAATTTTCAAGATGGAGCATGTTATGAAAAATACAAAAGTGGTGGTGATTGATTCAGGTATTGCAAACTATTCCGGCGCCTATTTGCATATAACCGAATCTTATACCGTAGTTCGTGAAAAAGAGGAAATAAAAATACTCCCGTGCGAGTCAACGGATTATATTGGGCATGGATCCGCTGTTAGTCATATTATATGCAACGTAGCTCCACATGTAGATATTATCAGTTTTAGAATATGCAATGATATCGCAGATATTGATGAAGATATACTTTTGGCTACGTTATATTACATAGAACAAGAGGTGGATGCGGATATAATCAATATAAGTGCTGGTCTTACTTATTCGTACAAATGTAATGAGTTACATGAAGTTTGCACAAAAATCAGTGAGAGAGGTATTCTCATTGTTTCTGCCTTTGATAATAATGGGGCAATCTCATACCCAGCAATGTTTGATGAAGTAATAGGGGTTGATACTGTACGTTTTTATGATAATAAAAATGAAATAATTATTACTAAAAATGGAATAGTGGATGTAAGTGTTCCGGATAGGTATTATCGCACAATGTATTCTGAGAAAAGCACAATCCTTAAAGGAACTAGTTTTGCAGCGGCTTATATAACGGGGCTGATTTCACAAAAAAAACGCAACATAAGGCTGGGAAAAGTTGGCAAACGTGAAATGCTAGACTACATTAAAACCAAAGAAGTGATATGTTGTCAAAGTATTGCAAACGCAAAGCCGAAATTTGCAATAAGAAAAGCAATAGTATTTCCGGTAAACAAAGAAACTCATGCTCTTTTGCGGTTCAGCGATTTGCTAACTTTTGATATTACGGGAGTATATGATGAAAAATTAGCTGGACGAGTTGGCAGCACATTGTTTGATTACGAAATACTATCATATGAGTCAATTGACTGGAACGATGATTTTGATACAGTAATATTATCTTGTACACAACAATTGTCAAGGCTTACCAAGCGGCATTATTCAGAAGAAATTCTTAAAATAGCCTCTGAACATCATAAAAACGTATACTCATTTGAGGACATAGGAAGGCTGTCAGAAGAGTATTACTACCCAGAACTTTCATCCAAACTCGTACCATATAGTAATAGTTACAAATTACATCAATGTGTTATTCCTGTTGTGGGAGTATGGGGGACAAGTTCAAAACAAGGGAAGTATACACTTCAATTGAGTCTGATTCGTCGAATGAAAAAACTCGGATATAATACGGGTCATATATCTACAGAACCATCTGGTTATCTGTTTGACGCTGATTTTGTTTATCATTATGGCTATAATGCGGGATTTAATATTAAACCTTGGGAATGCTCGGCGATGTTGAATCAAAAAATTTGGGAAGTTCAAAATAATAGAAAAGACATACTCATTACGGGGGGCCAATCGGGAACCATTCCTTATAGTCATACATGCGTTGAGCCTTTTTTTGAATATCAATATGCATTTTTATCAAGTGTAAGGCCGGACTACAATATACTGTGCATTAATCCTCATGATGACTGCGACTATGTTAATAAAACCAGAGAGTTTATTAGCAGTATGACGGAGGAGGGGGTTCAAGCGATGGTTCTGTATCCAATACAAGCAATCAAGACAACTACCGGTATAGGCTATGATATGAAGTCACTTACATTGGAGGAGCAGAAACGTATCAGACAGTTTTATAGTGACAAGTTTAATATTCCTGTTTATTTATTAAGCGTTGATGAGGATATAGACTTGCTGTGTGAAAACATAATTGCGTATTTTTCAGAATAAAATTGGGAGCAAAAAACATTTGATCTATTAAAATTTCGATCTAAACAAATGGAGGTAGAAATGAATATTAAAGACACAGTTGTAAAAATTCTCGGGGAAAACGGTATTGAAATAGACGATGAAGGAGTTCTACTGAATCTTGAGTCATTGAGTTTTATTTCAACATTAGTAGATATAGAACAAACATTCGACATTGAACTTCCCGATGAGTTTTTGGAGATTGGCAAGTTCGATACGGTAGATGATTTAGTTAGGGGGGGTAGTATGTGCTACCATGAGAAAATGAGTTCTTGCCACCGATAAAGAGAATACAAAGCACAGCCTCGTTATATCTGAAGTAAATCAAATTGCAACAGTATCTATTTGAGAGAAAGGAGGTGACGATATGAAGAAGCTGGTTAAGAAACTTGCTAAGAAAAAGGCGTTTGTTTCATTCTATTACTGTGAAAATACAAACAACTGTAATGGGCGCTAATTAACTACATTTCGGCTTTTCAGGGCTGTGTTTTATATTCTTTTTATCGGGCATAAAACAAACTGTTATATGATGCGTAAAACTTAAAAGAGTTGTTTTGAAGAAACAGTGAATTTGGGAAACAATTTGGAACTATATGCTAATTTGAAAGTAAGTATGGCGTTGCCATAGAAATTTGCTGAATATTAAGAAAAAGACAATATGTTTATTTGGGATTTTTTATTCAAATAGCAATTTATATGGCAGGCACCCTTAGAGAGGGTTATAATAACTACTATTCTAACAATATGAGGATAAAAATATTATGGCAAGTCTAAATGGGATTTTAGTTTATTCAGAAAGTGTTTCATGGGTAGAAATCGATAATGAGATTTTTGCTTTTGATGAACTGTCTGAAAGTATTTATTTATTCAGAGAATTGGAAAGAGAAATTTGGAAACTTATAAATCAAAAAAATGCTATTTTATTTGTGGTCAATTTCATGGAAAAACAATTTAACACTGAGGCAAATATGACCTTGAACATTATTGCAAAATTTAAAGAAAAAAGATTAGTGAAGGAGGTTGAAGCATGAAAAATAGATTACTACTGAGTTATATAAATAGAAAGGCGTATCTCAATAAGGTTCCACTTACAGCAGTTATAGAATTACTTACATTATGTAATTTCCAGTGTGAGCATTGCTATATTCCACATCGAGCAAGCACTGGGATGAAAACTGATGTTGTGAAAAGTTTACTAAATGATTTAAGAAAGTTGGGAACACTTTCGGTGCTTTTTACTGGCGGAGAGATTTTTCTGCGAGAAGATATTTTTGAAATTATTGCATATGCAAGAAGTCTGCATATGCGAGTAACCGTTCTTAGCAATGCATCGTTGCTAAACGAAAGCAAAATTGAAAAATTGTCAAATTTGTGTATTACAGAATTTTCAACAACAATTTTTTCATTATTACCCGAGATAAATGATTCAATTACGGGTAAAAACGAATCGTTAAAACCAATTTTGGCGAATCTCGAGTTGCTAAAACGTGCAAAAATAAAGGTGCGCGTTAAAATGCCAATCATGAAAAAGAATGCAGCATCATATGAAATAGTCAGAGATTATTGCAGAAAAAATCAATTTGAATTCATGCCCTCATTTTCGATATCTTCAAAGCTGAATGGGGAAGACTCAGCAAAAGATTTGCGAGTTGACAAAGACACCTTGTACCATTTGGTGAAAAAGGCTGTGAAAGATGGAGTGATTGGCATGAAAAGCAGTACTTCAAAAAAAGATCCTTGCTCTTCAATATTTTGTGCAATATCTATAGACTGCGAAGGTAATGTTTTTCCATGTAATTCTATTCCATTCAAGGTAGGCAATATATATGACGATTGTATAAGCAATATTTGGAATAATTCTGAAAAGTTAAAGTTTATACAAGGGATTAAAAAAAGCGATCTTTCTGAATGCGTCGGTTGTACGTATGAACCTATATGTGAACGTTGTCCTGGGATGGCTTTACTAGAGGGAAAGGGATTATTTTCATGTGATCCATTAGCGAAAAGTATTGCGGAAGTAAGAATACAGGAATGAATTTTGAACTAGTGTAACCATTTTTCTTTTGATGTATAAGTATGTATGTGATATTTAGTCTGTCACGGGTTGACTTTCTTGCCCACAATTTGAGTTCCCCCGAATTACTATTGAGGTTGCTGTGAAGTTATGAAAAAAACTATTCTATCGCTTAGAGACGTTCTGATAAGTATTCATCAAGGCAATCGGTGGCTGATTCCCTTGTGCGGTTTTGTGGCTGTTACTTCTGGTGTGTCTACCCCATTATTAGTGTGGGCAAATGCTAAAGTTTTGGATTTGGGTATTGCGGTTGCGCAGAAAAGAATGGCTTTTGATACTTATATTATATATCTGGGGCTGTTTTGCACTTTTCTTTTGATACCGCAGATTGCGAATGTTATACTGCGAAGTTATATTGAACCAGAAAGTATGTTGATTCTTCGCACGTCTTTCAAAGGCAAAATGCTGCAAAAACTGAAAAGGATTCGATATGAGCATTTTGAGTCCGATGAATCCTTAGAAATCATTGCGAAAGCGTATTCACGAGCAGAAGAGGCAACCCTGCATATTTTTCCTAGTTACTTTTTTCGATTCATTTCTTCTTTCGTGGCTGTAGTCGGTACATTGTATATCTTTGCCGAGATTTGCTGGTGGTTACTACCTACCATTGTGATCCCCTTTTTTCTGGATACCTGGCTTTCGGCCAAAAATCATTTTAACATTTATAACGAGATGGAGAACTATTGGAAAGAGGAGCACGGTTATGCTGTGCTGGGCGAAATGCTGAAGACTCGGGAGTATGTGCGAGAAAACAGTTTATTTGGATCCACAAGATATCTGATTAAAACCTATCGTGAACGTATGCATACACGCAATCGAAAGTTCGAACGCTTCTATTTCAAAAATTTGAAGCATCATTTTGGACAACAAAATATCGCAAGATTTTCTGCACTTTTTAATGCTCTGTTACTATTGCTGATTTACATGCAAGGCGGCATGGAGATGGGACAACTGATTTCTATGACGTTGGCATTGTTTACCACATTGGGAATGTCACTGGATGGAATTGCCAGTGTTCTTAAAGGTATGGCTTATCAGGTTAAGTTTTATGAATATTATAATCGTTATTTTGCATTGAGCGAGGATGTGTGCGGTAAGGTCGATGATATACCTGAACATGCATCGATTGAGTTTTGCGACGTGAGTTTTTCCTATCCTGGTAGCGACAAACAAGTGCTTTCTCATCTTTCATTTTTTATCAAAGCGGGCGAGCGGGTTGCTATTGTTGGTCAAAATGGAGAAGGGAAAACAACATTGATCAAGTTACTGTTGGGGCTGTATCAGCCCGATGAGGGTGAGATCCGTGTGGGAGGACTCCCGTTGTCGACCTATTCCTGTGCCGCTAAAGAAAAATTGTTTGCTCCGGTTTTTCAGGATTTTGTAAAATACGATATTACCTTGCAAGAGAATGTCGGGGTGGGCGATGTTGCAAGCCTTCATGATATGGAACAGCTTGCAGCCGCGATGCGCAAGGCCAAGGTAGATGGGCTGGCAGCAAAATTGCCCGAAGGCACCCAGACAATTTTGGGACGAAATTTTGCAGGCGGCGTAGATTTGTCAGGGGGCGAGTGGCAGCGTGTCGCGATTGCACGAGCCTTTATGGGGAATAAGCCAGTAATGATTCTGGACGAGCCGACAAGCCAACTGGATCCTATGGCAGAAAGCGAGATTTATTCTGATTTTGCTGCCATGGTAAAAGGAAAAACATCCATTTTTATTACCCACCGATTGGGGGCGACCACTATTACGGATCGCATTCTTGTACTGGAACATGGAACGATCACCCAGGCGGGCACACATGCTGCCCTTTTAAAAGAATCAGGGCTTTACAAACAAATGTTTGAAGCGCAGAAACAATGGTACATGCAAAGTGTAAGACCTGTCGATCACAAGATGGATGCCTCAGAGGGCGAGGATAGGGAGTGTGCCGCAGATGAATGATAAAACACGAACAATCGAAAAGACAATTGAGAAAACGGGCAAGCCATCGATCTATCGTTTGCTTTGGCTGTGGCGTTTTATTTTTTCATCCACTAAAGTAATTAGTAGCATATACTTGGGGTTGTTCATTCTTCTTTCTTTATTGCAACCGTTGCTTGCATTCGTTTGGAAACAATATGTAGAAACGTTGAATCAACTTAATGCGGGCATCCCCTGGGGGGCAATCGGGCTATTGAGTGGCTACTGGGCGATTAGTTTTTTGTCAAGTCTGATTGAGAGTTGTATGGCGGTAAATGGCGATGGAGATATGGAACAGTTGGATGCCGTCCAACAAAACCGTCAGCAGGAGCAGATGCATACACAACTATATAAAAAGCTGGGTGACATATCCTACGAATATTTTGAGATACCAAAAATTAATGATCGAATTACACAGGTGTTCAGCTTTATTGGCAACCCGATGTCTGGTGTCAACCGTGAGGTAATGTTGAAGGGGTATGTGGTGATCGCGAAACTGGTATCACTACTGTCCATTGTGCTCTCCCTTTGGATCTTTGAACCCTGGTTGTGTCTGGTTTTGCTGATAGCGCCAATACCAGTACTTTGGACATTGACGGTTGGTGAAAAATTGCGTTTTCGGTTTCAACTTGATAATTCCGAAAATGTGCGCAAAATTAAATACTTTCAGGATCTAATGCTGTCATCCGCTGTCAAGGAGCTCAAAGTTTTGGGGCTGTATGACCTTTTCTACAGCAAATGGAAAACCTCTGCAGATAATTACACGGTTTGTGAAAAGAGGATGATTCGGCAACGAATGTTGCTGAATACGGTGAATACCGTTGTGGTTAATCTTGTGAACATTGGCGGGCTTCTCTTTGCTATTATCATGATGGCTATGGGGATGATTTCGTTGAGCGAGGCCGCGGCAGTTATTCTTTTGGTACAGACACTTGTCCGTGACACAACTCAATTACTCACAAGCATGATTGCCTTTTTGGGAAGGTCACAGGAGGCACAGCACTTCGCGGAATTGATGGCAATTCCAGAACAAGTGAATACTGGTGCATCGCCAGAACACTTCTCAGTGCTTTGCGCAAAAAACTTAAAGTATCGCTACCCATTGACGGAACGTTATGTGCTACGGGGCGTAGATATTCGTATTTGCCAGGGAGAAAAGATAGCGTTCGTCGGTGAGAATGGCGCGGGGAAAACTACCATGGTTAAGCTGATTACTGGGCTGCTACATCCCTCGGCTGGCGAACTTTGGATCAATGACTTTCAGCAGGAGGAATTGAGTCTCAACGCACGATTGGAATTGCAAAGCGTTGTTTCACAATCGCCCGCCCGCTATACGACTTTTACTGTCAAGGAAAATGTGTTTCTTGGCGACACTTTACATCCCGAAAACGAACAGGAAATCGACAGAGCACTGGCGCTTGCAGGCTTGAAGGAACTGTCCAAGGATGCAATGCTTGGCAAAGATGTAGGAGGAACAGACCTTTCTGGCGGGCAGTGGCAGAAGCTGGCAATTGCCCGTGCCATGTATCGTAACCGAGATTTCATTATTCTGGATGAACCTACTAGTAATCTTGATCCATTGGCAGAAGCCGAGGTCTTTCAAAAATATATTGGTTTAGCTCGGAACAAAACAGTGATATTTGTCACTCACCGTATTTCGGTGGCGTCGCTTGCTAGTCGTATTGTAGTTTTCAAAGATGGCTACATCGTGGAAGACGGTACGCATGCTCAGTTAATGGAACGAAACGGCGAATATGCTCGCCTTTATCGTGAACAGTCCAAATGGTATGATGTTTAATTACTATATTATTGTAAACTAATCTTTATGGGGACTGAAAAAAATTGGGGATGAACTTCTTATTTTATGACAACAGATTTAGCAAAGAGGAGAAAATGTGGTTACATTGTCCTTGCTGATGATACTAATATTAAATATAGGACGAAAATTGTGACTTCTTTTAGTGTGTTGCACCAAGGCGGTGTATTCTTTGAAAACTGAATACGGCGAACGACGCATCATGCCTTGCTGAAACAGTGCTAAGTTAAGTCGTGCTTGCAGGTCTCGCCTTGAAATTGGTGT
>ERZ506432.677-NODE-677-length-14080-cov-6.202852_pt1 | contig 14080 bp, 10 predicted proteins | sample MGYA00513663_ERZ506432 | MGnify/ENA metagenome assembly ERZ506432
CGATCTTCTGCTTGGCACCGGGGATCTGGTAGCCCTGCTCCAGCAGGATGCCGCAGACGCGCTCGAAGCCGATGGAGAAGCCAACGGCGGGCACCTGCACGCCAAGGAACTTGCCCACCATGTTGTCGTAGCGGCCGCCGCCGGCCACAGCACCGCTGAACTGCGGGCAGGTCACCTCGAACACCATGCCGGTGTAGTAGCCCTGACCGCGCACCAGACTGGGGCAGTAGGCCACCTGATAGCGGCCGGCAGCCAGCGTGTTGGCGGTGGCCAGCACATACTTCAGGTCGTCAGCGATAGCGGGGTCGGCGCAGCGGGCAGCTACGGCGTCCAGCGTCACGTCCCCGGCGGCAATAAAGTCTGCCAGTGCGTGGATGGCGCTTTCCGGCAGCTGCTTCTGGGTCAGCTCAGCCTTCACGCCCTCGGCACCGATCTTGTCCATCTTGTCAAAGGTGATGCAGACGGAGTCCAGTGTGTCGGCAGCAAAGCCCATGCTCTCCAGCATCCCGCGCAGGATGCGGCGGTCGTTGATGTTGACGGTGAAGCCGGTAAAGCCGATGTTCAGCAGAGCGCGGGTGGTCACGTCGATCAGCTCCACCTCGGCGTTGGGGGAAGAATCGCCCAGAATGTCGATATCGCACTGCACGAACTCCCGCAGACGGCCCTTCTGGGGACGCTCGGCGCGGAAGACGCGGTCGGTCTGGATCACCTTGAAGGGGCTGGGCAGCTTATCCTTGTTGGCGGCATAGTAGCGGCTCAAAGGCAGGGTCAGGTCATAGCGCAGGCCCATGTCGGACAGCTGCTTGGGGTCGCCGGTGTTCAGGGCAGCGGTGAGCTTATCGCCGCGCTTGAGCACCTTGAAGATCAGGTTCAGGTTGTCGCCGCCGTCGGATTTGTCCAGATTTTCCATATCCTCCAGCATGGGGGTGGAAATGCGCTCGAAGCCGGACGCACGGTAGGTCTCCAGAATTTTGCCCTGAATGTAATCGCGCAGGGTCTGTTCGGCGGGCAGCAGGTCCCGCATACCCTTCAAAGCCTGTGTTTTCATAACAGTAATTCCTCTCTATCTGTAAATTGTACCCGCCCTCGATGCCTGAAAAGGGGCGGGAGCGTTTTTAACTCAGTACTTTACCATTATAAAGGATAATGCCGGATTGTCAATCCAAATGGGCACACTATCGCAAATTGCACAAATCTTTGAGGTGAAGGTATGAAACAGCAGTTTGCAGCAAAACACCCGTGGACCATTCTGGCTGCGGGGGCAGCCATTCAGGTGCTTACCGGCTTACCGGCGGCGTGGGGCGTATTTCAGCAGCCGGTCATGGAGGAATACGGCCTTTCGGAGCAGGGGGCGGGCTACGCCTTTGCCTTGCTCATCGCCGCCTTTGGGGTGGGGTGTGTGCTGGGCGGCTTTTTACAGGATAAAAAGGGCCCGCGCTGCGCGGCGTTGTGGGGCACAGCCCTGCTCTGCGGCGGCTTTTTTGCAGTGGCCTTTCTGCCGGGCAGGGCAGGGTGGGGGTTCTTTCTGGCCTTCAGCATCCCGGCGGGGCTGGGCACGGCCTTTTTGTACCCCTCTATCCAGTCCTGCGCCCAAAAGTGGTACGCGGGGCGCAAGGGACTGGCGACCGGGGTCATCGGCGGAGCGGTGGGACTTTCCGGCGCGTTCCTTACCCTGTTCGTCCGGGCGGCGTTGCGGGGCTTTGGCCCGGTGCAGGGTATCCGTGGCGCGTTCTGGGCGCTGGGGGCGCTTACTTTGCCGGTGTGCCTTGCGGGCAGTGCGGTACTCAGCGACCCGCCGCAGCAAAAGCAGCAGAAAAGCGGGAAAAACACCCTCGACCTCTCCCCGGGGCAGATGCTGCGCACAAAGCAGTACTGGTTGTGTGCGGGCGCGGTGTGCTTTTCCACACCGGCGGTGCTGCTGTTCAGCCCCATCATCCTAAAGCTGGGCATGGAGCGCGGGTTGGACGAGACTGCTGCGCTGTGGAGCATCGTACTGGGCAGCGTGGGCAGCGCTGCGGGACGGATGCTGATGCCCATGCTCAGCGACCACATTGGCCGCCGTGCCACCGACCTTGGGCTGTTTGTGGCTTCGCTTGCGCTGTCGGCGGCGTTCTGGGCAGCGCAGGGCTGGTGGGTGGTGGTGTGCTACGCTGGGCTTACCTTCTGCTACTCGGCGCTGGCGGCGGTGCTGCCCGCCCTTTCCACCGACCTGTTCGGTCTGCCCCATGCGGGGGTGAATTACGGCTTTCTGGCACTGGGGCAGAGCGTGGGCAGTCTTGCGTTCCCCTTTGCGGCTGATCTGCTGGCGTTGGAAAACGGGCGGCACCTGCTTGCCATAGCTGGTGCGGCAGCGGGTTTTGCAGCCATTTGGGCGCTGCATCCGGTGCGGAAAGACCTGCGCTGAAACGCGCAAAAAGAAAGAGCTGCAAAAAGTTTGCCGGTGCTTACGGCAGAATTGACAAAAACTTGACGATTGTTTTGTATAAAGCGGTGGAAATGACAGTTAGTGCCGGATGACCGTAAAACCCGGCTGCACTTTTTGCAGGAAATGACTTGCAAAATTCGTCCGTTTTCTCTATAATAAAATCATGCGTGGTAGTACCGGTGCAGGCGCTGAAAGAGAGCAGCACACCCGGTTCGGATGCAAGCAGTATGGAGCAGCAGCTGTGCCGGCAGGGCGCGGCGGCGGTTTTATGCTGCCAAAGCGACATTTGTCAAAAGGAGAGTATGATTATGACCTATTCGCAGCAAGTACAGAATATGTGCCCGATCACCAAAGGTCCTAAGCATGGTCCGGCTCCCATCCCCGAAGAGGGCGCATGGGTCAAGGCCTATGAGATCAAGGACATCAGCGGCTACACCCATGGTGTGGGCTGGTGTGCACCTCAGCAGGGCACCTGCAAGCTGTCCCTGAACATCAAGAACGGCGTCATCGAAGAGGCTCTGGTGGAGACCATCGGCTGCTCCGGCATGACCCACTCTGCTGCTATGGCAGGCGAGATCCTGCCCGGCAAGACCATTCTGGAAGCTCTGAACACCGACCTGGTGTGCGATGCCATCAACGTGGCTATGCGCGAGCTGTTCCTGCAGATCGTCTACGGCCGCAGCCAGACCGCTTTCTCTGAGGACGGTCTGCCCATCGGCGCAGGTCTGGACGACCTGGGCAAGGGCCTGCGCTCCATGACCGGCACCATCTTCTCCACCAAGGAGAAGGGCGTCCGTTATCTGGAGCTGACCGAGGGCTACATCAACAAGCTGGCTGTGGATGCCAACGGTGAGGTCATCGGCTATCAGTTCGTCAAGCTGGGCAAGATGATGGAGGATATCCGTCACGGCAAGACCCCCAACGAGGCTTACGAGAAGAACGTGGGTACTTACGGCCGCTTCAGCAAGGAGCAGGGCGCTGTGAAGTACATCGACCCGCGTGAGGAATAAGAGAGGAGGAACAACTCATGGCAACTTTTGAATCTATGGATCGCCGCATGCCGAAAATCGAGGCATGCCTGAAGGCCAACGGCCTGGAGTCTCTGGACGCTTGCAACGAGATGCTCCTCGCTAAGGGCATCGACTGCGACAAGATCGTGCGCGGCGTTCAGCCCATCTGCTTTGATAACGCTGTCTGGGCATACACCCTGGGCACCGCCATCGCCGTCAAGCGCGGCCTGACCGATGCTGCCGAGTGCGCTGCTGCCATCGGCGAAGGTCTGGAAGCATTCACCATCCCCGGCTCTGTTGCTGAGCAGCGTCAGGTCGGTCTGGGCCACGGCAATCTGGGCGCTCGTCTGCTGAGCGAGGACACCACCTGCTTCGCTTTCCTGGCAGGCCACGAGTCCTTTGCTGCTGCTGAGGGTGCTATCGGCATCGCCCGCACCGCAAACAAGGTCCGCAAGACCCCCCTGCGCGTCATCCTGAACGGTCTGGGCAAGGACGCAGCTTACATCATTTCCCGTATCAACGGCTTCACCTATGTGCAGACCGAGTACGATATCCCCACCCAGACCTTGACTGTGGTCAAGGAGATCCCCTTCTCCGAGGGTGAGCGCGCAGCCGTTAAGTGCTACGGCGCTAACGACGTTATGGAAGGCGTTGCCATCATGAAGAAGGAGGACGTTCAGTGCTCCATCACCGGCAACTCCACCAACCCCGTCCGCTTCCAGCATCTGGTTGCCGGCACCTACAAGAAGTGGGCCATCGAGAACGGCAAGAAGTACTTCTCCGTCGCTTCCGGCGGCGGCACGGGCCGTACCCTGCACCCCGATAACGTGGCTGCAGGCCCCGCAAGCTACGGCCTGACCGACTCTCTGGGCCGTGTGCACGGCGATGCTCAGTTTGCAGGTTCTTCTTCTGTGCCTGCACACGTTGAGATGATGGGCCTGATCGGCATGGGCAACAACCCCATGGTCGGCGCTACCGTTGCCTGCGCTGTTGCTGCAGCTCAGGCTAACGCCTAATCTTTTCCTAAGTTTCAGCGAGGGGGAGCTGCTCTCCGAATGAGCAGCTCCCCCTTTTTTGCTGATAGATATCCGAACACAAGCAACCCAAAATAAGAAGGATGAAACAATGAAAAAGAATCAGATCCGCAAGAGCGTGGCTGCGCTGGCCATGGCGGCTGTTGTAAGCGTCAGCCTGTTGGGCTACGGCTGCGGCAGCAAGTCTGCCTCCTCCACCGCAGGCGTGTCCGGCGAGTTCACCGGTACAGCCAAGGGTATGGGCGGCGATGTTACCGTCACTCTGACTTTGACCGACGGCAAGATCACCGGCTGCACCGCTGAGGGCAAGGACGAGACCCCCGGCATCGGCACCATGGCTCTGGAGCAGCTGCCCGGCGCGATTGCCGAGAGCGGCAGCATTGCCGTGGACGGCGTAGCCACTGCAACCATCACCTCCGACGCCATCAAGGAGGCTGCTGCTGCTGCTCTGGTCGCAGCCGGCCTGAACGCTGATGACTACAAGACCGAGGTCAAGGCCGACACGACCAAGGCCGAGGACTCTACCATTGATGCAGACATTGCCATCGTGGGTGCAGGCGGTGCAGGTATGACTGCTGCCATCACTGCTGCTGCCGAGGGCAAAAGCGTGGTCATTCTGGAAAGCCAGCCCATGGTGGGCGGCAACTCCGTGCGCGCTACCGGCGGCATGAACGCCGGCAAGACCGTGTATCAGGATGAGAACGAGTTCGGCGAGTCTGCCGGTGTCGAAAAGACCCTGAAGACCGCTGCTGAAAAGTACGCTGACAACGAGACCATCACCGCTCTGGCAAAGACTGTCTCCGAGCAGTGGGCAGAGTACCAGAAGAACCCCACCGGCTACTTCGACTCTGTTGAGCTGATGGAGCTGGATACCATGATCGGCGGCAAGGGCATCAACGACCCCGCTCTGGTGGAGACCCTGTGCGCTAACAGCGCTGACGCCATCGACTGGCTGGACGAGCACGGCATCACCCTGCACAGCGTTTCCAGCTTCGGCGGCGCATCCGTCAAGCGTATCCATCGCCCTGTGGACGCAGAGGGCAAGACCGTTTCCGTCGGTTCCTACATGATCCCCCTGCTGCAGGAGAACTGCGACAAGGCCGGCGTGCAGACCCTGCTGAACACCACCGCTAACGAGCTGCTGACCGATGCAAACGGCGCCGTTGTGGGTGTGAAGGCTACCGGTTCCACCGGCGAGACCATCACCGTGAATGCCAAGGCTGTGGTGCTGACCACCGGCGGCTTCGGCGCAAATCTGGACATGGTCACCGAGTACAAGCCTGAGCTGAAGGGCTTTATGACCACCAACGCCGCAGGCGCACAGGGTCAGGGCATTGAGATGGCTACCGCTGTGGGTGCTGACACCGTGGACATGGATCAGATCCAGATCCACCCCACCGTGGAGGCTAACACTGCTGCCCTGATCACCGAGGGTCTGCGCGGCGATGGCGCTGTGCTGATCAACGCCGAGGGCAAGCGCTTTATCGACGAAGTGGGCACCCGTGATGTGGTTTCCGCTGCCGAGATCGCTCAGACCGGCAGCTACAGCTGGCTGGTGGTGGATCAGGCTATGGTCGATGCTTCCAGCGTCATTCAGGGCTACATCAAGAAGGGCTACACCGTGACCGGCCAGACCTACGAGGAACTGGCAAAGGCTATGGGCGTGGACGAGGCTGCTTTTGCCGAGACCATGAAGACCTGGAACGGCTACGTTGAGGCCAAGAACGACCCCGACTTTGGCCGCACCAGCTTTGCAAAGGCTCTGGATACCGCTCCCTACTATGCTATCAAGGTCACCGCAGGTGTGCACCACACCATGGGCGGCCTAAAGATCAACACCAACACCGAGGTGCTGAAGGCTGACGGCTCTGTGATCCCCGGCCTGTTCGCAGCAGGTGAGGTGACCGGCGGCGTGCACGGTGCAAACCGTCTGGGCGGCAACGCTGTGGCCGACTTTACCGTCTTTGGCCGCATTGCCGGTGCAGCTGCCAGCAAGTACGCTGCATGAGCATAAAGCAAAAAAACTCTGACACCGCCGCCCCCAAGGGCGGCGCGTGGAAGAAAAATGTGATCTTTGCACTGGTGGTACTGGCGCTGGCCGCAGGTATTTTTCTTGCGGTGCGGGCGCAGCACCCCGCAAAGGGCAGCGGCTTACAGGCCGTTGTGGATTTCGGTGACGGCGTTACCGAGACCTTGCCCCTTGCGCAGGATCACGATTACCTGTACGAGGTAGGGGACTACATCGTGCACCTGCAGGTAAAGGATGGTGCCATCGCGTTTTTGGACAGTCAGTGCCCGGACCATGTCTGTGAGCAATTCGGCTGGCTGGACAAAGACGGCGCATGGGCCGCCTGTGTGCCCGCAGGGGTGTATGTGGTGGTAGAGCCCACCGCAGACGCAGGGTAAAAACAAAGGAAACGGCACCCGGAGGGAAACCTCCGGGTGCTGTTTTTTGCTTGAATAAAAGCCATTCTTTGTAAAAAAGTCTGAAACTTTGTGGAAATGCCGTGAAACGAAAATTGGACGCTTGTTTATCGGGGCAAAATGCGATACACTACAAATAAGAGTTTCTGATGGATGCTTTTTACAAAAAAAGCATCTTGTCATAAAAGAACCTAGGAGGAACGGCAAGAATGATCTGGAAAAAGTCTAAACAGCCCGCCGACTCGCAGCAGGACGCAGCGGCTGCACCGAAAAAAGGCGGCGTGGCGGCCTTTGCCAAAAAGAACTGGAAGTGGCTGGTGCCGGTAGCCATCGTGGTGCTGGCAGGCGGCTGGTGGCTGCTGAAGCCCAAGAGCGCAAAGCCCGCAAACGTGGATACTTCCTATACGGAAGCAGCGCCCGAGACCCGTGATGTCTCCAACACGCTCAGCGGCACCGGCACGTTGAAGCCCGCCAATACTTACAGCGTCAAATCGCTGGTGTCCGGCAAGGTGCTGACCGGCAGCTTTGAAGAGGGCGATATCGTGGAAGAGGGTACTGTGCTGTACACGGTGGATTCCTCCGACGCTACCACCAAGGTGGAGCAGGCAGCTATCACCCTGCAGCAGGCGCAGCGCAGCTACGATAAGACCGCAGACCGCCAGTATGTCCGCGCCGAGGTGGCGGGCGTCGTCAGCAGCCTGAAGGTGAACAAGGGCGATGAGGTAAAGAGCGGTCAGGAAGTGGCTGTGGTGCGGGACAGCTCCAAGATGAATCTGGTGCTGGAATTCCCGGCTGCGGATGCCGCCAATTTCTCGGTAGGGCAGACCGCCGAGGTGACGCTGGACGGTACCTTTGAGGTGCTGCCCGGCACTATTACCTCTGTGACCGGCACCGATGCCCTGAGCACCGGCAATCTGCTTACCCGCACCGTGACCCTCTCGGTGTCCAACGCAGGCGGTCTGACTACGGCACAGGCGGCAACGGCTACTGTCAACGGGGTCAGCTCCATTGCAGCGGCAAACTTCCAGTATCAGGCCGAGCGCACCCTGACTGCGCTGTCTTCCGGCACCGTGACTGCTATCAATGTGCGGGAGGGCGGCAGCGTGAACAAGGACGACATCATCCTGACCCTCAGCGGTGAGGACCTGACCGAGTCCATCCAGTCTGCCTCCGAGACCCTGCGCGGTGCGGAGCTGTCCATGCAGAATATGCAGGACGCTATGGATAACTACACCATCACCTCACCCATCAGCGGCACCATCATCGAAAAGAATGCCAAGGTGGGCGATGCCCTGAGCACTGGCAGCGACCTGTGCACCATCTACGACCTGAGCTATCTGGAAATGACCATCAACGTGGACGAGCTGCAGGTCAGCAGCCTGAAAGTGGGGCAGTCCGTACAGGTAACCGCAGATGCCGTGAAGGATAAGACCTATGAGGGCGTGGTCACCCGTGTGTCCATGAAGGGCGATACCAGCGGCGGCACTACCACCTACCCGGTGACCGTACGCATCGACGAGACCGATGGTCTGCGCCCGGGTATGAACGCCAACGCCGAGATCGTGGTGGCGCAGGCGAAAAATGCGCTCACGGTGCCTAACGCCGCCATCGTGCGGGGCAATTATGTGCTGGTGCGGCAGGACTCGCCCAGTGCCGTGAACGCCGATGACTCCATGAGCGCACCGGAGGGTTATGTGTACGTCAAGGTCAAGACCGGCGTCAGCGATGACAACTATACGCAGGTGACCAGCGGCCTGTCCGAGAGCGATACCATCGCCTACGACCCCAGCTCTGTGAGCAGCGACAGCTACTATGACGATGGCGGCTATGATGATATGGGCGGCGGAGAGCTCGAGGATGCCGGAAACGCCGCAGACCTCACTGAGGGCGGCGAGGAGATGCTGCCGGAGGAGACGGAAAACGGTGAAGCCCCCGCAGCGGACGCTGAAGAGCCGGCAGAGGGCATCGACCCCGCTGAGGCCAGTGCAGTTGTGGTGGATTGACACAGGAGGGATGAATGAGCGCTCTGATCGAGTTTGATGCGGTCTGCAAATATTACCAGATGGGCGATACCACGGTAAAGGCTGCCGACCACATCACTATGAAAATCGAAAAAGGCGAGTTCGTGGCCATCGTGGGCCAGTCCGGCTCGGGCAAATCCACCTGCATGAACATCATTGGCTGTCTGGATGTGCCCACCCACGGCACCTACCGGCTCAACGGCCGGGACGTGGGCAAGATGAACCGCAACGAGCTGGCCGCCATCCGTAACGAAATGCTGGGCTTTATCTTCCAGCAATACAATCTGCTGCCCAAGCTGAACCTGATGGAAAACGTGGAGGTACCGCTGGTGTATGCGGGCATCTCCCGCGCCGACCGCCACATCCGCGCCCGGGAGGTGCTGGAGCAGGTGGGGCTTGGCGACAAGCTGAAAAATCGCCCCAACCAGCTTTCCGGCGGCCAGCAGCAGCGTGTGTCCATTGCGCGGGCACTGGTGCGCAACCCGCCGGTCATTCTGGCGGACGAGCCCACCGGCGCGCTGGACTCCCATACTGGCCGCGAGGTGCTGGGGCTTTTGCAGCAGCTGCACAAGCAGGGACACACCGTAGTGCTGATTACCCACGACAACTCCATTGCCGTGCAGGCCGACCGCATCATCCGGCTGGAGGACGGTCAGGTGGTGTATGACGGCGACTCCCACGCACCGGAGGCCATGGTGCAGCCCACCCTGCTGCCCGAAACGCCGGAAAAGGAGGAACAGGCATGATCTTTGAAACCTTCCGGCAGGCCATCCAGAATGTGTGGAGCAACAAGCTGCGCACCTTTCTGACCATGCTGGGCATCATCATCGGCGTGATGGCGGTCATCGTCATCGTGGGTCTGGGCAACGGCATGACCAAGAGCATGCGGGACAGCTTTTCCGCACTGGGCACCAACACCCTCAGCATTCAGGTGTGGGGCTACGGCTCCCGTACCGTGCCGGTGGAGGAGATGTACGACATCTGCCAGCGGCATTCTGACCTGATCAAGGCGGTGTCGCCCCAGATCGAAATGAGCGGCAACGCCAGCGGCACGCTGAAGATCGGTACCACCAGCTACCGCTGGTCCAACATAAGCGGTGTGGACGAGAACTACACTGAAATGAAGAACTACCAGCTCGCACAGGGACGCGGCCTGCAGTACATGGATATGCAGGACAACAAGCAGGTCTGCATCATTGGCGATTACCTGAACCGGGTGGCCTTTGGCGGCAACGGTGTGGGGCAGACGCTCAAGATCGGTGCCAACAAGTTCCGCATCGTGGGCGTGCTGGCACCCAAGGTCAGTGACCCCACTATGCAGCAGGGCAGCGATGACGACTGCGTCTACCTGCCCTACACCACCGTGATGCGGCTCTCCAGCCAGAGCTCGGTCAACAACTATACGGCGGTGATGACCGACGAAAACTTTGCCAACGAGGCCAAGACCACCATGGAAGAGGAACTGATGTCGATCCTCAAGACCGAAAACGGCTACTATGTGTACAGCGCCAGCGAATGGCTGGAGGAAATGAACAAGATGATCAACATGGTCATCGTGGTGCTTACCGGCATTGCCAGTATCTCGCTGCTGGTGGGCGGCATCGGCATTATGAACATCATGCTGGTGTCGGTGACCGAGCGCACCCGCGAGATCGGCATCCGCAAGGCACTGGGCGCAAAAGAACGCACCATTCTGGCGCAGTTCGTGGTGGAAGCAGCCACCACCTCTGCGCTGGGCGGCGTTTTGGGCATTGCGCTGGGCTATGCGGTGTCCATGGCGGCCAACCGGGTGCTGCCCATGTTTATGACCGATACCACCGTTACGGTAAGCCCCTCCTTCAACTCCATTGTGGTGGCCTTTGGCATCTCGGTGGGCATCGGCGTGCTGTTCGGCTATCTACCGGCGCGGCGCGCAGCCCGGCTGAACCCCATTGAAGCATTGCGCTACGATTGATCGCGGCGGCGTGATAAACAAAGAACAAGAGGTACGACCAATGAAAAAACGGATTCTCGCATTTCTGCTGGCGGTCAGCATTGCGGTGTCGGTGCTGGTGCTGCCGGTCTCGGCGGCCAGCATCAACAACACGGCTCTGCAGACGGCTATTACTCTGGGCGCTGTGCCCACCGGTCAGGAGCTTAGCGCCAACATTACCCGCGGCGCTTTTGCCAAAATGCTGGTGTCCTTTTCCACCTACCGGGAGAGCGTAGGCGCGCAGGGCACGGTGGGCACCCTGTACCGGGATGTGCCCGGCACCTCCCAGTGGGCCCCCTACATCCGCATTGCAGTGCAACAGGGCTGGATGAACGGCTACACCGATGGTTCCTTCCGCCCGGACAACACCGTTACGCTGGAGGAAGCCTGTGCTGCGGTGCTGAAGATGCTGAGCTATAAGACCACCGACCTGACCGGCTCCTTCCCGCAGGCACAGCTGAACAAGGCCCAGCAGATCGGTCTGCGGGACCAGCTGACCTGCACACAGGGACAGGCCATGACCTACGAGCAGTGCACCCTGCTGCTGTACAACGCCCTGCGCGCCAACACTGCCAGCGGCAGCGCCTACGGCAGCTCGCTGGGCTTTACGGTGTCCAACGGTCAGGTGGATACCTCCTCGGTGCTGCTCAAGAGCCGCAAGGGTCCCTTTGTGGCAGAGGAGGGCACCCAGCTGCCCTTTACGCCAGTGAGCGTCTACCGCAACGATAAGGTCTCTGCCTCGGCAGAGCTGAACAAGTACGATGTGTACTATTACAGTGAGAGCCTGCAGACGGTGTGGGTCTACACCCGCCGCGCCGCAGGCCGCATTACGGCGGTATCGCCCAGCGCCAGCGCACCCACCGCACTGACCGTGGCGGGCAGCACTTACAGTCTGGGCAGCTCTGCTGTGGCATCCAAGATCTCCTCCCTGAACGGCGGCGGCGTGGGCGAAGTGGTCACCCTGCTGCTGGGCATGGACAACGAGGTAGCCGATGTGATCACCGGCGAGGAAGCCGACAGCGTGTTCTACGGCGTGGTGCAGACTGCCACCCGCAGCCTTGTAGAGGATAACGGCGCAGACGTGCTGCAAAAGATCTCGGTGATGTGCACCGACGGCATCATCCGCACCGTGAACATCGATAAAAGCCTGAACTACCCCACCGGCTGGCTGGTGGAGATCAGCGTGACCCCCGAAGGGGAGCAGGTGACCGCTATCAAGTCCAAATCGGTCAGCGGCACCATCAACGACACCGCCACCGCGCTGGGAGACTATGCTCTGGCCGATGACGTACAAATCTTGGAAACGACATCGGAGGGGTTGGCTGGGACGGTTCGTCCCAGCCGAATAGCGGGGACAAAGCTGAACGCACTGGCCGTGCGCTACTATACGCTGAATGAGCAGGGGCAGATCGACCGTCTGATTTTGAACGATGTTACCGGCGATCTGTGGAAATACGGCGTGCTGGACGATGTGAAGAATCTGGCTGTCAACGCCAGCTCCATTCTGGGTACCCTGACCGGCAGCGGCTCTTCCGGTTCAGGGAGCAGCTCTTCCGGGAACAGTTCTTCCGGTTCCGGCAGCGGCTCTAAGGGGGACAGTTCTTCCGGTTCCGGCTCTACCGGCGGCACCACCAACACCACCACGGTGGTGGATGATCTGCGCAGTGTGCTGGTGCCCACCACCAGCGAGATCCTGTGGGGCGTCATTGACGGCTCGCTGCTGAGCACGGTCTGGAACCGCATCACCAGCAGTTCCGGTTCGCTGCTGAGCATCGGCCTCAAGCAGCTGGCCAACATCACCGGCCAGCCCATGAGCACCATCCTCAACTTTGTGGGCGGCGGCGCTACTTACATCTGCTACGTCAACGGCAGTCAGGCCAGCTTTTCCACCTCCATCAAGTACCCGGTGCTGGCGGGCGGTCTGGCAGTGCGGCAGAACGTGAACGGCACGGTAAAGGCTATGATCCAGCTGATGCCCATGAAGATCGACAAGGTGGGCGCAGCCTCGGTGATGAGCAACGGCACCCGCTACGAAACGGCTGACGATATGCAGGTGTACCTGTGGTACAAGGGGCAGTATTACGCCACCAAGCTTTCGGAGGTGAACTCCGAGGGCTACTACCTGACCGGCTGGTACGATAACTTTGGCTGCGCAGCAGGCAAGCGCGTGCGGGTGATCGTGGCGGTCAAAAAGGACTGATGGACTACTATGACCCCCGGCGCAGGGCGCTGCGGGCGGTGCGGCAGCTGCTCTACCCGCGCGAGTGCCCCTTCTGCGGCCGGGTACTGGGAGATGTACGGGATTGCCCGGACTGCGCAGAGCAGCTGGAAGTGCTGCGCCGCAAGCCCGGCATCCGGCTGAACCCGGCGCAGCACTATATCGGCAATCTGACCGGTGCGGCTGCACCCTACCGTTACAGCGGCTGTGTGCGGCGCGGCATCCTGAACGCAAAGTATCAGGGCAAGCCGTGGCGGGCAGTAGAGATGGGCAACCGTCTGGTGCAGCTGGCCTTTGGCGGGGAGCTGACCGTGCAGTACGGCGAGCTGCTTCCGCAGTCGGTGCCGTGGGCGGCCATCGGGTACGATCTGATCGTGCCGGTGCCGGCCTCCGGCAAAAAGCGCGGATATAACGTGCCGGAGCTGATGGCGCTGCCGCTGGCCAAGGCCATGGAGGTGCCGCTGGCACCGCAGGCACTGGAACGCATCCGGGCAAAACGGCATCAGGCCGGTCTGCCGCTGGAACAGCGCATGGCCAACGTAGCAGGCGCTTTCCGGGCGGCACAGCCACAGCAGCTGGAGGGCAAGCGCATCCTGTTGGTGGATGACGTCATCACCACCGGCACAACGGCTGCCGCCTGCGCACAGGCACTGCTGCACGCCGGGGCGGACAGCGTGTTCGCGTTGGCCTTTGCCACGGTGGAGTTTGACACACCGCCGGATGACACCACCCCCATCTGCGAGGATGACGAGGAAGAAGCGTACAGCGATTTTTGAAAATAACGCTCTTTCGCGCATCCTTCCCGCGGGCAAAAGTCGGGAAAGCAAAATGTAAAAACCGTATCAGAAATTTGGAAAAAGCGCTTGACAAAACGGGCAAAGTCGGGTATACTAATCAAGCTGTGAGCGACAAACGCAAACAGATATCCGGGTGTAGCGCAGTTTTGGTAGCGCGCTTGAATGGGGTTCAAGAGGCC
>ERZ506432.685-NODE-685-length-14004-cov-3.786580_pt1 | contig 14004 bp, 8 predicted proteins | sample MGYA00513663_ERZ506432 | MGnify/ENA metagenome assembly ERZ506432
TACACGACGCTCTTCCGATCTTATTCGAGGCTGCCAGCTTAGGATGGAACATAATAACTGTCTCTCCCTCTTTTATATTTAAGTAAGCCTTAGTTCCATACTGAAAATATAAATGCAGACAATATACAGCATACGGAATAAGCAAACCCAAGCCGCCAAGTATTGCGTTTTGTATTAATGTTACAGCAACATACCTTTTTCTTGACATTTTTTGCAGGCGCAGCTTCAAATATCCGCTTCTATATTCTCTGACATATGATATTCCCATAGGAAGTGCTGCCAGTATCGGAAAGAGAATTCCATTCCAGCCACTGCTTCCGGACCCCATACTAAGTATCAGTCTGTATATCATATGATCAGAATAAGCAGTTGCAGCTCTATATGTATATGCGTAATTTGCTTCTTCATAAAGGAGCAGTCCAATAACAATGGAAATAATAAACCCCGAATACTTTTTTATATATAGCATATTTTCCTCTTCCGTTTTCATTTATTTATTAATAGTTCCTATAGATATCTACAAAAAAATCGTATCACAATATTTTAAAGAAAAAGAAAGGCACTTCTGAAATTTTCTAAAAATTTCTAAAGATTTCTGAAGTTTATAGTTCAGTTCGTATTCGGGAATCGCAATTTTACATAAAAGCTGTTTTCTTTTGTTTCGTAAATTGCTCTGCCATGCATACGTCTCATCAACAGCTCAACATTTTTTAGTCCTAATCCTGTACTCTCCAATAAGCTTTTTTCCTTACACACCGTGTTGCTTATGCATATTTCAAATATATTTTTTGAATATACTGTTTCCATGACCACTTGCTCATCAATATCAGCATACTTGCAAATATTATTAGTAACGTTACTAAATATTCTTGATAGTAAACTTCCATTTACAGCAACTTTAACCTTTTCCCAATAAATGCCATCAATATTAACACAAAAACCATTCTGGCTTATAATGGTATGCATTTCAGAAAGATAATCTCCTATTGCATATTCTACGAAAGAAGGCTCGTCCAAATGTATATTCTCGTCTGAACTTGCAATAGAAAAATCCAGTAACAGATTTGAAAGATCTCTTAATTCATTAACTTTAGATGTCAGAATATCCAAATTTTTGTTAATGCTCTCATTTGATTTGTTTTGCAATTTTAAGATATCAATGTATGTCATCAATCCCGTTAATGGTGTTCTTAAATCGTGAGCCATATTTCTCATCAATTGATCTTTTTCATCCCGTGCTTTCCGTTCCTGCTCATGTGCCTTACCAATATTTACTTTATAATCTTTTATGATATTATTAACACATCTATAGATTACATAAGCTCCGCTTAAGATTGATATTACAATGCCTAAAATTATGACTCCTAAATAATACTTTTCAGTATATCCGGCATATATATATACATTAGCCTCTCCATCAGCAAAATTTACCGGTAGTTGATATTTAGCAATTTTTCTACTATCATACATGTTTTTCGCTGATACAATAAATTTATCTACATTCAATTTACTATATACAGCTTCTCCATCTTTTTCTATAATGCAAAACAAAACACAATGATAATCCATCCATTCATCACATTCCGATATATCTGATGCGGCTATATTATTCTGAGACACATACTGTTGAAATTCCTGAACATATGGAGATTCATGGTCATAAATATATCTTGAATTATTAAAAAAAATAGTAAGACCATTTACCCCTATGCCATATATCCCCCCAAATATACAGCACGATAATATTATTGCACCAAATATAATTTGAACTGCCTTTACTGCTTTAAAATCACTTTTCAAATTTGTATCCCTTTCCCCATATAGTTTCTATGACAGCCCGGTTGCATATTTCATAGAATTTATTCCTTATATTTTTTATGTGTACCATAACTGTATTTCCGGAATTATATGTATACAGTTCTTCCCAAATATTTGAATAAATCACCTCAAGTGTATATATTCTATCAGGATGTTTTGCAAGCAATTTGATTATTTCATACTCTTTTCGTGTAAATTTAACACCTATGCCATTCACTTCTACTCTATTCTTATTTTCGTATATCCTTATATCTTTTCTGTCTATATATTCATTTCCTGCATTGTCTTCAATTATTTCTCTATCATATACATTTCTACGCCTTAATAATGCCTTGACACGCGATATAAGCTCCATATTGGAAAACGGCTTCACAAGATAATCATCACCGCCCACTTCAAAGCCTTGCATTATATCTATTTCTGATGATTTTGCAGTAAGAAATAAAATTGGGACACTTGATTCTTCCCTCAATTTTTTGCAGGCATCTATACCTGATAACAACGGCATTATTATATCCATAATAACCAGGCTATATGTTTCATCGAATTTATTTAAACCGTCCACACCATTTACAGCAATATCAACATAATATCCCTGTAATTCTAATAATGTCTTTATTCCATTACGAATTGTTTCATCATCCTCGACTATTAATATCTTGTACATCTTATATCCTCAACTTTGATTAAATTCAGTAAAAAATCCATATATACTTAAAAAGCAGTTATCCCTCTATCTTTTAAATATTCATATATCTGATCATATGTCACCAGCGATACATTTCCCATTTTTCCTGCTTCCTCAATGCACCCTTGGGTAAATCCTTTTTTCGCGAATAAAAACAAATGGACATTCTCATATCTAAATAATGTGCTTCTCTTCTTCAGCTTTTCGAGCACTTTTACATCCACATTTTCATTTATCCACTTACATTCTCCAAACAATGCAGTGCTTTTATCCTGATCACCCATTATATCAATTTCTGTCTGTATTCTCTCTTGTGGATCTGTCCCCCACCATCGTCCAAGATCATTAAATTCCACAGGTGCTTCTCCATTAATCAATAATTTCCACAGATATTGCATACATATTTCTTCAAATATCCTGCCCATATAATCTGACAGATTTGGAGCAATTCTTTTATACGCAAGTTCTGTTGCCCCTCTGCTAATGATAGAATTATTATCAGGTATAAACCGATACCAGAATCTAAACATATTATCAGCTATTGCATATATTGATTTTCTGGACTCTTTTTCGCCATATGGAGTTTCTTTCCGTATTAAGCCAAGATTAATCAGATTTTTCATATACTGTGAGCATACACTTGTCGTTTCGCCTATCTTGGTTGCGATTTCCGACATACGGGAGCTGCCTGTTGCTACTGCTGTTATTATTGCATTATATACAGCAGGTTCACGGACTTCCTGCTTTAACAGATTTTCAGGTTCCTCGAAGATTGCTGATGCGGGGTTGAGGAACACATTTTTTATATTGTCCTCTACACTTATGCTGTCATTCATCTGTAAAAGATATTGCGGAGTACCACCAACAATACCATATATCAGAGCCATATCCTCTGCTGAAAATCTGTTAAAATATTTGCAGCTATCCTCAAAATCAAACGGAAGAATCTTCATCTGGGCGGTTCTTCTGCCATACAAAGGCGCCTTATATGCCAGCACATTATCTTCCATGTAAGACATAGATGAGCCACATAATATAAGCATCATTTTAGAATTATCTTTATTTTTATCAATAAGCATCTGCAAGGTTGAAGCCATGCTTTTCGAAGCTTTTGCCACATATGGATACTCATCTATGACAAGCACCAGTCTTTCATTTTCACATAATTTAAATACATATTCTATTGCAGCCTGAAATGACACAAATGAAGTCCCAGACATTATTCCTGAAGCATATTCCATGATTGCCTGACTAAAGTTCTCCAGATTCTGCTTTTCGTTGCTCTCTACTCCCATAAAATATATTGCTTTTTTATCCTGTATAAAATGGCTTATGAGAGCTGTCTTCCCCACTCTTCGTCTGCCGTAGATTACTGCGAATTCAAATTTATCCGAATTATATAATCCGTTTAAAGTTGCAAGCTCTTTTTCTCTTCCTATAAACATAGCTCTTCTCCCTCCATTTCTATACACAATATTTTATTACTTATATATGATTTAGTCAATCGTAATTTAGTTAATCGTAAATAACTAAATCTTAAATGACTAAATATTCATCTCACATTCTGCGTACACAAAAAAAGACGGCCGTCCCGGTCCCCACCGGTTCAGCCGTCTTTATAATAAATTTCAATGTTATACTTTTATATTTTACTCTTATTTATACTCTTTTACTAACTTTTATACTTGTTTGGATTTAGCATCTACTGCTGTGCAAGCACTGCCTGTACCTCTGCCTCTGTAGCGCATGCCATTACCTTGTCTGCCAATGCCTTGCAGTCTGCCATGCTGCTGTCTGCGATGGTCTTTCTGGTCTTAAGCACACTTGTGGCACTCACTGAGAACTCGTCGAGTCCGAATGCGAGTAACAGCGGAATGAGCTTTGGATCTGCTGCTGCCTCTCCACACATGCCTACCATGATACCCTCTTTCTTACCGCACTCGATGATACGCTTGATCGCGCGAAGCACTGCCGGATTGAAGGCTGAATAAAGGTATGCTACCTTTGAGTTTCCACGGTCTACTGCCATTGTGTAGCCTGTCAGGTCGTTTGTTCCGATACTGAAGAAGGCTGCCTCTTTTGCAAGCACATCTGCCATCTTGCAGGCTGCCGGTGTCTCCATCATGATACCGATTTCGAGGTTCTTATTGTATGCAATGCCCTCTGCATCAAGCTCTTTCATGATGTCAGCTACCATTGCCTTTACACTGCGAAGCTCATCTACTCCTGTCACAAGCGGTACCATTATCTTTATCCTGCCGAATGCACTGGCTCTCACAAGTGCACGAAGCTGTGTATTGTAGATGTCTGTTCTCTGGAGGCAGAATCTGATAGCTCTGTAGCCTAAGAATGGGTTGTCCTCTTTCTCAAGGCCCAGATATGGGATTTCCTTGTCGCCTCCGATATCAAGTGTACGGATGATGACAGGCTTGCCCTTCATTGTCTCTGCTACTGATTTGTATGCCTCAAACTGCTCTTCCTCTGTAGGAATTGTGTCTCTGTCCATGAAAAGGAACTCTGTACGGAAAAGTCCTATTCCCTCTCCGTCACACTCTACAGCCTTCTTTGCGTCCTCAGGCTTTCCGATATTGCATACAAGCTCTACCTTTGTGCCGTCTGCTGATACTGTCGGCACACCCGCAAATTTCTTTAAGAGCTCCTTCTCTTTTTTGTATTCCTCAAGCAGCCCAGCGAATTTCTGCTCTGTCTCAGCGTCAGGGTTTACGATTGCCTCTCCGCTTGTTCCGTTGAGTACCACTCTGTCACCATTTTTGACAGATGTACAGATTCCGTCAATACTGAGAACTGCCGGGATCTCCATAGCTCTTGCAAGTATTGCTGAGTGGGAGGTTCTGCCGCCCACCTCTGTGAGTATTCCTGCGATATTCTCTGCCACGATACCTGCTGTCATGGATGGTGTCAGGTCATGTGCCACAAGCACTGTGCCTGCCGGAGCTGCCGAGATATCGTAGTCCTCGATTCCAAGCAGAATCTTAAGGATTCTGGCTTTGATATCCCTGAAATCTGTCGCTCTCTGCTGCAAAAGCTCATCAGGTATCTGTGCAAATATCTCTGCTGTCTGCTCAAGCACCTGGTCGAGTGCCTTCTCTGCCGTGATTTTCTCACTTACTATGAGCGCTGTAATCTGCTCCTCTATGGTCGGATCCTGAAGCATCTGGATATGTCCGCGAAGGATATCCGCATCCTTTGCTCCGACTGTCTTTTCCATTCTGTCTGCCATGGCGTTTGTATCATTTACAAATTTCTCAATGGCTCCTTGGAGACGTGCGATTTCAGCGTCTGTATCTGTAATTTTCTTATTCTCAATCACTATCTCATGCTCTTCGATAATGACCACATTTCCGATTCCGATTCCTTCTGAGCCGGCGATTCCTTTGTACATATCACACCTCCGATTGACTTTGCTGGTTGATTAATCTCCGAAGTTGTCTGCCTCGAGCTCTTCCATCTTTGCAAGTGCTGCTTCCTCGTCAGCTCCCTCACACTCGAATGTAATCTCTGCATCCTTCTTGATGCATGCTGCGATGATGTTTACAAGGCTCTTTGCGTTGATTCTCTTGTCGCCGAATACGATTGTTACGTCTGAATCAAACTTGCCTGCCTCTCTTGCGATAACTCCTGCAGGTCTCATGTGAAGTCCCTCTGCTGCTTTTACTACCATTGTCTTGCTTACCATAGTTTTGTCCTCCTGAATTTAAAATTATTGGTTTGTTTATTTCGCTCACACATATGATTAACTGTATCGCCCTCTGCTATTCATCAGCCTGTCATATGTCCGTTGCTTTCTATGGTTTTATTGTACTGTGCGGTATGAGTTTTTTCAATATTCCCCAAAATGCAAAATTGCACCATCTCTGGTGCAATTTTGTATTAATGTGATATTCAGTTCCACCCCAGCTCTTTCCGGATAGCTGCACAAAGCTCATGAGGTGAAGCAGCCTCCCTGAGCCTGTCAGTCGCTCCATTTTCATTCAGAAGCTTCGTGAAATCATGGAAAAATGCCTTTGTCGTGTTGACACTGTCAAAATTTATCGCAAGCAGAAATATCATGTCTGCCATCCTCTCGCCCCACTCTATCGGCTTGTCGAGACGTATAACAAGTATCTGGCAGCGGTTTACATGCTCAGGCTTTCCGTGCGGTATGGCTATATCGCAGCCCACGGCGGTTGCCTCCACCTTCTCACGCTCCAGTACATCCCTCGCAAACTCGCTCTGCACTATTCCTTTGTTTATGAGAAGCTGGCACGCGCGCTTTAAAACATCCTTGCGGTTTTTCGCCTTTTTCTCAAATATGATAAATTCCTCCGACAGCATATGTGAAAACTCGCTGACCTCCGCGCTCTGTCCGGTCATGAGCTCAAAGCACTTGTTTCTGATATTTTTCTCATCCTGCGCACTGATTAGTGGAGAAACATACAAAAATCTCATATCCTTGTGGATATCTGCCTGTGTGTCTATGGTCGAGAGTATGAGGTCGCAGTCATACTCGTCAATATGCTCTATGCGGTCTGACGACAAAATGCTTACTATCCTTACATCCGGCACCCTGTTTTCTATTTTACCCGCTATTATACTGCCGGTCGCATAGCCTGCTGCACCGATTAACACTGCGCGCACTGTCATAGGATTTCTGTGCAGGGCTCCGCCCACCTGCAAGGCAATAAAAGCTATCTCATCCTCGCTCGGCATGGCGCCTGTGTACTTTTCGTAGTATCTCGATACTGTAAAGCATACCGTAAAGAGACTGGCATACGATTGTGTGATATCCGAAAGAAACGGATTGTCTATCTCTATGCCGAAATGAGTCCTCGCAATGGAGCCCGGTAAAAAGCTACGCATGCTCTCACGTAGAAGCTCATTTTCAATCAGATTGGCTGCGAGAAGATTTGACAGATACACTATCATCTCATCCTCTATGCTAAGTGCCTCCTCACAGGACATGACAACACGGTTTTGTCCCTCGGCACAGGAAAAAAGCATTGCCAGATACATGATTTCAGGCTGTGAGAGGCTGATGCCGTGATGTCTGTCCAGAAAGCCTGCTGCCTCCTTTGCCATGTTCTCATGCTCTGTCATTACGAATCCATTTTTCTGTACCTGCTGCTCTGTTTCGGTGCCCGCATCCCCATCATTTGCATCATCACGCATTCGGTTTGACAAATCTAACTCATCCGGCTTCAGCTCTTTCTCCACATCCACCCTGAAAAGTGCAATGGCTATATACTCTGCCAGCATCTGAAATGTGTAATCCGTAAAGATGATATCAAAGCGTCTCTCCACATGATGTATCATGTCAACTGCCATCGACAGATTTACGCTTCTGAAATTATTGGCTATCACCTCGGCCGCGCGTCTTGAAAGCCTGTGGTCATCGGTCTTGATAACCTGCTTATCACTGATTGGATACCTGCAGAAATGCCTCATGGCTTTTCTGATATCAAGCTCACTGCCTGTCGCATATATTCCGTAACCCGCCGTTCTGTGCACCTTAATGCCAAAGAGCAGAAGCTCTGCGTCAAGCTCATTTATATCATCCATGATGACATTTTTGCTGACGTTTAACTCCTCCGAAAAAAGCGCATACGTGTATGTATCCCAGCCACTTAGCAGAATATACGATATGTAGTTCTGTCTCTTCTTCTGCGATACTGCTGCCGATTTCCGCCCTGCCACATCCAGAATCTTTCCTATCTGCGCATCGCTAAAGCACGGCTTCATGCCTTTGCCCGGCTTTCTGTCGAGCGTCATAGAGTTTTGCTCACAAAAATCAGCCACCTCCTTCAGATATGTCTTCACACTTCGCTCCGACATACCTGTGGACGCGGCGAGAGCCTTTGATGTGACAAGATCATTGTTGTGCTCTGCCAGCTTTTCAATTATCAATAGTCCCTTTTCTGAAAGCATAAATCAAAGTTCTCCTGATTATACGTAATTTAACAATTCGACCGGTTCATCTATCAGATTTGTTGCACCATGCTCCTTCAAAAACTCTACATCCCTGAAGCCCCATGTGACAGATACGCACTCCAGACCTGAGTTTTTCGCTGTGGCGATATCCACATCAGAATCCCCCACATAGATTGCCTCATCCTGTGTCACTCCAAGCTCCTTTAGTGCCTTCTGCACCATATCAGGTGCCGGCTTTTTGCGGATGCCTTCCTCCTCCATCTCGCCGACTGCCGATGTCATATACTCCTTGAAATAGAGCTGATTGAGCTCCTTTACCGCCGGGTCAAGCTTGTTTGAAACAATAGCAAGCTTTATACCGTTTAATTTAAGCTCCTTTAAAAGCTCCATGATTCCATCATAAGGTGCTGTATTGTCATTGCAATGAGCCTCATAATATTCCTTGAAATCCGAAAATGTCTTTTCAAACTTTGGATTGTCTGCTCCCTGTGGCACTGCACGCTCCATCAGCAGTCTAACTCCGTTTCCCACAAATCTGCGCACCTCGTCGAGTGTACGCTCCGGCATGCCATTTTGTTTCAATGCATAGTTTGTTGCATTTTTTAAATCCTCAAGTGTATAGAGAAGTGTTCCATCAAGGTCGAAAACGACCGCTTTTTTACGGTTTTCCTCCTCACCCTTTGCTATATGTGTCTTTTCAAATTCTGTCTTGCTTATCATATATGCCTCATTCCTATCATCATTTGGCAGAACCATAATATCTCCAGGTCTGCCTGATATATAACTGCTGTCATCCTTATTCTTAAATAGCTTTACCTTGTGCTTTAGCACAAATGCTCTTGAAAAATCCTCCTCAACAGGTATGCACACTCTGGCATGTGCCATTCCATCCACTATAGTCTCCGTATCCTTATTCTTGAACTTCGGGACATAATCTGTCTGTTTCACAGTAAACCGCCAGTCCTTGTATATCCTGAAGCTTTTGTTCAGCCTGTCCAGATTTAAAATCCGTACACTGCCGTCTTCTCCTATTATGACTACCGTATCTTCACTAACCGGTGTGGAGATATCCCCCTTAGCTGTCCGCACTCCCATGCAGCAGCCCACAGGCAGTATATCCTTTGCAATGATACATCCCATCGGTATCGGGCGTTTTTTATAATCCACTTTTTTGAAGCCACTCGTATCAAAATCTTCTCCGTAAATTATCTTTGTATCGTTTAAATAATCAAAAATCCTCTCTTCCAATAATGATTTGATTGCAGAATCCGAAGGACGTTTGTGTGTACCATCGCTGCTGTACTGAAATCTTGGTGTCAAGTCTTTTTCTCTGCAGTAGACATTATAGCTGTCTATCAGCAGATCCATCGGAATAAATCCACCGGCCTTGTAATAATGTCCTCCGCCGGAGCCTATGTCCCTGCACACTTCCTGCGCCATTTCGCTCGCGCTCACCTCTTTTATGCAGCTTCTAAACGAAAGCTTCACTCCATTCTTAATCACTGAAAATACCATACATATGTCAATAGCATCCACCTCCAGCACAAAATCGCTTATGATGCCGAGTACATTCGGGTCACATGCCCCTGCCTTTACGATCGCCAGACGATATTCCTCTATATAATCGCGCCCCAGCAATGCTGTTGCGGCTATGTCCAGCTCCTCAAGTGACATGTTGGCATTTCGGAATTTGGCCACTATAGTGTTGTCAAAATCCGCCTCATCGCGCAGGTCCCTATCAAGCGAATGTGTTATCTCGGTAAATTCTCCGGTGTCGGTGTAAAGTCCATAATACAGTGCTGTTGCCAGGTTTCGATTTATCTCTACGCCCTCCTCACGCAGCATATCCCACACAATTGTCGCACATGAGCCCATATAGCTCATGACACGGTTCATAGCAGGAAGCTCTCCCGATACTCTGTGGTGATCTATGACAGCTACATTTTCTGCCTTGAAAAATGTGACATTCCCACCACCGTACTGACAATCGACAGTCACAAGCAGCTGCGGATTGTCTAAAAAATCCACATGCTCTATCGGTATGCCAAGACTGTCTACCATAAGCACCAGATTGCTCTTGTGTATGATATTCTTGCCTCCGTATACAAGTCTGGGACTTTTTCCATTCATCCTCAGGTATTCATAGACTCCAAAGCCGCTTGCCAGTGCATCTGCGTCCGGATTATCATGACATTGCACAATTATGTTATCAAATTGTAATAAATCACTTAGCTTCATTATTAGCTCCCTGAATAGTTATATTAATTCATTTTCTCATATGTGTATTTATGGCTGCTTCAAATCATCACATTATTTCAGGTACGGAAACAGCAGCGAGCTTCTGTCCTTCTCGTCAAACATCGAATTGTACTGCAGGATATTGTATGCCTTTATCCATTTTGCCTCGTCTCCTGTTGCCTCATCCACATGCATAAAGCACTCATTCTTTTTCGAATAATAGCCCCTTGAATTTATCGCCGGAATCTTCTCCATCAGCTCTGCGAGGAACCGGTTGTATGCCGGCAGATCTATGTTGGCTCTCTCAAGCGTCAGTGTGGACAGGTAGTTGAGGCTCGTCACATCAACTTTCTGTGCATCCGTCTCGTAATTGGTCCATATGAAAAACGGCACCTTGTACAGATTCTCAAGCTCCTGCTCCGTAAGTCCGGAATTGCCCTTGCCATTTAAAAGCTTGATAAAATCATTGCATAATCCCGGCTGGTGGTCTCCAAAAAACACAATCTCTACCGGATCATCCACACCCTTAAAGTATGTGATGAGATTTTCGAGCGCCTTGTCACTTTCATTCAAAAGTGACAGATACTGGTTCGCATCGGTGTATGACGCTCCAACCTTGTAAACCTCCTGGTTAAAGTTGTCATATCTCTCACCGTAGCCACCATGGTTTTGCATCGTGACTCCCATGATGTAAAGCTTCTCGTCATCGCTCTTTTTCTCGTAGCGGTCAATAATCTTATCATAGAGCTCCTGGTCAGTGATATATTCCCTGAGTATCTTTGTCTGGTCAAAATCATCTATAAAGTATGTCTCATCATAGCCCAGATGCGGATAAACCTTGTTTCTGCTCCAGCCTGTCGCATAGTACGGATGCATCGCAACCGTCGTATAGCCGATATTCTTCAGGTTTGAGACTATGGAGGTCGGGTCATCATTTATATACTGCTGATAAACCACCGAGCCGTCCGGCAGAAATGCCATCGAGTTTCCTGTCTCAAATTCCCACTCAGAGTTTGGCGTCTTCGCACCGTACACGGACGAAAGAGCATAGCCTTTAAGCGTATTTTCACTCAGAGAATCCATAAACGGCGTGACCTGCGTGTTGGTCTCAAAATCTCCCACCACCGACAAATCCGCAAACGACTCATTCATGATAACAATGATTGTCGGATTTTTCGTATCAGACTGCGAATATGAGCTGTCCGTTTCCTTGAAATTGCCTGCTATCTTGTCAACTGCTGCCTTGCTGTAGCCATCAGGTGCCTTCACAAAGCTGTCCCTTATGCCGAGCACAAAGTTCAGCAGATAGCCGTTTCTGTACGTGCCCTTTTTCTCCCAGGTCTCGGTGTTCAGTGACATGGAATTCATGATGACATACAGCACGCATATTATTGTGAGAAGAATCGAAATAATTCTCATATGGATAGCCGACTCGAACTGCACTTCTATGCGCCTTACCAGCACTATATACAAAACAGCCGCCAGAATCACATACAAAAACTTGTAGTCTATGACGAATTTGTATTTTGTCACGACAGAAAGTCCTGTTCCCGCTGACTTCAAATCCGCATACGTAAACTCATTACCACGGAATTCATAGACAAAATAATCTATAAATCCAAACGCGAGTATGGCAATTGATGCTATGGTACATGTCAGCCTCGTGTTGTTTGTGATAAAAAGTATCACCAGATATATAGCGAGCGCCAGAACCACATTCACCACGCATACCATATCGGTGGTTTTCACAAAGTCCTCATCCGTCAGCAGCACATACTGCACCGAAAAAACAGATAGTATCGCTCCGATGACAAGCAGTATCGCAGCCCAAAGCCACGACAGCTTTACCGGAAGCTCAAGCTTCACATTTACAAGCCCAAAATATGCTGCCGCAAAAAAAAGAATCACCCACCAGCTTGCCGATGTAAAGTAACCTACCAGCGCGGCCGCTGCTGCTATAATTCCAAAATGTATGTTGTTTTGTTTTGTTATCTCAAATTTGATGCTCATTTCTGCCTCTTAATATTGCCTCTTAATGCTTCCTCTTAATGATGCTTCTTAATGTTGCTTCTTAATGCTTTCTCTTAGTGCTTTCTCTTAATGTTGCGATTTGATTTTAAATTATATTTCCTAATTAGCAAAGAAGTCCTCAATTTGACTGTATATAATGTGCATCAGATTTGTTCTTGCCTCAACGCTTGCCCACGCAATATGCGGTGTGATAATCAGCTTGTTTGAATCCTTTATCGCACGGAGCGGATTGTCCTCACTCATAGGCTCCTGCGCCAGCACATCAAGACCTGCCGCCGCCAGCTCTCCATCCATAAGCGCCTGTGCCAGATCCGCTTCATTCACTATAGGACCTCTGCCAAGATTTAAAAATATCGCAGATTTTTTCATCTTTTCAAACGCAGCCTTGTCCATCAGACCAAGTGTATCATCTGTGAGCGGTGCATGCACCGACACGATATCAGACGTGGCAAGCAGAGTATCAAAATCCACCCTCTCATAGCCCGGCTGCGAGTTTCTTCCTGAGGTAGAATAATAAACCACATGGCAGCCAAAAGCCTTTGCGATATCAGCCACGCGTCTTCCGATATTTCCAAGCCCCACGATGCCCCAGGTCATACCGCTAATCTGGTGAAACACATTGGAAAAATGCGTAAACGACGTATCACCCACATATTTCTCGCTCTTCACATAATCATCATAATATCTCAGCTTCTCAAGCAGATAAAATAGCAGTGCAAACGTATGCTGCGCCACGGTCTCTGTAGAATACCCTGCGACATTTCTCCATTCAATGCCTCTTTTTGCCAGATATTCTTTATCCAGATTGTTTGTGCCTGTTGCAGTTACACATACGAGCTTTAAATTTTTTGCCTGTCCTATAGATTTTTCATTTACCTCGACCTTATTTAAAACAATCACATCAGCATCCCTTGTGCGCTCCGCTGCTTCCTCTGTTGTCGAAAAATCATATTTGACAACCTCTCCGAGCTTGTCATATTCGGAAAGGTCGATGTCGTCACCAATTGTTTTGGAATCTAAAAATACTATTTTCATGGTTTGTTTCCTCTGTGCTATATATTTATTTGTTTTAATTTCTATTTTTAGGGGACTTCGCACTTGCAGGCTGTGATGGTGCGCCGGCATATGGTATATTCCTCAGAAATATATGAAGTCAGCCACAAAAAATGCATCCGGATAGTCTGTTTTATCAGTCTGCTTTTTATCGTTACCGAGGTTTAATGGAACCTTGTGGCAGTTCATATATTTCTTCGGAACACACCATATGTCAGCGGTAATGCAGGTTTGCGTGTGCGAAGTCA
>ERZ506432.697-NODE-697-length-13805-cov-3.879927_pt1 | contig 13805 bp, 9 predicted proteins | sample MGYA00513663_ERZ506432 | MGnify/ENA metagenome assembly ERZ506432
GGTCAGAAAAAAGATAAGAAAGATGGGCTTTTCGGGTTTTATGGATTTCCTTATTCCTTGTGCAAGCCAGATAGTTCTGTTTATTGTACCGGGCTGTGTGACCGGATTTATCTATAAAAAACTGCTCAGAAAATAAGAATGACCTTTGCAAAAGCAGAGGTCATTCTTATTTTCGGATATACAAATCCCCCGATTTTGAAAATCGGGGGATGCGTTTTACTTAGCGGTAGTTACCGCCGCTCTTACATAGTCGCTGTACTTCGTTGAACTGTCTGAGGTCTTATATGCTCTGATTCTGAACGTATAAGTAGTGTTTGCCTTAAGTCCTTTTGCAGTGCAGGTAAGTGTACTGTTGCTTGTTGTCTTTGCTATCTGAGTCCACTTGCCGCCCTTGTACTGTTCGACAATGTAGCCTGTAGCGGTTGTGTTTTTGTTCCACTTCAGAGTAGCGGTCGTTTGGGTAACAGATTCCTTTGTAAAGCCTGTTACATTCGTAACGCTCGGTGCGGATGTTCTCGCAGCAAGTCTTATATAAGCGGTTTCGGTGGTTTTACCGTTTACCGTCTTGTACGTTTTGATGCGGAATGTGTAAGTTGTGCTTGCTTTCAGGTTCTTCGCAGTGTACGAAGTATTGGTGTTTGATGCTGTTTTTGTAAGCTGTACCCACTTTCCGCCTGTGTACTGTTCAAGCACATATCCTGTAGCGCGTGAATTCCTGTTCCATTTTACAGTAATGCTTGAATCTGTAGAGGATTGCTTTGCAAAGCCCGTAACATTTGCAAGTGTGGTGGTACCTGCAACATTCGAATATAATCCGGTCAACACAGTGTCACCGTATCGGTATGCTCTGATTCTGAATGAGTAGGTCGTTCCGTTTATAAGGCCTTTCTCAGTATAGCTTGTCGTGTCAACAGGAAGCTCTGCTATATTGCACCACGATCCGTTCTTGTATCGTTCAACGAAGTAACCGACTTCACCTTCACATTTATCCCACTGTAACGTAACTGAATTTGTTGTAGCTGATTTTACCTTGAAGTTAGTAACATTTTTAACGACCGGCTTGGCAGTCCTTGCCGCAAAGCGTACATAATCGCTGTAGGCATAGATTCCCTTTTGGGTTTTATACGCCCTTATCCTTAAAGTGTAAACCGTATCCGGTTTCAGATTGTATAAATCGACCGCAGGATATTCACTGTCATTTATCTGTACCCACTTACCGCCTTTGTACTGTTCGGTAATATATCCATCGGCATCTTCAACTTTATCCCAATTGACGAAAATTTCCGTGCTGGTTTTATGCCTTGCTGTGCAATTGGTAACACTTGCGGGAGGCGTCAGCTTTTCGGGTATCTGTTCCTTCTTGCCGTACTTTATTACAGCATCAACAAAAGCCTTATCATACCAGCCGAGCGTTGAACGGTTGAGGTGACCGTGGCATTCGCCCTTGTCACTGCCATTGAACGCATTGTTATCCCACAGCATACAAGGCACGCCGTATTCGGCGGATTTGCCCATATAATACTGTGCCCACTTTACACGTTCAGCTGCATTGTTTTTGTTGGAGGCACTGGTTTCACCGATTATTGCAGGGACACCTTTATCAATGAAATGCGATTTTATTGTGCTGTACAGATAATCCACTTCATTTTTCAGATCATTCGTAAATTCAGCTGTGCCGTTTGCGTTAAGAGCAAAATTATAAGGTGTATATGCGTGTACCGATACGATAAGACGATCGGGCGTAGAATCATTCGGTAATTTGAATGTTGATGTTGTACAGCCGTCTATAGAGGCATCGTATCCCGGAACCATTATACATCTGTCGGTATTTTTACCGCCGGCCGCACGGATAGCATCAACCGCTGTCTGATTGAGTGTGTTTATTATACTGATCGAATCACGAACCGCACTGTTGGGATTATTTACAGGAAACCACCACTCATCACCTGTGTCGACAAGTCTTGGCTCGTTTAGCGTTTCAAATATCAGCTTCTGGTCGTAATTCTTGAAATATTTTGCTACCTGCGTCCATATTGATTTTACGAATTTCACCGACTGGGTTTTATATGTAGATGAAGGATAGTAGTACTGTGTGGATGTGTCGTGGTGAATGTTCAGGATAACGTACATATCGTTATCAATGCAGTAATCTACAACTTCCTTTACTCTTGCAAGCCACTGAGAGTCGATAGTGAAGTTGTCGCCGGTTGTGTGATTGCCCCACGATACAGGTACTCTTACTGTGTTGAAGCCCTGTGCTTTTACAGCGTCGATCATTGCCTTTGTGGTTTTAGGGTTGCCCCATGATGTTTCGCTGTAAAGGCTGTTTCCGCCGCCTGTAGCGTCAAGGGTGTTTCCTAAGCACCAGCCTGTGCCGATGAAGCTTACAAGCTCTGTTGCTGTATTACCGTTAATCTCTGCCGCTGATGCGACCTGAGTAACACACATCGTCATCAAAGCCGCAATTGCAAAAATTGCTATGGCTGTAATGACAGAAAGGGTTTTCTTTGCTGTTGACATTTTTTCTCCTCTTTCCCGGTAATTTGCCATTATAACATTCCTATTATAATATTCTTTATATCAGAAAGCGGAGCCTGTTTTATGACTGCGCCTTCTTCAAAAGCAACACACGGCATACCATATACAACGCAGGAATCTTTGTCCTGACCTATCGTATATGCGCCGGATTTTCTCATTTCGGCAAGACCTGAAGCACCGTCACGTCCCATGCCTGTGAGAATTATACCTATAGTTCCTTTTCCTGTAACCTTTGCTACAGAACTGAACAAAACATCAACAGAAGGGCAGTGCCCCGAAACCTTTTCACCGGGCTTTGAGGTAACATATAACCCACTTGAGTCCCTGTGTACCTCAAGCTGTTCCGAGCCGTGTCCGAGTATTATAAGACCCTGTTGCAGTCTGTCGCCGTTTTCAGCTTCTTTAGCGTTCATCTTGCATATGCGGTCAAGGCGGTCGGCGTACATTTTCGTGAATCCGACAGGCATATGCTGTACTATTACGATAGGCGGAGTATCCGCAGGGAGATCCTGCACAACTTCTATTATGGCGTCTGTACCGCCCGTGCTTGCGCCTATCGCTATCATTTCAATCTTACCGCTGTTGCTGTAAGGTCTGATTATATCGCTCCGCTTGCTTTTCTGCGGCGCTGTCGTTTTTTTGAAAAGAACAGCAGGATCGCTGCCGTCGGGCGATTGCATGATTTTATCAAAGTGCGGTTTATCGGCAGATTTACGCTCGAGCGTATTATGAGTGCCGTTATTGATGATAGCTATCAGCTCTTTTTCAAAAGCAACAAGACCCGCCGCACCGCCGCTTGTGTTTTTGATTGCACCAAAAAGCCCGAATCGCTTCGGGTCGTTCAGTATTCTGTCATTATTGGTTATGAGCACCGACGGAACATCGTTCAGTGCCGACGGCAGACGATAATATACATCCGCCATCAGATCGTTTATAACGGCAAAATCATAGTCTGCTTTTTCGGCAGAAAGAGAAAGCTGTTTATAGTCAACTATTTCAGATTTACAGTTATGCAGACTGCGGTCGATGATTGTTTTTGTGACCTGACTTACAGCTGCACTGGTTCCTGTTATAAGTATGCGTAGAGGCAAAACCTCACCTCCGTCTGCGGCATTATGCCGCCATATTGTGCAAAGCCGTTATTTAAGCGGTCTGCGGTAAATAGCAGGTTTAATATATTCATAATCGGTTGAATCTCTCGGAATACTTTCTGCGTGACCGATGAACAGGTATCCGCCCGGTCTTAACACATCGTAAAACCGCTTTACTAAAGCCAGTTTCGTTTCCATTTCAAAATAAATCATTACGTTACGGCAGAAAATCAGATCAAACGGAGCTTTTTTAAAGGGTATCGGCTCCATCAAATTGAACGTGCGGAAAATCACTTCGTTGCGAAGCGCCGGCTTTACCTTACATTTTTCGCCGTCTATCCTGTCAAAATACTTCTCAAGCCAGCCGGGCGGCAGATCCGTAAGACCGCTTTCCAGATACACTCCGTTCTGAGCGCCTGCAAGCGTTTTCAGCGAAATATCGGTAGCGAGTATCCTTGTATCCCACGAAGATTTTTCACTGCCCAGAAATTCGCTTATGTGCATAGCCGTAGTGTACGCTTCTTCTCCGCTTGAACAGCCTGCGCTCCATATACGCATTGTTTTGCTTTTTGCGTTGGTCTGCTTTATAAACGGAAGAACGGTGCTTGTAAGGTAAGTAAAATGCTCCGGTTCACGCATGAAATAAGTATGATTTGTGGTCAGCTTTATAAGCAGACCGTCAAGCTCTTTACCGCTTCTGTCATTCATACAGCAGTCAAGATACTCGTCATAATTTTTGAATCCTCGCTCAAAGAGCATATTACCGAGTCTGCCCTCGATAAGTGTGCGTTTGTGAGAAAGGTTTATACCGTAGCGCTCTCTCATGAATGATACCAGACGGTTGAATTCATTATCTGTTATTTTAAGCATTACGGCTCACCTGCCTTACTTCATTTCTTCGCTTGCGTGTTCGTCTATCAGTTTTGAAACGTCAAGGACGAGTTTTATTCCATCGTTCATTTCAAGAATGGACTTGATGAATTTATTCGAGTTTACACCGGTAAGCTCCGGTGTCTTTGATATATGCTGTTCGGTTACGGGAATAACGTCCGCAACGCTGTCAACGATAAGTCCGACCGATACATCATCACCTGTCGAAACGATGATTATGCAGGTGCGGTCGTTGAAAGGAATCTCTTCCTTGCCGAATCTGCTTCTTATGTTCACAACAGGAACAATCTTACTGCGGACATTGATTATGCCCTTGATATAAGACGGTACACCGGGTACGGCGGTTATGGGCGGTACTTCTATGATTTCGATGACATTGGGTATTTCAATGCCGTATACCTGCTCGCCGATATAGAAGGTCAGTACCTTAGTTATTTCTTTATTTTGAGGATCTTTCTTTGCGTCCTCCATAGCTTTCTGAGTATTCAGAAGTTCCTGTAATTTATCATTATAATTCTCTGACAAAGTAAAGCCTCCGTTTCCTTAGCCGATAAGATTGTTGACATCGATTATAAGCGATATTGTGCCGTCGCCCATTACGGTACAGCCCGACAGACCCTCCGCCTTGATATTGTACTGGCTGAGGTATTTCGGGAACGGTTTTACAACCACGGGCTGTTCGCCTATCAGCTTATCTGCAAACAGGCAGACATTCTTTCCGCCGACATCGACAAGAAGCAGGATACCGTCCTCAAGCTTTGTGATCTCTGTAGGCATATTGAACTTTTCGTGCAGACGGAGGATAGGATAGCACACGCCTCTTATCATTATCATTTCGCCCTGCTTTGTATCGTTGAGCAACTGGTTGTTTGCAACCATAAGGCTTTCCTTGATAGATGAGATCGGCACTGTGAATATCGTAGAGCCGACTTTCAGCTTCATACCCTCAACTATCGCAAGTGTGAGCGGTATTCTGATTATAAAGCTTGAACCCTTGCCCTCTTCGCTTTCAACGGTAAGTGTACCACCGCACTGTTCGATATTACTGCGTACAACGTCCATACCTACGCCTCTGCCGCTGTATTCCGTAACAGTATCATTGGTCGAGAAGCCGGGCAGGAGAATCATGTTCTGGATTTCCTTCGTTGTATATTCGCTTTCGGGCTTTGTAAGAAGTCCGCTTTCCTTTGCCTTTTCAAGAACCTTTTCGCAGTTGATGCCTGCACCGTCATCTGAAACGGTGATGATAACTTCACCTGCCGAGTGCTTTGCAGACAGCTTTACAGTACCCTTTTCGGGCTTACCCTCGGCAATGCGGACATTTATATCGTCCTCTATGCCGTGATCCATACAGTTTCTTACAAGGTGCATAAGAGGATCGTTCAGGTTATCTACTATGCTCTTGTCAACCTCTGTCGTTTCACCTTCAAGAACAAGCTCTGCTTCCTTGTTCAGCTTTATCTTCATATCACGGACAATTCTGCCCATCTTCTGAAATACGCCTGCAAGCGGTACCATTCTGATAGACATTACAGTATCCTGAAGCTCGTCTGTCAGCTTTCTGAGCTGTCTTGCCGCCTTTGAGAAGCTCTCAAGCTCAAGACCCTCAAGATCGGGGTTTGCTATTACCATTGACTCGGTCGTTATGATTTCACCGACAATATCATGCAGTGTGTCAAGCTTTGACAGGTTTACGCTGATAAGGCTATGCTTCTGACCGCCGTTAGCCTTTTTAATGTCCTCCTGAGCCTTTGTGACCGCACTCTTTGCGGCAGGCTTTGCAGGAGCAGGCTGAGCCTGCGGCTTTTCCTCCGTCTTTGCAGGGGCGGCAACGGGGGCAGCCTCTTTAGCCGGTGCGGGAGCAGGCTTTTCTTTGGCAGGTGCCGCAGACGGTGTGTCTATTATTTCGTAAGACTCAACGTTAACTGCACCTTCTATAGCTTTAATTACCGTATCATTGTCTCCGTCAAAGCCCTTGAAGGTCACAAGGAAACCGTTCTCGACAATATCCTTTGCCGTATCCGCATTGGATTCAACATCGGGAGGAGTACAGCTGATAACTTCGGCAACATCCTTTATCTTTGTCAGCAGAAGGAAAGCACGGAGGTTCTCCATCTTACAGCCGTCCTCGAAGAATACACGGACGGTCATGCTTCCCTCAACGTTGCTTCCTGCAGGAGCGGCAGATGCTTCCTGCTTTGCCGCAGGAGCGCTTTCCGAAGGAGCGCTTTCCGAAGGAGCGCTTTCCGAAGGAGCGGCACCGTTTTCCATTGCCTTTAATCTTTCCGTTGCGTCTTCGAGCTTTTTGAACGTTTCCGAGAAGTCGGTAGGCGTATAGTCGTCATCCCCCGAATTCTGTATATACTCGATTTCAGCCTTATATAGATCGGAAACCTCAAATATAAGTTCATATACAAAATGTGCGTCCTTCGCAATTTCGGGCTTCTCCCTTATTACAAAGAACATATCCTCGCCCTTGTGCGCAAGATGCTGGAGATTTTCAAATCCCATCATCGCAGACGAGCCTTTGATTGTGTGCATTATTCTGAATATCTCGTTGATATCCTCCTGCGAGAATACATTTGCATCCTCTGTTCTGAGAAGAATTTCATCGAGCTGTTCAAGCAACGTATTGGTTTCAAATATGTACATTTCGAGCATGGATTCCATGCCGGGTTCAACCTTTGCCATATACAAAACCGCCTTTCCCTGATTTTTTTATTTTACAATCGTAAGATTGATATTGATAAATCCCTTGAAATGTGCTAAACTTAAAGTCAAGCAATGCGATGCACGGCTTTAAAATGTGCATCTGAAAGGAAATATATATGCCCAACATTCCACAGATTACGGCTCCTGTTTCCAACAGTAAGAGCTATTCGTTCACTAACCGGCAGTATGACGGTAATATAGAACCGTTTGATATGGTCGAGCTTGCTCAGCCTATCAAAGCATCTACGGCGCAGGATAACGATTCCGCCGCCGCTATGATGATGGGCAGAAAAAATCTCGCTCCGCTTACTGTTCAGATAAAAGATCCCACTATGGCGGTCGAAACGCTCAAGAACCTGTTAAGTTCGGATCTGCTCGAGCAGACGATGATCAACGGTTACACAGAGCTTTACGACGATATGGATGAGCTTATCAAGAGCTTTTATCTTGCTCCCGAAAAGCTGGTCCGTGAGATTCAGAACCAGGAAAAGCAGAACACGATGTTCAGCGGTGATGAGTTTTACAAGCTGCTCCACGGTATCCTGAAGACCACCACAAGCCCCGATATAAAAGAAAGTATCGGTCAGCTACTGAAAGCACTCAACTATTCGTCAAACAAGCAGGAGATACTTAATGCACTCGGTGCAAATCTCAAATTCCTGTCCGAATATTTTTCACCGAACGAGTCGCTCTCCCGCAAGCTCTCCGATTTGTCTTCACAATGGAAGAGCAGTAGTGCGGCTGATATGTTCGAGCCGCTCAAGAGTGAAACGCTCGCACTGCTGAAGGACGTTTCCGCAAGTCTTCTGAACGATGAAAGAACACAGACGTTCATTCCGCTCATAATACATAATCTTTCACGCTACAACACCAACAACGGTATGCTCAAGGAGAGCTTTGCAAATCTCCTTGCATATATTCCGTCTGACGATATGCGTAGGGAACTGTCTGTTGCATTTGGAAATCTTCTTAAAAAGATTTTCAGCAAAAAACAGCTCAGCGAGATGTCGGATATTCCTGATAGTTATAATAATACACTAAATCAGTCCGAAAATCAAGACTATTTAAGCATTTTTGACAATAAAGCTGAAAAATTATCTCTGTCTTTGTTCATTAAGTCGCATTTATCCGATGAAAGCTATCTTGCGGAGCTGGATTTATCTAGGGATAAGCTGGAATTTCTGACATCGCCGTTTGATGAAGGAAAACAATCCGGATTGCAGACACTTAAGAATATAATAATGGCAATGCTGACAGGCACTGACAGCCGACAGATTATTCCTGCGGTGCATCGTGATTTTCAGGGGATCAAGGATATGGCGGCACTTGTTGACTATCTCAATGAGATTCTCCGTGAAATGCCGGATATACCTCAGCGTGACACGCTTTTTGAGTTTTTCACCAATATAGTAAATGAGATGGCACAGCGTAAGGAACTGCCGCCTTCGAGCAATATCCCTTCCGCACCGTCTACTCTTGATAAGCTGACCGATTTTATCGGTAAGAATATAAATCACGAGGCTATTCAGTCGCTGGACGATTTCAATGCGTCAAATCTTCTGCAGAGCCTTCTGAATGCACCGGGTGTATTCACGCCTCTTGCACACTATATCCTGCCGTTGCAGATTGAGGATACAAAGGCATTCGGCGAGCTGTGGGTCGATAACGATGAGAACAACCCCAACAACACGCCTGTCGGACAGAAGAATTATCACTTGTTCCTGACATTTGACGTTGAATCTATAGGACGTTTTGAGGTCGATATGTACGCACTGGGTGAAAACATCAATCTGTCGCTTCTTTATCCCGAAAAGTTCGGCTTCAAGATAAAAAAGCTTAGCGATAAGATTGACCTTATAATAAGGAATATCGGCTATAAGCCCGCAAAATTTGAAACTGCGGTGCTGAGAAAGCCTCATGTGCTGACAGAGGTTTTCCCGAAAATAATTGACAGGAGGAAGGGTCTTAATGTCCAAGCGTAATTTAGGAAAGCAGGCTGCGGCGGCGCTTAAGTACAATCCCGACCTTAACTATGCTCCGGTCGTGGTAGCGTCCGGCCTTGGCGAGCTTGCAAAGAAGATTATAAATATCGCAGACGAGAACGGCGTTCCCGTTTACCGTGACGACAGCACGGCGGCGCTTCTTGTAATGCTCAACAGCGGTGAAACGATACCGGTCGAGCTGTACAGAATTATTGCGGCTATCTATGCGGAGGTCGTTTACTCCGCCAATGATATGAAAAAAGGCAAATAAGCCAAATACAAAAGAAAGAAGAAAAAAGAAATGGTAAAGACAAAAAATCTCACATTAATGGTTACGGCGGCTGTGCTTGCCGCACTTACCTGTGTTGCGACAATGGTGGTACAGATACCTATGCCGCTTACAAAGGGCTATGTAAATCTCGGCGATGTAATGGTGCTTACATCGGTATGGCTTATCGGCTCGCCGTGGGGAGTTGCGGCGGCAGGCATAGGCTCTGCGATGGCGGATCTGCTTACAGGTTATGCTTATTATGCGCCTGCAACGCTGATAATCAAGGCACTTATGGCAGTAGCGGCATTCTACATTGCAAAGTGCTTTATGAACGGCTCTTATTTCAAGTCGCTTGTCGGCAAGGTAATCGGCGGCACTGTGGCAGAAATAATTATGGTGGCAGGCTACTTCGTTTATGCTATTATACTTTACGGCAACGTAGCAACAGCGGCGGCAGGCATTTTCGGAAACGCAATACAGGGCGCTGTAGGGCTTATAGCAGGTGTGCTTCTGACAGTTGCGCTTGAAAAAGCAGGAACGAAGAAATTGCTCGGTTTTGATAAGTAATCATTCATTATAGTCAGGCGGTGAAGGTAATTATACCATTCGCCGCCATTTTTTGACCGTTCGTGCCATATTTGTTGAAATTCTCTTTATGGAATGTTACAATTGTATGATAGATAAGTAATGTATATCATTACTTGAAATTTTCAGATTAGGAGAGACGAATGAAAAGAAAATTTTCAACCAGAATCATAACTTGCATAGCAACATCTGCCGTGCTTGCAGTCGGCACGTTGTCATTTACAGTAATCAACGCAATTGCCGATGAAGCGGTGAGTTATTACGGACTGTCTGCAGACGGTACGGTTATAAGCGGAACGGTAACTGATTATACAAGGATAGCTTCAACTGATACTGCATGGGGCACTGCCGGTAAAGAAACGTGGTATGTGGCTGACGGTATCGTTAATATCATCACAACAACCTATGATTATGACAACAATAAAAATGTATATAATCCTGTAGAACTTAAAGGAAATGTAAATGTCATACTCAAGAACAATGCAGAGGTAAGTGTAGTGAACGGCATTGCCGGCACAGATGCAACAATAACTTTTTATAGTGAGAGTGAAAACGCAAGCGGTGTTATTGGCTTTATCGGAGCGTACGGCGATAATGGCGGATGGGGTTCGACGGATAGCGGTTCCGATAAGGCTAACGGAAAAAACGGTGAGGACGGCAAAGTTGCGGTAAATGTTTCGTCATTCACGGTTGCAGACGGCACAGTAACTGTTATCGGCGGCAATGGTGGTAAAGGCGGCGATGCAGGTTATAACACTGACTACGATACAAATGAAAAGTATTACGGCATTGGCGGCGACGGCGGTAACGGCAGTGCGGCTATAACCGATAACACAAAGGTGTATCTTAATGGTGGCAAACTTAACGTTACAGCCGGCAGAGGCGGAAACCCCGGTACAAATACCAATGTACCGTCTGAACAGCAGGATAATTATAAAGGCAAGCCGGGAAATAACGGAACATCGGTAAGCGGAATATACGCAGTAAACGGTATTCTCAATGTCAATAAGCTTGATGATTCCGATGCCGCCGATACTTCTGGCGATTTTAAGCTCCTGTCTGTGAACGGTTACGAAAATGCAAAGCTTGATATAATCGGTCACGGAACGGCAAAGGTAACTGACGGCACTGTTATTAAAACTTACGGCGATATTTCCGTAGCAGGCACTCTGTCTGTCGATAACGGTACGATACTCACAAACGGCAGTATCACAAAAGCCGACAGTGCGGCACAGATAACAAAGACGAACGGCGGTGTTATCCGCAGGTTCACACCTGCTTACGGTGCCGGATATACACTGGATTATGCAAGCGGTAAGTGCATTGCGGAAACCGGCTATAAAATAAAGCTGTCGGGCGGAAATGCTTTAACCGATGTTGCCGATGCCTACACAATAGTATCGGAATCAAACAGACTTAATATTGTCCGCATCGGTGACGGTGAAGTAATAGATGACAGCGAGCCATGCACAAATGTAATGCCCTATTGCGTAATGGCAAATAATACGGCTGAAACAACCGTATCGGACGGAAACGTCTTTGCTATGAGAGGAGTTTCTTCAAGGCTTGTATTTGCTCTGAACGATCCCGATGAATACCGTTTCTCAGGCGTTAAGGTAACAGATATTGACGGTAATGCGATACCTGACAATATGTACACGTTTGACAGCACGACAGGTGAGTTCATAGCACTTTCGGTTGATCGCAACCTTATCGTGACTGCAGACGCAAGTCTTAAAGATGTTGAAATATCTGTAACAGACAGTGAAAACAATCCTGTGTCAACTGTTGACATCGGTACAGATTTTGATAACGGCAACCCGACAAAGACAGTATCGCTCAAGGTGAAAGTCACAGAGGGCGGTTCTATAGCAAAGTACAGAGTAGTAAAGGAATCCGACCTTAATAAAGCAAGCGGTGCCATAACCGATACTTCTTCGTTCACAGTATCATACACTGCCGGCGATGAATGGGGTACTGCCGATGACGGCTCTTCAAAGCTTGCAAAGGGCACAACGGCAACATTTACAGTTAAGCCCGACAGCAATTTAGCCGCAGGAACTTATACCGAAGATTTTATCGTTATAACAGACAGAACCGCTTATGCGGATGCGTCTGCAGGCACTCAGGATAAGGCTCTTGCACGTTTCACGCTGACTTATAAGGTTGAACACGAGAGTGACGGTAAACTGTATTATTCCGATCTTACCGGACACTATAATCTTTGTAAGAACTGTCAGACAAAAATCAATAAAGTAAATCATATATTTGATATAAAGACCGTAAATGAGAATACGCTTGCAGTTCCTGCAGATTGCGTAAATCCTGCCAAGTATTTCTATTCGTGCGAATGCGGAGCGCACACGGATGACACAACGCTTGTATTTGAAAACGGCGCTCCGAATGGTCACAAATTCGGTGAGTGGAAAGAAAGCAAGGCGGCAAATTGTGAAGAAGGCGGTAAGGAAAAGCATATCTGCTCCGTCTGCAAGGCAGAAGAAGAACGTGACACATCGCCGCTCGGACACGACTGGGAAGCCGAATACACAACAGATGTAAAGCCCACTTGCACACAGCCCGGTTCAAAGTCGATACATTGTTCAAGATGTGATGCGACAAAGGATGTAACCGAGATCGAACCGACAGGACATTCATTCGGTGAGTGGACGGTATCAAAAGACTCTACCTGTGTTGCAGGCGGTCAGAAAACAAGAAAATGTGAGACCTGCGGATACACTGAATATGAAGATACCGATATAGATTCGGACGCTCACGAGTGGGAAGAGGATTACACGATAGACAAGGAACCTACCTGCACGACCGAAGGCTCTAAATCCATCCATTGCTCACGCTGTGACGCAACAAAGGATTCAACGGTTATCCCCGTTACAGATCACACCTACGGCGAATGGGAGGTAGTAACACCTTCAACCTGTACTGAAAACGGCGTTAAGAAACACGCTTGTATCCATTGCGGCTTCGAACAGACCGGAATTATAGAGCCGGCGCACGAATGGGAGGATTCCCGTACTGTTGATATTGCACCGTCATGCACTGAGCAAGGCGAGGATTCTGTACATTGCAGAAATTGCGATGAAAGAAAAGATATAAAGGAGCTTTCTCCGAAGGGACACGACTGGTCCGAGTGGAAAACTCTCGTTGAGCCGACAATCACATCTGAGGGTAAAGCATGCAGAGTCTGCAGCGTTTGCGGCATAAAGGAGGAGAAAGCACTTCCTAAGCTCAGCGGTAAGAAGGAATGGAAACACGATGAGAATAAGCACTGGCACGTTGATGATAATGGCAATATAATCGATCTTGACGACCACGAGTTCAAGTGGGTGGTAGATAAAAAACCTACAGCCACAGAGCCGGGTATAGGCCATTATGAGTGCATAGCTTGTGCGTTTGAAAAAGCTCCAGAAGAATTCGGAAAGAGAAACCCCGAAACAGGTGCATCGTCACTTGCCGCCTGGATTGCGGTAGCGGCTGTTGCCGGCGGAGCAGTTCCTGTAACGTATAAGGCAAGAAAGAGAAAGAATAAGTAAGTAAAAGCATCGCAGAGCAGACGAAAGTCTGCTCTCAGACTGTCGATAAACCCACGCACTGCAAAAACGCGGATAAATCATCTGACACAAAATTAAAATAGGATAAGTTAAAGAATTTCGCACAGCCGTAAAAACGGCTGTGCGAAAGCATTTTTGCTTACTGCGTCAACCGCCCCTCAACGTACCT
>ERZ506432.698-NODE-698-length-13797-cov-7.720128_pt1 | contig 13797 bp, 12 predicted proteins | sample MGYA00513663_ERZ506432 | MGnify/ENA metagenome assembly ERZ506432
TGCTGCCCACCAGCAGGGTGAAGGGCTGGCGGGGGGTATAGCCGTTTTCCGGCGACGCACCCACAAAGTAGGAGAACGGGATATAGCTTTTGCCGTCCCGGAAGCGGTCGTTCAGGAAGGAAATCTCCTGCCCGTTCATGGGGCGGGGACCCCGCAGCCAGTTGAGCATCTCCAGCCCGATGTTTTTATCGGCACCGTAGGCGCACAGTGCGCAGACGGTGAGGGCTGCGGTCTTAAAGGGGGTGTCCAGACTGGCCTCCGGCAGTGCCTGCATCTGGGCAAGGCTTTCCGGCAGAGCCTGAAAGGTAAAGGTGACGGTCTGGTTGCCGGAAACATTTGCGGCGGCCTGCTTCATCTTATCAAAAAGTCCCATGAAAATACTCCTTTCTGTTTCAGCTGTAAAGGGTTCAGCCCCGGTTCGGGTCATGGCGGGGCACGGTCCGCCTGCGGACCATCTTCTGGTTCAGATCCAGACTGAGGTTTACAAAATAACCGTTTTCAAAATACCATGCAAGGTCTTTGGTGTCCATGCCAACGCTGTTGCACAGCCACCGCAGGGGCACCTCCGGCCCGGAGTAGCTCTCCACCCTGCGGGCGATGGTTCTTGCATGGTAGCGGCGTTTTTCGTTGCGTGCGAACAGAACAAGGGGCACTGCGCCCACCACGCTCCAGAACACATACCCGACAACGTGGGAGGTGTCCTTGACCTGCAGGTCCAGGCAGAGGGTATACAGCCCGCCGACAGAGCAGAACACGCAGAAGGCAAGCCCCGCGTTCCGCAGCCATTTGAGGACACGGGGAATCTCGCCGCGGGCTTTTTCCGAAAGATAAGGGTTCATAAACATACTCCTTTCAGAACGAGCCGCCTCCACCGCCGTGGGTGGTGCCGCTGGAAGAGGTGTGGGTGGAGCTGCCGCCGGAATCGCTGGAGCTGGACTCCTTCGGTCGCTCGGTGCGGTGCACGTCACGGTACAGGAACAGCTCCCGGCTGTTGGTCAGATTCATGCTGCCCTCCCGCACATAGCTGGCGGCATTCTCCTGGAACGCCACGCTGCGCAGCTGGCTTTTCATTACGCTGACGACGACCCATGCCAGCACAAGGCCGATGCCCAGCGCAAGGAACAGGTACATGAGAGACAGCGGCTCCCGGGGCAGGTTATTCACGTCATAGGGGTGGCCCGCCCGGGCAGCGTCAATGTAGGTATCCGACCACTGGACAAAGGTGCGGAATGCACCGGCGTAGTCTCCATCGGCCATGAAGGGGGTCATCTGCTGGCCAAGGTACTGGATGCCGGCATCCGTAAAGGCGGTGATGCCGTAGCCGCAGGTGGAGATGTGCCACTTGCGGTCGCCTACGCTCACCAGCAGCAGCACGCCGTCCATCTCCGGGCCGTAGCCGAACTGGCAGAAGTCATACAGGTCGTCGGCATAAGCCTCCATGTTGTCGTAGTCCACGCTTTCCAGCGACTCGATGGTGGCAATGGTCACATCAAAGCTCTGGCGCAGGCTCAGCTCTTCCAGTGCGTCCTCCAGCTCGTTGTCCTCGTCCTCGGTCAGGACCTCTGCGCTGTCGTTCATGCGGTAGTACAGGTCGGCAAAGCCGCCCTCCACCGCAAAGACCGGAACAGCCAGCGCCGCCGCAAGAATCAGTGCTGCCAGCGCCGCAAAGAGGGAGCGCAGTCGGTTGGAAGTCTTTTTCATCGTTCGTCCCTCCTTTACAGGATCCGTGCCAGCCACAGCAGCCACATCACGCCGTAGGACGCGGCGGAAAGGGCAGCCGTAAGGCCCAGCATCCACTTGCGGGCAGCGCCCTTGTCCACGGGCAGGTCACCCACGAATCTGCCGGTCTGACCATTCATGGCAAACAGGTAGTTTTCGCCCCGCCAGCTGGTGCTCAGCAGCCAGACCGGGAACAGCGCGTACTTTGCCTTGCCGCCGTGCAGCTGGATGCTGCTGTTTTCCACCTTGACCGAATCGTAGCCGGTAACGGTCTGCTGGAACGTCTCCTCGGTGGAGCGGCGGATGCGCTTGTTGGCCCGCTCGATGCTGTCCTCGGCGTTCACGTCGTATTTGTCTGCCACATAGCCGGCCAGATAGGCGGTCTGGAAGGGGATGGCGTCCTGCATGGCGAAGGGCTCGATGGACTCCATCAGGTCGTCCTCGATCTTGGACGAGCCGTCCACCGGCACGGCGTCAAAACCCAGCGTGCCGTCCCGCCGGACGGAGTAGTAATTGGTCTCGGTATAGTCGTATTTGCTGTCCGACCAGCAGCGGGTCCGGGTGGCGGTAAACCGCAGCTGAGCGTCGGCGTCGCTGTCAAAGAGCCAGAAGGGCACATACACGCCCTTGATCTCGTCGATGTGGTTCTGGCTGCGGAACACCCGGGGCAGCAGAGTCTTGCCTTTGAGGTGCTCCTGCAATTTGGCCTTGGCGGCCTTTTTGTCCAGCTTGAAGGGGATGATGAGGTCGGGCCGCAGGGCCCCGGCAAACTGTCCGGTGAGGACGATGGGGTTGCCGCAGAAGGGGCAGGCCGAGGCGGCCATGGTGTCGTCGCCCACGATCTCGCCGCCGCAGCTCTTGCAGCTGTAAGTATGCAGACCGGCGGTCTCCCCTTCTGCCCAGCTGCCGCCGGGGGTGGTCCACTCCATCTCGCTGGGCTTTTCGTCCTTCAGCTCCTCGTCATAGCCCTTGAGGGTATCCACGTCGAACTCGGTGTCACAGTAAGGGCATTTCATCTTCTGGGTGGCGCTGTCAAATTGGATGGCGCCATCGCAGCAGGGGCACTTGTATTCCAGCATTCCTGCCATAGCGTTTCCTCCTGTTGTTCCAAAGGGGGCCGAGGGCTTTTCCCCGGCCCCGCTGTTTTTGCGTCAGTCTTCCCGCCGAAGCGGTCGGCTCAGAAATCCGTAGTGATGCGGAACACCACCGGTTCGTCCGGCTCGGTGGCTTTGCCGTGGTGGCCCACTGCCAGGAAAGCGTTTTCTTCCAGCGGCAGGAAAACATCAAAGGTGCAGAAGTCGCCGCACAGCTGGCACAGGGTCTCGCGCTCACCCACGGGGAGGGACTTTTCCAAAAAAGTGCCGTCCGGCGCGTACAGCTCCCACATATAGCCCGTGTCCAGCAGATAGCCGTTGGGGCGCTTCATCATCACGGCGTCAAAGCTGCCCACCGGCTGCGAGCTGCGGGCCAGCTCATTGCCGTCCAAGATCAAAGGCGGCAAAGTAGTAGTCTCCGCTGGAGTCCGGCTCGCCCACCGTCAGCAGCTCGTCCCCGCTGAGGTTCAGGGAGGGCATGCTGCAGAAGGGGCCGATCTCGTTATCGCCCTCCAGCGTCAGCTCGGTGTACTCGCCGTCCTGCACCAGCACCGGCGCGGAGTTGGTCCAGTAGATCACGGTCAGGTCCCGGTCCTTGGAGGAATAGCAACTGCCCGTGTAGTCCAGTGCGTCGCTGGGCTCCTCCGGGTCGCTGCTGTTCAGATCGTAGCAGTAGACATCAAAGTTGTCCATGGCGTACAGGATGCCATTGCGGTCGATGCTGAGGGCGTTGCTGCCGTCAATGTTGTACTCTTCCACCGGGGTCAGCCGGTCGTCCTTGATGGCATACTCGAAGATCTTGGCAGACTGCTCTTCATCGTCCTCGTTGTAGAAGCTGAAGAAGTAATTGCCCCGGTAGCTGTCCGCATGGATGCAGTGATGCGCTCCGTCCAGTTCCCGGCGGACGTCAAAGGGGATGTACTGCGCCTTGAAGGTGTATTCGCCGATGGTCAGCTCCCCGGTCTGGAACTGGGTCACAGGGGCCCCTGCAGGGGCGGCTTTGTCCTCTGCTGATTCCGGCTGTGCCGAAGCGGACGGGGCACTGCTGCTGGAAGCCGGTGCACTGGAAACGCTGGATGCGCTGGCGGCACCGGAGCCGCCGCAGGCGGTCAGCCCGAGGGCGGCGGTGGCAAGGCCCATGGCCTTGAGGAAATCTCTGCGCTGGATCTTTCTCATATCCGTTCCTCCTTTTGGGGTCACTGCACTTTTGCAAAGGCTTCGTCAGCACGGCGGCTGTACAATGCCATGCCGCCGGTCTGGGCGTCGTTTGCCAGATTGATGTTCTCCACAAAGCGGGCCTTTTCCTGCTCAGAGAGCTGCCCGCCCTTCATGGCGGCAGATGCCACGGCACCCATGGCACCGATCATGCCCATCTGGCCCTTCAGCTCCCGTTCCTCGGCCTTGGACATCCGGCGGCCGAACATGCTGGTCTCATTATCGTGGACCCCGAAGATGTGGTCCAGATGCTGCCGTGCGATGTGGGCATAGCCGATCTCCCGCCGGTCCCGCTTGCTGAAGCAGATGACCAGCTCCTGCTTGATGTAGGGGTGGGGATGCATGCCCCGCTGGGTCTGGGCCTCGGTGATGCTGCGGGGCTGCACCAGCTTCAGCTTCAGGCCGCCGCCGTTGAGGGTGGGTTTCTGGCCCGGCTCCTTGGCGGGGGTCTCGTCCAGATATTCCTCGTAGCTGGCGATCTGGTCGTAGCGGATCAGCTCCGGCATCTTGCCCCGTCCGCCGGTGCGGTCGTCGATGTACAGCATTCCAAGCTCATCGCAGAACACCAGCCCCATTTGCGTCGGGGTGGAGGGGTATGCGTTGACCCGGAACTCGGTCTTGTCGAACACCTCGTCGAATACCCGCTTCATCCGAGCCATGTACTCCATGTGCTCCTTGGCCTCGTCCAACGTCAGCTCACTGAGCCGGATGTATTTGGAGCACTTGTTGCCGCAGTCGTCGCAGAGGAACTGTCCATCCCGGAGCTTGGAGCGGTGCAGGGTGCCGCACTCCTTACCGCAGACGGCACAGTTCTGTTTTGCGAACAGGTTGGAAAAGAATCCCATCATGGTATGCTCCTTTCATTGCTCTGTATTTGTCAGGTCAGGTCTGGTCGCTGTCGTCAAAGGGGTCGCCGCACTCCGGGCAGAACTTGGGCGGGTGTGCGGGGTCTGCCGGCTCCCAGCCGCACTTGTCGCACTTATACTTGGGCGTACCGGCGGGCTTGGGTTTGCCGCACTCGGAGCAGAACTTGCCCTTGTTCACCGCGCCGCAGCTGCAAGTCCAGCCCTCTGCTGCCGCCGGGCGGGGCTTGCCGCACTCCGGGCAGAACTTGCCGGTGACGGTGGCACCGCAGCTGCAGGTCCAGCTGTCCGCAGCGGGCTTCGGCTCCGGCTTTTTGCTGCCGCATTCCGGGCAGAATTTGCCGGTAACGGTGGCGCCGCAGCTGCACTTCCAGCTGTCCGCCGGGGCGGGTGCGGGACGGCTGACCTGCTGGGGCGCGTCCACGCTGTCCGGACGGGCCTGCTGGCCCATGGCGAACAGGTTCTGGGCGCTCATGCCGCCCATGCCGCCTGCACCGGCTGCCATGCCCATGCCCATAAAGCCGGTCATGGCACCGGCGGTGTTGCCGGCGGCGGTCTTCATGGCATCGATCTGACCGCCCACCAGACGAGCTGCGGCGGTGGTGGGGTCGGTGGTCATGGCGTTCTCTTCCCACTCGGTGATCTTCTTCTGCTGCTCCTCCGGGATGGACAGGGAGTTGATGTTGAAGGAGAACACCTCGATGCCGCGCTTCTTGCGCCAGACATTGGACAGCTGCTCGTTGAGCGCCTCAGAGATCTCCAGCGTGTGGGCGGGGATCTCGTAATACTGCACCTTGTTGGCCGAAAGGGTGGCAAGGGCGGGCTGCAGGGCGTTCATCAGTTCGCTCTTCAGCCGGGGTGCAATCTCAGATGCGTCATACTGGGTGGAGACGTTGCTGCACACGTTGGTGTAGAACAGCAGCGGGTCGCAGATGCGGCAGGTGAAGCTGCCGTTGCACCGCAGGTTCACCGAGAGCTTGTAGCCCCGCTCCTCGCTGACCACCACCCGGAAGGGGATGGGGGTGGCGGTGCCGTACAGGATCTCGCCCAGCTCCTTGGTGTTGATGTAGTACACCCGCTGGTCCTTGCCGGTGTCGCCGCCGTAGGTAAAGCGCTTGGCTACGGTCTGGAAGGTAGCTGCCAGACTGTCGCCGAAGTTGCCGGTGAACACGCTGGGCTCGGTGGATGCGTCAAAGGTGAACTCGCCCGGTTCGGCGCACACCTCCACCACGCGGCCCTGCTCCACGATGAGCATACACTGTCCGTCTGCCACGGCGATGCCGCTGCCGTTGGTGATGATGTTGTCCTCGCCGTTGTTGGAGCTGCGGCGGGAGGTGCGCTTCTGGCCCTTGACCATCAGCACATCCTTGTCCAGAGAATCGCAGTAGAAAAATTCCTTCCACTGGTCTGCAAGGGTTCCGCCCAGTGCGCCCATACCTGCTTTGATAAGACCCATAGTAATTTCCTCCTGTTATTTGTTTGTTGTAAGCGACAACGCTTTGTCATCGCATTGCGTTCGGTTTCGGTCACGGTACAAGGGTTAGATCTGGGGAGTCGTTTTTCCAGTAAACGGGACGCGTGTCCCGATCAAACAGTACTTCTCCGGCGCGGTATTTCAGGCTGCAGCCGCTGGGGCTGCCGTCATCGTTCAGCAAAATGGCCCAGAACTCGCACGGTCTGCCATCCGTGTCGGTCAGCGTGAAGTGCAGCTCGGTGCCGTCCTCGGTGCGGCCCTGTGTTCCCTCTGCGGTGCCGGTCAGAATGCCGTTCCACCCGTCCCATTCCACGCTCATGCAGCAGCTGCCGTCCGGCAGGAAGGTCATCCAGCGGATGCCCTTTGCGGCCTCGTCTCCGGCGCGGTAAGTTCCCCACAGCCTGCGGGGAATGGCGGTGAAACCGATGTCGTCCCACGCGCTGGTGCGCCGGAACACATACCACACGGTGCTGCCCTTTTTCAGGCCGGTGGACTGCATCAGCAAAGAGCCGTCCTCCATCATGGAGATAATCCAGCGGCTTCTGCTGTCCTCGTTGAGACATTTCAGGTTCCAGCCCTGACTTTTTTCCCCGTCCCAGCCGGTCACAGCGCCGGCATTCAGCTCTCCGGTGCGGGTCTCGGCAGCGGACTGGATCTGCGGGCTGACGTATGTTTCCCGGATGAAGGAGACGGTCACCGTGCCGGTGATCTCGGCCTTTTCCAGCCGCAGGGTAAAGCTTTCGTTGCGGTCGGCGGGGGCACAGCTTTCACCCTGCGTCACCGCCGTGACTGCCATCCACTCGGCCAGCACCTGCCACTCCCAGTCCGGTGGCAGCGGCTGTGCATCCAGTGGGATGACCGGGGCATCGTTCACATACTCTCCCCCGGACGCGCTGAACCGGCTGACCACAAAGGAAACGTTCCCCGCTTCGTCAAACGAAAGTGGCAGCTCATCCAGTGTAGCCCACCATGCGGTGTTTCCCTCTTTCAGACTGCCGGAGGGCAGAAGCCCCCGCTCACAGGCGGTCTGCCGGTCCAGCTCATCCCGGCGCTTTATGTCGCGGTACAGTGCTTCTTCCAGCGCGGCGGGGTCTGCCCCCATGCGCTGCAGCAGCTGGGTGGCGGTGAGCTGGTTTCCGCTTTCAAAGTCGAAGCACCAGCCATTGTGGAAGGGCGCATCGGTACCGCCGTAGCAGCTGCTGACCACAAGGCTGACGCAGTCGCCGTACCAGCTGGCATTCCAGTTCATCTCAATGCAGATGTCCCACGAATCCGGGTCGGCTGCCTCCGGGCAGTCTGCGTACTCCTGCACATCGTATTCGTAGTAGCGGGCGATCTCGGCGTTGATGCGGGCGGCGTCGGCGCTGTCGCTTTCCAGCCGGGGCAGATGGATGTTCAGCCGGACGGTGCCGCCGTTCTCTGTCTGCACCACCTTTTCAAGGGTGTACTGCTCGGTGATCGCCGCGGTGGCGTGCATGGAATCCGGCGGGGTCGATTTCAGTTCCCGGCTGCCAGCCGGGCGGGCAGAGGCTGCGGCCCTTGCCCCGCAGCCTGCCAGCAGCGCCGCCAGCAAAACTGCCGGTATCCAGCGGAATGCTTTGTGTTTCATGGTGGTTCTCCTGTGTTCTCAGCGGCTGCCGCCGGGGTCAATAATCCGGGCAGCGGATCAGCTGCAGCTGGGTCTGTCCCTCGGCAAAGGGGTTCTGCCCGTCGATCATGGTAAAGCTCAGGGTCTCGTTGTACAGGTCGTACTTCACCGCCGCCACAAAGGTGATGCCCGGCATCCCGTCCGCCGTCTCGTTGGTAGAGACACCCAGCACCATGCCCTCCGGCACCACGCCCAGATAGTCGGCGTAGCCCTGATAGAAAACGTTGTTGTCCTGCACGCCCATCTGGACGGAGCCGTTGCTTTCCACGTTCATCCAGTCAAACTGGTCGTCGCCCATATCGTTGAACGCACCAACAGCCTCCGAGGGGATCTCCTGCGCGTTCCACTCTGCCGTCAGGGGAGCCAGCTCCAGCACAGAGCCATCCTCCTGACGCAGGTTCACCTCTCTGCCGCTGCGTTCCAGCGCCACGCCGTTGTTTGCAATGTAGATGGGGTCCTGGCAGACCAGAGCGCTGCCGAACATGAGGCAGTGCAGCACGTCCACGTACTCCACCACGCCGTCCTTGGTCAGCAGATAGACCACCGGGTGGAAGGACGCGCCCAGTTCTCCGATGCACAGGTCGATATACTCATTATAGATGCCAAGGATGGGGTAGGTGCGGTCCTGTTCCAGCCGGATGCCGTAATCCGCGTCCCATGCGGCGGTCTCCGGCGTGCGGCGCAGGGTGATGGTGCCCTGCGTTCCTTCCAGCTGCACCGAAGCGCTGCCGTAGGTATCGGTCAGCACCGTCTGCGGCTGCGGGTCAGCAGCCTGCAGCGGGATCTCCACATCCAGCTGCCGCCAGCCCGACCCGGCGGTGGAGCTGCACCCGCCCCGGAGCACCAGCCGGTTTTGTTCCGGCAGCAGCAGGCACAGGTCATCCAGCTGGTTGTTTTCCAGCGTGTTCATCCGCATGCTTGCCAGATTGCCGCCGCTGCGCAGGCCCTCGTAGTAGCCGCCCTGCGCCATGTGCCGGTCAAAGGTCTGCATGGCCTCGCGCAGCATCTGCTGCTGCACGGCGTCCGGGTCCAGCCCCATGCGCTGCAGCATTTCGGTCACGGAGACCTGCTTTTCGGTGGCAAAATCGAAGCACCAGCTCCGGGAATACCCCGGGTCGGAGCCGCCGTCGTAGCGGAACATCACAAGGCTCACGCAGTCGCCGTACCAGTAGGCGTCCCAGTTGATATAAATCTCCGGGCTCCACTCGTCCTGCTGCGGCTCGATCTCCGGGCTGTCCTCGTACTGTCGGAAGTCTGCCGCATACATGGCGGCAAGCTCATCGTTGAGATAAGCAGCGTCCGGGCCGTCGCACACCAGCTGCGGCACATGGATGGTCAGCTTCTGTGCGCTGCCCCACTCGTACAGCTGGATGGTCTTTTCCAGCGTGAACTGCTCGGTGATGCGGTCTTTTTGTGCCGTCTGCACCGCCGTGTCTGCGGCGCTTTGGGAAGCTGCGCCGGAGCCTGCGGGAGCAGCGGGAGCCGCCGCGCCGCCGCAGCCGGTCAGCCAGAGAGCCGCCGCCAGCACCGCAGCGGCAAGGCGTTTGTGTTTCATAGTCGTTCTCCTGTGTTCTCAGCCGTAGCTGCGGGTCATCTGCAGCTGGGTCTCGCCCTCGGCAAAGGGGTTTTGCCCGGCGATCATGGTCATGGTCAGGTTCTCGTTGTACAGGTCGTTCTTGAACGCCGCCACAAATTCGAGCTCCTCATCGGCAGCGATGCCCAGCACCACGCCCTCGGGCACCACGCCCAGATACGCGGCATCGCCCCGATAGATGCGGCTGTTGTCCTGCACGCCCAGCTGAACGCTGCCGTCGCTGCCCAGATCCAGCCAGTTCCAGCCGTTTTCGTCGGTGTAGTTGTAGGAGCCGGTGACGGAATAGGGGATCTCCTGCGCGCTCCACTCTGCCGACAGGGGAGCCAGTTCCAGCACAGAGCCATCCGCCCGGCGCAGGTTCACCTCGCTGCCGCAGAGTTCCAGCGCCACACCGTTGTTGGCAAAGTAGATGGGGTCCTGGCAGACCATGGCATCCCCGAACAGGAGGCAGCGCAGCACGTCCACATACTCCACCACGCCGTCTTTGGTCAGCAGATAGACCACCGGGCGGAAGAAGCCGTCCTCCTGCTCCCCGATGCACACGTCCACATACTCGTTATAAGCGCCAAGGATGGGGTAGCTGTGCTCCTGTTCCACCCGGATGCCAATGTCTCCCCATTGGTCGGTCTTTGGCGCGGGGCTCAGGGTGATGGTGGCCTGCGTTCCCTCCAGCTGCACCTGCACACCATCGTAGGTGTCGGTCAGCACCGAGGTGTCAGCGGGGGGCAGCGAGAGCTCCATATCCAGCTGCTGCCAGCCTTCTTCGCAGCTGTACTTTCCCCGGAGCACCAGTTGATCCTGCTCCGGCAAAAGCAGGCACAGGTTTTCCAGTTCATTGTATTCCAGCGTATCCATCCGCATTTGCGAAAGCTCTCCGCCGCTGCGCAGGCCCTCGTAGTAGCCGCCCAGCGCCATCTCCCGGTCAAAGGCCTGCATGACCTGCCGCTGCACCTGCTGCTGCACTTCGTCCGGGTCCAGCCCCATCCGCTGCAGCATCTCGGCTGTGGTGAGCTGCCTGCCGGTGGAAAAATCGAAGCACCAGCCGCTATAACGCCACGGGGCGGTGCCGCCGTAGCGGCTGCGCACCACCAGGCTGACGCAGTCGCCGTACCAGTAGGCATCCCAGCCCACACCGATCAGCGGGGCTTCGCCGTCCGGCTGCCCGGCCTCCTCGTAGGCCTCATATTCCCGGAAATCCGCCGCATAGATGGCGTTCAGCTCATCGTTGATGTAGGCGGCGTCCGGGCTGTCGCATTCCAGCTGCGGCACATGGACGGAAATGCACTGCACCGCGTCCTCCCCCCACACGCCCGAAACGTTCTTTTCCAGCGTGTACTGGTCGGTGATGCGGTCTGTCTGGGCGGCCTGCGCCACCGCGCCGGGGGTGCTTCGGCTGCTGTCGGAGCTTTGGTCGGCAGCGGTGCTGGGGCTGCTCTGGGTGCCGCCGCAGCCGGTCAGCAGCGCCGCAGCCAGTGCAAGGCTTACAAGGTGTTGGTATTTCATGGCGGGCTCCTTTTCTATGGTGTGGTTCAGCCGTCTCCTATGCCTTGCCACTTGTCGATGATGTAGGCGGCCCAATAGGTCTTGTCGTTGATATCCACCACAGTGATGCCTACCTTATTCACCACCGGGTCGTCCTCATGAAGCCCCGGCACACCGCCGTAGTCCTTGATCAGTTCATCCACCAATTGCTGGAACTGGGCCTCGGTGGCGGGGTAAAGGCGATCCATGCTGTAAAGGTGCTTTCCTTCGTGGTCAAAATCCACGCCTACCCGGTACTGATTGAGCATACCGAAGATAGCCGTGGAGCCGGCACTGTAACCAGCCTCGTGCAGACCTTCCCACATCTTTGCGGCATAGTCGCCCTCCATCCGCAGCCTGAGCCCTTCGTCCGACGGGAACTCCGGGCTGCCGTTATCCACAAACATCTGCACATCTGCCTGAATGGCGTGTTCCAGACCCTTGCTGTACTCGAACTTGATGTTCTCCACCTTTCGCCGGGCCAGCTCTGCGTTGAAAATGGTCAGGATCTTCTGCCCGTCCCGGATCACAGGGATCGGCGGCGAGGGAGGCGTTTCTGTGGCAGAGCCGGAGCTTGTGGAGCCGGAGGCGCAGCTATCGTCACAGGCTGCCAGCGCCAGCATCACCGCCGATGCGCCGGAGAGCTTCAGGAAAGTCCGTCGGTCATATCGTTTCATGGGGGTGCTCCTTTCTATAAAGCCCCGGACACAGGGGGAGTGTGCCCGGGGCAAAAGGGGGAAGTCTGGTTATCTTATGCCTTGTTATTTCGGAACACAACAGCGGTCATGTAGGTCTTGCCCTGAACCACCGGGCAGTAGATGCTGATGAACTCTGCCTTGGCGCTATTAGAATTGTCCAGCAGTTTTGCTACAAAAGCCCGAACGGCAGCATCCTCGCAAGAATACGCATCCTCCAGAGCCACCACCCTATTGGGAGACGGTTCGGAGATGCCGGCCATACCTGCCAAACTGTCCTTGCCATACTTGTTCCGTATCTTGTCCTCAAGTCCATTGAGTTCCCCAAAAATGAGCTTGTTGTCAGAGTCATTAAGCGTATGCGGTGTCTCGTTGGCCTCTTCAAAAACACGTCCGTAGCACCTTATGGCACCCACCGCATCCTGATTGAGGGTCAACTGCTCGTGGACAACCGCCCCTGCATCGTGCTTTTCCTTCCAGACCTTGTTGATGGCTGCCACCAGCTCAGCTTCCTTGCTGCCAGCGGGTACTGCGGGCGTGGAAGGGGTGCTGCCGCAGGCAGCCAGTGCCAGCAGGGCGACCGATGCGCCGGAGAGGGCGAGGAATTCGCGTCGGTTCATCTTTTTCATGGGGGTGCTCCTTTCGATACAATATATTATAGATTACGGTTCGGGACTTGCGGGAAGTCCGTGCATCCCTGCCCCGCTTCAGATCGGTGCAAAGTTTACCATTACCGCCACCGTATAGGTCTTGCCCTTAATGGTGGGGCAGTAGAGCCCGATCATCCACTGCTCGGGATGCAGACTCGCCAGTCCATGCCCGGCCAGACGCCGCACAAACTCCCTGACCTCGCTCGGATTACGAGGATACAGTTGCTTTAATTGCATACCGTCATGGGTGCCGTTAGAAACTCCCACAGTCCCCCGATAGCTTCCGTTTCCATATTTGTTCCTGATTTCCTGTATCATTTCAGACTCACGGAGTTGGTACTCGTGGAATACATCATCAGGCAAGTTCCATTTGCGGAAATCCTCCTCGTCTACTTCAGGTTCATAGGTTTCAAAGGGGCTGGCTGTAAACTTTGCGAGGTCGGCAGCCTCCTGACAGTAGACCACAGACTTGCAGATCTGAAGTTTGGGATTGGGGACTACTTCTCTGTTGACTTCATACCAGACCTCGTTGATGGCTCTGAACAGGGCCATCTCTTTGCTCTCAGAGGCCGGAGGTGCGGGAGGTGCGGAGGGCCCGCCGCAGCCTGCCAGCGAGAGCGCCACAACGGCTGCGCCGGAGAGGGTGAGGAATTCGCGTCTGTTCAGCTCTTTCATGGGGGTGCTCCTTTCTGTTTGTCCCCTCTGCTTTTTAGGGGGCTCTTGTTTGGGTATTCTCTGCACTTGCAGTCCGCTCCATCTTATGCTATCCTTATGAATAGAATCCGCAGTTGCCTGTTGACGCGTTTTGTGCACAGCGACAGGCTTTCTGCACCGGCGCGGGACCTCTTCTGTTTGTACTGTATCATACCCGGGAAAAAATTGCCCCCTCAGAAAGGCCGTTTTTGGGGGGCAATTCCAAAAAAATTTTTGGGGTTTTGGGCTTCCCCCTCAAAAAATCCCCCCAAAAAGCCCAAAATTGGGGGGATTTGGGGGCGTTTTCCCCTTCAAAACAGGCAGCTGCAGCCCTGCCTGTGCCGGGTTTCCCCTCTGGCTGCAATGTGCGGAAAGGAGTCATGAAAAATGAAACGAAGGACATTTTTAAAGCTTGCGGCGCTTGTCCCCGGTCTGGCTCTTGCGGGCTGCGGCGGCAGCAAGACCCTGCTTTCTCCCAAGGACCCCACCATGCTCAGCATCTGGCATGTGTACGGCGAACAGGCGGACTCGCCCATGAACCGCCTGCTGACCGAGTTCAACGACACGGTGGGCAGAGAGAAGGGCATCCTGCTCAACGTGACCAACATGACCAACAGCGCCGCCATCGGCG
>ERZ506432.706-NODE-706-length-13736-cov-7.375630_pt1 | contig 13736 bp, 13 predicted proteins | sample MGYA00513663_ERZ506432 | MGnify/ENA metagenome assembly ERZ506432
AAGATGGGTCTGGCCGAGGACAACCAGAATTTCCTGCTGATGTATTCCATCAGCGTCAACGTTTCCGGGCAGATCGCATCCGTCCTTGCCGGCGGACTGATCCTTTCCCTGATGGCTTAACGGAGGTGCCTTTATGCTTCATCTTTCTTCCTGGATGACCACCCTGCCCATGATGCTCATCGGCATGACCGGTATCCTGCTGGTCATCGGCTTTCTCGTGCTGGTTGTGATGGCGCTGAACTGCCTCACCCGCCGCAAGTAAGGGCAAAAAATAGGATAAGCAAGCCGCCCGGGAGGATCTGCGGATCTTCCCGGGCGGCTTTTTTCACAGGTTCGGACGGCACTGCTTTTGTCGGATTCATCCCCGGGCGTCCTGCCGGGTGGTGTGGAAGTACTCCTTGGGGGTCATGCCGTACTCCTTTTTAAAGGCGCGGAAAAAGTGGTTGTAACCGCCAAAGCCGCTGGTCTTGTACACCTCGGTGATGGGCAGCCCCTGCTCGATGAGGGTGCAGCAGCGGTCTAACCGCGCCTTTACGATATAGCGGTGCACCGTCTGCCCGGTCTGGCGTTTAAATTCCCGGGCAATATGTTCCCGGGAGACGAAAAACTCCTTTTCCAGCCGCTCCAGCGTCAGTTCCTCGGTAAGGTGCGCCTGAATAAACAAAAACACCTCGTCCAGCATCAGGTGGTGGCGGCTGACCGATGCGGTGTGGAACTCCGCATGGATGCAGGCACGCAGCGCCAGCACCACGAACATTTGCAGAATACCGTGCTCGAACACCGCTGCACCGAATTGGGTGCGCTCCTGCGGGAGCATCAGCAGCTTCCGGGCAAGGTTTTTCAGCAGCATATAGATCTGGCTGTCCGGGCGCACAGCCACCTGCCGGAAGGGCACCACGTTGAAGTTTTTTTCAAGGTCGGTATCTGCGTCCGAAAGCTGCGCCAGCGTCTGGGGGGACAGCTGCACCCGAATAAGTTCCAGCGGGCCGTAAGCACCGGCGTATTCCAGTCTGCCGCCCTGACCGGGCTTGAAGATGATGAGATTCTGCTGCTGTGCGGGCAGCACCACCTCGCTGCACCGGAACACACCGCTGCCCCGCATGACCAGAAACAAATCATAATACGCGCCGGAATAAAATTCCCGGACGGCGCTCTGCTCAAAAAAATAACGCTTGACTGTATAGTTCACCAAAAAAACCTCCGTGAAACTGTCATGTGTAACAGATTGTTGTACACAACAGAAAAGTACAACTGTTATAATTGCATAATACATCAATTTGCGATAGTTTTCAATCATTTTTTGGATATGTATTGATGAAAAATTAACGTATAATGCAAACGTAGAAAAGAGACTTGTGCGAAAAGTCTCGTGGTTTCACTGTTTTTAAGGAGGATAAAACACAATGGACCAGAAAAAGACCGTCCGACCCTTCTCCATGAAGGACAAGATCGGCTATACACTGGGCGATCTGGGCTGCTGCTTCACCGAGCAGTACCGCGCCATGTATCTGTCGATCTTCTACACCCTGATCCTGCAGGTCAACCCCTTCCATGTGGGTATCCTGCTGCTGGTCACCAAGATCTGGGACGCCGTGAACGACCCCATCATCGGCGCCATCGTAGACTCCCGCAAGGCCACCAAGGGCGGCAAGTTCATCCCTTGGATCCGCGCCTTCTCCTTCCCCATGGCAGTGCTGTGCATACTTGGCTTTGTCAATGTAGGCAATATCAACTACGGCCTGCGTCTGGCCTACATGTTCGTCACCTACGTTCTGTACGAGGCGCTGTACACCTGCGTCAACGTGCCCTTCGGTACTCTGTCCAGCGTGATGACCGATGATGTCAGCCAGCGCACCGCACTGTCCCGCTACCGCAGCCTTGGCGGCACCATCTTCATGACCGTCATGGTCATGATCGGCCCCCTGTTCCTGTATGTGGACAACAAGCCCGTGGCTGGCCGCTTCCTGATGCTGGCCTGCATCTGCGCTATGCTGGGTCTGCTGTGCCTGCAGATCACCTGCGTGTGGTGCAAGGAGCGCGTGGAAGTGCCCGAGCGTCCGCAGGGCGAAAAGCTGAACTACCTGCACGTGCTCAAGGAGATCTCTCACAATAAGGCTCTGCTGGGCGTTATGTTCTTCAGCCTCACCGGCATGATCGGTGCTTCCGTGGTCAACGGCCTGAACACCTACCTGTACAAGGACTTCTTCGGCAACGTTAAAATTCAGGCTGTCTCCGGTATGCTGAGCGTTCTGTACGCTGTGCTGTCCTTTGCCATCACCCAGCCTCTTGCCAACAAATTCGGCAAGAAGGAGTGGTGCTGCATGGGCGCTGGCTTTGCCGCCATCGTGTTCGGCATCCTGTTCTTCTTCCCCGTCCATAACCCCGTGGCCTTCATCGTCATCAACGGTATCTGCTATCTGGGCGCTTCCGGCATGCAGGTGCTGATCTGGGCTATGGTCAACGACGCCATCGACTACCACGAGCTGCAGACCGGCGAGCGCAACGAGGGCATCGTTTACTCCACCTACTCCTTCTTCCGCAAGCTTGCAAGCGCCATTTCCGGCAGCCTGTCCAGCTTTGTGCTGGGTGCCATCGGCTACAACGTTACCGCAGGCGCTGTGCAGACCGCAGGCGTTGTGAACGCCATCTGGAAGAGCTACACCGGCGTCTACTTCCTGGGCTACGGCATTGCAGTTGCCATCCTGTTCTTCGTCTACCCCCTGACCAAGCAGAAGACTGCTGAGATGCTGACCGAGCTGAAGGCTCGCCGCGCCGCAAAGGAGAGCAAGTAAACCATGAAGATCTTACAGGTTCATTTTAAAAACCGCAATGGCCACACCCTGCGCGGCATCGTGACCCTGCCCGACACCGAGGGCAAGGTACCCTTTGTGGTGCATCTGCACGGCTTTGCCGGCAGCTGCAGCGGCTACAAGTCCATGTACACCCACCTGTCCCGCGCTCTGGCAGCGCAGGGCATCGGCAGCGCCCGGTTCGATTTCTACGGCAACGGCGAGAGCGACGGCGAGTTCGAGGATATGAGCTTCGACGGCCTGCACACCGATGCACAGGATATCTTTGCATGGGCCGCTGAGCAGCCCTATGTGGACAGCGAAAAGCTGTTCCTCTCCGGCCAGAGCATGGGCGGCTACATTGCCGCCTCCTGCGCACCGGTCATCCAGCCCCACGGCCTGATTTTGCTGTGCCCGGGCGCCGGGATGTGGTTTGGCTGCGCACAGCGCGCCGACGGCGTTGTGCAGACCGGCAAGGACTACACCGACATGGAGGGTCTGTGCTACAAGATGGCCTTTAACTACGAGATGGCAAAGCACCCCGACCCCTTTACCGAGGCCAAGGGCTACAACGGCCCGGTGCTGCTGCTGCGCGCCGACGATGACCGTCTGGTGGACGAGGGCACCTGCAGCCGTTACGCACAGGTGTACACCGCACCCGATGTGGTCACCATTGCAGGCGGCGGCCACAACTTTGCCACGCTGGCAGCCCGTGCCGCCGTGGAGGAAAAGACCGCAGCATTCATCAAAGCAAATCTGTAAAGCAAAGCGTATCTGCAAGGAGGTTTTCGTATGCAAAACGTGATTCTGCAGCCCATCGAGGTGGGCGGACAGACCTTTAAAAACCGCATCATGTTCCCCCCGCTGACCACCGGCTACGAGAAAAACGGCATGATCAGCGAGCAGGACATGGGCTTCTACACCCGTCTGGCAAAGGGCGGCGTGGGCTACATCGTTATGGGCGATGTTGCGCCCATCAACAGCTTTTCTCCCACCCCCAAGCTGTTTGACGACAGCCAGATCCCTGCCTTCAAGGCACTGGCCGACAGCGTACACGCCTACGGCACCAAGCTGGGCGTCCAGCTCTTCCACCCGGAGTACGATGTGGACGCCATCAACAGCCTGTTCATGCAGAAGAAGTTTGACGAAATGCGTCAGCGCCTGCATCACGACATGATGTTCTTCACCGATGAGGTCAGCGAGGAGATGCTGATGGCCATCATCGATAAGATGTGCGCCTGCGCAGTGCGTGCACAGAAGGCCGGTGTGGACGTCATCCAGATCCACGGCGACCGCCTGAACGGCTGCCTGTGCTCCACCCGCATGAACCACCGCACCGATAAGTTCGGCGGCAGTCTGGAGAACCGCGTCCGCTTTGCCCGCATGCTGACCCGCGCCATCCGCAAGGCTGTGCCGGATATGGTCATCGACTACAAGCTGTCCATCGTCACCCCGCAGCGCGGCAAGGGCGGCATTGACGAAGCCGACGCCGTGCAGTTTGCCCAGTGGCTGGTAGAGGACGGCGTGGATATGCTCCACGTTGCGCAGGCCAACCACACCGGCAACATGGCCGACACCATTCCTCCCATGGGCGTGCAGCCCTACGGCTTCTTCGTCAAGATCGCCGGGGACATCAAAAAGGCCGTCAATGTGCCGGTCAGCGCCGTGGGTCGTATCGTGGACGCCGACATGGCTGCGCGTGTCATCGAGAGCGGCATGGCCGACATAGTTGCCATGGGTCGCCCGCTGCTGGCAGACCCCGACTGGGGCACCAAGATCGCTGCCGGGAAGGCCTGCGATATCCGCCGCTGCATCAGCTGCAACAAGGGCTGCACCGATGCCATCCAGAACCGTCAGTTCCTCTCCTGCGTGCTGAACGCGGAGAACGGCTACGAGAACACCCGCAGCATCCAGCCCGCAGCGCAGAAAAAGAAGATTGCCGTCCTCGGCGGCGGCCCTGCCGGTCTGGAAGCCGCCCGTGTGGCAGCGCTGCGCGGCCATGACGTGACCCTGTTTGAAAAGACCACCACTCTGGGCGGTCAGCTGAACATTGCCTGCGTACCTCCCCGCAAGGAGGAGATGCGCCGCGCCGCACAGGACCTGATCCACGCGGTCTGCAACGCCGGTGTGCACCTGTGCATGGGTCAGACCCGCACCGCAGAGCAGCTGAAGGATGCCGGTTTCGAGGCCGTCATCAACGCTGTGGGCGCACACAGCGCCGCACCCCGCATCCCCGGCATCGACAGCGTGAACGTGGCCGATGCATGGAAGGTTCTGGCCGGTGAGCAGCAGGTGTACGGCACGGTTGCCGTCATCGGCGGCGGCATGGTGGGCTGCGAGACCGCAGAGTATCTGGCTGCCCGCGGCTGCAAGGTGTCCGTTATCGAGATGATGGACAAGATCGCCGCAGGCGAGAGCACCACCATTCTGCCTACCCTGCTGGAAAACTACAAGACCTACGGCGTGGAGCAGTACCCCAGCCACAAGGTCAAGGAGTTCCGCATGGACGCCGTTGTTTGCGAGAACAAGGACGGCGCAGAGGTGACCATCCCCTGTGATTACATCGTGCTGGCCATGGGCGCACGCTCCAACGCATTTGACGCTGCTGCGCTGGAAGCTGCCAACATCCCGGTGTATTCCATCGGCGATGCCGCCGGTAAGGCTGCGGATATCTCCAACGCCATCCGCACCGGTTACGATACCGCCTGCCAGCTGTAAAACAAAAAAATATCGTTCTATTTGTGGGTCAGAAACGTCTGGGGGCGCTTCTGACCCACTTTTTTTACCCTCTCAGGCAAAGCCGTCAGGGTTTTGCCTCGCCCTCTCAGGCGCTCCCGCGCCAGCTCTCCCAAGGGGAGAGCGGACACGCCCGGAAACTTTACGGGTCAGCCGGGAACTGTACCGCCACCGCTTAAGCCTTCACCCACCGGGGGAAGGTGGCGCGTAGCGCCGGATGAGGGGCAGCACCAGCTCCCCTGAAGGGGTAGCCAAGGTTTAAAGCCCATTGCTAAAGTATTAGGCATCATGAGGAGACTTTCGGCAGTGCTCTTGGCTCTCCCTTTGAGGAAAGACTTCCACCCGCTCCGGGGGAAGATGTCGCGGAGCGCATTCAAAATCATCCCACATAAAAAGGCTGCTGCACAAAACCCTGTGCAGCAGCCTTAACTATTAACTTGCGGATCAGATGCTGAACTGCACGGCGCAGAAGGCGGCATAGATGCACAGCAGTGCAATGCCCTGCGGGCGGCTCAGCTTGCCCTTAATCAGAGCGGGCAGGGTGAGCAGCAGCATCACGGCAAACATGACCGGGATATCCATCACCAGCGAGGCGTTCATGCCTGCGATGGTGGAGTTCTGCGGGATGCTGAAGGGTGCCAGCGTGACGGACACGCCGCTGACCAGCACCAGATTGAATACGTTTGCACCGATGACGTTGCCCAGCGACAGCGCACCGTGACCCTTTGCCAGCGAGGTGATGGCGGTGACCAGCTCCGGCAGCGAGGTGCCCAGTGCCACAAAGGTCAGCGCAATGACCGACTCCGGCACGCCCAGCGCCTGTGCGATGAGGGTGCCGTTGTCCACCAGCAGGTCAGCGCCCACAGCAATGAGCACTGCGCCGATGGCCAGCAGCCCCAACTCCTTGGCAAAGGAGCCTTCCTCAGCCTGCTCTTCCTCTTCCGGGGCGGGGGCATTTTTCATAGCCAGCACGTTGCACACGATGTAAGCCACGAACATGGCCAGCAGGATCAGGCCCACCGGGCGGGTGAAGGAGCCGGTGGTGTAGGCCACACCGGCATAGAAAGCGGCAGCCACAAAGAAGAAGGCCACCGGGGTGCGCAGGCTCTTGGGGTCAACCTTGCCCGGGCGCACCGCAATGGTGATGGCGGCGATCAGTGCAGCGTTGCAGATGACCGAGCCGATGGCGTTGCCGTAGGCGATCTCGCCGTGACCGGTGAGGGCAGAGGTGGTGGACACCATGACCTCCGGCAGGGTGGTACCGATGGACACCACCGTGGCACCGATGAGCAGCTCCGGCACATGGAAGCGGCGGGCGATGCCGGTGGCACCGTCCACAAACCAGTCGCCGCCCTTGATCAGGCACAGCAGACCCACGATAAATAACAGAACAGGGATCAGCATAATATCTCTCCTTTTTAATAATAGCGGCAGAGGCACAAAAAAAGACCTTTATCACATCCAGCCCAAAACGGGAAAATGTGATAAAAGTCTCAAGCATCCGGTACTGCATCGGGCATTTCTGCCGGGGGTGTCGCTGCAGCACAGCGCACCCGTTTTTCAACCAAGGTACGCCCCTTACTCCCTTTTATCCAGAGAATATTATACCTGTTTTCCGGCAAAAACGCAAGGGGAAATATGGGATTTATTCTGCCTTGGTCACTTTTTTGGCGTTGGGGTAAATGCGCTCCATGCGGGCGTTGTCGAAATGCTCGTCAAGGAACACTTCCAGCTGTCCGTTGGGCGCTTCGCCGCTGGTGCGGGCATCGTACCGCGCCAGTGCCAGCGCGCTGGTAAGCATATTCACCGCCATGAACACCGCCAGCGCTGCTGTCATCCACGGACGGATATGGCTGCGCACCTTTTTCATCAGCTTCAGCACCAGCGGATAGCCGTAGCGCATCCACATCACCGCCGCAATGCCCCAGAAAAAGCAGTACAGCAGGTTGATGCGCCCGCCCAGATTAAACTTGAACTTGCTGTAATCCCAGAACACGGTACCGAAGAATAGCTCTGTGACGGCACTGCACACATATTCATATACGCCGCCCAGCACTGTGCCGAAGGCAAAGAGATAGCGGTCGCTTTTATCCTGATTCTGCCGCAGCAGCACGGTAGCCATGGCCAGCGCCAGCCCCCACACCACGCTGAAAGGCCCCCATACCAGACTGGAACGGCTCATCCACACCCCGGCGGTCAGACGGCAGAACACGGTCTCCACCATGTCGCCCAGAAACGCCCCGATGACAAACAGCCACAGCAGGTCTGCCGCGCTGAGGAAGTCGGCTTTCCCCTTCTGCACTGCCGTGGGCTGCTGCCGGGCGGCTTCCGGATAGGCGCGCTGAATGCGCTTTTCCACATACACGGCAATGCGGCGGCGCAAGGTATCGGAGCGCTCCTCCAGCTTCTGGTTCAGCTGCTCCAGCACCGGGTGCTGCGCCGCGTACCGCCCCACCAGAACCGCCGAGCCCAGCTGGTCCAGCGCCGCGATGCCAAGCGCAGCCCACACCAGCGGATGCAGCAGCCAGTCCGGCACAAGGGCGCACAGCCGCAGCAGCAGCCCGTTGCCCCAAAGCACGGTCACCATGCCCAGCGCACCCCACAGCACCGAGTACTGCAGGCAGACGTAGCCGTTCAGGTTGAATTTTTTATCCGAGTAGTCCCACCATTTGCGGTTGTGCAGCCGTTCCAGCAGCTTTGCCGTGAGCCACTCCACCACGGTAGCCGTAATCATACAGGCCACAAACAGCACCACCGGCTTTGTGCGCATATCCGCAAAGCCCACTGCCATCAGGATGGCCGTGGTACCATACACAAAGCAGAACGGCCCCGCCGCCATGCCGCGGTTTGCAAACCGCTTGCCCCGGAAGGTAGCCACCACGGTCTCCCCTACCCACCCAAGGAAGGAATAGATCAGATACAGCACGCCCAGCGTGTAGAAGTTCAGTGTCATCGCGCTTTCCTCGCCTTCTGTTTTTATGCTCTGATTGTACTCGCTTGCGCCGGTTTGCACAAGAGGACGGCAGAAAAATGTTACAATTGGCGTGCGTTTTCATTTTACGAACGCATCATTCCGGGCAGACCGCAGTCTGCCCGGAATAATGCAATTAAAAACATTTTTCCGTTAAAAAAGCCGCTGCACAAGCACGGTGCAGCGGCTCTCAAGGTCATTTTTTACAGCTTACAGCTGGCTCTTATACAGCTCCACGATCTCCTCCACGCTGGTGTCGCGGGGGTTGCCGGGACGGCAGGCGTCTGCAAAAGCGGACTCGGCGAGGAACTGGATGTCCTCTTCCTTCAGGATGCCGTGCAGGTTTGCGGGGATGCCCACGTCTGCGCTCAGCTGCTTGACGGCGGCGATGGTGGCGTCAGCGGCTTCCGCATCGTTCATCTCGTCGATGCCCACAACGCCCATGGCCTTGCCGACTGCGCGGTAGCGCTCACCGGCGACGCTCTTGTTGTACTCCAGACCCACCGGCAGCAGGATGGCGCAGGCCACACCGTGCGGGGTGTCATACAGAGCGGACAGGCCGTGTGCCATGGAGTGGACGATGCCCAGACCCACATTGGAGAAGCCCATGCCGGCGATGTACTGGCCCAGAGCCATGCCCTCGCGGCCTTCCGGAGTGTTCTGCACTGCGCCGCGCAGGCTCTGGCTGATGAGCTTGATGGCTTCCAGATGGAACATATCGGAGATGACGCAGTGGCCCTTGGTGATGTAGCCCTCGATGGCGTGGGTCAGAGCGTCCATGCCGGTGGCGGCGGTCAGGCCCTTGGGCATGGAGGACATCATATCGGGGTCAACCACAGCGATCTCGGGGATATCGTTGGTATCCACGCAGACGAACTTGCGCTTCTTCTCCACATCGGTGATGACGTAGTTGATGGTGACCTCGGCAGCAGTGCCGGCGGTGGTGGGAACAGCGATGGTGAACACAGCGTGCTTCTTGGTGGGAGCAACGCCTTCCAGAGAGCGGACATCCGCAAACTCGGGGTTATTGATGATGATGCCGATGGCCTTTGCGGTATCCATGGAGGAGCCGCCGCCGATGGTCACGATGCAGTCGGCCTCAGCAGCCTTGAAAGCGGCCACGCCGTCCTGCACGTTGGCGATGGTGGGGTTGGGCTTGATCTCGCTGTAAACAGCGTAGGCAAAGTTTGCAGCATCCAGCAGGTCGGTGACCTTCTTGGTGACGCCGAACTTGATCAGATCCGGGTCGGAGCAGACGAATGCCTTCTTGTAGCCGCGGGCGGTCAGTTCGGGAACGATGTTCTCAATGGCACCGTGGCCATGGTAGGAGATGGTATTCAGAACGATGCGGTCAGCCATAGTTATTTTTCCTCCAAATCTCTTTTCCGCCGCTTTCCGGGCGGAGCTCTCTGTTTTTCAGCATAGCACATTGTTAAAAGCTTTGCAATGTGAAATTGTTTGAATTTATTGTAATTTTTTTATCAATGTGCAGTGTTTTATAGGCACTTTTTTCCGATTTCCCACAGTTTTATAATGTTTTTTCTTTTTCCCCTTGACAAGCAGAGCAAATCGTGTATTATTGTATCAAGTGCTTAGTACAATGAGACAAGGAGATGATACCATGGGCGAACAGTTTGATGCCAGCCGCCCGATCTATGCCCAGCTTGTGGAACGGCTGAAGGCCCGGATCCTGGCCGGCACCTACCCGCCGGGCGGGCATCTGGATTCGGTGCGGGATCTGGCCGCAGCCGCCGGGGTGAACCCAAACACGATGCAGCGGGCCCTTGCCCAGCTGGAGACGGAAGGTCTGGTGCACACCGAACGCACCGCAGGCCGCTATGTTACGGAGGATACTGCATTGATCGAACAGCTTCGCGCCGACACCGCCCGGACGCTGGCGTCGGATTTTCTGGAAAAGATGCGCGGCATCGGCTACAGTCCCGCACAGGCGGCCGCGCTTTTGGAACACTGGGACGCAAAGGAGGACCTCAATGAATGAACTTTTGAGCTGTGAAGCACTGACCAAGTGCTACCAGAAGGATAAGACCGCACTGGAAAATGTAGACCTGCACATCGGCTTTGGCCGTATCGTGGGTCTGCTTGGCCCCAACGGCAGCGGCAAGACCACCCTCATCAAGCTAGCGAACGGTCTGCTGCAGCCCAGTGCAGGCAGCATCCGGATCGCCGGCATGACCCCCGGGCCGGACACCAAAGCCATCGTGTCCTATCTGCCGGACGCCGACTGGCTGCCGGACTGGATGCGTGTGGAGCAGCTGGTGGAAATGTTCCGCGAATTCTATGCCGATTTTGACCCCGCCAAGGCGAACGAAATGCTGGCCCGGCTGGAACTGGAACCGAAGGCGCGGCTCAAGACCCTCTCCAAGGGCAGCAAGGAAAAGGTGCAGCTGATCCTGGCCATGAGCCGCGCCGCAAAGCTCTACCTGCTGGATGAGCCCATTGGCGGCGTGGACCCTGCCGCCCGGGACTACATCCTGAGCACCATCCTGAACAACTACAGCCGGGATGCGACCGTCATTCTATCCACCCACCTCATCGGCGATATCGAGCCCATTCTGGACGAAGCCGTCTTTTTGAAGGATGGCCGGGTGTTCGCCCACCGCAATGCCGAAGAGCTGCGCGAGACCGAGGGCATGAGCGTGGATGCATATTTCCGGGAGGTATTCAAATGCTGAAACAGCTGTTAAAATATGAATTCAAGGCCACCGGCCGCACCTACGGCGGGCTGTATCTGGCCCTTGTTGCGCTGGCAGTGCTGAGCGGCTTTTCCCTGCGCAGCTCTTCCAAGGACGACTTTGCATCTCTGCTGCTGTTCGCCTACATGGTCGTAGCCGTTGCGGTGGCAGTGGTGTCCGTGATGACCATTGTGACCCGCTTCACCCGCAATCTGCTGGGCCGCGAAGGCTACCTGATGCACACCCTGCCGGTGACGGAAAGCCAGCTCATCCTTTCCAAGCTGATCTCCAGCGTGGTGTGGATGCTTTGCAGCAGCATCGTGGGTATTTTCTCCTTTGCGGTGATGCTGCTGGCTCTGTCTCTGAACAGCACGGCCCTGCAGCAGCTGCCGGAGCTGTGGCAGAAAGTGGTGGAGATCTTCCGCATGACCGGCAGCTCCGGGTGGCTCTGGCTGATCTTTGAAACGCTGAACGGGCTGGTGGCACTGGTGTCCAGCATCCTGTGCATCTATGCCGCATGCATGATCGGCCACCAGTTCAAAAAGCACATGGTCCCGGCCGGTATTCTGGCATTTTTCCTGCTGTCCTTCCTGCAGAACTGGCTGAGCTCCGGTGTCAGCAGTGCCGACATGCTGCAGGCTGTTTCCGATCCCGCCCTTGGCGGCGTGGACATCTCCATCGCTGCGCCCAGTGCGTTCACCACCCTGTTCGGGCTGGCGGTCAGCATTGCCTTTGCCGCAGGGTACTTTCTGCTGACCCGCTGGCTGATGGAACATAAGCTGGATCTGGAATGATTTTAATGTCCTCCGCTTTCGCTCTGGACATTTTCAGCGGAACTATTTCTTAATTGCAATTTGTAAAAGGCCGAACCATAAACTTCATCTGATACAAAAAACATCTGCAAGCTGCCCCATCCCGGGCAAAGTTTGCAGATGTTTTTCTTGTTATAGAGTGTTCAGCACTCGTCGTACTGCTTTTTCAGGTAGTTCAGGCATTCCACCGCGTTTTCCGGGGTGGTATTCTCCAGCGTTGCAAAGATATAGGGCTTTTCCTGCTTTGCAAACCGCAGGATGGTGCGGTAGTCCTCCATGCCTCCCTGCCCTGCACCCGTAGCAGCCAGCTGGCCGCCCGCATCCTTGCGCAGAAAATCCTTGAAGTGGATCATGGCAATGTCCTTGCCCAGAAGCTCGATGGCCTCGGCGAACACTTCCTCGCGGCGGTCCACATTTTCCATGTTCAGCAGGTTGACGGGGTCGAACAGGATCTGCAGGTTCGGGCTGCCGATCTCGTCCAGCACGGTGCGGGCGCGTCTGGCATCGTACACGATGTGCTTGACCACCGGCTCAATGGCAATGGTCACGCCATACTGCTCGGCACAGCGCACCACCGGCTTGAAGTTCTTGATAAAAGTAGCAAGGGCTGCGTCGCTGCGGCACTCCGGACAGAATTTGTACTCCGCGTTGGGCGCACCGGTCTCGGTGCCCACCATTCCGCAGCCCAGCAGGCTTGCAAAACGGATATGGGCATAGTATTTTTCCTGAATGGCGTGCAGGGCATCCGCATCCGGGTGGGCAAGATTGAGATAGTTGCCCAGCACGGCAATGTCGATGCCGTTTTTCTCAAACAGATGCCGCAGGTACAGCGCATAGCCGGGGGTCAGGGCGCTGGGGGTGCAGGGCAGCTCCTTGAAGGATTTGCTCAGGGCCACATGGGCGCAGGTAAAGCCTTTCCGGCGCACCAGCGGCAGCACCTGTTCAACGGGCAGCTTTTCCGCGTCATGCAGACGCAGGCCGAATTGGATCATGGAAAACCTCCTCCTTCCCGCACAACACGCGGGGTTGCATTGACCTTATTATACACGAAAGCTGCGTTCCATGGAACAGCCTGAAACAAAAAAGAGCATCACTTTGCACCCTCAACGGATGCAAATGATGCTCTCTTTGCAGATCTGGTCCCGACAGATGCGGCTCTTCTCAGCGCCGGTACTTTGCAGCGGCCTGCAGGCGCTGCATCGCACGGTCGAGCGCGATCTTGCTCTGATAATATTCATGCATGCTCTGCTGATGCTGCAAACGCTCCTCGGCACGGATGCGGGCAGCCTCGGCACGGTTCTTGTCGATATCCTCCGGACGCTCGGCGCTGTCCACCAGCACCATCACGTAGGCAGGCGTCACCTCGGCAATGCCGTCGCCTACCAGGATGTCCTGGCTTTCACCGTTCACCTCAAAGTGCAGGATGCCCATGTGGATGGCCACCAGCACCGGGCTGTGTCCGGCCTGTATGCCGTACACGCCATCGCTGATGGGCAGCACAAGGTCTTCGCAATCGCCCTGATAGTACTCACCGCTGGACGCAGTGATGTTCAGCATGAACTTGTTCATCAGACGGCACCGCCCTTTTCCTCAGCCAGCTTTTCCGCTGCCTTCTGGCGGGCATCTTCCAGCGTACCAACGTTGAAGAACGCCCACTCCGGCAGGTCGTCGGCTTCGCCGTCCACAATGGCGGCAAAGCTGCGCACGGTATCCTGCAGGGGCACATACTTGCCCT
>ERZ506432.732-NODE-732-length-13511-cov-5.089625_pt1 | contig 13511 bp, 10 predicted proteins | sample MGYA00513663_ERZ506432 | MGnify/ENA metagenome assembly ERZ506432
CATGCACCTGAGGGACTACTGTGTGTCCGCCGGACAGATCGTCAGCGCGGGACAGCTGATCGGCGCCACCGGCGCCACCGGCATTGCCACCGGCGACCATCTGCACTTCGGCATTTCCTACAACGGCGTCTACGTCAACCCCTGCAATTACGTGCCGCTGTACTGATTTGTTCAGGAAACTCTGAACAAACCGTCTTCGACTGAGCAGCGGATCTTTTCCTCTGGCCGTGCGGCTTCCAAAGCGGGAAATACACAAAGTATTCCTCCGCTTTGGAACCCTTCGTCCAGAGAAAAATCTCTCGCTGTCAGCTCTCGCCGATTTATTCAGAGCTTCCTCAGATTGAATTATGTTCCCACAGTTCATACTATGGACTGTGGGAATCCTTTCCATGAGGTGGTTATTCCGTGAAAAAGAAAATTCTGATTTCCCTGAGCTATCTCCTTGTGGCGATGCTGGCTACAGTGGCGACTCTGGCGGCGATCGGCTACCCGGGGTATGCCTCCGGCACCAAGCTGGAACAGCTGGAAAGCCTGATTCTGGAACGATTCATCGGAGATGCCGACCAGACGGCCATGGAGGATGCCGCGGCGGCCGCCATGGTCCAATCCCTTGGCGACCGGTGGAGCTACTATATCCCCGCCAGCGAATACGACGCCCATGAGGAGCAGGTGAACAATGCCTATGTGGGCATCGGCATCACCATCGAGGCAAAGGAGCAGGAGGGCTTTCTGGTCAAGGCCGTGAATGAGGGCGGGCCTGCCGGGGAAGCGGGCGTTCAGGTGGACGATCTGGTGATCGAGGTGGAAGGTCAGGACGTCCGGGAGATGACGGCCACGGATGTTCGGAATCTGGTGCGGGGAGAAGAAGGCACCTGTGTTTCTCTGACGGTTCTCAGGCAGGGGGAGCGGGTGACGCTGTCCGTGGAGCGGCGGCAGGTGCAGACGGTTGTGGCCAGCGGTCGGATGCTGACCGACAAGATCGGGCTCGTGACCATTGAGAATTTTGACTCCCGGTGCGCCGAGGAAACCATCGCAGCCATTGACGATCTGCTGGGGCAGGGCGCGGAAAAGCTGATTTTCGACGTGCGCAATAACCCCGGCGGCTACGCAAAAGAGCTGGTGAAGGTACTGGACTATCTGCTGCCCGAGGGAGAGCTGTTCCGCACGGTGGACTATGCCGGGAAGGAGAACGTGGACTATTCCGACGCGGATTGCCTGGACATTCCCATGGCGGTGCTGGTGAACGGCGACTCCTACTCCGCGGCGGAGTTCTTTGCGGCGGCCTTGAGCGAGTACGGCGTTGCCGACGTGGTGGGGGAGAAGACCTGCGGCAAGGGGTATTTCCAGAATACCATACGTCTCAGCGACGGCTCCGCAGTGGGCCTGTCTGTGGGCAAGTATTTTACCCCCAAGGGCGTCAGTCTGGCAGGCGTGGGAATCACGCCGGATGTGGTTGTACCGGTGGACGAGGAAACCGCCGACGCCATCTATTACGACCAGCTGGAGCCGGAGGACGATCCCCAGATTCAGGCGGCGCTGGAGCTGCTGGAAAAGAAATAAGCCTGACGGGCGGCATTTTGCCGCCCGTCTTTTCTATGAAAACATTTACCGGAAACTTACTCTCAGGCTATTTACTTCATCTGACTAAAGTGATATAATAGCCTAAAAATTCGGGGAGAGAACGCAAATGCGCATTGTAATCAAAATCGGCACGTCGACTCTTGCGCACCCCACCGGCCACTTAAATATCCGCCGGGTGGAGCAGCTGTGCAAGATCATGAGTGACATTAAAAATGCCGGACATGAGCTGATACTGGTTTCCTCCGGCGCCATCGGTATGGGCGTGGGGAAGCTGGGGCTGCGGGAGCGGCCGAAAGACATCCCGTCCAAACAGGCCGCCGCCGCTGTGGGTCAGTGTGAGCTGATGTATACATACGACAAGCTGTTCAGCGAGTACCACCACACGGTGGCACAGCTGCTGATCACCGGCGACGATACTACCAACGATACCCGGCGTTTCAACTTTACCAACACCCTGAACCGTCTGCTGGAGCTGGGGGCGCTGCCTATCATCAATGAGAACGACACCGTCGCCACCGATGAGATCGTCATCGGCGACAACGATACCCTTGCCGCCATCGTGGCAAGGAGCGTCCACGCCGAAATGCTGATTCTACTGTCGGATATCGACGGCCTGTACACCGCCGACCCCCACACCCACCCGGAGGCGAAGCTATTGCACCACGTCACCGGAATTGACGACCACATCCGGGAAATTGCCGGGATCAGCAGCTCCACCCAAGGCACCGGGGGAATGGTCACGAAGCTCCATGCCGCCGATATTTGCCTGGGCTGCGGGTGCAAAATGGTCATCGCCAACGGAAATAATCCCGGAAATCTCTACGACATTCTGGAAGGAAAGACCGTCGGTACTACGTTTTCGGAGGAACGTCTATGAAAGAAATGCTGGAAGCCGCCAAGGCGGCAAAAGGGGAAGTCGCCGGCCTGACCACGGAGCAGAAGAACGCCGCGCTGAACGCCATGGCGGACGCACTGCTTGCCCGGCAGGACGCGATTCTTGACGCCAACGCGCTGGATATGGCGTCCGCGAAAGAGCATATCTCCCCGGTCATGCTGGACAGACTGAAGCTGACAAAGGAGCGCATTGCCGGGATGGCGCAGGGTATCCGGGAGGTGACGGCGCTGCCTGACCCGGTGGGGCGGGTTTTGCAGACCCACATCCGCGAGGACGGTCTGGAAATTCAGAAGGTGTCCGTCCCCATGGGTGTCATTGCCATTATTTACGAAAGCCGTCCCAACGTCACCAGCGATGCCGCCGCTCTGGCGCTGAAAAGCGGGAACGTCTGCGTCCTGAGAAGCGGGAAAGAGGCGTTCCGCAGCGCCAACGCCATTGTGGACGCCCTCCGGTCCGGTCTGAGATCGGTGGGCATCACGGAGAATGCGGTGAATCTGGTGCAGGACACCTCCCGGGAAAGCGCCGCAGCGCTGATGACCGCAAACGGCTATATTGACCTTTTGATTCCCCGGGGCGGCGCGGGGCTGATCAACGCCTGTGTAAGCACCGCCACCGTGCCCTGCATCGCCACCGGCACCGGCATCTGTCACGTGTATGTGGAGAAATCTGCCGACCTGAACATGGCGCTGAACATCGTGGAAAACGCCAAAACCAGCCGCCCCAGCGTCTGCAACGCCGAGGAAGTCCTGCTGGTGGACAAGGCGATCGCCCCCACGTTTCTGCCCATGCTCTATAAACGTCTGGTCACTGACCGGGAAAGGACAGTGGAGCTTCGTCTGGATGAGACGGCGGCTGCCATCATCCCCGGGAAAAAGGCGGGGGAGAAAGATTTTGATACGGAATTTCTGGATTACATTCTCGCCGTCAAATGCGTGGAGGATGTGAAGGAGGCTGTCGCCCACATCGCGGCGCACTCCACCGGCCACAGCGAGGCCATCGTGACCCGCAGCCCGGAGGCGGAGCGGTATTTTACCGCCAATGTGGACAGCGCGGCGGTGTATGTCAACGCGTCCACCCGGTTCACCGACGGCGGCGAATTCGGCTTAGGGTGTGAGATGGGCATTTCCACCCAGAAGCTCCACGCCCGGGGACCCATGGGATTGCAGGAGCTGACCACCTATAAATACATCATCCGCGGAAACGGACATATCCGCTGAGGGGGAAAAACATGAAGTACGGATTTATCGGCTGCGGCAACATGGGCGGCGCCATTGCCAAAGCCCTGAGCAGAGCCACGAAGGAGATCATGGTGTCCGACCGTTCCGGCAAGGCGAAGGCGTTCGCGGAGGAACTGGGCATCGTCTATTCGGACGCGGAAACCATCGCCGCCCGGTGCGACCGGATCTTTATCGCAGTGAAGCCTCATATGGTGCAGGAGGTGCTTTCTCCGCTGCAAAAGGTTCTGGGGAAGCGCAAACCGCTGCTCATTACCATGGCGGCTGGCATGGAAATTGAGAAATTGGAGCAGCTTGCCGGGACGGAGCTGCCCGTCATCCGCATCATGCCCAACACTCCCACGGCCATCGGCAAAGGGGTCATTCCTTACTGCCGCAACGCGCTTGTGGAGGATGAAACGCTGAAGGACTGGCGGGAAGATATGCGCTTCTGCGGCCTGCTGGACGCGCTGGAAGAACGGCTGATCGACGCGGCAAGCGCCCTGTCCGGCAGCGGCCCGGCCTTTATGTATATGTTTGTGGAAGCCCTTGCCGACGGCGCGGTGGCCTGCGGCCTTCCCAGAGCCAAGGCAGTGGAATACGCCGCCATGACCATGGCGGGTTCTGCGGAAATGCTGCTTGCTACCCGCCAGCACCCCGGCGCGCTGAAGGACGCGGTGTGTTCTCCCGGCGGCAGCACCATTGTCGGCGTTCAGACGCTGGAAAATCACGGCTTCCGCAGCGCGGCGATGGACTGCGTGATCGATACCTACAGGAAAAACAAAGAGCTTGGAAAGTAACGGAACGGGTCAGCGGAAGCTGACCCGTTTTTTATGATCGGACAGGTTGTTTTTTCAGCGATTTTGCCGTATAATGTCAGAAACGGAAAGGAGCGCGTGACTATGGAATACAGAATCCTCGGCAAAACCGGGCTGAAAATCTCCCGCATGGGCTTTGGGGGAATCCCTATCCAGCGCATCGACGCGGAGGGGACGAAAGCGCTTATGCACAAGCTGCTGGAAAACGGCGTCAACTACATCGATACTGCCCGGGGCTATACCGTCAGCGAGGAATACTTAGGCATTGGCCTTGAGGGCATTCGGGAGCATTTCGTGCTTGCCACCAAGAGCATGTCCCGCACGGCGGAGGCTATGGCGAAGGACATCGATATCAGCCTGAAAAATCTCTGCACCAGCTATATTGACTTGTACCAGATTCACAACGCGCCCCCTGCGGATTTGGAGAAGGTTTGCGCCCCCGGCGGCGCGCTGGAAGCCCTGACGGCGGCGAAAACGGCCGGAAAGATCGGACATATCGGCATCACCGCCCATTCTCTGGAAACTTTCCGGATGGCGTTGGAGCTGCCATGGGTGGAGACCATCATGTTCCCATACAATATCGTGGAAGATCAGGCAAAAGAACTGATCCACGCCTGCGCCGAAAAGAGCATTGGCTTCATCGCCATGAAGCCCCTTGCGGGCGGCGCGATCGAGGACGCCGTGACGGCGCTGCGCTGCGTCTGCGCCAACCCGGATGTCACTGTGGTGATACCCGGCATGGCGGACATTGCCGAGCTGAACCAGAATCTCGCCGCAGTAAACGATAGTTCCCCGCTGTCCGTGGAGGAAGAAGCCAAGATGCGCGCCATCCGCGACGCCCTTGGCACACAGTTCTGCCGCCGGTGCAATTACTGCCAGCCGTGCAGCGCGGGCATCAGCATTTCCAGTGTGTTCCTGTTTGAGGGATATCTGACCCGGTACGGGCTGGCGGACTGGGCGAGAAGCCGCTACGCAACACTTACCCAAAAGGCTTCGGAGTGCATCGGTTGCGGCGCCTGCGAAAGCCGCTGCCCCTACCATCTGCCCATCCGCAGTATGCTGAAAGAAGCTGCGGAAAAGTTCGGAGAATAAGGGAGAACATACATGAAGCTGTTAATTGTGCGCCACGGCGACCCGGACTATTCCATCGACTCCCTGACCGAGACCGGCTGGATAGAAGCGGAGCTGCTGTCCGACCGCCTGTGCAAACTGGATGTGAAGGCGTTTTACTGCTCCCCCAAAGGGCGGGCGCGGGATACCGCCAAGGCCACGCTGGAAAAGCTGGGGCGGCAGGCGGAAGTTCTCCCATGGCTGCGGGAATTCTCCCCGCAGGTTCTCCGCCCGGGGAAAGATAAACCGGGTGTCGCATGGGACTGGCTGCCTCAGGACTGGACGGCAGACAAGCGCTTTTACGACCGGGAACACTGGTGGGAAAACGACCGTTTCACCGCCGCCGGAGTGCGTGAGGAAGCCCAATGGGTATGGGACGGGCTGGACGAGCTGCTCGCCCGCCACGGCTACCGCCGGGAGGGGGAATACTACCGGGCGGAGCAGCCCAACGAGGATACCGTCGTCCTGTTCTGCCATTTTGGCGTCACTTGTGTCCTGCTGAGCCATCTGCTGGGGATTTCCCCCATGCCGCTGTGGCAGGGAACCTGCTCTCTGCCCACCTCCGTCACCATCCTGAACACGGAGGAGCGCCGGGAGGGCATCGCGTCGTTCCGCATGACCGCCTTTGGGGACACCTCCCACCTGTACGCGGCGGGACGGGAACCGTCCTTCTCCGGCCGGTTCTGCGAAACCTACGAAAACTGGGAGCAGCGCCACGATTGACGTCGAATCCTGAAAAAGCGTCCTGCACGGAACATGCAGGACGCTTTTTCCGCCCCAAGGGGCGTTCCTTGACTTTTGGCTTATTTTTGCATATAATAAAATTGTATGACTATGGATTATGCAGGCAGGTATGCAACATGAAAAAACAGGAACAATACGGAAATTCCAGTATCTCCATGCTCAAGGGCGAGGATCGGGTGCGCAAGCGCCCGGCAGTCATCTTTGGTTCGGACGATCTGGAGGGCTGCAAGCACGCGGTGTTTGAAATTCTCTCCAACGCCATCGACGAGGCGCGGGAAGGCTACGGCGACACCATCATTGTCACCCGCTACGAAGATTTGAGCGTGGAAGTGGAGGATTTCGGCCGGGGCTGCCCCGTGGACTACAACGAAAAGGAAAAACGCTACAACTGGGAGCTGGTGTTCTGCGAAATGTACGCCGGCGGCAAATATGGGGAAAACGGGGAAAACTATGAGTATTCTCTGGGCTTAAACGGCCTCGGCTCCTGCGCCACCCAGTATGCTTCGGAATTTTTTGACGCCACCATCCGCCGGGATGGCTACCGGTACGATCTGCACTTTGAAAAGGGCAGAAACAAGGGCGGCCTGAAAAAGGAACCCGCCGACCGGAAAAAGACCGGCTCGTGCTTCCACTGGAAGCCGGACAAGCTGGTGTTCACCGACATCAACATCCCTGTGGAATATTACCGGGATGTGCTGCGCCGTCAGGCGGTGGTGAACAAGGGCATCACCTTCCGTTTCCGCAATCAGGTGGGCGGCAAATTCGAGACGGAGGAATTTTGTTATGCCGACGGCATCCGCCAGTATATCGAGGAGCTGGTGGGGGACAACGCCTTCACCATGCCCGTCTACTGGGAAGCCGAGCGCCGGGGCCGGGACGCGGAAAACCGCCCGGAGATGAAGCTGAAGATCACGGCCTCCTTCTGCTTCTCCAAGCAGATCAGCCACATTGAGTATTACCACAATTCCTCGTGGCTGGAATACGGCGGAAGCCCCGACAAGGCGGTTCGTTCCGGCTTCACGGCGGCCTTCGACAAGTACCTCCGGGACAATAACAAGTACACCAAAAACGAAAATAAGATCATTTTTCAGGACATTCAGGACTCGCTGGTACTGGTGACCAACTGCTTCTCCACCATCGGCTGCTTTGAAAACCAGACGAAAAAGAGCGTCAACAGCAAATTCACCCAGGACGCCATGACCGCCTTTTTCAAGGAGCAGCTGCAGGTCTGGTTCATCGAGAACAAGCAGGAGGCCGATAAGGCGTCGGAGCAGATTCTGGTGAACAAGCGCGCCCGGGAATCCGCTGAAAAGACAAAGTCCAGCGTAAAAAAGAAGCTCTCCGGCTCCATCGACATTGCCAACCGGGTGCAGAAATTCGTGGACTGCCGCAGCCGGGACGCCGGCGTGCGGGAGCTGTATATCGTGGAGGGCGATTCGGCACTCGGCAGTGTCAAGCTCAGCCGGGACGCGGAATTTCAGGGCATCATGCCGGTGCGCGGCAAAATCCTCAACTGCCTGAAAGCGGATTACGGGAAAATTTTCGCTTCGCCCATCATCACAGACCTGATGAAGGTTTTGGGCTGCGGCGTGGAGGTGCAGGGCAAGAAAGCCAAGGAGCTGTCGTCCTTCGACCTTTCTCAGCTGCGGTGGAGCAAGGTGGTTATCTGTACGGATGCCGACGTGGACGGTTTTCAGATCCGGACACTGATCCTGACCATGCTCTACCGCCTGTGCCCGACGCTGATCCGGGACGGATATGTGTATATCGCGGAGTCGCCGCTGTTTGAGATCACCTGCAAGGACAAGACATGGTTTGCCTACAACGAGCAGGAGAAGACGAAAATTCTCAAGGAATTGGATGGCAAAAAAATCACCATCCAGCGCTCCAAAGGTCTCGGCGAAAACGACCCGGAGATGATGTGGATGACTACCATGAATCCGGAGACCCGCCGCCTCATCAAGGTCATGCCGGAGGACGCGGAGCGCACGGCGCATTATTTTGACTTCCTGCTTGGTGACGGATTGCAGGAGCGGAAGAATTTCATTGCGGAAAACGGCGCAAAGTATCTGGAACTGGCGGATATTTCGTAATACCAGCCAGACAGCAAATTCACAAACGATTTTCTTGTAAAGGAGCCAACCATGGCACGGAAAAAGCAAGAACCTGAAAAAAAGAAAAAAGTAAATACCGACGGCATTATGGGCCTGCACGGCTCCACCACGGAGCAGGCCATTTCCGAGACGCTGGAACTGAACTACATGCCCTATGCCATGTCGGTCATCGTTTCCCGGGCAATTCCGGAGATCGACGGCTTCAAGCCGTCTCACCGCAAGCTGCTGTACACCATGTACAAAATGGGTCTGCTCACCGGTGGACGGACGAAATCCGCCAATATTGTCGGCCAGACCATGCGCCTGAACCCCCACGGCGACGCCGCCATTTATGAGACCATGGTGCGTCTTGCCAAAGGCAACGAGACGCTGCTGCATCCCTTTGTGGATTCCAAGGGCAACTTCGGTAAGGTGTACTCCCGGGACATGGCCTACGCCGCCGCCCGGTACACCGAGGCCAAGCTGGATCCCATCTGCGCCGAGGTGTTCAAGGACATCGACAGCGACACTGTGGACATGGTGGACAACTACGATGCCACTATGAAGGAGCCTGCGCTGCTGCCCACCACATTCCCCAACGTGCTGGTTTCAGCGAATCAGGGTATCGCCGTGGGCATGGCGTCCAACATCTGCTCGTTTAACCTGCGGGAGGTGTGCGACACTGCTATCGCCCTGATGAAAAATCCCGACCACGACATTCTGGAGACCCTGCCCGGCCCGGATTTTTCCACCGGCGGCGAGCTGCTGTTTGACGAGGCCGCCACACGGGAAATCTATGCCACAGGCCGGGGCAGCTTCAAACTCCGGGCAAAATGGCGCTACGTCAAGGACGGCAACCTGATCGAAATTACGGAAATCCCCTACACCACCGCCACGGAAGTCATCATGGATAAGGTGGCGGAGCTGATCAAGGCGGGAAAGATCAAAGAGATCGCCGATATGCGGGACGAGACCGACCTTGGCGGCCTGAAGCTGACCATCGACCTGAAACGGGGCGTTGACCCGGAGAAGCTGATGCAGAAGCTGTTCCGGCTGACGCCTTTGCAGGACAGCTTCCCCTGCAATTTCAATATCCTTATTGCGGGAATGCCCCGTGTGATGGGCGTGGGGGAGATTCTGGACGAGTGGACGGCATGGCGCACGGACTGCGTCAAGCGGCGCATCTTCTTCCAGATCCAGAAGAAGGAAGATCGGCTGCACCTGCTGAAAGGTCTGGAACGAATCCTGCTGGACATCGACAAGGCCATCGCCATCATCCGGGAGACGGAGCTGGAAAACGAGGTCGTGCCCAACCTGATGATCGGCTTCGGCATTGACGAGATTCAGGCGAATTACGTGGCGGAGATCAAGCTGCGCAACATCAACAAGGAATACATCCTCAAGCAGACCCGTGCCATCGACGATCTGGAAGGGGAGATCGCCGACCTGAGAGACACGCTGAACAGCCCCCGGAAGCTGAAGAACGTCATCATCAAGGAGCTGCAGGCGGTGGCCGACAAGTTCGGTCAGCCCCGGCGGACGGAGATTCTCTATGACGCCCAGGAGGTCGCACCCGAGGAAGAGGACGACGTGCCGGACTACGGGGTCACGGTGTTCGTCTCCAAGGAGGGCTATCTGAAAAAAGTGACCGCCCAGTCCCTGCGGATGAGCGGCGAGCAGAAATTCAAGGAGGGCGACAGCCTGTCCTTCTCCAGAGAGACCACCAACAGGGCGGAATTTCTGGTATTCACCGACCGGTACCAGTGCTACAAGTCCCGCCTTTCCGACTTTGACGACGGCAAGGCATCCCAGCTGGGCGACTATCTGCCCCAGAAGCTGGGCTTCGAGCCGGGAGAAAATCTGGTGGCGATGGTGTTCTGCGGCGACTACAAGGGCTTCATCCTGTTCTTCTTTGAAAACGGCAAGGCGGCGAAGGTTCCGCTGTCCGCCTACGAGACGAAGACCAACCGGAAAAAGCTCACCGGTGCATACAGCGACAAGAGTCCGCTGATAAAGGCGGTGGCGCTGGACGCGGATGAGCAGATGGTGGTGTACTCCACCGACGGCCGGGCGGCGATCTTCTCCACGGCGCAGCTCCTGCCCAAGACCACGAGAAACACGCAGGGCGTAGCGGTGATGACGCTGAAAAAGAAGGCAACGCTCCGGGACGCGGTGTTGCTGACCCAAAGCGGCATTGTCAACGAAAGCCGCTACCGCACCAAGACCATCCCCTCCGCCGGCGCGGTGCTGAAAGAAGAGGATTCGGCGGAAAAGCAGCAAACCTTTGAGGTGTAAAAACGAACAGATTGGAAAGAAGAGGACGTTTATGCGCAAGATTTGGGAAGATTACCGCTGGATTCCGGCGACGGCTGTGGGAAGCGCGGTTTTCGCGCTGGGCTTTTCCCTGTTCCTACAGCCCAATGAGATCAGCCCCGGCGGTATTTCCGGCCTTGCGCTGGTGGCCGTGGAGCTGCTGGGCTACGGCAGCGTGGGCGTGCTGACGATCCTTATTAACCTGCCGCTGTTCATCCTCGGCGGTGTGAAGATCGGCAGACGGTTCTTTTGCGGCAGTCTGCTGGGAATGGTTCTCAGCTCGGTGCTGATCGACGCCTTTGCCAAAATCACGATGCCGCCCATGGATTCGCTGCTCTGCGCCCTTTACGGCGGCATGATCTGCGGGCTGGGGCTGGGCATGGTGTTCATCTGCGGCACCTCCACCGGCGGCTCGGACATCGTGGTGCGGCTGCTGAAGCTCAAATACCGGGATGTCCCCATCGGACAGATTTCCATGTGCTTTGACGCCGGGGTGGCCGTCCTGACGGGCATCGTGTTTCAGGACATCACCAAGGCGCTGTATACCGGCGTGGCGGTGTTTGTTACGGGCAAGGTGCTGGATGCCGTGGTGTACCGGTTCGACTATTCCAAGGTGGCACTGATCATTACCAAGGAGTACGACGCGGTGGCGGAGGCCATCGGCACCAAGCTGGACAGAGGCGCAACCTTCCTCAATGGGGAAGGCTCCTACAGCCATGAGCCGACCAAGGTGGTGCTGGCCGCTGTGAAAAAGCAGCAGGTCACGGAGCTGAAGGAGCTGGTCATGGCCATCGACCCCAACGCCTTCGTCATCGTGCAGGAGGCGCATCAGGTGCTGGGAGACGGATTCTCCCATTATTCCAAACAATCGCTGTAGGAGAAACGTAAGGAAGGAGACCCGTATGAAGCAAAAGCTATTGCCGCTGCTGCTGGCGCTCAGCCTGCTGCTCACCGGCTGCGGCTGGATGGACGGCCGGTATTCTTCCGTGACGCCCCACTTGGAGCAGCGGCAGGACACCCAGCCGGAGGTGATCGTGGCCTCCGATTATCTGGATTTGATGGATGCACTGGAGGAAATGATTCAGTCCGGCAGCGAAAGCGGCGTTATCAACGTGGCGGACTACCCCGCGGACGCCGTGGAAAACGGCATGGGCATAGCGGTAAAGTATGCCACGGAAGCCTACCCCGTGGGTGCGTATGCCGTGGACCGCATTGACTATGAGATCGGCGCCAACGGCGGCCTTCCGGCGGTAGCCGTGACCATTGCCTACCGCCACAGCCCCATGGAGATACGGACGATCCGGGAGGTCTCCGACAGCGGGGAAGCAACAGAGGAGATCGTCAAGGCACTGAAAAATTTTGACGCCAGCGTGGTCCTGCTGGTGGATCGTTATGCCCCTATGGACTTTACCCAGTTGGTGCGGGATCATGCCGAGGAGCATCCGGAGACGGTGATGGAGACCCCTCAGGTGACGGCGGCGGCCTATGGCGCCGGAAGTTCCCGCGTGGTGGAGCTGACCTTTACCTATCAGACGAGCCGGGATGCTCTGCGGCAGATGCAGTCTCAGGTGAAGCCGGTGTTTGATGCGGCATCGCTGTACGTCAGCGGCGACGGAGAAGACCGGCAGAAGCTTTCCCAGCTGTACGCGTTCCTGATGGAGCGCTTTGACTACAAGATCGAGACGTCCATCACCCCCGCCTACAGCCTGCTGCGCCACGGGGTAGGGGACAGCAGAGCCTTTGCCACGGTGTACGCCGCCATGTGCCGTCTGGCAGGACTGGAGTGCATGACGGTGACGGGCACCCACGCGGGAGACCCGTGGACGTGGAACATTGTGCTGGATGGCGGGCATTATTATCATGTAGACCTTCTGCGGTGCAGCGAGCTGGGCGGCTATCACGAGTTTACCGATCCGGAGATGTCGGGCTATGTCTGGGATTACACGGCCTACCCGGAGTGTCCGGCGGTGCCCGCAGTGGCGGCCGCGGAGACCGGAGCCGCCCGGGGAACGGAGGGAACGCCCACAGAAGCCACGACGCTGCCGCCGGAGGAAACCACGGAACCAACGGAAAATCCGGAAAAAAATACTTGACATTTTTGGAAAAACCGCTATAATAAGCTCTGTTCCGTGCGGGCGTAGCTCATCCGGTAGAGCGCCACCTTGCCAAGGTGGAGGTAGCGAGTTCGAGCCTCGTCGCCCGCTCCAGAAAAAGATAAGGAACGCGCAGCGTTCCTTATTTCATATGGTACCGTGGCCAAGTGGTAAGGCAAAGGTCTGCAAAACCTTCATTCGCCAGTTCAAATCTGGCCGGTACCTCCAGAAGTGATGTTCACTTTTGATCTCGGACGCAAAAAGTTCGGATAAAAGTGAACATTTCTTTTTATTCGCTATATTAACGCTTGCAATGTTTGAATTTTTGGGGTAAAATGTTAACACGAATTTTTGAGTTTCCATTGATCTCCTCCCATCTTTGGAGCCGGTTGGAAACGGTTTTGCCTGATTCGTGCGTAGTATGAGCAGCGCCCTTTTTGATTTCAGAGGAAATCTGAAAAAGGGCGCTGATTTTTTATAGGGTTTTCAGAAAGTTATCATTTGGAAACCTGCCAGGATTTTTGTGGCGTGAAGCCATAAGAATCCCGGCTTTTTTCATTTTCAAAAAGGGCGCTGGCTTCCAGCTCCTGATTTTCAGCTGTTCTCCCGTTACAAGGAGAGCGGCTTTTTTGTTTTCAGAGTAGATCGGA
>ERZ506432.735-NODE-735-length-13506-cov-3.433276_pt1 | contig 13506 bp, 9 predicted proteins | sample MGYA00513663_ERZ506432 | MGnify/ENA metagenome assembly ERZ506432
GTGTGCTCTTCCGATCTTGACCGTCAGCTGCGCATGATCAAGCGCCTTGACACCCGGGAACGACTTCTCTATATCCACCATTTTCAGCAATATGTCTTTATCGGAATCCGGCTTATTGATATTGGTCTGCATATGTTTCACTCCTCTTCATCCGAGTTTACGGTTGGGGCGGAGCGCCCCAACCGCAAATTGACAACGTCTTAATTATTTGCTCTCGGAAGTGTAGGTTGAATAAGGAATGTTGACCCTCCACTTGCCGACAGTGTTCGCTGCGTCGATGCCTTCAAGTGCGTTCGTGCCGTTGAGCAGGTTCTTCATAACGGTGGTTATAGCGGTTGCCATACCCTCTGCATCCTGCTTAATGGTGCCTGTCATCGAGCCGGAGTTGATAGCGGACTTCGCTGCGTCCGTAGCGTCAACGCCGAATACGGGGATGACGGTCTTGCCGTCCTTGTTATAGCCGGCGGTCTGGAGAGCGGAGATTGCGCCGAGCGCCATCTCGTCGTTGTTCGCGATAACAAGCTCTATCATGTTCTTGTTGGACTCGGTGTACTGCGCAAGAGCGGTGCTCATATAGTTCGTTGCGGCTGCGGAGGACCATGTGCCGTCCTGGTCAACAAGATACTTGTTCTTGTTCGCTGCGTCATAGAACTTGAGCTCGGGCTTTCCGGCAGCCTTGAGGACTGCGTTTGCATCTTCAACACCGTACTGGGTACGAGCGATAGCTTCCATGTTGCCTTCCTGACCCTTGAACATCACATAGCTGATCTTGCCGTCGCCGTTGAGATCCAGCGTTGCAAAGTTCTTCACGAGATATTCGCCGATCATCTGTCCCTGCATATGACCCGCCATCTCATAGTCGGTGCCGACAAACACGCATTTGTCATAGCTGCTGACGACCGACTCGTCCACCGAACGGTTGAAGAAGATCACCGGGACGTTTTTCGCTTTCGCCTGATCCACGATGTTCTGTGCCGCGTCGTTGGAACCGGTGTCCACAACGTTCACAATTAAGAGCGAAGTGCCTTTGGTGAGAGCGGTAGAGACCTGCTCGGTCTGGGTGGTCTGGTTGCCGTTTGCGTCATAGTCGTTGAAGGTGTATCCGCCGTCGGTGAGGATCTTGTCCATTGCGGTGCGGACGGTGGAGATGTACGCGTCGCTGAACGAATAGTACAGAACGGAAATCTCACCCTTGTTCTTGTTCTTGTCGCCGGAATCGCCGGGCTTACAAGCGGCTAAGCCTAATACCATAATAACTGCCAATAAAACTGCTAACAACTTTTTCATAAGAGTACCTCCTTAAAAAATTTCTTACGTTATCAGCATCTTTATTATAGCTTTGCGGTTTCAAAAACAGAATGAGATTTTCTATCTAAAATGTATAAAATTTTACGCTTTTGTCGAACCAATATATAGACTTTGACGCTTTAACGAGAAGAACTGCCCGAACACCTTTCAACGTGTTCGGGCAGCTGTTTTATTTGTATTTGTCAAAGCCGAAGAGTATCTTCTGGACGTCCGCTGAAAACATATTACTGCGGTCGACGACATAGACATCGGTTTTAATCTCGTGCTCGGTCTTCTTGCCCGAGAGTATGTTTGCCGCGTTCATGACGGCGAGATAGCCCATGGAGAACGGGTTTTGGACAATGAGAGTATCAAGCTCGCCCGTCTCGAGCATTCCGACGCACTCCGTGTTGTTGTCGAAGCCTATGCCGCAGACGCTGTCCTTGACTCCGAGCTCCTTTATCGCCGTGCCCACGCCTAAAGTTGACCACTCGTTGAAGCCGACAAGAACATTTATCTCCGGATTTTCCTCGAGCAGCTTCCTTGAGCCCGCCGTCGCGCTTTGGGCGTTCGACGATATGCTTATCATGGCGACTATCCTTGCGTTTTTAATGTTTTTTATACCGTCCTTAAAGCCCTGCAAACGCTTGCTGCCGTTTTCGGTGTTCTCGCCGTAGTTGACTATTCCGATATTGATGCTTTCTTTGTCTCCGCAGAGCTTCTGCGCGACATCCGCCGTTTTTTGACCGGCAGAATAATTGTCGGTTGCTATATACAGCTCCTTTTCGGCTACGTCAACGTCGCTGTCAACGGTTATTATCTTTATACCCTTCTCCGCAGCCTTGCGAACGGCTGGAGCGTTTTTCTCAAAATCGATTGCAGAGAGGATAATCGCGCCGACATTGCGGTAAACGGCGTTTTCTATCATTTTATTTTGAGTCTCGTAATCCTCCTCGTTCTCCGGCCCCTCAAAGGTGATATCGATGTTGAACTCGGTCGCGGCCGAATACGCACCCTTTTTCACGTCGTTCCAGAAATCAGATTCGCTTCCCTTTATTATTATGGCAACTCTCGGATATTCGGGGGCAAAGCCGCTTCCGCTTTCGCAGCCGAACAACACGCAGAGCAAGAATGAGGCGAGCAGCATGAATGCGATACTTCTCTTAATATTCATTTTCCCGTCCTTTCTCGATCTTCGGAATCTTAATTTTAACCGTCGTGCCGACATCAAGCTCGCTTTCGATTGAAATTCCGTATTCATCGCCGAAATAGATTTTAAGCCTGTCGTTGACATTTTTAACGCCGATGCCCTTCGAGTCGCTCCTGTCTTTTTTCAGGATGGTCTCGCACTGCTCCTTTGTCATTCCGAGTCCGTTATCGGCGACGGTGATTATGATATCCTTGCCGTCGGCGCGAACGCAGATGCGTATCTCGCCCTCGTCAACCATTCTGTCGAGTCCGTGATAAATGGCGTTCTCGATAAACGGCTGGATGGTTATCTTGTTGCACATATATCCGAGCAGGCTCTCGTCTACATCGAACGAATAAGTAAACTGGTTTTTGTATCTGTAGCTCTGGATTATGAGGTAGCTCTCGGCATGGCGCAGCTCGTCGCTTATGGTGATAAACTCGTTGCCGTGGCTGATGCTTATTCTGAACAGCTTTGCAAGCGCGCCGACCATCTCGACCGCCTCTTTGCTGTTATCCTGTTCGCACATCCACTGGATGGAGTCGAGCGTATTATAGAGGAAATGCGGATTTATCTGAGCCTGGAGAGCCTTGAGCTCCGTTTTTCTGAGGACTATCTCCTCATTATGCACCTTTTCCATGAGCGACTGTATCATATGAACCATGTGCTCAAACGACGCGGAGAGGGTGCTGAATTCGACTACGTTCGCCTTATCGGCCTTATATTTATATGTTTCCGCCTGCATTTCAAAATTCTGCATGGATGAAACGAGACGTCTGACGGGTCTTGTAACCGTGCGCGAGAGCAGGAAATAAACCGTGACGGAGATAATAAGGCTGAACAGAAGCGCAAACGCCAAGCCGACCGCTATCTGCTTTTTGACGGACTGCGTCACCTCGTCCGTGAAGCTCACGCCGACTATCTTCCAGCTGCACGAATTGAGCGACGACACGGTATAGATATTGTCGCCTTCTCTGTGGATGCCATCGGTCATTTTTGAAACCGCGTCGGTATTCTCTTTTTTTATGCCGGAGAAGAGCATCTGCTGCTGCGGATGATAGACTATCCCGCCCTTTGAATCTACGATATAGCAGTAGCCCCTCTGTCCGATGCTTATTCTGTCGATATATTTCGCTATCGACATAAACTCGAAATTGACGGCGACAAAGACCTGCTTTTGGAACAAATCGGAATACTTTTTCTTCGCTATAGTCACGACCCACGGATACTTGTTTTTATAGAGCGTATCGACATGGGGCTGAGTTATCAAATAGCCGTCCTTCAGATTCGGGAAAAGCGACTTGTCAAAGGACAGGTCGGTGGCGTTCTCCTTTGCGGTGTCGCCGCTGTCGTTCTCGGTTAAGAGAATGTTGCCGTGCGTATCGTAAACCGTCACGCAATATATATCGTCCTCGAGCCGCGCCGCGGTCGAGACTGCGTTTTTAAGCGATTGCAGACTGTCGCAGCTGTCAACCTCATTGCAGAGATTGTCGAGCTTATTTTTGATGGACGAGATATAATTGGAGACCGTGGCGTTCGTCTGGGACACCGACTGCTTGGACGCGACATATGCCGAGTTGAACATCGTTCTCTGATAAAACACGCCGAAAAGAAGCGTGGCGCCTACCGTTGAGAACAGCACGCCGAACACGACTACCGCAATTATAAGCGTTGACAGCTTTATTCTGGCATGTTTAAGCATCTCTTGCACCCAAATGTTCCTCTCTGTATTTGTTCGGCGAAACGCCGTAATACTTCTTGAAGCAGTAGCTGAAATAATGCTGGTCGCTGTAACCGCACTTCTGTGTTATCTCGAATATTTTCATCGAGGTGCAAAGGAGCAGGTCGCTCGCCGCCTTCATGCGCCTTTCGGTCACAAGCGTTACAAAATTCTTCGACTTTTTCTTTTTTATCAGAGCGCTCAGATAGTTCGGACTGACGCCCAGCCTGTCGCTCGCGTCTGTCAGCGACAGCTCCTCGTTCATATATTCCTCGTTGATTATTTGCAGCGCGTGGTCGCAGAGAACCTCGCTCTCGTGTCTCTGCGAGCGGTAGATGATATCCCTTGCGTCAAGGCAGAGGGACACAAGCTCGTTTTTGTACTGCTCGTTAAAATCGAACGACAGACGGGAGGTGAACGAGTTGTTGGCGGTAAAGAGCTCCGCGGCGGCGTTTCCGTCGGGCAGGACGCTCACGCACCTGTGCGCGGTGGCGAGAATCTGGATAATTATATAATCTATCCCCTCGCGCGTCTTGCCGGAGAGTATCTCGTCAAGAAACGAGGTTATCTCCTCCTTGCTTCCTATTTTCAAGAGCTGCTCGAGCTTGTTGACGGATTTTTCGGCGCTTTCAAACTCATAGGTGCTCTTGCGCTCCTGGTCGTTTATATAGCGGATGCTGCCCGTGCCGTCGGAGGTATAGCGCCGCGCGGTGATAGCCTGTGAGCAGGCGAGCGCCAAGAGAGACGGATTGCTCACGGTCTCGCTGATACCGATAGTGCAGTTCTGATTCAAAAGCTTCTTCGCACTCTGCACAAGCTCGATAACGGGAAGTCTCAGCTTCGTTGACATCTCCTCCGGGGCGCTTGTTACAAGGGTGATGATTCTGCCGTTGACAAAAAAGCTCTCGCAAAGAGCATATTTATTGATAATGCTGTTGACAAAGTCTATATGGTGCTGCGCGGTGCAGGTCTCGCCCGCGCTCGTCTTGAACTTCGAGGCTACGACGCTGTAGCAGTCGCCGTCATTTTTGATTATGCCGAGCCTTTTCGCGTTTTCCGTCAGGTCGTCCGAGGCGTGGACATCCTCGCCCGTGCCGAGCAGGAGCGGGAGCAGAAATTCGGCCTTTTCAAGCCGTAGCGAGATATCCTCGCTCGACCCGCCGCTTTTGAGCAGGTCAAACTCCCTGTTCATCTCAGCTCCGATTTTTTCGAACTCATCGGTGAGCTCCGACGCGGAAACGGGCTTCAAAAGATATCTTATTACATTATATTTGAACGCCTCCTGAGCGTATTCAAAATCGTCGTACCCGCTCAGGATAACAAATTTAGTCGCCGGTCTTATTTCGCGGGCTTTTCTTGCAAGCTCAAGACCGGTCATGAGCGGCATCTTGATATCCGTCAAAACCAAATCGGGCTCGAGCTTTTCGAGCTGGTCGAGCGCCTCTATTCCGTTTTCGGCGTCTCCGACGACCTCGAAGCCCGCTCTCTGCCAATCGACATTTCGTATAACCGCCTCTCTCTGGCGTATCTCATCGTCAACTACAAGCACGCTGTACATAATCATGACCTCGCATAAAATCATTTTTTCATGTATGCTAACTCTAAACACACGTCGGATGCAATTCTTGATTTTATTATATAAAAATCTCCGAGCTTTATCAAGGATTATATTTCATTTTGCCGAGAGCGTTTCTTCTAAACTAAAATCAAGCAGATTTCCCGCTTGTTCTTTGCGTCTTTTTATAGACAAATCGCCATGTTTCGCGGTATAATATCAAATACGCCGCACACGGCAAAAACGCAGCATTGGAGCGCGGGCAATGGAAATATCGGCAGAACAGCTGAACAGACTGAAGGACGGAGAATATACCGTCTACGACATAAGAAGCGAGACAGACAGAGCCTACGGGTTTATCCCCGGCTCCGTGCACATAACCGCTGAGGAGCTCTGCGAAAATCCGCCGACGGACAGAGACAAGAAGATAATAATCTACTGCGCGCACGGAATTTTCAGCATAGATGTTGCGGACAGACTCTGCGAGCAGGGCTATGAGGCATACAGTCTCGAGGGCGGCTATCTCGCATGGATGCGCCTTGATATTAAGAATCGGCAGGACGGCGAGCTGTGCCAAAAGGTTGAGCAGAGTCTGAGAAAAAAGTTTCGCGTTTCAATAATGAGCCCGTTTACAAAGGCGCTCAAGCTCTACAAGCTCGTAAACGAGGGCGACAGAGTGGCGGTCTGCATCTCGGGCGGCAAGGACTCGATGCTCATGGCTAAGCTCTTTCAGGAGCTCAAGCGATACAGCAATGTTAATTTCGACGTCAAGTATCTCGTCATGGATCCCGGCTATAATCCCGAGAACCGCAGGATAATCGAGGACAACGCGCGGGCACTGAACATCCCGATAAACATATTCGAGTCGGACATATTCAAATCCGTCTACAATGTCAAAAAATCTCCCTGCTATCTCTGCGCGAGAATGAGACGCGGATATCTCTATAAATTCGCGCAGGAGCTCGGCTGCAACAAGATAGCGCTCGGCCACCACTACGACGATGTTATCGAGACTATCTTAATGGGTATGCTACACGGGGCGCAGATACAGACGATGATGCCCAAGCTGCACAGCACGAACTACCCCGGCATGGAGCTGATACGCCCGCTCTATCTTGTGCGCGAGGACGACATAAAGGCGTGGCGCGACTACAACGGGCTGCACTTTATTCAATGCGCCTGCAAATTTACCGACACCTGCACCACCTGCAACAACGGGCAGAATCACTCAAAGCGTCAGGAGACAAAGGAGCTCATCCGCGAGCTTAAAAAGAGCAATCCCGACGTTGAAAAGTGCATATTCAGCAGCGTTGAGAATGTCAACATCGACACGGTTCTCGCCTACAAAAAGGGCGGGATAAAGCACAGCTTCCTTGATGATTACGACAGCAAATAAATTTTTCGCACGGCACTTGCAAGAAATAAAATAATGTGCTATTATAGATAGGATATAACAACGCACAGATGGAGAGAGTAGGCGCGCGGCGAACACCGCAGAGAGGGGTCACTTGGCTGGAATGATCCCGTGTCAGAGCACGCCGAAGTTCACTCCGGAGCGGCTCGGCTGAAGCTTCGGGTTGTAGGCTGAGACGGTTCACCGCCGTTACACGGTGCTGTCCGCCATCGCGCGGAACAGGCTGAGGCGTCCTCGGACGCGAATGCAGGGTGGTACCGCGAAGTTTCCTTCGTCCCTCAGTGGGACGGAGGATTTTTTTATTTTGCCTCCCCTGCCGGCAGATATGAAGTAAATTATGCTTTTTGAAAGGATGAGAAGTATGAACGAAAACGCCGAAAAGCTCAAAGAATTATTCAGAAAGAAAGCCGCCGACGCGGACAAGGTCTCTGAGCTCGAGGAACTGAGGATAGAATTCCTCGGCAAAAAAGGTCACATCGCAAATCTTATGAGCGAGCTTCGCGCCCTGCCCAACGATCAGAAAAAAGAGGCAGGTCAGAAGATAAACACAATAAAGCAGTTCATCGAGAGCTCCATGCAGGAGCGACTTCAGGAGCTCAAGGCTCTCGAAGAGCAGCGCCTTATTGACAGCGCGGAGGTCTACGACGAGTCCTTCCCCTGCGACACGAATCCCGGCTCTTACAGCCCGATAACCCTCGTTCAGCGCGAGGTTGACGAGATTTTCCTCAACATGGGCTTCTCCATAGAGGACTACTCCGAAATCACCGACGACTACAACTGCTTCGAGGCGCTCAACATTCCCAAGCATCATCCCGCGCGCGATATGCAGGACACCTATTATCTGAGCAACGGTCAGCTGCTCAAGACCCACACCTCAGCGGCGCAGAACACGATTCTTCGCAAATACGCCGCCGACCTTGAAAAGGGTATTCCGCTGCGCGCAATCTTCCCCGGACGCTGCTTCAGAAACGAGAAGATTGACGCCTGCCACGAGAACACCTTCTTCCAGATGGAGGGCATGATGGTCGACAGGGACATATCCATCTCAAACCTCATATATTTCATGAAAACCATGCTCTCCGAGGTCTTTCAGAAGGATGTCACGGTGCGCCTGCGCCCCGGCTTCTTCCCGTTCGTCGAGCCCGGCTTCGAGCTTGATATCCAGTGCCTTATCTGCGGCGGCGAGGGCTGCTCCTCCTGCAAGGATTCCGGCTGGCTTGAGCTTTGCCCCTGCGGCATGATACATCCGAACGTCCTCAAGGCGGGCGGAATCGACCCCGAAAAGTATTCGGGCTTCGCTTTCGGTCTCGGACTTACGCGCCTTGCGATGATGAAATACGGCGTAAAGGATATCCGCGTATTCAACAGCTGCAATCTCAAGTCGCTCTCGCAGTTCACCAATTCATCGTTCACCGTGCCCGACGGTACGAAGAAAGAGGAGGCTTAAAGTCATGCTTGTTTCAATAAACTGGATCAGGGATTATGTTGACCTTGACGGATGCGATATAAAAGAGCTCATCAACAAGTTCACCCTCGCTACGGCCGAGGTCGAGGACATATATTATATGGGCCGCGACGTGCAGAAGGTCGTTGTCGGCGAGATAAAGACGCTCGAAAATCACCCCGAGTCAAAGAAGCTTCACCTGCTCACCGTTGATATCGGCGACAGAGTCGTAAACTGCGTATGCGGCGCGCCGAACGTCAAGGTCGGCCAGAAGGTCGCTTTTGCGACTGCGGGCGGCAGAGTCGTTGCGGGCGAAATAAGCAAAGCTACCGTGGCCGGCTACGAGTCCGAGGGTATGTGCTGCTCCGAAAAAGAGCTCGGAATAAGCGACGAGAACTCCGGAATAATGGAGCTCGACCCCGCATATAAGAACGGCACCGACATAAAGGAGCTGTTCCCGATAGACGACGTTGTCTTTGAGGTTGACAACAAGTCGCTCACAAACCGTCCCGACCTCTGGGGTCACTACGGAATCGCGCGCGAGTTCGCCGCCCTCACAGGCCGCGAGTTAAAGCCGCTCGACCTCGCCGAGCTTGACAGCGACAGCGAAGATATTATCCCCGTCACCGTCGGCGACACCGAGCACGTTTTCAGATACTCCTGCCTCAGGATGGCGAATATCACAAAGCACGTCAGCCCCATGGAGATAAGAATAAGGCTGTTCTACTGCGGCATGAGACCGATAAATCTGCTCGCAGACCTCACCAACTACATCATGCTCGAAATCGGTCAGCCGACCCACGCATTCGACGCCTCCAAGGTTGACAGCATAAAAGTTGACACACCCAAAGAGGAAATCGATTTCGTCACCCTTGACGGCGCAGAGAGAAAAGCGGACACCAACACCCTGCTCATATATAACCGCGAAGAGCCCGTTGCGATAGCCGGTATAATGGGCGGACTCGACTCCGAGATAGTCGGCGACACGTCGAGCGTTGTGCTTGAGTCCGCGAACTTCGACGGCATCTGCGTTCGAAAGTCCTCCTCCCGCCTCGGTCTGCGCACCGACGCGAGCGCAAGATACGAGAAGATGCTCGATCCCGAGCTGACCGTTCTTGCGATAAAGCGCTTTGTAAAGCTCGTCAAGGATATAGACGGCGGCGCGGTCATCGACTCAAAGCTGACGGACGAATACGTTAAGAGATATCCTCAGATAACGCTCACCTTCGACAAGGCGTATGTTGACAGATACACCGGAATCGAAATCAGCAACGAGCGCATTGTTCAGACTCTTACCCTGCTCGGCTTCGGCGTTGACGAGAAGGACGGCGTTTTCACCGTCACCGTCCCCTCATGGAGAGCCACCAAGGATGTTACGATAAAGGCAGATATCATCGAAGAGATAACAAGAATCTACGGCTACGACAACTTCGAGATAACCACCACCCGCAGCCCCCTCAAGCCCGTACACAGCGCGCCCGAGAGGCTCATAGCCGACGAGATAAAGGACATTCTCGTCAAGAAATACTCCATGCATGAGGTTCATTCCTACATCTGGTGCGACAAGAAGAAATACAAGAAGCTCGGCATTGAGGTTGAGGACAATGTTAAGATACTCAACATCGAAAGCTCGGATAACGGCGTTCTGCGCGACTCTATGCTGCCCACCCTGCTTGTCGCGGCATATGAGAACAAGGATTTTGCGGACAGCTACGGCATATTCGAGATAGGTAGAGTTGTTGAAAGCACACTCGAAAACGGCTACTGCAACGAGCGCCGCCACCTCGGCGTTGTGCTGTTCTCGAAGTCGCAGAGCGAGCGCGACCTCTACTACAAGGCTGTCGAAATCGTCAACTGCTTCTTTGAGCAGGTAAAGCACTGCGCGCCGAAGTTCGCAAAGAAAGCGCCCACGCACGCCTGGCAGCATCCCAAGAACACCGCCGCCGTTCTTGCGGACGGCAATGAGGTCGGCTTTATCTGCGCTCTGCATCCGCAGAACTCCGCGAAGCTCGACAAGACGGGCTCTGCGGTCTGCATAGAGCTGGATATAGACAAGTTCAGCGATGCTAAAGCATACGACATTGCGTTTAAGGAGCCCTCATCGAGGCAGTCCACCTACTACGATCTCTCGCTCGTGCTCAGAAAGGGCGTCACATACGACGAGCTTTCCGAGAACTGGAGGAGCATGAATATCGAGGAGCTCGAGAGCGTTAAGCTCATCGACACCTACGAGCTGCTCGGCACAAAGAGCATCACGCTTCGCTTCACCTTCTCTTCGCATGACCGCACGCTCGAAATGGAAGAGGTTCAGGGCTGGATAGACGAGATACTCCGCAGACTTTCCGCAATAGGCGTTTCGCTGAGAGTTTAAATTAATTTCAAAAATACCATTGTCTTGTTACAAGTTTTGGTATATAATAAAATTACGGAGGTGGTACTCATGGCCGACGAGACCATTCAGTTCTCGATAAAGAATGAAAATGACGAAGAAATGAAGAAGATACTCCTTGAGGTTTATAAAGCACTCAACGAAAAGGGGTATAATTCGGTCAGCCAGATAGTTGGCTACATCCTTTCCGAGGATCCGACTTATATCACCACCCACAACAATGCCCGCAGCCTTGTCAGAAAGCTCGACAGAGACGAGCTACTGCAGAGCATGGTTGAGGATTATCTCGGAATCAAGAAATAAGTGCGACTATAACCTGATTGGAGTGACATTGAGTGGCGGAGAACAAAAAGCTTCTCATGTACAAGGGCAAGCCCCTTGTCAGAAAAGACAACACGCTTTATTACGGATATATGGATGAGCCCTGCATAATCATGATGCAGATAACCTCGACTAAAAACGTAAACGGCGCGGAGCTCTCAGACAAAATACTCGTGCAGCTCGTCAGCACAGACGAAGATCTTCGTCCGCGAGACAGGATTCTCAAAAAAGCGGAGCGCAGAGGTCTGTACAGCGCGATAGATATCGGTTCGATATGGCTTGAGCGCGAGCTTCAGAAAAGAGCATAACGAAAGGCGGAGCACGGTTTTCGTGCCCCGCTTTTTGCTTTGGCAAAAACAAGTATACGCATTGGCAAGGTTGCCGAAAAGCAATAAAGCTAAGCTGAAAAAACAGCTTAGATTCTATCATTGATTGCGCTATGTGCCGAATGCTATGCATATAAGGCACCCTTAAATCAACTTGTAAAATCAGAATTTAATCAGTTTCTTTTCCGATGAAGTTCCTTTCAATAAACCCTTTTGCCCGGTATCCTAACAAAAAGGTGTTTTCACCTGCTTTCATTTCCAGCATTAATTGTTGCCCGCACGGCTGTTTTGATAATGTTATCTCATGCTTCACGAAAGCATAGCAGCCTAAATCCCTTTCTCCGTGAAGAAATCCATGAATCAAATCGGCAGTGATGCGCAGCTCGTCGCCAACAATGAAAAGGCAAACATCATGCTTTTGAAACTTTTTATCCGCAGCATCAAAACACTTGGTTATAATATATGGCTCCTGTAAACCATAATAATCCCGCAAGTGACCACAGGCTTTTGATAAGATTTCTTTTTTCTTTGCGGGGACATTGACCGATTCGGCTTTTTTCCATAACCCTTTGGTCAATTCGACGGTTAATACTCCGCAAATAACGAGAATGAAAAGAGCGGCAATCAATTTTCCGGCACCAACAAGAAGGCGCCAAAACAAACCGTTCGGTTGCGGAATCAAGTTAAGCAGACAAAAGCCCGCGGCAACAGCAACAATGTAGATGAAGATCGAAACAGCCGTAATGATTTTTTGCCGCATTTTCTCTTTTCGGAAGATGCGTTTTTCGCAATTGTTTAAGGTTTTATATTGTTCTTTCAGATCATTGTTCAGATTTTCATTTGTATTCTCATACCTAAAATATCGCAATATTGCGTCCCCCTTTCTTCTTGCTGTTTGTGTGGCTGATTCAGCTAATACAAGTTTATCGTTTCGGTCCTGCTTTAGTTCCGTACAGAAACGAATTATGCAATAACAGGCACAGCAGTTAATACCGCTGTGCCTGTTACCTGTCTTATGGCACTCTCTGCATTTGCGGAAAGCTTGATTTTTCCGTTACTGGACTTTTTCAAGTCTGTAACTGACCGTATATCTGTTATGCACCCAGCAGTTGTTGCTGTCCTTTACATAGGCGCGGGCATATGCCATGCCGTGCGACCGGGTGGGATCGGCATTGCTCAGGTCAACCTCCGCAAAGAGCTGCTCCGAGGATATCTTTTTGAGCTCCGATTCCGGACCGACAACCTCAACCGACGGTATCTTCGTCTGCGTCAAGACAGCTTTATAGCCTGTCGGGACATTTATAAACGAGACGTTATTGGCGCTTACCGAGTTCTTTTCCGAGGTAACGCCGCTCATCTCAACAGTTACCTTAAGCTTCGTCTCCCCGCTCATTATCTTGACTCCGTTCAGTGTGGTCAAATCTATCGTTATCTCATTTTTGCCCGCGCCGAGCATATAGAAGTCGATATCGGCCACCGACAGCTCGGTTAATGAGGCAAGCTTCGTCGCGTCCATGGTGAAATTGAGTCTTGCGGGGCTGCACGTAAACGCGGGAGGCTTACTCGCGTAGACTGCGGGTGCGTTCTTGAAGGTGACCGTAGTCGGCAGCTCTGCGCGCTGATAAACCGGGAGAGTCATCGTGATATCGGCTATGCCGTCGTTGACGGTGATATACTGGAGCTTTCCGCCGTATTCGCTAAGCGGGATTATCTCGGCGTCGAGCGTCGTTGTTGCGCTGAGCTTTTTGTTAAGCGTGACGCGCGCGACTACCTTCTTTATCTTCACCATCTCGGTCACGGGACCGGAGAGCTTGACCGTGTTCGCCGAGAGCACCGGAGTTTCCGCTATTAGGCCGTTAGT
>ERZ506432.736-NODE-736-length-13501-cov-4.586048_pt1 | contig 13501 bp, 16 predicted proteins | sample MGYA00513663_ERZ506432 | MGnify/ENA metagenome assembly ERZ506432
TCCGATCTGTAGTACCTCAGCTGCCATTGGAGGCCATCAATGCCTATGCCAAGCAGCTGGTTTGCCAGAGCGATACCAACCTGGTATCGATGGTGCTGATGCGTGAGGCAGAGGGTGCCGTTTACCCTACCGAGAAGGAGCTTGCCGGCATCGTGAAGCAGGTGCGCTCAGAGAAGCTGGAGGCATACGTGGACAACGTGAAGCAGGAGCCATTGATGGCTCAGTTGCCTAAGCCAGGCAAGATCAAGAAGACTGTAGAGAACAAGCAGCTGGGTTACAAGCAGCTTACCCTTTCCAACGGTGCCAAGGTGGTATTGAAGAAGACCGATTTCAAGGATAATGAGATTCTCTTCGCAGCCGGTGCCAAGGTGGGTTATTCTGCTCTCGAGAAGAGCGATTACCCTAGCATCACGCTGATGACCGAGGCTTGGGGTGCCAGCGGTTTGGGAGATTTTACAAGCACCGAGCTTGAAAAGGCGCTCGCAGGCAAGCAGGCAGGTGTAGGTTTCTCCATCAATCCTTACAGCCATGGCCTTTCCGGCAATTCTACTCCTAAGGACGTGGAGACTCTGATGCAGCTCATCTATCTCAAGATGACAGCATTGAGCAAGGATGAGAAGTCGTTCAAGAATCTTCAGAATACCTATGCTACCATATTGGCCAACCAGAGCAACAATCCTAACATGGTATATCAGGATTCATTGCAGAGCACCCTTTATCTGGGCAGCAAGATTGGCCGCATTCCTACTTCTGATGAGATCAAGGCCATCAACTACGATCGCCTGATGGCGCTTGCCAAGGAGTATTACGGCAATGCCAAGGACTTCACCTTCTATTTCGTGGGCAACTACGATGAGAAGACTCTCCTCCCGCTCATCGAGCAGTATATTGCCAGCTTGCCAAACAATGGCTTCAAGCTGAAGAACAAGGAGATTCCATACGCCAAGGGCGAGGTGAAGAACAACTTTACCAAGGCGATGTCAAATCCTCAAACCCAGGCATCAGAAATCTGGAGCACCAAGTTGCCATTCTCTATGCAGAATATGGTACTGGCAGATGTAACCTCCCGACTGCTGGAGATGCAGTATCTGCGCAACATCCGTGAGCAGTTGAGTGCAGCTTACCATGCAGGAGCCACCTTCGGCATGTTCCGCGATTTCGACGACAAGGCTGCCATCAGCATTACCGCCAATGCCGGCTTGAATCCGGAGAAGGCTGATACCGCCATTACCTATTTCTTCAAGGGTGTAGATGAGGTAGAGAAGCAGGTAGATGCTGCCGACTTGCAGAAGGTGAAGGAGATTCTCCTGAAGCAGGCAGGCGTAGATGAGAAGAACAATGCCTACTGGCTTGGCGTTATTGCCAACTATACCGGTCTCGGTTTCGATAACCATACCGGCTACAAGGAGTTCGTGAAGAACCTCCGTGGCGAACAGATTTCCGACTTCCTCAAGAATGTACTCCTGAAGAGCGGCAACCACGTTGAGGTAATAATGAAGGCTGAGAAGAGCCAGGAATAAAACAAAAAAGTCCCGTTGAACGATTTTACTCGACAGCGGGACTTTTTGCCTTTTCTCTTTGTAGTACCAAAGAGTCATTCTGAAAATAATCTTTTTACGTAATTTCCTTTCTCTCTTACGTAAATTTCCTCAAGAGCACTCTCTTGCGAAAGTTACCCTTAGTCATTCTTCTTTGCCTTTGAAGCAAGAGCCTCACGGCGATCGTTGAGAATCTCCTGGCACTTGTTCAATGCCATATTCTCACTCATTGTGTTGACCTTAATTAAATCATTCATAACCTATTGTGATTTTGTTAACGGTGCAAAGATAGGGTTTTCCTGTCATATTCGGGGATACTTTTTGAGAAATTTATGCTAATAATCGTTCTTTTTTGATGTATGTCAAAAAAGATGAAACATTTATACCTTTTTCTGAACGATATTTGAACCTTTCGCCATCTCTTTCGTCTAAGAAAATAATAAATAATGATGAAAAAAGCATTTTTTCTTTGTTATTTGCGGAAAAAGTGCGAACTTTGCAGCGAAAAAGAAACGCTGCATCATATAAGCAGGATGCATTTTTAAAACGAAAGTTACAATTATAATAAATAGAAAGTAAAAAATGAGAAAGGTATTTTTAATGGCTGCCCTGGTGCTTGCCAGCACTTCCGGCAGCAATGTATGCGCAATGAATGAAGCTGTTCAGGAGGCTTCACTTTCTGAATTGATGCCTGTGAAGAAAACAACTAAAAAGACATCGAAGAAGAAAACAACTACCAAGAAAACAACAGCCAAGAAGACCACTTCTTCTTCTGCTGCTGCAACATCTTCTGCCACTTCTATATCTACAACCACATCATCTTCTGCGGCATCTACTCCTACCACATCTACTTCTACTACCACCAATAGCGGTTATTCTGCAGGAAGCGTAGTGGCAGGCGTATTAGGCGGTTTGCTGGGTGGCGGCACTACTGCTGGCAGCAGCTCTACCGGCAGCAGCATCATCAATGGCATTCTGAACAATGTGATAGGTTCTGCCACCTTCTCGCAGGCAGATCTCTGTGCCCATACCTGGAAGTACAGCAAGCCGGGTTGCGCCTTCACCTCAGAGAACCTGCTGGCAAAGGCTGGCGGCGAGATTGCTGCCAACAAGATAGAGGAGGATCTGAGCAAGTACTACAATAAGTTCGGCTTCAGCCAGAGCAATACCTACTTTGCCTTCAAGACCGATGGCACCTTTGCTGCCAAGATCGACGGCAAGTCATGGAACGGCACCTATACCTTCGATGAGAAGACGCATGCCATCCAGCTGAAGGGCTTGCTGCTGAGTGCTTCGGGTTTTGCCACCCGCACTACCAATGGCATCAGCCTTCTCTTTGAGCAGAAGAAGCTGCTCACGCTGGTCAAGACCCTGAGCAAGCTGAATCTTACCGGCAGCACTACGATGAGTGCCGTGAGCAGCATTGTGGATAATTACGATGGCGTGCGCGTGGGCTTCGAGATGACGAAGTAAGATTGATTGCACTATAAGATTTAAGATTTTTAGAAGAATGAGTATTTCTTGTATTCTTAATTAAAAACTATATTCAGCAGTGTTGAACTTATGTTCAGCAGTGCTGAACTTGTATTCCGCAGTATTGAACTTAAGTTCAGCACTGTGGAACATAATTTTCTTAGTGGATTACAAACATTTACACAGTGAAGAAACTAATATTTCCTAGTGAGATAAAATAGTAGTATTCGAAGTTTCTATTTCACCTCAACCTGGAGAGGATTCTTCAATGCATCCAGGTAATCCTTGATGCGGATCTGCCATTCGGCATAGCTCCTTACGGGAGTAGCTTGCTGTGCATGGCAGTAGTTAGAACCTGCCAATGCCAGGAGCATCATCAGGCTTCTGGCCGTGATGCCCTTCATCATTTTGCCATGAATCTTTTTCATTTTGATTTGTTTGTTTTTTATTTAATACGAATGAATAGTTGTTGATACTGAATAAAAAATTCTCGCAGCTTTTCTACGAAACTGCGAGAAATGTCTTTTATTCTTCTATAACCGAGATCTCCATGCTGATATCCTCCTTAGGGCGGTCACCACGCATGGTTTCGCAGTTCTGGATCTTCTCCACTACGTCAAGGCCTTCCTCTACCTCACCGAAAACGGTGTATTGGTTGTCGAGGAATGGGGTTCCGCCCACCTCGGTGTAAGCCTTCTGCTGCTCCTCGGTAAACTTAGGGTAACCCTGCTCCTTGCAGCGCTTCTTGGTTTCATCCACCAGCTCATCCTGAAGCTTCATCAAGCCCTCGCGGTCGCGGCTGCGGCGGAAGTTCATAATCTCATCATGGTGCTCCTTGGCAAGCTGGTTGAAGATGTTCTGCTCCATCTGCATGCCCATCTGCTTCTCCATCTGCTTCAGCTCGTTCTGCTTGTATGTCTTTCCCCAGACGATATAGAACTGGCTGCCGCTGCTCTCACGCTCAGGGTTCACCTCGTCGCCCAGACGGGCAGCGCTCAAGGCACCGCGCTTGTGGAAGAGCTGTGGATAAACAAACTCGGCAGGGATGGTGTAATCAGGTCCGCCCGTGCCCAGCATCTTGCCCTTTGGAGCGCCCTTGCTGTCAGGGTCGCCGCCCTGGATCATGAAATCCTTGATGACACGGTGGAAGAGAGTGCCATCGAAATATCCCTCTTTTGCCAACTTGATGAAGTTGTCACGATGCTGAGGTGTCTCGTCGTAGAGGCGCACCTTGATGTTGCCCTCTGAAGTCTTGATCAATACTTTAGCCATATTTCTTTTTTGTTTCTATCTTATTTATAATTCAATAAATCCTCGGAATCTCCTTCGGAATTCGATTCTAACATTTATTTTTCTTTAGAACTTTCCCATTCGTTCCACTGCTTCATTGCCTCCTGCCAGTCGGTTTGCTCACCGCTGGCTACGGCTTCCTTCTGCCTCTCTGCCTCATCCCGTGCCTTGTCTCTTGCACGTTTCGCCTTCATGGCTTCGATGGTGGCATCGTCGAGAATCTGGATGGCGCCACGCTTGATGGCATCCTGCAGTTCCTCCTCGCCGAAAGCCTTGCCCGGCTCATTGAAGTCAGAGATGTTGAATTCATAATCCACGCGAAGGTCGTGGCGTATCATTTTCTGTTGTAAACGGTTGCCTGCGTTCTTGAGGCGCAGCAACTTGCCGATTTCCTTGATTTCTCCTGCTGAGTATTTGTTTCTTCCCATTAATTATTTATTAATATTATATTTCTTTCTTTTTCTTTCCTGCGTTTCGGCGTTTCAGTGTTTCACCTATATTTCCGTCTCTACTTCCACGCCTTCTTCTGGTTCACCTCTATCAATCTGTCGAATTCGAAATCCGCCTTGATCTTATCCAAAATTCGCTTCACGATGATGTTCATCACGCTACCCTTGCTGTAGTTCGCCGTGCACATGAAGTTCACTCGTCCCTCCTTTACCAGCTGGCAAGCCATGGCCTCCTTCTGGGGCGTATCATATACGGCAATGGAATGGCCGCCGTGCTCCTTCACCATCTTCATGCAGGGCACGTCGGTTTCTCCATCTCCGAAATAGATCATTCGCGGGAATGGGATGGGGCGCTTGTTATCAGGAATATACTGGTTCACCTTGCTGTTGTCGCTCACCTGACGGATGCCCTTGTTGATCTTGAAGAGAAACTGCGTCTTCGTGGTATAATCCACGGCTACGGCTGGCCAGTAGGCGATGCCATCCTCATTATAGAGAAACGAGCAGGCATAGATGTTCTCGAATTCCTGAGCGATGGGTGTGCCCTCTATCATCTCCTTCAATCCCGAGGAGTTGATGTAGTGCTTGATCTCCAATCCGATGCTTGCGCCATATTCGTTGATGAACGAGAACCATTGCTTCACGCCACGGAAGAGTTCCACATTCCTGCCGAAGCTCTGGAAGGATTCGCGGGTGAGGGAGATATGGTTTTTCTTCGCTTCATCCAGCATCATATACATATAGGTGAGGATGCCGCTGGCATCCTTACCCACGGCAAGCTTCCGGTTTTTATCCCAGAATTCTTCCTTCGTCTTTCCGGTTGCCTGGATGAATCCGAACTCCTGCATGTTGCCGGGAGATAATGTTCCGTCAAAATCATAAACCAGTGCTACCTGCGGTCTTTTCTTTGCCATATCCCGTTTCCTTTCCTTCTTTTACTAGAACTTGTCTTTTTCTTCTCTTGCAGGAACTTCCGCCCCTTCATAACCTGCAAATATACATATTTTTCTGCGATAAAGCCATAAGCAGATATATAAAAAAACATAAAGACACGAAAAAAGGCGTGTAAAACTCATTTTCAGAGCCTTACACGCCTTTGATCTTTATGCTAATCTAATAACTTCTCTATGATGAGAGAGATTACTTAACCTCCTCGAAGTCTGCATCCTGAACATCCTGAGCGCCATCGTTAGCACCCTGCTGTGCCTGCTGGCCACCCTGTGCACCCTGAGGACCTGCCTGCTGGCCGCCCTGGTACATCTGCTGAGAAGCTGCCTGCATGACGGTGTTCAAGTTGTTGATAGCTGAATCGATAGCTGCAACATCACCTGCCTTGTGTGCATCCTTCAACTGCTGCAATGCCTGCTCGATGCCTGGCTTCTTGTCTGCAGGAATCTTATCACCGTTATCCTTCAGGAAGTTCTCGGTGGTGAAGATCATGCTGTCAGCCTGGTTCATCTTGTCAATCTTCTCGCGCTCAGCCTTATCAGCAGCAGCGTTCTGCTCTGCCTCAGCCTTCATGCGGTTGATCTCGTCCTCGCTCAAGCCAGATGAAGCCTCGATGCGGATGCTCTGCTCCTTACCGGTAGCCTTATCCTTAGCTGATACGTTCAAGATACCGTTGGCATCGATATCGAAGGTAACCTCAATCTGAGGAACACCACGGCGAGCTGGAGCGATACCTGTCAGGTTGAACTGACCGATGCTCTTGTTCTGAGCTGCCATTGGGCGCTCACCCTGCAATACGTGGATGGTAACCTCTGTCTGGTTATCAGCTGCTGTAGAGAATACCTCGCTCTTCTTGCAAGGGATGGTAGAGTTAGCATCGATGAGCTTGGTCATTACACCACCCATGGTCTCGATACCGAGAGTCAATGGAGTAACGTCGAGCAATACGATGTCGCCAACACCCTCTTCCTTGTTCAGGATGGCACCCTGGATAGCTGCACCTACTGCTACTACCTCATCAGGGTTAACACCCTTAGAAGGCTCCTTGCCGAAGTAGTTCTTAACGAGTGTCTGAACGGCTGGGATACGGCTTGAACCACCCACCAAGATAACCTCGTCGATATCTGATGTAGAGAGCTTAGCGTCACGAACGGCATTCTGGCAAGGTACAAGACAAGCCTGAATCAGGTTGTGAGCCAACTGCTCGAACTGTGCACGGGTCAAAGTCTTAACCAAGTGCTTTGGCATACCGTCAACGGCTGTGATGTATGGCAAGTTGATTTCGGTAGATGTAGAGCTTGACAACTCAATCTTAGCCTTCTCAGCTGCCTCCTTCAAACGCTGCATAGCCATAGGGTCCTTGCGGAGATCTACGCCTTCCTCTGCCTTGAAGCCATCAGCCAACCAGTTGATGATTACCTGGTCGAAGTCATCACCACCCAGGTGAGTATCACCATTGGTAGAAAGTACCTCGAATACGCCGCCACCGAACTCCAGGATAGAGATATCGAATGTACCACCACCCAAGTCGAATACGGCAATCTTCATATCCTTGTTAGCCTTGTCAACACCGTAAGCCAAAGCTGCGGCTGTAGGCTCATTTACGATACGCTGAACGTTCAAACCTGCAATCTGACCAGCCTCCTTAGTTGCCTGACGCTGAGAGTCAGAGAAGTAAGCAGGAACTGTGATGACTGCATCTGTAACCTCCTGTCCGAGATAATCCTCTGCAGTCTTCTTCATCTTCTGGAGAACCATTGCAGAAATCTCCTGTGGAGTATATTTGCGACCCTCGATTTCAACACGTGGATAACCACCCTCGTTTACTACTGTGTAAGGCATTGCCTCAGCTTCCTTCTGACTCTGAGCGTATGTCTCACCCATGAAACGCTTGATAGAATATACAGTGTTCTTAGGGTTTGTGATGGCCTGACGCTTAGCAGGATCACCTACCTTGCGGTCACCATCCTTAACGAAACCTACTACTGATGGAGTAGTACGCTTACCTTCACTGTTAGCGATTACAACTGGTTCGCTACCTTCGAAAACGGCAACACAACTGTTTGTGGTACCCAAGTCAATTCCAATTACTTTTCCCATGATTATATCTTTTTTTTATTTTTTCGTTATTAATATGTTATTTATCTCATGAATCGCTGCCTTCGGGGAAGTCTGCCGAAGATATGCATCTATCGGGAACCTCCTGAACTCAGCGTTCACGCTTTCTAATTAACAAAGCGTGTGCCAATGAATTTTTTTTCTGGATTTGGCTGTTTGTTTTCAGTGTTTTCCTGATTCCGGCTGACAAGCTGTCAGTCAGGTACTGACAAAATAAAAGGAATCAAGATAAAAGAAGCGATAAAATGTCGCATTCCTCATATCTTGATTCCTATTTCGTTTTTAGGGAACTCTTTTATCCAGATAATGTCCCTATATATAATAAGGTGTAACCTACCTTATCTGAGTTTTACTTCTGATCCTTGGCAGCGAGTGCTTCACGAACCTTTGCCTCCAGCTCGTCGAGAAGCTCAGGATTATCCTTGAGCAATGCCTTGCAGGCATCTGCACCCTGTCCGAGCTTTGAACCGCCGTAGCTATACCAGCTGCCGCTCTTGTCGATGATGCCGTTGGCTACTGCCAAACCGAATACCTCGCCGGCACGGCTGATGCCTTCGCCAAACATGATGTCGAACTCTGCCTTGCGGAAAGGAGGAGCCACCTTGTTCTTCACTACCTTCACGCGAACCAGATTACCTACCACATCCTCGCCGTCCTTGATGGCTGTTGCCTTGCGGATGTCCAGGCGAACTGATGCATAGAACTTCAAGGCGTTACCACCGGTAGTTGTCTCAGGGTTGCCGAACATCACACCGATCTTCTCGCGCAACTGGTTGATGAAGATGCAGGTAGTATTGGTCTTGCTGATGGTAGAGGTGAGCTTGCGGAGTGCCTGGCTCATCAATCGTGCCTGAAGACCTACCACGTTATCACCCATGTCGCCCTCGATTTCCTTCTTAGGGGTCAGGGCAGCTACAGAGTCAACTACCACGATATCTACGGCTGCAGAGCTGATCAGCTGATCGGCAATCTGCAATGCCTGCTCACCATTGTCTGGCTGTGAAATCCACAGGTTATCCACATCCACGCCCAGCTTGGCAGCATAGAAGCGGTCGAAAGCATGCTCGGCATCGATGAAGGCAGCAATACCGCCAGCCTTCTGAGCCTCTGCGATGGCATGGATGGCCAATGTTGTCTTACCAGAAGATTCAGGACCATAGATCTCGATGATACGTCCCCTTGGATAACCGCCTACGCCCAATGCATTGTCGAGAGCGATACTGCCCGTAGGAATTACCTCGATATTCTCGACGTGCTCATCGCCGAGCTTCATGATAGAGCCCTTGCCGAAGTCTTTCTCAATCTTCGCCATGGCTGCCTGGAGGGCTTTCAGTTTTCCCTCGTTGGGGGTCAGTTTGCCCTCTTCTATCTCTTTTGCCATATTCTTTTCATATTTAAAGTTTAATCAATCTCCAAATCGCCATCAAACACCTCGTGCCATGGCAATCCCTGCTTGTTCAGCTGCTCCATGAATGGATCTGGGTCGAACTCCTCAACGTTCCATACGCCTGGTTTCTTCCAGATGCCCTTGAGGAACATCATCGCACCAATCATGGCTGGCACACCAGTGGTGTAGCTTACGCCCTGCATGCCGGTTTCGTTGTAAGCCTCCTGGTGCTTGCAATTGTTATATACGTAGTAGGTACGCTCCTTGCCATCCTTCTTACCACGGATGCGGCAACCGATGGATGTCTCGCCATCATAGTTTTCGCCGAGATCCTGTGGGTTAGGCAATACTGCCTTGAGGAATTGCAATGGAACAATCTTCACCTTGGCTGTCTTGCCTGAGCCATCTGCCAATGGAGCCTCGTATTCGATTTCGTCGATGCGGCTCATACCGAGGTTCTGAATGCAGTCGAGGTAGGTGAGATACTGCTGACCGAAGGTCATCCAGAAGCGTGCCTCCTTGATGGTAGGGTAGTTCTTCACCAGGCTCTCCAGCTCCTCGTGGTGCATTAGATAGCTCTCGCGAGGGCCGATGTTAGGGTAGGTAAGAGGCTTGTGGATAGACAATGGGTCGGTTTCAATCCATTCGCCATCCTTGTACCAGAGTCCCTTCTGGGTAATCTCACGGATATTGATTTCTGGGTTGAAGTTGGTTGCGAAAGCCTTGTGATGGTTTCCGGCGTTGCAATCCACGATATCGAGCACCTCAATCTCATCGAAGTGATGTTTGGCAGCGTATGCGGTGAAGATGCCGGAAACACCTGGGTCGAAACCGCAGCCGAGGATAGCGCAGAGACCTGCCTGCTCGAACTTTTCCTTATATGCCCACTGCCATGAGTACTCGAAGTGAGCCTCGTCCTTTGGCTCATAGTTAGCGGTATCCATATAGTTGCAACCGCAAGCCAGACAGGCATCCATGATGGTGAGATCCTGGTAAGGCAAAGCAAGGTTGATGACAAGCTCAGGCTTATAGCTATTGAAGAGAGCCTTCAACTGCTCAACGTCGTCGGCATCCACCTCAGCCGTCTGAATATCCATCTTGTAGCCCTTGGCATGGATATCCTTAACCAGCTTATCGCACTTTTCCTTGCGACGGCTAGCAATCATAAACTCGGTGAAAACGTCCTGGTTCTGGACGATCTTGAAGGCAGCCACGGTAGCCACGCCACCAGCGCCAATCATAAGTACTCTACTCATTTATAATCTTGTTTTTATTATTATGTTTATTATTTTAATGTTTATTTTATCTCCTTTGCCGAGATTCCGAGGGCGTTCATCAGCGAGTACCCCAGAATCTCCTGACGGAAGTTTCCTCCCGGCATGGGTTGCATGGCGAAGAGCGTGATGCGCTTGTCGTCATCCTCCACCTTTCTCAGCATATCTCTCAGCTGGTCGTAGGCATCTCCATCTTCCGAGTTCGGAATCACCATCACCCTTTTCACCTCCTTGGTGTTGCATACGGTGCGTGCCACTTCTACGAGGAATTCATCCTTTCCCACCATCTTCTCCTCGGTAGGATAAGAGGCAAATATGAATTCTCCCAGCTTATCATCCTTGAAAGCCTGGGCGTTGAGATCCTTCTCATAGTTGGAAGGGTGGAAATTCTTCATCGCCAGAGATTTCTTATCATGGATAAGCACCACTTGTGTTTCGTGCTCACCCTCACTGAGACCTCCGTCGAGGGCAATGCACACTGCCCATTGAGCCATATCTGCTGGCTGGATGCGGCGGTTGATCATTCGCTCGAAGTTGACAGTCAGGTCGAAAGCCACTTTGTCGATATAATCGGCATCAGCGATGATCACATTCTCGCTCCATTTTATATTGTTTGTATCTAATGTATTCATTGGTGCAAAAATTAAGCAAACGAGTACAATGAAAGCTTGCTTTCAAATTGTCGAGTGCAGATTATTTTCTGCAAATTTACGAATAAATTTCGTAATTAAGGCATTTTGAAAATATAAAATAATAAAAAAGATAGAATTTTCATCATTTCTTCATCTGATGGAATCCTATCTTCTGTATTTTATGCGGCAATCCGGGTTCTTCTTCTTTCTGTTTTCTGAAGTGTTTTATGCGATAATCTTCGCCAGATAATGTCCGGCGAGTACGGCGACGAGTCCCAGTGCCAGGCTTCCGAAGAGATAGAGCATCATATAGAGGTAATTCTCTTCTTTCATCAGTCCTGCTCCCTCGTCCATAAAGGTAGAGAAGGTAGTGAATCCTCCGCAGAATCCCGTGGTGAGCAGCAGTTTGGCAGATGGCGACATCCATCCCCCTTCCCGCCAGTTCAATCCCGAGAGGAATCCGATGATGAGGCATCCCGCCACATTCACCGCCATCGTTCCGAACGGAAAGGCAATCACCGTGCAGGATTGCACCATCTTTGAAATCCAATATCTCATGCCGCCCCCGAAGAAGCTGCCGATGCTTACTATCAATATTTCTTTCATCTCCTTATCTCCTTATATATAATAAATAATATGATATAATAATTGAGTGCAAAAGTACGAGTTTTATTTCTACTGGCAAAGATATTTTTGAAAAAAGATAATCCTCAGCTTAATTTTCCCCTCTATTCTTTCTTTTAAGGGATAAAGAAGCAATCAGAAAGCGGGGAAGAAGCAATCAAGTAGCGGGGAAAAGGCAATAATGAAGAAGGGAAGAAGCAGAACTGGACCTTTACCTTCATCGGCACCGACGATCTTGATGTAGAGAGCATTGCTCATGGTATGGGCATCGACAATCACCTCCAGTTCTCGGAAGATGAGGCTGGCACCAGGGCGATGTTTGCAAGAGAAAACAGAGCCCGAGAGCGCTACAACAAGTGCCGTGCGATGGATTGCAAGATGGAAGCGGGCAGTTACTTTGAGGAGAAATAAAGAATGGACCATCTCATAAATGTCCTGGTTTTATAAATGATGGCAATAATTACTGTGCGAATTGCGCCAAACAAAATGTTAAGTGTCATGCAGTTTATCACTAGGCAATACATTTGTTAAATGTGTATAGTTACGAATAAATATTATTTGTATGTATAAGGATGTTTATATTGGTCTTGCATATGACAAGGCATTTGATTTTGACAAAGAAGGCAATTGGAATGGCTATATGCCTACGTTGCTTTATGGAAAGAACGTCCCGTATGAATATTTGGAGGGAGGCAATGTAATCTACTGGGACTTGGTGGACAATCCGTTGTGTAAGCAACTTGATTGGGGCAGTTGGGGTTTGAAACGAACAGCCAAAGATATGGTTCTTTTCCTTGAACAGTATAAGGATAATAAATATGCCAAATACCTAATCGGGAATATAAAGGTGGATTTCATTGATAATGGATTAGAAGATGTTGAACTGGTGCTTGAAGCAGTGGAAACATAGCTTTTTTGTTTTCTGGCGATAGATAATGAAGAATAGGAATTTTGGACGCACCAGTAAATCCAGTTTAGAATAACATCTATGCTTGACACAGGATTATGCTGGTGCTCCATAATAATTATTTTTTAATATTCCAAGTTATACAATTCAAGGCTCCGCCTTGTTTAATGATCTCTTCGCTATCCAACTGGTAGATATTACATGATGGATAGTATGTTTTTATTTGCTCCATAGCTTGCTCATCCTCTTCTGTGTTGATAACTGGCAGAACGATGTTGTTGCCAACTTGCAGGAAGTTGATGTATGCCCAATTTCGCTTATCTGCTCGCTGCATATGATAATGTAGCTTCTCTATCCGAAAACGGGTGGCAAACCGTCGCTCGAATTCTTCTGCAAGTTCCTGGTCGTAATCAGCATAGTTGGTCATTAGAAGATGTGACTCGTCTATTGGTTTCACTATTCCATCAGCATGCCCATATTTCTCATATTTATCCCATGGAAGCATGATGACCTCACAATGAAATAGATTCTCCAACTCATTTAATACTTCAGTTTGCGGATATTGAGCGTTTTCATGAAAAACTTTCTCTGTCATGATGATGCAATCATGGGCTTTAACCACATTTCCACCATCTATTATCAAATTGGTGGTTTGGATATTGGGTAGTTTCAAAGCATTGCACACGCTCTTTGTATCCGTGATATATTGCTTGTCTGATTCTTTCTTTGTGAGATAATCGGGATAATACTGATACTGCAGGAAATCCTCTTCGGCTAGTTGAATCGGCATGTAGTCACGACACCAGATATCGGCTGTTGTTAAGCTCTACATATTCACAATCATAATGGCTTCCATTTTCC
>ERZ506432.737-NODE-737-length-13495-cov-5.865848_pt1 | contig 13495 bp, 11 predicted proteins | sample MGYA00513663_ERZ506432 | MGnify/ENA metagenome assembly ERZ506432
TATCAGGCTCCCTTGAAAAGGGAGCTGGCAGCCGCAGGCTGACTGAGGGATTGCTACATAAATCTTTTACACCAAGCAGAAGATTCCACAGAGAACCCCTCCACCAGCTTCGCTGGTCCCCCTCCCCTAAAGGGGAGGCTTTTTTTCTTTACTGTTCCGTCAACGCAGACCACTCTGTGATCTCGCCGGTGTAGATCTGCTTGATCTGATCCTTGGTGATCGCATCGAGAGAATTGTCCTTGTTGACGATGACTGCAATGCCGTCCATTGCCAGAACAGTGCTCTTTACGCCGGTTTCAGTGTCCTTCAGTTCGCGGGAAGCCATGCCGATGTCGCATACGCCCTCCTGTGTGGAAGTCACGCCGGTGGTGGAGTCGCTCTGCTGTACGTCTACGGTCACGTCCGGATTCACGTCCGCGTAAGCCTCTTTCAGCTTAGTCATGACCGGTGTGACAGAAGAAGAACCGGCAACCACAACGCTGCCCTTTGCACCGTTGGAGGTATAGCTTTCTGTGCCCTGTGCCACATAGCCCTCTTTGCTGATGACATCTGCGGCATCGGTGCTCATGATGTAGTTGAAGAAATCCTGTGCCGCATCGCTCAGTTCCTCGCCGTCCTTGGTGACGATGTTGAACGGACGGGAAATGGAATAGCTGCCGTCAGCCACGGTGTCCACGCTGGGTGCTACGCCGTCTACTTCCAGAGCCTTGACGGAATCGTCCAGAGAGCCGACAGAAACATAGCCGATAGAAGCCGCATTGCCGGCAACGGTCGTCAGCATAACTGCGGTGCTGTTCGTGACCTCTGCACTGGAAACCGTGTTGTCCTTGTCGTCTTCCATGATGCCGCACAGTTCGGTGAATGCTCCGCGGGTACCGGAACCGTCCTCACGGGTAATCACGGAGATTGCTCCGGAAGCACCGCCGCCGCAGCCTGTCAGACTGCTTGCCATCATGCCCAATGCTGCAACTGCTGCCGCGATCTTTGTCATTTTTTTCATAACGCATAACTCCATTTCCGGACACGCTTCGCTGTGTCCCTTGCCGATTCGCCCAGAATCGTGTTTCGTTTTTATTGGGAAACGCGGAATAAAGCTTGTGCGGAAGATGCGTAGTCAGATTTTTTGGCAGATTGTTCAGAAATTCCGCAGGCATACTTGATGTACGGCAAGGGATTTCTGGGCAATCTGCCGGAAAATATGCAAGCAGATTACGTGCAAAGCCGTCAGGCGGGCTTTATTCTGCGTTTCCCTATGTTCCAATGAACAATGTTATTATAACAAGCCTATGTAAAGTCTGTTATCGCGGCAATGTGAAATCTAGGTTAAATGTTAAGTTTTGCGGCATGTCCTTTGTTAACTCCGAAAAAAGCACGGAATTTCGGTATGTTTTCAGCCGGCATGCACCAAAATGGCAGCCCTTTTCACAAAAAATTCTGCTGAAACGACAGATTCCGGCAGTGTGTTGGATTTATGGAAACACTGCATAAAGCTTGTGCGTAAGATGCGTCGTCAGATTTTTTGGCAGATTGTTCAGAAATTCCGCAGGCAGACTTGGTGTCTGGCAAGGGATTTCTGGGCAATATGACGGAAAATATGCAAGCAGATTGCGTGCAAAGCCGTCAGGCGGGCTTTATGCAGTGTTTCCTTACGTCAGGTTATAGACAAATGACGCATAAGCCTCTGCATTTTCACACCGCGGGGGCTGGGGTTTGTCCGGACAGGACGGTTTTTCGTGGCGTTCCCATGTCCGCAGAGCCGCTTTCCAGTCCCGCATCGGGTGCTTTCCGATGTTCCAGCCGTTGGCTTCGTAGTAGTCGTAAAACTGTTCTGCCGATACCGTGCTGCCCCGATGCATGCAGTAGTTCCGTATCTCCTCCAGTGTCGGCTTGGAAAAAGCAGTCTTTTTTTTCCGGCTGCCGGTTGTGGTGGTTGTTTCGGGAACTGCCGCGGCAGCGGTCTGGCTCTCCGGAAACAACTCTTTCTCTGCATCTGACTCTGTTTCTTTCTCTATCTCTAACTCTTTCTCTATCTCTTTCTCTACGTCACAATGTGCAGCCGGTGTGTCACAATGTGCAGCTTCGGTGTCACAAGCTTCTGCCGGTGCCTGAACCGGTTCCTGCGGCTTGGCATCTGCCGGTTTCTGCCGTGCTTTTCGCATACGTTCCGCAGAAGCACTTTCCGAACCCGTCACCGCACCTACCTCCGGAAGATAGTAGACCGTTTCCGACTTCTGTTCCAGCCGGTGCACACGCATCAGGAACTCCAGCGTGTCCCTGACCAGTTCTTCGTCCTCGTCCAGTGTCAGTGCCAGTTCCGTGTGAAAATCCGGCTCCAGCCCGTCGAAGTACAACTCGCCGCTGCTGGAAAGGCTCAGCAGCAGCATTTTCAGATAGATCATCACGCAGGTATCCCCGTTGGGCATTCGCCGCAGTTTTTTCACTGCCTTGTCCTGAAAGAAATGTTCCTGTAATTTCAGCCAATAAAACCGTTTGCTTTGCATGTGCAGTTCCTCCTGTTCCCGCCCGTCCGGAGCACGCTTCGGGCTGGCATTTCGCAATGTAATTTTCGGCAGGGAAAAAAGCCCCTCCATATATAGGCTCTCAGAGGGGAAAAGTTGCACGCCGGCGTGCAACTATGAACGAGAATTTACACAGTTTCTGATGAAAGTTCGGAATGTTGGAAGTTGGCTGGAAATTTCGGGCAGGTTCTGTTGGGAGAGGCAGTGCTGCCCGGGCAAACAGATCGAACATGACATGCTATACTATTATAATAGTATAGATGTGCAATGGCTCGACTGCACGGCAGCAAAAAAGCCGCACCACCCACCGGAACGATCCGGCAGTGATGCGGCTGTTTGACATTTTTTTCAAAGTGTGGTATACTGAATTTCGAGGGCATACCTGAAACGGTAGGCGATCTTTCCACACTCCCATGATTTATTAAAATCGATGGGAGGTGATGTGCATGGAGAACTTTGTAACATGGGAGCAGCTGCGTTTTTTCGCATGGCTCATACTTACATTGATTCAGATAGCGATTCTGCGTTCCAATCATCATGATGATAAACGGAAATAACCGCCCTACAGCTGCAACTCAAGGCGGTTATTTTAAGTAACTTATTGGGAGCAGACCGTCTACTGGTATGCTCTTTCTATCTTTATTATACGCCAGAACGCCGCATTTGTCAAGGGCTTTTTGCCGGAAAATGCGGTTATTTTTATGCCATGGGATTTCGCAGAAACAAAACTGCGTACTTTTTGCGTACTTTTGTACTTTTCTACAATGCAGTTTGCACCATGCCGCAATGCTCCTACAGACCGCCAAAAACCGCACCTCCGCCGTTCCAGCCGCATACGATAAACCAGCAGAAGGAGGAATGCATATGCCTTTGATCAGTCTTTGCATGATCGTGCGAAATGAAGAAGCGGTGCTGGGGCGGTGTCTGGATTCGGTGGCAGATCTGGTAGATGAGATCATTCTGGTGGACACCGGCTCCACCGACAACACCAAGGCGGTGGCTGCGGAATATGCCGCCAAAATTTACGATTTCCCGTGGTGCGACGATTTTTCCGCGGCACGGAACTACGCCGTTTCCCAAGCCGTAGGAGATTACTGGCTGTGGCTGGACGCAGACGATGTCATCGAGGGGGAAAACCACGAAAAGCTGCGGAAAATCCTGGAGGCTCCGGAAGCAGACATGGTATTTCTCCCTTACTGGCTCAGCTTTGACGCTGCCGGAACGCCCCAGATGATCTCCCGGCGGGAACGGATTTTCCGGCGGAGCCGCGGCTATCGTTTCACCGGAGCCGTACATGAAGCCGTGGTGCCCTCCGGCAGTATCCGCTACGGCGATGCGGCAGTGTCCCACCGGAAGCTGCACGCCGGCGACTCTGACCGGAATCTGCACATTTATCAGAAACTGCTGCTGTCCGGCAAACGATTTTCGCCGCGGGAGCAGTACTATTATGCAAGGGAACTTTGCGACCACGGAGCCTATCGGGCGGCACTGCCGGTGCTGGAACAGTTTTTGCAGGAGGGCAGGGGCTGGACACCGGACAACATCGGTGCATGCCTGCTTGCAGGTCGCTGTTATGCCCGGCTGGAACAGCCCGACGAGGCAATGCAAAGTCTGTTCCGTTCGTTCTGCTACGGCATTCCCCAGCCGGAGATCTGCTGCGAGATCGGCGGGCTGTTTCTGGAGCAGCAGCAGTACCCGCAGGCGGCGTTCTGGTATCATCTGGCAATCGAAACCGGTCACCAGCCCCACGAGGGTTTCTGGCGGCAGGAGTGCTGTGACTATCTGCCGGCGATCCAGCTGTGCGTGTGCTATGACCGTATGGGTGACATTTCCACGGCGGCAGCATATAATGCATTGGCAGGCAGTTTTCGCCGCGGTGATGCGGCAGTGGCGTATAACCGGCAGTATTTCGCGGAAAAGGCTGCCCGCCGGAAATGATGCGAAAGGAGCGATACAGAATGGCATATTGTAATTGCGGAGAACCCAGCCAGCCTGACCGCTGCTGCATGCCGGCACCGCCGCCTGTGCCCTGCTGCATGCCGGCACCGCCGCCTGTGCCCTGCTGTCTGCAAGGTCCGGCAGGTGTGACCGGTCCGGTCGGTGCGACAGGTCCCACCGGTGCCACAGGTGCAGACGGTGCCGTTGGTGCGACAGGTCCTACCGGTGCAACAGGTCCCACCGGTGCCACAGGTGCAGACGGTGCCGTTGGTGCAACAGGTCCCACCGATGCCACAGGTGCAGACGGTGCCGTTGGTGCAACAGGTCCTACCGGTGCCACAGGTGCAGACGGTGCCGTTGGTGCGACAGGTCCTACCGGTGCCACAGGTGCGGATGGTGCCGTTGGTGCAACAGGTCCCACCGGTGCCACAGGTGCAGATGGTGCCGTTGGTGCGACAGGTCCTACCGGTGCAACAGGTGCAGACGGTGCCGTTGGTGCGACAGGTCCCACCGGTGCCACAGGTGCGGACGGTGCCGTTGGTGCAACAGGTCCCACCGGTGCGACAGGTCCTACGGGTGCAACAGGTGCCGCCGGTGTCGTTACGCCGGCAGCTGCGGTAGCGGAGGCCAGCAGCGTGGATAACATTGTGGAGCAGTTCAACCTGCTGCTGCGAAATATGCGGGAAGCAGGTCTGCTGGAGTCTTAACCGTGTTGTCCTAAGAATCAGAAAAGGCTGTCCTTTCTCAAAAGGGCAGCTTTTTTCTATGCAGGCGTTCGTTTCAGCGTGGACGTGCGGACAAATGCAGTTCACCCTGCGGAATCCCATGGCATAAAAATAACCACATTTTCCGGCAAAAAAGCTCTTGACAAATGCGGCGTTCTGACGTATAATAAAAATAGAAAGAGCACACCAGTAGACGGTCTGCTCCCACTGCTTTAGATTAAAAAAGATTTAACCGCCGCAAGTTTGGTCGCTTAGGGGCGGTTATTTCTTTTTCTTGCCGTGGTGATTCTGATTACTATTTTTATGATTATAGTAAATGTACAAGATCACGCTGATCAAATCCAGCAGAAAGCTGCCGATCTTCAGCAAATCACCAAAGGTGACATATTGATCCATCATACCGATCACCTCCCATCTGTTCCAATGAGCAGTGGGAGCAAAAATCAGAAAAAGACTTGACCGCCTACCGTTTCAGGTATGCCCTCAAAATTTAGTATACCATACTTTGCAAAAAATGTCAAACAACAAATTACAATACCTATATAAGTGGCAGCCGCCACTTCCCCCAACCGGAAAGCACGTCTTTTGCACAAAATAAGGCGTGCTTTTTTGTGATTTCATACAAATATTCGTGTGGTTGGTTGACTTTTTCTGCTTCACATGCTACAATAAAATAGAATATTTTTGTGGCAGGGAGGAACACATTCATGAAAAAAGAAATTAGAACTCGTGTAACTGCCGGCGTGCTGAGTGCCGTAATGCTCTGTGCAGCAGTTCCGGTAACGACAGCGTTCAGCAGCAGTTCTGCCGGCATTGTCAGTGCGGCAGAAGACGACGGCACCACAGAGATCTACAGCAGCGGCTTCGAGGACGGCGATGTTTCGGCATTCACCGGCAGAGGCGGCGTAGAAACCATTACCGCAACCGATTCGCAGGCATACAGCGGCTCTTACTCCATGTGCATCAGCGACAGAGAGAAAAACTGGAACGGTCCGCAGTTCCTGCTGGACGACAAGTGCGAAGCCGGCGTGCAGTACACTGTCAGTGCCGCAGCAAAGACCGAGTGGTACAACTCGATCAATCTGAGCATGGAATACACCGATGCCAGCGGCGAACGCCACTACAGCAATTTGCAGGCACAGACCAGCAACGGCGACTGGGCAACATTCTCCAACGTGAAGTTCAGCTTCTCCGAGGACGTTTCCAAGGTATACCTGTACTTTGAGTGCAACGACAAAGCTACCATGTACATCGACGATTTCGAAGTACGCACGGCTCCGGTATACCCCATTCAGAAAGACATTCCGTCCCTCAAGGACGTGTATGCCAACGATTTCAAGATCGGCACCGCAGTGACCACTGCGGAACTGGCTCCCCAGTCCACCAAGGATCTGATCGCCAAGCATTTCAACAGCATCACGCTGGGCAACGAACTGAAGCCGGAATCCATTCTGAACAAAGCCGCTACCCTCGCTTCCGGCAGCAACACCGATCCGGTCATCAATCTGGCAAGTGCCAGAACCATTCTGAATTACTGCCGTGACAACAACATTCCGGTTCGCGGACACGTGCTGGTATGGCACAGCCAGACACCGGACTGGTTCTTTAAGGAAGGCTTTCAGGACGACGGCGACTGGGTATCCAAGGACGTGATGCTCCAGCGTATGGAGAACTACATCAAGAACGTTTTCGCGGCTCTGGAAGAAGAATACCCGACGGTAAACTTCTACGCATGGGACGTGGTCAACGAAGCATGGCTGGACAACGGCGTTCCACGCACCGGCGGCGGACAGTCCGAGAATGCCAACTATTCCGGCTGGGTCAAGGTATTCGGCGACAACTCCTTTATCGAACCGGCATTTGAGTATGCCAGAAAGTACGCTCCGGCAAACACCAAGCTGTACTACAACGACTTCAACGAATACATGCCGCAGAAAACCGATGCGATCTGCAAAATGGCTCTGGAACTGAAAGACAAGGGACTGATCGACGGTATCGGCATGCAGTCCCATCTGGACGTTGGATTCCCCAACGTTTCCACCTATAAGAAGGCTCTGGCAAAGTTTGTCGAAACCGGTCTGGACATTCAGGTCACCGAGTTGGACATCACCACCTCTGACACCTCGGAAGCCGGCTTCGAGAAGCAGGCAGAGATGTACAAGGGCATCATGGACGCATGCGTAGAGTATGCAGACAGCATTTCCGCAGTGGTATTCTGGGGCACCACCGACGACAAGAGTTGGAGAGCCGCAAAATCCCCGCTGCTGTTCAATGAGGACTACACCGCAAAGCCGTCGTTCTACGCCATCGTAGAGGGCAGGAAGCCGGTAGTCACCACCACCGGCACCACCGAAACGACTGCGGAAACCACCACCACTACCACTGTCACCGAACCGGTCGGCAATGTCATTCGCGGCGATGTCAACGAGGACGGCATGCTGAACGGATTCGATCTGGCGATCATGCGGGATATGCTGTTCAAAGAAGTTGCACTTGTACCGTCGGAAACTGATCCGAATTTCCAGCGTGCTGACATGAACGCTGACGGCAGTTTCAACATTCAGGACGCTGTCACATTGATGAAGTTCCTGCTGGGTTAAGGAAACGCTGCATAAAGCCCGTAAAATTACGACATTTCCCAATTCCATTTTTTAACTTCCATTATATGCAAAAACACGGCACCGCCCGCTTTGGGTGTGCCGTGTTTTTGCGTTGGTGGGGTGGGGATAGAGAGAGGAAACCCCTCCACCAGCTTCGCTGGTTCCCCTCCCCTTTCAGGGGAGGTTTATTTTACAGGTTGTGCGGCGTTATTCTTAGATTTTCCTTTTAGAGGAACCTGATAAATGCCTCCCCTGAAAGGGGAGGGGAACCGCCGTTAGGCGGTGGAGGGGTTCTTCCGTAACATCTTCTACACGCCCTACTTGCCCAGAAAATTTTCAAACGAACATTCACTTCTCCCCCATCGCCTGCCGTTCCCGTTCCAGTTCCTGTGCCAGCCGGTAGACGTTCCAGTTCTGGTTGGTAGGGGTCAGCACCGCCTTGTGGGGAATGACGATGCCGGCGTTCCGGAGAGCAGCCAGCAGCTTGTCCATGTGGGAATTTTTCAGCCCGCACATCACCAGCAGCCCCGTTTCCGGCAGGGGCAACGCCGGTGTTTCCTCTGCCGCGGCAGCAGGATAACCGGCAAGCTGCCCCAGACTGCGGGCATACTGTTCCGGCTGTACCAGCACCGTCCGCAGCCGCAGCCGACGTGCGACCTGCTCCACGCCGTCCGTGTCGGGAATTGCAATGAGTAATAATTTTTCCATGTGTATACTCCTTTGAGATCGGATTAGCCTTCCCTTGAAAAGGGTGGGGGAACGCCGTTAGGCGGTGGAGGGGTTCTCGTGAAGCCTCTTGCTTGATGTGCTAGGTTTCACAGTAAAATCCCTCAGTCAGCCTACGGCTGCCAGCTCCCTTTTCAAGGGAGCCTAAAATAACTAGCCTCCCTTGAAAAGGGAGGGGGACCGCCGCAGGCGGTGGAGGGATTCTCTCGTAAATCGTTTTCACATCGTAACGACAGATTGCACCGTGTCCCCGCTGGAAGAATAGCCTCCCCTGAAAGGGGAGGGGGACCAGCGAAGCTGGTGGAGGGGTAACCCCGTGAAATCTTTTCCATTCCGTTTTAGGTTTTACGGAAGCACCCCTCAGTCACCTGCGGTGCCAGCTCAGCACAAGGCACGCCCTGCGGGTGCCCTAAAGGGGAGCCTGAATGTAAAAGAGCCTCCCCTTTAGGGGAGGGAAACCGCCGTTAGGCGGTGGAGGGGTAACCCCGTAAAACCTCTTACTTAATGTAAAGATTTACGAACTAACCCCTCAGTCAAGCCTGTGGCTTGCCAGCTTCCCTAAAGGGAAGCCTATAGCAAAAGGAAGCCTTATTTTATACATCACCCCAAAAACAGACATTTTTTCTCCCCAATGTGGTTTACGCTTCGCCCTGCAAAAAGATCGTGGGATTTCATGGCGATTTCCTGTGATATTTTCATGAAAACTGCTTGACAATGTCGTGAAAACGTGCGATAATAAAAAGGAAAACGGTATTTTTCCGGCGGGTGTCCCCCGCAGCTGAAATATGCCGCAGAAAGCTGGCAGGATCGTGCAGAACTTGTGCGTTACTGCCCGAACCTAAGGCAATACTGCACAAAGCCTGCCTGACGGCTTTGCACGCCATCTGCTTGCAGATTTTCCGTCATATTGCCCAGAAATCTGACAACGCACCTTACGCACAAGCTTTGTGCGGTGTTGCCCTAACAGAAAGGAAGATGATACAAATGCGAAGATGCACACGTGCCGCGGCTCTGCTGACCGCAGTCTGTCTGGGTGTCAGTGCCCTGCCGCCGGTGTCTGTTTCTGCGGCGGACTTTTCCGCCAACTACGCCGAGGCTCTCCAGAAGTCCATGTACTTTTATGAATGCCAGCAGGCAGGGCCGCTTCCGGAATGGAACGAAGTGGAGTGGCGTGCCGATTCCACCATGTCCGACGAAATCACCGGCGGCTGGTACGATGCCGGCGACCATGTCAAGTTCAATCTGCCTATGGCGTATTCCGCTTCCATGCTGGCGTGGGGACTGTACCAGTACCCTGACGGGCTGGAGCAGACCGGCGAACTGGAAACCTATGTGAACAACCTCTCCTTTGTGCTGGACTATCTCGCCGCCTGTGACGAGGGCGACACCGCCGTTTATCAGGTGGGAAACGGACAGATGGATCACACCTGGTGGGGGCCGGTGGAGCTGCTGGAATACGGCATGAAGGACAACGGGGCAGACTACACCAAAGCCAGAGCCGTACTCCGCGGAACAGACTCCGCTGTCTGCGGTGAAATGGCGGCGGCACTGGCGGCCGGCTCCTGTGCCCTCAAGGGCAGAAGCGACAAGACCGGCGACTATCTGAAACACGCCGAGAACCTGTTCCGGCTGGCAGACGAAACACGGAGCGACGAAGCCTATAATAATAGTGATGCCAGCGGATTCTATCGTTCGTCCCACTTCTATGACGAACTGTTCTACGCGGCAAACTGGCTGTACATCGCCACCGGCGAGCAGTCCTATCTGGACAAGGCGACTTCCTATATCCCCAATCTGGGAAAGGAACTGGGCTCTGACGAACTGAAATATTCGTGGGGCATGTGCTGGGACGACGTGATGCAGGGCGGTCTGCTTCTGTACGCGATCAACACCAACGACAGCTTCTACATCGGACGGGTACAGAAGCACCTGAACTACTGGACGGACTCTGTGAAAACGCTGGACGGCGGTGCAAAATGGCTGACCACCTGGGGCTGTCTGCGGTACGCCACCACTGCCGGATTTCTGGCAAGCGTGGCGTGTGACACCGTGCTGAAAGGCACCGACACGACAAAGTATCAGCAGTTCTACGAAGACCAGATCAACTACTGTCTGGGGAACAATCCGGACGGGCAGAGTTTCGTGGTGGGCTACGGAGAAAAATCCCCGCAGAATCCCCACCACCGGACGGCTCACGGCTCGTGGAAAAATGCACTGGATACGCCGGAAACCAACCGCCACATCTTATATGGAGCACTGGTGGGCGGTCCCAACGAGGACGGTTCCTACGAGGACGACCGGCAGAACTACATCAACAACGAGGTAGCGTGCGACTACAACGCCGGTTTCACGGCACTGCTGTGCAAGATGACCGAAGCCTACGGCGGCACACCGGATCCGGATTTTCCGGAACCGGAAACGCGGGACAAGGAATTCTATGTGGAAACCAAGCTGACGGAAACTTCCGGCGGCGTGACGCTGAGTTTCAAGCTGACCAACCACTCGGCATGGCCGGCACGGATCGAGGACAACTTATCCTATCGGTATTACATGGATCTGTCCGAAGTCATCAACGCCGGCTTCCAGCCCGGCGATGTAGTCATGCGGGTAGACCGCGATCAGGCGAAGATGTACGACGACTACACGCCGGCACAGATCTCGGAAGTGCAGCACTACAAGGACAACATCTACTATATTGAAGTGACCTATCCGGACGGCCGTGTTGCCATGCCGATCTCCGAGGGACAGCACCAGTGCGAACTGATGCTGGCTCTGGTTTTCCCGGATTACCAGACTGGCTGGGACGCTTCCAACGACTATTCCAACACGGACTTGCTGAAAAACGTGGGCGAGTATGTCATTTCAGACTGCATTCCGGTATACCAGAACGGCGTGCTGATCTCCGGCAGAGAACCGGACGGCAAGGAGCCGGTGACAACTACTGTTACCACGCCCCAGAAGCCGGATACGCTGCTGGGCGATGTCAATACAGACAGCAAGGTGAACACTGCTGATCTGGTGCTGCTGATCCAGTATCTGCTGGGCAACAAGAAGCTTTCCAAGGCCGGGGCTGCCAACGCCGATCTCCACGCCGACAAGACGGTGAACGGTCTGGACGCGGCAGTGCTGCGGCAGAATCTGGCAGGGGATTGAAAGTCTTTTTTGTAATGAAAAAGATTCCACGTAAGAACCCCTCCACCGCCTAACGGCGGTCCCCCTCCCCTTTCAGGGGAGGCTGATTTAGGCTCCCTTGAAAAGGGAGGCTAGTTAGGCTCTGCCGCAGGCGGAGGGAGTGCTTTGATAAAACTGACCACATGGTACCGTCAAACCAAAACTGACATAGGATCATTCTTGACAGAAAGCAAATTATAAAGGGAGATAGAAACCATTATGGGTTTGAAAGATTTTTTATTCAACAATGATTATTCTTTTTTACTGCAAATCGCGATCATTCTGTTGTCCACCAAGCTGCTGGGGCTGCTGACCAAGCGGATCAGCCTGCCGCAGGTCGTTGGTGCACTGGCAGCCGGCATCATTCTCGGTCCGATGCTGCTGGACGTTGTAGAACGGAATGACCTGATCGTCAGTCTGGCAGAACTGGGCGTTATCGTCCTCATGTTCAGTGCCGGACTGGAAACCGACATTCAGGAACTGAAAAAGGCAGGACTTGCCTCCTTTGTCATTGCCCTGCTGGGCGTCATTGTTCCGCTGGTAGGCGGATTTTTCCTCGCCGACTTCTACAATACGGAACAGAATCCGGAAATGGCTTCCCTGTTCTGGCAGAACATTTTCATCGGCGTTGTCCTGACTGCAACTTCCGTCAGCATCACCGTAGAAACTCTGAAGGAACTGGGTGCCCTGAACTCCCGTGCCGGCAATGCCATTCTGGGTGCTGCCGTAATCGATGACATTCTGGGCATTATCGCTCTGACTGTCGTTATCAGTCTGGGCGGCAAGAAGACCGGCGACGGCGGCGGCGAAAAGACACTGGGCACACTGCTGGTCAACGACGGTGTATTCGCTGTTGTCATCAACATTCTGGCGTTCTTCATTGTGGCGATCGGTGCCGCTGTACTGTACCACTTCTTCTTTAAAAAGTGGCGGGAATCCAGCAACGAGAACCTCCGCCGTCACAACATCGTGACATTTGTTTTCTGCCTGTTGCTGTCCTTTATTGCCGAGATCTGCTTCGGCGTTGCCGACATCACCGGTGCATTCGTTGCCGGTCTGGCAGTATCCGGTCTGAAAAAGAACGAGTATGTGGTCAACCGTTTCAACACGCTGTCCTACATGCTCCTGTCCCCTATCTTCTTCGCAAACATCGGTCTGGCAATGACACTGGACGGTCTGACCGGAAAGCTGATCGTATTCATGCTGCTGCTGATGCTGCTGGCAGTTGTCACCAAGGTGATCGGCTGCGGTCTGGGTGCAAAGATCATGCGGTACACCAACAAGGAGAGCCTGCAAATCGGTATTGGTATGATCTCCCGTGGTGAGGTCGCCTTGATCGTTGCCAACAAGGGTGCTTCTGTAGGGCTGATGAGTGAGAAGTTCATGACACCGCTGGTCATCATGGTGGTATTCACCACGATCGTCACCCCGATCCTGCTGAAGTTCGTCTTCCCGAAAAAGAAAGACAACTCCGGAGAAACACCGTCCGGAGAACTGGCAGGACTGGAAAAAAGCGGTATCAATACCGGTCTGGAAGAATCCTAAGGCAATACCGCATAAGTTTGACGTTTTGACGGAAACCATATGAGGCAATACCGCACAAAGATTGTGCGGTATTGCCATAACAAAACACCAGCATCAACGGGAGGACGTTCCGGTTGATGCTGGTGTTTTTTGTGGGTGTCTGCGAAAAGCAGCATAAACTATCGTTTGACATTTTTTGCGTAGTGTGATATAATAAAAAGCCGAGGGCATACCAATAACGGTAGGCGGTCAAATCCACGCTCCCACAATCTTCTATTTGAATTGATGGGAG
>ERZ506432.747-NODE-747-length-13394-cov-5.323413_pt1 | contig 13394 bp, 4 predicted proteins | sample MGYA00513663_ERZ506432 | MGnify/ENA metagenome assembly ERZ506432
GCTGAATTCTCTAAGGAGCACAAGTGGGGCAGAGACCTCGTGGCAGAAGCAGATGAGATCAAGAAGACGGCTACTCTGGAGATGGATCATGCCTTGGTAGAGAACATCATCATCAAGACCCAGGGCTTTGTTTCGGGTAACTTCAGCGAGGGTGACTCGGCTCCTGTACAGAAGTTCCGCGATCTGCTGAAGCTCTATGAGGGCATCGACAAGAAGAAGCTGCAGGAGAATATGAAGTACTGGCTGGAGGCAATCATGCCTGTATGCGATGAGTACGACATCAATATGTGCGTACATCCGGATGATCCTCCTTATCCTGTATTTGGATTGCCTAGAATCATCGGCCGTGCCGAGGATATCCAGTGGATGCTCGATGCCGTGCCAAACAAGCACAACGGTCTGACATTCTGTGCAGGTTCATTCTCTGCCGGCGAGCACAACGACTGTGTAGCCATGGCGAAGCAGTTTGCCGACCGCACCCACTTCGTTCACCTGCGTTCCTGCTACATCTTCCCTAACGGCAACTTCACGGAGGCTTCCCACCTGGGTGGTCGTGGTCATCTGATAGAGCTTTGCCGCATTTTTGAGAAGGCAGAGCAGGAAGGCAAGTGCAATTCGGGTCGCCGATTGCCTATGCGAGTAGATCATGGCATGACCTTCACCGATGAGCCTGGTGGCGTATTCGATGAGAGCAACCACGGTCACAATGCCGGTTACACCCTCTTGGGCCGCATGTTTGCCATGGGTCAGATTCAGGGCGTGATTGCTACCGTGGATGATGAGCTGGGCATAGAGTACAAGCAGCCGGGATTTTATGATTAGTTTATAATTTTAGGCTTAGTTTATAGTTATAGGCTTAGGCTATTTAGTGATTTGAAATTCAGGTTAGATAAAATACGAAAAAGACTAGCGTGCGTTTTTGCATGCTAGCCTTTTTTAGTGCTTGGGGTGCTTTATTCCTTTGTTTTGAGCTCCACTTCCTCCACATATTTCACTAATGAATCCTTGCCGTTGAGCAGGTAGTAATCCACTCTAACCACGTGGTTGATATCGGCATTACCTTTTACCTTGATATGGCGGGTCTTGCTGAATATCATCGTATCACGACGGGAAGGGTAGGAGACGAGCTGGATGATGTCCTTGGTGGAACCACTGCCTATGTAGTAGATGCCCACACTATCCTTGCCAGCCTTGACAGCAGCCATCTTCGTCTTCTTCTTGGCGTGGATGGCAGCCGTATCTTCCGGATAGAACTCGCTGGCAGCTACTGTGTCGCCGTCGTGCTGATCGGGTGCAAACTTGCAGCTTGTGCCCATCGTCGTGATAAAGGATGTGGCAGCCAGAGCTGCCACAAAGTATAATATCTTCTTCATTTTATCTCTTTTCTTTGTTATTTCTTTCTTTTTTAAAACTATTTTTTTACCGCCAGATGCGTTATCGGCTGCAAAAGTACAAAAAAAACTCGAAAAGCGCAATGATTGATGAATTTTTACTGCTTTTTGATGAATTTTGCGCATTCCTATTCCTTTATTTGTATTACCTTTGCAGAAGATAAGCTGCACTCGGCAATTTGTAAGCAAGCTTACATTGCGCTCATTTGCATTATCTTTGCAGATGAAAATACAAATAACCTTTAAATGATGGATATAAATGGGATATAAAAAGATGTTATTCGCAGGTCTGACCGCATGGATGAGCCTATCAGCATTTGCCTTCGACCTCAATACTGAAAGCCAGGTGGTTATAAAAGGAGATACCATGCAGATGGCACCTGTGGCTAAGACTGCATTGAAAATGTTACAGGGCGACATCAAGAAGGTGCTGGGAAGTGAGATGAAACTGCAGATGTCTTCTCTCGGCAAGACTTCTGATAAGAATGAATCATCTGAGGGAAGTTCTGATAAAAACATCATCATTCTTTTTAAGGATGCTGCTGCCTTCGATTACAAGAAGGAGGCATTTCTGATAAAAGCAGAGAATGGCAACCTGTATATAAAAGGTAGCGACGACCACGGACTCGCCTACGGCATCCTGGAAGTTTCCAGATTGCTGGGCGTATCGCCTTGGGAATGGTGGGCGGATGCCAAGCCGAAGCATCTCGACGGTTTCAATCTGAAGGATGGCTATCGCAACGAGCAGGCACCATCGGTGGAGTTCCGAGGCATCTTCATCAACGATGAGGATTGGGGCTTGATGCCATGGTCGGGCAAGACCTACGAGCCATCGGATATCAAGGGACATATCGGCCCGAAGACCAATGCCCGCATCTTCGAGCTGCTGCTCCGTCTTCGTGCCAACACCTATTGGCCAGCGATGCACGAATGCACCAAGCCTTTCTTTCTGACTCAGGGCAACAGAGAGGTGGCCCAGCAGTATGGCATCTACATCGGCGGTTCCCATTGCGAGCCGATGGCTTCGAGCACGGCTGGCGAATGGCCGGCAAGAGGCAAGGGACAGTATGACTTTGTGCATAACAGGGAAAACGTGCTCCAGTTCTGGGAAGACAGAGTGAAGGAGGTGGCTGGTCAGCCTATCCTCTACACCATCGGTATGCGAGGCGTACACGACGGAGCGATGCAGGGAGCTAAGACCGTGGAAGAGCAAAAAACAGTATTAGATAGCGTCTTGAAGGCGCAGAGAGAGTTATTGGGAAAATATGTGGAGAAGGATGTGACGCAGGTGCCTCAGCTGTTCGTTCCTTACAAGGAGGTGCTCGACGTGTATCATGCAGGCTTGCAGGTGCCGGAGGATGTATGCCTGGTATGGTGTGACGACAATTATGGCATGGTGCGCTACTTTCCTACAGCCGAGGAGCGTGCCCGCAAGGGTGGCAACGGCATCTACTACCACGTGAGCTACTGGGGGCGTCCGCATGATTACCTCTGGCTCGGCACCTTCTCGCCATCGGTGATGTATCAGCAGATGTCGATGGCTTGGCACAAGGGCATCCAGAAGTTTTGGATTCTGAACGTGGGCGACATCAAGCCTGCTGAGTATCAGATAGAACTCTTCCTGGATATGGCGTGGAACATGAACTGCATCTATCCGGGCGACAGTGCCGACAAGGATCTGCTGCCTAATAATGATTGGCTGGCTCTGCACGAGATGAACTTCTGGACCCGCGAGTTCGGCAAGCAGTTGGCAGAGAAGATGCTGCCTGTGATGCAGGAGAGCTATCGTCTGGCATACATCCGCAAGCCGGAGTTCCTGGGCAACACGAGATGCGAGGAAAGAGACAAGAAATACAGCATTATCAGCGATCTGCCTTGGAGCGAGCAGTATATCAACGCCCGCCTGGCAGATTACAAGAAGCTGGCAGATGAATCTGAGAGAATTGAAAAGATGCTCAACAAGGCGATAGCCAAAGGCAATCTGCCTAAGGAGCGAAAGGATGAGTTCTATCAACTATTCAAATATCCCGTGCAGGCAGCTGCCCAGATGAACAATAAGTTACTGTATGGGCAGCTGGCCCGCCACGGAAAGGAAACATCCAAGGACGGGGGCGCAGGATATTGGGCCAAGAGCGATGCGGCATACGACAGCATCGTGAGCCTGACCAAGATTTACAACCAGGGGTATTACAACCACGGCAAGTGGAACAGAATCATGGATTTCGAGCCTCGCAAGCAGCCGGTGTTCCGCCGCGTGCCGCATACGGAGGCTACCCAGCCGATGGTGAAAATGCCTGAATATATTGCGAAATGGAACGCCACAGATGCCGCCGTGGGCCATCCTGCCGCATGGTATGGATTGGGCTACGAAGGCAAGGCGGCTGGCATAGTCAGAAATCAGGAAATAGGTTTTGGTTTCGAAGGTAAGAAGGTGAAGGGTGATTCGGTTACCATCGAAGTTCGTTGGGTTCCGACTCATCCTGTGGATAACAAGTTACGGTTCGCCCTTTCGCTGGATGGTGGAAATCCTGTCGTCAAGGAGTATCAGACTAAGGGAAGAAGCGAGCTGTGGAAGGTGAACACTCTGCAATGCCAGGCTCGTGTGCGCATCCAGCTGCCTATCGCCAAACTGAAGAAACATCTCCTCAGCATCAAGGCTCTGGATGATGGTATGGTCTTAGACCAAGTATATCTGTATTGAAATTAGGTTAGATTTTAGGTTATAAATACAAAAAACTCCCATGACTCGCTGCTGAAGCTTGTCATGGGAGTTCTTTTATCATCACTGATAATGAATCACGATTCACGAATCACTATTCATGAATCACTATTCATTATTCTTACATTTCAACCACCACTTCGTGCTTGCCTTCCAGGCAAGGAACGATGGTGCCCTCGATCGCCTTTCCATCTACGGTGATCTGCTTCACACCTTTCTCTTTGCCTTCAGGATTCTTCACGGTGATATGGTATTCGCCACCACGGAACTTGCGGGTTACCTCGTATTCACGGGCGGTGCTTGGCAGACATGGGTCGATGTTCAATCCCTCGTAATCCGGTTTGATGCCGAGGATGAACTCCGACACGGTGTACCACATCCAGGCGGCTGTACCGGTTAACCAGGAGTTCTTGCCCTCGCCAGGCTTGGCGGCATCCTTGCCGGCTACCATCTGGCAGTTGACGTATGGCTCCACCTTGTGCAGGGTCTGATATTTCTCCTCTACATAGCTTGGCAGAATCTTGGTATAATGGTTCCACGCATCATTGCCACGTCCGGCAACGGTTTCGCCGATGATGACCCAAGGGTTGTTGTGGCAGAAGATGCCGGCATTCTCCTTGTAGCCTTCAGGATAGGATGAAATCTCGCCCATCTCTACATGATAGGTGGTGTAGGCTGGGTTGTTCAGCACCATTCCATGCTCGCATTCCAGGCGTTCCTTGGCGCTATCCAGTGCCTTGGCGCAGAGGCCTTCTTCCAGTCCGATGCCAGCCATGGTACACCAGCCCTGACTCTCGATGAAGATCTTGCCTTCCTCGTTCTCGTTGCTGCCTATCTTGTTGCCGAAGAAATCGTAGGCACGGAGGAACCATTCGCCGTCCCAGCCATGCTGCTTCACGGCTTCGCTCATCGCATCTACTGCCTGCTGCATGCGATCGGCTTCTACCAGGTAATCTTCCTCGGCAAGTCCGGCTATCTCTCCTTCGCGGCAGTTGGATGCCTCCTTGGCAAGCTGCTTGCAGAGGGCGATGTAATCCTTGCCGGTAACAACAAACAGTCCGGCAATCATCAGGCTCTCAGCCTTGCTGCCTTCGCCCTTGTTCTCGGTGGTCTGGAAGCTCTCGTTCGGATCCCAGGAGAAGCAGTTCAGGTTCAGACAGTCGTTCCAGTCGGCTCTGCCGATGAGTGGCAGCTTATGCGGACCAAGGTTGTTGATAACATGGTTCATCGAAATCTTCAAGTGTTCGAAGAGACTCACCTCGCTGCCTGGCTGGTTATCGAATGGTACCTGCTCGGAGAGAATGGAGAAATCACCCGTCTCCTTGATGTAGGCTACGGTTCCGAAAATGAGCCAGCAAGGGTCATCGTTGAAACCGCCACCGATATCGTTGTTGCCTCGCTTGGTGAGCGGCTGATACTGGTGATAGCAGCCGCCGTCTGGGAACTGGGTGCTGGCGATGTCGATGATGCGCTGGCGGGCACGGGTAGGTATCTGATGAACGAAACCTACGAGGTCCTGGTTGGAATCACGGAAGCCCATGCCTCTGCCGATGCCGCTCTCGAAGAAGCTTGCTGAACGCGACATGCAGAAGGTTATCATGCACTGATACTGGTTCCAGATGTTCACCATGCGGTCGAGCTTGTCGTTTCCGCTCTTCACGGTGAATATGTTCAGCAGGTTATCCCAGTACTGGTTGAGTTCAGCAAAGGCTGCATCCACCTTTTCGGTGGTATCGAACTTCTTGATGAGCTGATGTGCCTTCTCCTTGTTGATTACCTTCTTGGCGCTGAACTTCTTGTCCTGCTCGTTCTCCACATATCCCAAAAGGAAGATGAGGTCGCGGCTCTCGCCTGGCTGCAGGGTAACCTCGATGTAATGAGATGCGATAGGGCTCCATCCGTGGGCAAAACTGTTGCGTGGCTTGCCTTCCATCACAGCCTCAGGCTCGGCAAACTCGTTATAGAGTCCGATGAAGCTCTCGCGGTCGGTATCGTAGCCCTGAATCTCGGTATTCACTGTGTAGAAAGCATAGTGGTTGCGGCGCTCACGATATTCGGTCTTGTGATAGATGGTAGAACCCTCTACCTCCACCTCGCCCGTAGAGAAGTTGCGCTGGAAGTTCTCCATGTCGGTAGCAGCATTCCAGAGGCACCACTCTGCAAAGGAGAACACCTTGAGGGTCTTCACCTCCTCAGTCTGGTTCTTCAGCGTCATCTTCTGCACCTCAGCCCATGTATGGAGGGGTACGAAGAAGAGCACACTCGCCTCTACGCCGTTCTTGCTGCCCGTGATGCGGGTATAGTTCATGCCGTGGCGGCACTCGTAGCTGTCGAGCGGTGTCTTGCAAGGTTTCCATCCCGGGTTCCATACGGTATCGCCATCTTTGATATAGAAATAGCGACCGCCGTTATCCATCGGCACACCATTGTAGCGATAACGGGTGATGCGACGGAACTTGGCATCCTTGTAGAAGGAATAACCACCTGCTGTGTTTGAGATGAGCGAGAAGAAATCCTCGTTACCCAAATAATTGATCCAAGGCCATGGGGTCTTTGGGTCAGTAATCACGTATTCGCGATTGGCGTCATCAAAATGACCATACTTTTTTTCTGCCATTGTTTTTTTAATGTTTATTTCTAGGTAAAATATATTATTTTCGTGCAAAGATAGTAAAAAGTTTCAGTTTCGGGGTTAGAAAACAGTTTTTTTTTGTATTTTTGCAATGAAAAGTTTGATGATTATCATCATTCCATTAACATTTTATACTGTTGGCTTATGAAAAGAAACATTTTATCACTTCTGATAGCCCTCTTTGCTACGATGCAGGTAGCGGCTCAGACATACGACAACTTGTGGAAGCAAGCTGAAATCAATGCTCAGAAGGACCAGCCTAAGAGCGAAATCGCGGTGATGAAGAAAATCATCGCCAAGGCTTCGGCTGCCAAAGATTACGGGCAGCTGCTGGCGGCTGAGATGAGGCAAATGACTCTTTGGAAAGAGATTTCGGCTGACTCGCTGACACCGAATGTGAAGCGGATGGAGGCTGAAGCTTTGAAGACAAATGACCCGATGCTGAAAGCGGTGAGATATGCTGTGCTCGGCAAGGTATATCATGATAATCCGTATGGAATAGAAGTGGATGAGGCTTCTTTGGAACAAAGGGAGGATGCTTCTTATTATCAAAGTCAGCGAAAGGTAAACCTGAAGAAGAGCCGGGAGTTCTTCAAGAAAGCGATGGCGCACCCAGAGCTTCTTGCTAAGCATGCTTCTACTGAGTATGTGCCGCTGACTCTGAAAGGGGTGGACGGAAGTTCCTTCAAGAATGATTTGCTTCATCTCATCGGATTCGAGGCAGACAGCAAGGAGGCGTATCTGCAGCTGTACACCTATTATAATAAGGTGGGAAATAGGGGTGCGGCTTGTCTCTGTGCCTATAAGCTCATCGAGAAATACCGCCAGGACGACGTGAGAGAGGTGAAGAAATCGAAGTATCTGCAGACCATCGACTCGCTCATCCAGGTTTATCAGGATATTCCGGAGGCAGGCGAACTTGCCGTGGAGCATTTCCGCTTCATGGAAGGTGCTACCGATGCCAAACCGCAGGATAAGCTCAACTATATCAACTATGCGCTGAGCCGCTGGGGTGAATGGTCGAGAATGAACGAACTGAGAAATGCGCAGAAGCGACTTACCGAACCGATGTTCCGGGTGAAGGATATGCCGCAGGTATTGCGACCTGGGGAGAAGGTTTGGGTGCAGCTGGATGTGCGTAATCTCCGGAACCTGAAAATCAGCATCTCCCGCCTCAATATTACGGCAGATAACGATTATAATGCGCAGGATGAGGCTACCTATAAGATGCTTCTGAAAAAGACTACGAAGCTGCATCAGAAGGATTTCAGCAGGAACTACTATGGTCGTCCGAATTACGAAGAGGTGAAGGATTCCATCGAAATCGGTGGCAATCTGCCGCTGGGTGCCTATCTGATGGAGGTGACTTCGGATAATGCCGGCATCGCTCCGCAGCGACAGCTTTTCTATGTGAGCAATCTGGCGGTGATGATCCAGCAGTTGCCTGATGACAAACATCGCTATGTAGTGGTGAATGCTACCGATGGACAGCCTGTACCGGGTGCGAAAATCATGCTCTATGACAGGGATTATGATGTGAAGACGGGCAAGTGGAAGAGACTGGTTCATGCCCGCTTGACAACCGATGAGAATGGAGAGGCTTATTTCAAGAACGTGGATGGAAATGTCTTGATTTCCACCAATAGCGACAAGTTTACGCCTGCCAGATACATCTATCTCAGCCGTACCCGCTATTATGAACAGAAAGATAATGAGACTAAATATCAGGTTTATACCGACCGCAGCATCTATCGTCCGGGACAGAAGGTGCATGCCACAGCCATTTCCTACATCGTGAAGAAGGGCTTGGATGCCAGCGTGCCAGGAAAGAGTATGGAACTGAAGTTTGTCCTGAGTGATGCCAACTGGAAGCAGGTGGCAGAACAGAAGGTTACGACCGATGAATATGGTACGGCTTCGGTAGATTTCGAACTCCCGAAGGAGGGAAAGACAGGACAGTATTCCATCTCCGTGAATGGTACAGCAAGCGAATATTTCAGAGTTGAGGAGTACAAGCGTCCAACCTTCGAGATTACCTTCCCGAAGGTGAACGAGAAATATACCTGGGGCGACACCGTGGTGGTGAAAGCTTCAACCAAGACCTATGCCGGAGTGCCGGTGCAGGGTGCCAAGGTGGAGTATCAGGTGACTCGCAGAAACCAGCTCTGGTGGTGGGGCGCAGGCTCTGCCGGACAGTTGGTGAAGACTGACAGTTGCGTGACTCGTGAGGACGGAACCTTCGACGTAGAGATTCCGCTGGAGGCTTCCTTGTCTGGAAAAGACGAGGCTGATATGAGCGATTTCATGCGCATCGCCCGTTTCTTCAACTTCGAGGTCTCAGCCATCGTTACCGACATCAGCGGCGAGAGCCACGAGGGCGTGATGAGTCTGCCTCTGGGCACCAAACCAACCATCCTCACGGTGAATCTTCCTAAGCGTATCGAAACAGACAGTCTGAAGACGGTGACCTTCGCTTACCGCAATGCCAGTGGAATGCCGATTTCGAGCAGGTTGAAATATCGAATTGATAAGGGCGAATGGAAGGATGCCGAGGCGAATGCACCGGTTTCTATCAAGGAATATGCTTCTTCTGCCTCTTCTTCCCTCGTTTGGAAATCTGGCGTTCATCAGTTGGAGGCAATCTGCGGACAGGATACCCTGCAGCAGAAGTTCACCCTTTTCAGCATGAAGGATACCCATCCGGTGGAGCCAACCACCGAATGGTATTATCAGACGGCGAAGACCTTCCCTCGTGATGGCAAGCCGGTCTATATCCAGGTGGGCTCTTCGGAGAACGGAGCGCACATCGTATATTCCATCATCGCCGGCAACAAACTGCTGGAGAAGGGCGCCTGGGAGTTGGGCGACAGTATTGTGACTCTGCTTTTCACCTACAAGGAGGAATATGCGTCGGGCATCGTACTGAACTATAGTTTCGTGAAGCAAGGCAAGTGCTATACCCGAATGATGAGCATCGCCCGTCCTTTGCCTGAGAAGAAACTGAATATCGCCTGGAAGACCTTCCGCAACCGTCTGACCCCTGGTCAGAAGGAGGAGTGGACGCTGAAGATTACCACCCCTGACGGCAAGCCAGCCAAGGCGCAGCTGATGAGCGTACTCTATGACAAGTCGCTCGACCAGATAGCCCCGCATTCCTGGAAAATGTCGCTCGGATTCAGCCAATGGTTGCCAAGCTGCTTCTGGACGAGTAATCTGTGGTATTATAAGATGGATTTATTGGGTGTTTATCCTACTAAATATTTTGACCAGAAACAACTGGATGTAGATAAGTTTGATGGCAAATACTTTAGCTATTATGCTTATATGCAAGCGGTGGAGCTGAGCAAGTTGGAACGTTCTTCTGGCGGAACCGTTGAGTCTGTTCGTATACAAAAAGACGAGGTGGTTCGAGAAGAAGCGAAAGTCATCAGGATTCGCGGCTCTAAAATGACCCGTGTCGGAGCGGCTGCTCCATCTGCCAACAAGGTTTTTGATGTAGTAGAGGAGATGCCGCAGTTTGCCGGCGGTTCTGGCTCAGATGCAGGACAATTCCTCGACAAGGTACAGGTGCGTGAGAATATGAACGAGACCGCCTTCTTCTATCCTGCCTTGGAGAGCGACAACAATGGCAACGTAGCCATCAGATTTACCCTGCCAGAGAGCGTGACTACCTGGAAGTTCATGGGATTGGCTCATGACAAGGAGATGAGAAACGGTTTGCTGGTGGATGAGGCTGTGGCTCAGAAGACCGTGATGGTGCAGCCTAACATGCCTCGTTTCCTGCGTGAGGGCGATAAGAGTACCATCGTGGTTAAACTCTTCAATACTTCCGACAAGAAGGTGAGCGGCAACGCCCGTATGCAGATTCTCGACCCGGAGACCAACAAGGTGGTTTGGCAGAAGACGCAGAACTACAGCATTGATGCCGAGGGCTCTGCTACCATCTCCTTTGATGTCCAGGGACTGAAAGAAGGCGTATATATTAATAAGGTGGTGGCTGCCGGTAATGGCTACAGCGATGGTGAACAGCACTATCTGCCGGTTTTGAGCAACCTTGAACTCGTGGTGAACACCCTGCCTATCACCCTGCATCAGAAGGGTGAGCAGAACTTCGACCTGAGCAAACTCTTCCTGAACAAGGAGGGCAAGCAGGCGAAGGGCACTGAAGAGGCAAAGGTAACCATCGAGTACACCAATAACCCAAGTTGGCTGATGGTGAAGGCGCTGCCAGCCATCAGCAATCCGGATGAGGAGAACGCCATCTCGCTGATGTCTGCCATCTATGCCAATACCATCACCACCCATATCCAGAAGACTCTCTCTTTGGATAATCATTCTCAGAAGAATCTCTCTCAGGAGAGCATCCGCCTGCAGAATCAGGTGGAGAAACTGAAGAAGTTGCAGAATGCTGACGGTTCCTTCTCCTGGTGGAAAGGCATGAAGGGCAGCCGGTATATGACAACATCGGTAGCCGAAATGATGGTTCGATTGAATGCCATCGCAGGTGTGCAGAAATCCACCGCCAAGATGCTGACTTCCGCCATTGATTATCTCTCCTGGCAGACAGCACAGGAAGTAAGAGAAATGAAGAAGCAGGAGGAGAAAAAGCAGAAGGTGAATCCTAGCGAACAGGCGCTGCATTATCTCTACATCCTTTCGATGGATGGCAGAAAGATGAAGCAGAATCTGGAGCAGGATAAGGCTTATCTCCTGGACAAGATGTCGAAGTTGACCGGTGATTTCTCCATCTATGGCAAGGCGCGTGCTGCCGTGGTACTCGCCAGAAACAGTCAGCAGAATGCTGCTTACCGCGAGAAGGCTGGCGAATATCTGCAGAGTGTGAACGAATATGCCGTTTACCGCGAGGAGATGGGCCGCTACTACGATACCCGCAAGGCACTCTACAGTTGGAGAAACTATAAGATTCCTACCCAGGTATCCGTGATAGAGGCGATGCAGATGCTGAAGCCGAACGACAAGCAGACCATTGAGGAACTGCAGCGCTGGCTCCTGATGTCGAAACGTACCCAGGTTTGGGATACGCCGGTGAACACCGTGGATGCTGTTTACGCCTTTATGAAAGGCAATGAGAGCAACTGGAGCAGGAAGGCAGAGAATGCTGTTCTGAAACTGGATGGCAAGCTGTTGCCGATGCCGCAGGATTCTACTACGCTGGGTTATGTCAAGACCGAAAAGGCGGGTAAGGCATCTACTCTGAGCATCAACAAGAAGAGCGATTATACCAGCTGGGGTGCCGTATATGCAGAGTTCAAGCAGCCGCTTAGCGAAATAGCTTCTCTGGAATCGGGCATCAAGGTTAGCCGTAAGGTTGAAAACCAGAAGAAGGCGAAGGTGGGTGATAAGATCAAGGTCATCATCACCATTACTGCCGACCGTGACTACGATTTCGTGAAGATTGTGGACAAGCGGGCAGCCTGTCTGGAACCTGTCAATCAGCTGAGCGGTTACCAGTGGGGTATGGAATGTTATGTTTCTCCTAAGGATAATACAACAAATTTCTATTTTGATCGTTTATCTAAAGGTAAGCATTTCGTAGAAATGGAATATTATGTTGACCGTAAGGGCGATTACCAGTCGGGCTCCTGCACGGCAGAGTGTACCTACAGTCCGGAGTTTGGTGGTCGTACGGAGGCATATAAGATGACAGTTAATAATTAATATAAGGATTGATAATTACGAATAGAATAGTATGAAACGAATGAATATATTGATGCTTTCATCGCTGTTGGCGGTGTCTGCGTCGGCACAGAAGATAAGTACTCAGAACGAGATCGTGGATTGTGGACAGGTAGTATTCCGCAAGCCGGTGACCGCTGAGTTCCTGATGAAGAATGAGGGCAGCAAACCGCTGATCATCCATCAGGTGTATAAGAGTTGCGGATGTACAGAGGTTGTGTATCCGAAGAACAGTGTGGCTCCTGGCGGCAGCTTCTTGGTCAAGGCGGTGTATGATGCGAAGCAGATGGGTACCTTCCACAAGCAGATATGCCTCTATAGCAATGCATCGGAGGAACCTTTTATCCTCTCCATGCGCGGTAGGGTAGTGAGCAATGTGGTAGATTTCGCAGGTCCATATAATGAACTGCTTGGCGAACTCAAGTCGGATGTCCAGGAGGTGGAGTTTGATGACGTAAACCGTGGCGACCGTCCGGTTCAGCGCATCCATATCTTCAATCCTACAGAGGAGATGATGGAACCAGTGGTCATGCATCTTCCTAACTATCTCCAGGCGGCGGTTTCGCCTTCCAGGGTGGCTCCTCACCGTTCCGCAGAGATTACCTTCGTGCTGGATTCGAAGAAGCTGCGTGATTTCGGCTTGAATCAGACTTCTGTTTATCTGGGTGAGCGTCCTGGCGACAAGATTGCTCCAGAGAAGGAAATCGTGGTTTCTGCCGTTCTCCTGCCAAGTTTCGACAAGTTGACTGCTGAGCAGAAGGAACAGGCGCCGAAGGTGGAACTCTCTACCACCGATCTGAATCTGGGAAGCTTCAACGGCAAGAAGAAGCGCAAGGGTGAAATCCTGGTTACCAACAAGGGTAAGTCGGTTTTGGATATCCGAAGCATGCAAATGTTTACCATGGGCTTGCAGGTACAGTTGAAGAAGAGTAAGATTCAGCCAGGAGAGACCGTG
>ERZ506432.750-NODE-750-length-13382-cov-5.926990_pt1 | contig 13382 bp, 9 predicted proteins | sample MGYA00513663_ERZ506432 | MGnify/ENA metagenome assembly ERZ506432
TTATCGTCGGCTTTGCGGGGACGCTCTATATCGGTTATTTCGGGCAGGCGGCACGCGGCTGTGTTACGGGGTTGCTGATAGGCATCGCCTGCGGCGGAATATATATTCCTCTGTTTGCCGTGGCGGGGCTTGCGGCGGGGATATTCTTCTCAGCGAGTGTTCTTGCGGGCATCGCCGTGCCGCTCGGCATTTTTGTTTCCGGTGCGCTCATCGGCGGAAAAACTGATATTTCCTCATTTATATTTGAAATACTTATAGGCGCGGCTCTCGTCGGTATTCCCGCCGCCATAGGCGCACTGCCCGATATCTGTCTCTATAAAAAAGAAGGTGAGCATCTCAACTGCCGCGACATAATAGCGCAGAAGAGGGAAGCGGACAATACGAAGCGTATAGAGGGTATTTCGGAGACGATGGGCTCACTCTCGGGAGTCCTGCGCGACCTCTCGGACAAGCTCCGCGTGCCCGACAGAGCCGCAGTTGAAAAAATGTGCCGGGATATATGGAAAAGCCACTGCTCAATGTGTGACGGCGGATGCTCTCCGCTTGAGCTTTGCGGCGGCGACGGCACATTTTTTGAAAAATTCACGGCGAAGCTGATGAGCGGCGGCAGAATGACGACCGGAAAGATAGAGGGGCTTGCCGTGAGCGGTTGCCGTCGGCTCGGATATATTCTGGAGGATATAAACACATGCGCCGCCAAGATGATAGGCGCGGCTATGACAAACGACAAAACGGGGCTTTTTGCCTTCGATTACGATATGGCGGCGCGTATACTCGCCGATACGGCGGCTTATTCCGAGGGGATATGCGTGCCGGACAGGGTGCTGACGGAAAAACTCCGCCGCGCCTTTCTCTCGGCGGGACTTGCGCCCGAAAATATCGTTGTCTGCGGCACGAGAAAGAAATATATCGTTGCCTGCGGCGGCGAGCTTTCGCGTGCGCCGGTCGGTGTGGAGGATATCCATGCCATATGCGAGCGTGTATGCGGCGGCAGGCTTTCCGCGCCCGAATTTATCATAGAAAACGGAGAGACGGCGATGACGCTCTTCTCGCTTCCGCTCTTTGAGGCGGAATACGCGGGGCGGCAGATAACGAAAGAAAACGAGGACTACTGCGGCGACAGCGTTTCTTTTGCCGAGAGCGATGAGGGATATTCCTATTGCTTCATCTGCGACGGCATGGGAAGCGGAAGGGAAGCGGCGCTGACGGCGAGAATATGCCGCATTTTCCTCGAAAAAATGCTTGCCTGCGGAAATAAAAAATCGACGACGCTCGAAATGCTGAATATGATAATCGCGGGCAAGGGAGTGGAATGCTTTGCCACAGTTGATCTTCTCGAAATAGACCTCATGCTCGGCACGGCATCGTTTATCAAGAGCGGCGCGACGCCATCGTATGTGATACGCGGTGAGAGTATTTTCAAAATCGCCAGCTCCACGGCACCCATCGGCATAATGCCGCGGCTTGTAGCCGAAATGACGGAATTTGACCTGCGTGACGGAGATATCATAGTCCTCTCTTCCGACGGTATCGCGGCAAACGACACGCCGGACGGTGACGGAGGACTCTGGCTCTCGGAGCTTTTCGGGAGTGCGGACAAGAGCGACCTTGATGCGCTTGCGGAGAAGATAGTCGAAGCCGCAAAGCTTCACGAGAAGAGAAGCGACGATATGACGGTGGAGCTTGTCCGTGTGAAAAGCATCGCAAAAGGCATCGAAAAGGCTCCGGATGAGCCTCTGCGCACAGTTGCATAGAAAAGAGAGGATTTCGGAGATTTTCGGAGATTTTCGGAAGAAAAGCAAGATTTTCCGAACTTATCTGCGGCTTTTTTCGGGCTAATCACGGATAATTGCGATTAAATCCGATTTTTTTCAACTTTTTTAATAAAAACTATTGCATTTTGGAGGTATATCTGCTATAATGCACTCGTGAATTATGAGAAGGAGCAAAAATGAGGCTTTTGCCATGTCGGAAATCGCTTTCCACTCGGCGGCGGCATCGGCAAAAACCTCCCGCACCTACTCGCGTTCAAAATATTTTTTGATATTGTTCACGGCGCTTTTTTTGCACGGAAAATCTCTTTTTTCGTGCTTTTTTTGAAGCTTGGCGGCGAAAACTGTCGGTTATATGCGGATTTTGTTTTCCCGTCCTGTGCGTAGGCGGACTCATGTCGGTGGGCGCACGAAAATTTATTAAAAAGGTGAAAGTGAAAGAAGAAATGGACGAAACAAAGGTTATTATCAGCTTAAAGAACATTTCAAAAAGCTTCGACGACGAACAGGTACTGAAAAGTATTGACCTCGATATCCATGACAAGGAGTTTGTGACCCTGCTGGGTCCATCCGGTTGCGGAAAGACGACGACCCTGCGAATCATCGGCGGCTTTGAATCTCCCGATGAAGGCGATGTCATCTTTATGGATAAAAAGGTGAACGATGTGCCGCCGTATAAGCGGTCGGTAAATACGGTTTTTCAGAAATATGCGCTTTTTCCGCATCTCGATGTTTTCGAGAATATTGCCTTCGGTCTGCGCGTCGGGAAGGTAAAGGAAAAGGAAATAGTCGAGCGTGTGGAGGATATGCTTGCCCTCGTTAATCTTCGCGGCTTTGAGCGCCGCAAGGTAGCTACGCTTTCGGGCGGTCAGCAGCAGAGAGTGGCTATTGCCCGCGCACTCATTAACAATCCCCGCGTGCTTCTGCTTGACGAGCCGCTCGCCGCGCTTGATTTAAAGCTGCGCAAGGATATGCAGAACGAGCTTAAAAATATCCAGAAGCAGACGGGAATTACATTTATCTACGTTACCCACGATCAGGAAGAGGCGCTTTCCATGTCTGACACGATAGTGGTCATGGCAAACGGCGAGATACAGCAGATAGGCACGCCTGCCGATATCTACAATGAACCGGTGAACGCTTTTGTAGCGGACTTCATCGGCGAATCAAATATTCTGGACGGAACAATGCCTGCCGATTACCTCGCGAAATTTGCAGGGCACGAATTCAAATGCCTCGACGCGGGCTTTGAAAAGAACGAGGGCGTCGATATAGTCGTCCGCCCCGAGGACGTAGATATAGTGGAGCCCGAAAAGGGAATGCTCCGCGGAACGGTGACCTCCGTCACCTTCAAGGGCGTGCACTATGAGATAATCGTCGATATCGGCGGCTTCAAGTGGATGATCCAGACTACGGATTACTGCGCTCCCGATTCCACGATAGGTCTCTATATAGAGCCAGACGCTATCCATGTAATGAAGAAATCCGAATATTCCGATATGTTCGGCGACTATTCCTCCTTCAGCGAGGAATTTGACGAGCTTTCCGTCGTCGACGACGAGGAAGATGACGAGGAGGCGGGAGAGGAATGAAAAAGCGTTCTTTTCTCGAGGGCTTTGCCGCGGTGCCTCATATAGTATGGGTGCTTCTTTTTATCGTAGCACCGCTTATCTTTGTCGTTTATTTCGCCTTTACGGATAACAGCGGCAGCTTTACTTTTGACAATATAACGATGCTCTCCGATTATGCGCATATATTTCTGCTTTCGGTCTGCTTTGCGCTGATAGCGACGGCGATATGCCTTATCATCGGTTATCCGCTTGCTTTCGTTATATCTCAGCTCTCGCCGGCAAAGCAGAAAATAATGGTGGTGCTTCTCATGCTCCCCATGTGGATAAGCCTGCTGATACGCACATATTCGCTTATGGCTCTGCTCGATAACGGCGGACTTCTCAATTCGCTCTTTGAAAGCCTCGGACTGCCGAAGGCAAAAATAGTCGGCACATCGGGTGCGGTTATACTCGGCATGGTATATGATTTCCTGCCGTATATGGTGCTTCCGATATACACGAGCATCTCCAAGCTCGACTCCCGCTATATGGAGGCGGCGCGAGACCTCGGCTGCAGCAATGTTAAGGCGCTTTTCCGCGTCACTCTGCCGCTTTCTCTTCCGGGCGTTATCTCGGGAATAACGATGGTTTTCGTTCCCTCAATCAGCACATTCTATATTTCGCAGAAGCTCGGCGGAGGCTCATTTGACCTTATCGGCGATACGATAGAACGCCAGTTCCAGAATGTGAACACCTATCATATAGGCGCGGCAATATCGCTCGTAATGATGATACTTATTCTTATATCTGTAGCCGTCATGAACCGCTTTACCGACGGAGATGAAGGAGGTATTATCGTATGAAAACACTCTCGAAAATCTATATGTGGCTGATTTTCGCGTTGCTTTACGCACCGATAATCGTGCTTGTGATATTTTCTTTCAACAGAGCGGGCTCGCTCAACCATTTTTCAACGTTTTCGCTCTACTGGTATAAGGAGCTTTTCCGTGATGCACAGGCGCTGAAGGCACTCAAAAATTCGCTTATCCTCGCCGTTTCCTCTTCGCTTCTTGCCACGGTTATAGGCACATTCGCCGCGCTCGGCATAGACAGGATGAAAAGCAAATTTTTGAAAACGGCGATATCCTCGGTGACAAACATCCCGATGATGAATCCCGATATCGTAACGGGTGTTTCCATGATGCTTCTCTTTGTGGCGGCATCGGGAATGGCTTTTCTGCCGATAAAATTCGGTCTGATGACCATGCTTATTGCGCATACGACCTTCAATCTGCCGTACGTTATCCTCTCTGTACTCCCGCGCTTCCGCAGTATGGACAGGCACCTGACGGAGGCGGCACTCGACCTCGGCTGCACACCGGCAAAAACCTTTTTCAAGGTGGAGCTTCCGTTGATAATGCCCGGTGTTATCTCCGGTCTCATGCTCGGCTTCACGCTTTCACTCGATGACTTCGTAATAAGCCATTTTGTAAGCTCGCCGGACTTTCAGACTCTGCCGCTTTATGTTTACAACCAGACGGCGCATGAGGTCAAATACAGCATGTATGCGCTATGCGCACTGATGGTATTTGTGATACTCGGGCTTCTGCTCGCAGTCAACTTTGCAGGCTCGCGCGGTGAAAAATCCAAGCGCGCAAAAGGAAAGGGAGGCATTGCGGCATGAAAAAAATCGTTTCACTTATTATTTGCCTCGCACTTATCTCGGCACTTATCCTCTCGCTTGCTTCCTGCGGCAAATCGGACGATACGGATACGGACGCTCCCGCAAAGGGAAGCACCACACTCTATGTTTACAACTGGGGCGAATATATTTCCGACGGCTCCGAAGGCTCGCTCGATACAAATAAGGAATTTGAAAAATACTGCCGCGAGGTGCTCGGCAAGAACGTCACGGTTAATTATTCTCTTTATTCCAGTAATGAGGATCTTTATGCCAAGCTTTCCAGCGGTGCCGTCAGCTATGATGTTATAGTCCCGTCGGATTACATGATAGCGCGTCTTGCCGCGGAGGGACTGCTGAAGGAGATGAATCCCAAGGACAAGATAAAAAACTACAAGTATATAGATGAGAAATTTAAGGGGCTTTATTATGACCCCGAGGAAAAGTGGTCTGTTCCGTATACCTACGGCACCGTCGGCATCATCTATAATACGGATATTGTCCGCGAGGATGATGAGAATATCGGCAGCTGGTCGCTCATGTGGGATGAGGAATATTCAGGCAATATCCTTCAGTTCAATAACCCGCGCGATGCTTTCGGCACAGCGCAGTATTACCAGAAATCAAGCGTAAACTCCGACGACCTCACGACATGGGACAGTGCGCTCGCCTTGCTGAAAAAGCAGAAGAGTGTTGTTCAGGGCTATGTAATGGACGAGGTTTTCAATAAGATGAAGGGCGGAAGCGCGGCTATCGCTCCGTACTATGCGGGCGACTACTTCACGATGTATGCCGATAATGAATCGCTTGCCTTTTATCATCCCGAGGAGGGCACGAATGTTTTTGCTGACGGTATGTGCATCCCCGCAAGCACGAAAAATTATGATCTCGCGCTCGAATATATAAACTTCATGCTCTCAAAAGAGATTGCAATAGCAAATGCGGAATATATTTGTTATGCAAGCCCAAATTCTCTTGTATATGAGGATGAGGAATATATAGAATATATGACAGAGGAAATACATCCCGATGCGATATCTGTCCTCTATGATTTCGATATGAGCAATATGGAGTTTTTCCATGATCTTCCGGATGCCACGCGCGATCATATGAACAGTCTCTGGGAAGAACTGAAGATAGAGAGCGAAATAGGCGTGGCTGTTTATATAATCTGCCTGCTTATCGTGATTTCCCTCGTTGCTCTGCTCGTTTCACGCATAATAATAAACAGAAGAAGACGCTTCTTCTTCGAAAAATATTCGAAAAGATAAAGGAGATATGACTTATGAATAACGGTTTTCGCCGTTCGACGATAGTAAAAATCTTTTACGGACTTGTGCTTCTTGCCATAGGCATTGCTTTTGCGGGCAGTGCTCTCGGCTTCTGGAGCTTTGATATCTTTTTCAAGGGCTGGTGGTGCGTTCTTCTGATGGTGCTTGCCGTTGCGGATATGTGCTCACACGGCTTCAGGGAATGGGATGTTTTCGTATTTGTCATAGGCGCGGTGCTCTTTGTCAAATACCGCTTTGAAAATATCGGCAAATATATCACATGGAAGCTTTTCTTTGCAGTAGTGATAATTTATATTGCTCTGCGCATCATCTTTTCCGCCGTTGTGCGCAAGCCGAAATTTTCGGTGAGTCACAGTGAGAGCGGTCAGACCTATGACGGCATTTCAACGGAAAAGCTGACCTTCGGCTCGAGAAACATAAGCTATGACGGCAAGAATATAAACGGCGGAAACTTTTCCGTCAGCTTCGGCGAGCTTATCATAGATATGCGCGGCGCCGCCGTTTCGGACGGCGCAGTGATAAACGTGAGCTCCTCCTTTGCAAAAGCTGTTTTACGGACACCCGCTGATGTTACGGTCATGGTGAAAAGCAATGTCGCTTTCGGTGAGGTGAAGAACACTGTCGCCGACAGAAAGGGAGACCACAGTATCACGATAAATGCGGAGGCTTCATTCGGCGCCGTAGAGATATACTGAGGCAAGGATGCTAAAAAAGTGCAGACCGAAAAAGTGAAAGGGTAAATGTTTTTTATCGGATGAAGATATTTACGAAAGCTAAAATTTTTCAGTAATATCGGTTTAAAGGAATGCAGGAAATCCGCATGCGGATTTCCTGCGTTTTCTTATATTTCACTTTTTCTCTCGCCGAAATCCGTCTCTGCCGTACACTCGTACGGCGACGAAACGGATATTCGACGACTCTGCACATTTTTATCTATCCTTGCTAAAAAAGTGCAGACCGAAAAGGCAGGATTTTTCCTGCCTTTTTGCACATAGTCAAGTTTTCGCCCGCCTTTTTCAAAAGGCGGCTGGGTCAAGGGCGAGGAGCCCTTGTCGCACTCCGCAGAGCGCGAAATCTTCTTTCGGCGTTTTCTTTTTAATAGCTTTTTCTTTTGCGCCTGTATATGCAAAAGAAAAAGCGTATGGAGTTTTGATTTTTTCTTTTGGCTGTTGAGGGGACTTGGATTTTGCATGGTAGGGGCGAACAATGTTCGCCCGCGAAAAGAACTCTAAAAGAGAAGTATCATAAAGAAACTTTTCTTTTATCGTACTTTTCAATGACGAAAAGTACCAAAAGTCATCAAAGAGAGCGTTCCCCTCTCTTTGAGAACTCTTCCCCCTGTCTCGGCGACGCCAACCAACGCACTGCGTGCATTGGTTCATTCCCCGCGTGCACGAGTTAGTCGCGCGAGCTATGCGTGGAAAGTGCGTGCGGCACATGGCAGAGTAAAAGTCGGCAGTATCGCTCCCTCCGCAATCTCATACTACCACGCGTGCGAACATATCACACGAGATAGCCGAGCAGATTCGTGCACGCATTGTCTGCACGCCCGCATAAAAGTGCATGGCGGGCGTGGGGAAATATCTGCGATGATGTGGCGGAGTTTGCGTTTTTCATTTTTTCTTTTGGTTATACTTGGATTTTGCGCGGTAGGGGTCGATGTTGCTCTTGACTATATGTCGCCGATGTGATATCATATAGCTGAAATCCAATACATCGGAGGTACAAAATGGAGCTTGAAAGAAAATATGCGGATTTTGCCGCGGAAAAAGCGATAGAACTGATAGGGATAGACAGCCCCTCGGGCTTTACGGAAAAAGCCGCAGAATGGGTGAGAAATGAATTTGAGGCACTCGGATTTGCGGCGCGCATGACGGAAAAGGGCGGCGTTATTGCCGACCTCGGCGGAAGCGGCGAGGGACTTCTGCTCGAGGCACATACAGATACGCTCGGCGGGATGGTTTGCGAAATCAAAGGAAACGGCAGGCTTCGCCTGACTGCACTCGGCGGTATGCGTGCCGATAACGGAGAGACGGAAAATGTCCGTATTTACACGAGAGGCGGCAAGATATATGATGGCACCCTCCAGCTTTGCAATGCTTCTGTTCACGTAAACGGAAGCTACGGGAGCACGAACCGAAATTTCGATACGACAGAAGTCGTGATAGATGAGGATGTTTCATCGGCGGATGAGACGAGAGGACTCGGCATAGAGGTCGGCGATATTGTCTGCTTTGATCCGAGAGCGAAAATAACAGCCTCGGGTTATATCAAGAGCAGATTTCTTGATGATAAGCTTTCCGTCGGCATTCTGCTCGGCTTTGCAAAATATCTTGCAGACAATAAGATAACGCCCGAGCGCCGCATATATGTTCATGTGACGGTATATGAAGAGGTCGGACACGGCGGCTCGGCTTCTGTTCCGGCAGGCGTGACCGAGGCAATAAGTGTTGATATGGGTTGCGTCGGAGACGGACTCTCCTGCACGGAAAAGCAGGTTTCCGTATGCGCCAAGGACAGCGGCGGACCGTACAGCTATGATGTGGTAGGCAAGCTTATCGAGGCGGCAAAGAAGGAGGGCGCGGATTATGCCGTGGATGTTTATCCGCATTACGGTTCCGATGTTGAAGCGACGCTTCACGCAGGCTATGATATCCGCCATGGGCTCATAGGCTCGGGCGTTTATGCCAGCCATGGCTATGAGCGAAGTCATATAGACGGTGTGTATAACACGCTGAAAACAATAAAAGGTTATGTGAACGCATAAGAGAAAAGCAAAAAAGAACGGACGCTGTCCGCTCTTTTTTTGATATGTTTTTTTCTCTTTATTACGTACTTTTCAGTGACGAAAAGTACCAAAAGTCATTTAAGAGAGCTTTCCGCCCTCTTAAAAATCTCCCCCCCGTCGCCTCGCGGCGACCAGTGCGAACAAAGTGCCCCGACCGTCCAACCATAGCTTAACCATAGTTGCAGGTTCGAAACGCCCCGCGCCGACTCGGATTTACTGCTGTGCCATGTCAGGCTACGGCGAACCTCGCGGGAATTGACCGATTCGCGAAGCGAACGCGGTTGGCGTCGCCGAGACAGGGTAAGGTTCGCAAGGAGGACGGCGCGAGTCCTCCTTGCTGACTTTTGCCGCGCTTTTTGTCACTAAAAAGCGCGAGAAAAGAAAAAGAACTTTTGCTCACTCTATTAAGCAAAAAAAGAACGGACGGCGTCCGTTCTTTTTATGTACAAGCGGCTCCGCACACCCCCATGTCGAAGCGCCTATACCCGTTAATATGGTAAAAGCTGTTATCTTTCCTTATCCTCTTCGCAGATATCCATGCCCTTGAGCCTGAAGAAATTGATGAAATCCTGTCTGTATTCGCCGAAAACAGTCACTCTGTGCCACATAGGCATCCAGTTTTCGAGGAGCGCACGGGCATTGCAGGAAGCAACGAGCTTGGAGCGGCATCCCGCATCTCCGCCGGCATTGCCTACGGAAACAGAGGAATGAATGCAAGCCCAGTTGTCAAGATTGCTCATGTTTATCGTGGTCAGCTTTTCGCCTGCGGGGAATATGACCTGAACGGAAGCGCCGAGCTGGTCTTCCGCATGACTGCGGATATAATAATCGCAGATTTCCGCAGACTTCACACCGTATACCTTGCGGCAGGCAACGCAGTGCGCATAGATTATTTCATTGCTCGAGGTATCTACCACAGGGTCGGAAACAAATCCGTGTCTGCCTGTGAGATAGAGTGTGATAAGCGAAGAAAGAGTGGAATCGATATCGGCTTCACAAACGCCGAGCTCGCCGTCATCTGCCATCTGGAAATGGGAGAGGCAGGGGTACATGTGGCGGCTCTTGCCGTAGATATCGTTATATGAAAGCTCGAGGCACGCTATGGTAACGGCATCGGCACCTGTATCGCGCATCATCTTCCTGATTGCGAGATAAATTTTCGCGCTCTCTACAATATCGGAATGAGAGGGTTCAACCGTCTTGACGGTGCCGCCCGTCCATTTCTCGGCAAGCGCAAGTGCCGCGCTCTCGTCTGCTTTATCAAATTCAGCCATCAGGTCGGCGGCGGTTTTGTTTATGAATTTACAGCCGAAACGCTTCTCGGCGGCTTCTTCGACATCGTTTTCAACATCGTTCTTGACTACGAGAACGGTGGTGTTTTTCAGCTTTGCATTTACTATCAGCGTGCGGGCAAGTCTCGCTATATCGTTGAAATCTCGCGAAGCCTCGAGCGGAACGGGAAGCCTCTCGTTTCTTATCATCGGACTTGTGCCGGAGAGTGCCGAACCGCTTCCGCAGAAGGGAACATCCGCAACCGCGCAGGGAATACCGTCAACGGATTTTCTTGCATAAAACTCATCGAGTCTTATCCAGTTTGTCATCAGCAGTACGAGAACGCCGCCATAGATTTTTTTATCTTCTTCATAAGCCGCGGCGGCTTCGTCCTTGGAATTATATTTGAATACGTCAAATTCCGCATCGGGATTGTATGCGCGGACATACTGCATTATTTTTTCAGTTTCTCTCTCGTAGCCGAAGTTGATATGAGGCCAGCCGGGAACATTTTCCTTTTTTGCCTGAACCACAACTTTTATTTTTATCTTTTCTGCCATGTTTTCCTCCGTGTATCTGTGCTGTGCACAATATGATTTACATTTTTGATTTTATCATGGGGAAAGCGGTTTTTCCATTGAATTTTACGACATGAAATTGTATTATTCCGTCATAAAAAAGGAAGCGGCGGTTTACCGTCGCTTCCTTGAATTTATAATACGGTTCAAAGCTTGTCATGCTCTTCGAGCCATGCGGAGACCTTTGCCGCTATTTTGCCGACGCAGCCCTTCTCATAGGGGAGCTTCATGCCGGCACAGGGAACAGCCTCGGCAAATGTTTTCGTGCCGCCGAGATTTGTATATTTCATATAGCTTTCCCAAGCTGCCTTTTTATCATCAAGCATCCTGAGCCAGAATTGGAAAGCAACCGTCTGCGCCATGCAGTAGTCTATATAATAGAAAGGATTCATATAGATATGCGTCTGCCTCTGCCAGCCTGCGCCGCGCGAATAGAATGGAATATCGGCGAAATCCATGTAGGGGCGGTATTTCTTTTCGAGCTTCATCCATTCCTCGTTGCGCTCGTCGGGCGTGAGGGAGGTATTCTCGTAAACTATATGCTGAAATTCGTCTACCATGGAGCCGTAGGGCAGAAATACGAGCGCGTCCTCGCAATGAGCAAGCTCATATTTTGCCGTATTTTTGCCGAAGAAAAGATGATGATATTCCGAGGTGAGAAATTCCATGCTCATGGAATGAACCTCGCAACCCTCGAGTGTGGGGCTGAGATTTTCGGAAATATAGCCGTGCTTTGCCGCGATAAAGTAGGCGAAAGCATGACCTGCCTCATGAGTGAGTACATCTACATCGCCTGCGGTGCCGTTGAAATTCGAGAAGATGAACGGCGCATGGTAATCGGGAAGCTCCGTGCAGTAGCCGCCGGGTGCCTTGCCCTCCTTTGCGAGCACATCGAAAAGCTCGTTTTCAAACATGAAATCTATAAATTCCGCCGTTTCGGGAGAGAGCGCGTGATACATTTCCTTGCCTGCGGCGAGGATCTCCTCGGCTGTACCCTCGGGCTTTGCGTTTCCGTCGGGGAAGCAGAAGCCGTCATCATAGAAATAAAGCTTATCGACACCGATTCTTGTGCGCTGGCGTTCCTTCGCGGCGCGAACGAGCGGAACTATCTCCGCCGCTATCTGCTCACGAAGACTTGCGACTTCTTTTGCGCCGTAGCAGTTTCTGCCGAGGCGGTCATAGCCGAGCTCCACAAAACTCCTGTAGCCGAGCTTTTCGGCGATTTCACTTCTTATCTTCACAAGCTTGTCGTATATTTCGTCAAATTCCTTGCGGTGAGAATCAAAGCAGGCACCCTCGGCATAATAAGCTTTCTTTCTCGTCTCTCTGTCGGCACTTTCCTTATAGGGACGAAGCTTTGTCACGGGGAGCGTTTTGCCGTCTATTTCAACGGTGCAGGAAGCATATATTTTCTGATATTCGGAAACGAGCTTATTTTCCTCCTGTATCAGACCGATGACAGCGGGCGAGAATGTCCTGCGGGCAATCTCGATTTTTCTGAAGATAAGCGAGCAGAGCTTTTCCTCCAGCTCGGGACGGAATCTGCTCTCGAGCAGAGCCGTATAGAAAGCCTGAATTTTTTCCTGAAGAATCGGGGAAGCTTCATCCATAAATTCCTGCTCTGCCACGTAAAATTCATCCTTTGTATTTGTGGAATACCGGATGTACACGAGGCTGCTCAGCGTATCGATATGCGAATAGAGCTTTTCATGCTCGCCGAAAGCCGCGAGTTGCTCTGCCGCGCTGTCTGCTTCAAGCACCTTTTTTGTTATTTTGTCATATTCCGCCGAAATCTCGGCGATATCGGGTCTCTTATAGGGTATCTCTGAAAAACGCATTTTTTATATCCTTTTTTGTTTTATTTTTCTTCTATTTCTTCTATCTCACAGATATACATTTTATGAAAGTCTTTTTTGGGATAGCACGCGGAAATGACGGATTTATCAATAAAATCGCACTCTGCGAGCGTGGTGGCAAAGAGCTTTTTCGCCTTTATCGTTATTCTTGCCTCATCGAAGGTGACATAACCGTCTGCGGTGCGCTTTGTCAGACCCGTTTCTGCCGCCTTGTCATAGTCCCTTCCGCTCTTGCTTCCGCAGAAATTCAGCGCGGGGCGATATTTTTCGGAGAAGAACGAGAGTGTCAGTCTGTCGCTCTGCTCGCAGAATTCATATGTGTATCTCTGCGGGCGGACAAAGACAAAGCAGACATTTTTATTCCAGAGGAAGCCGAAGCCTCCCCAGCTTGCCGTCATCATGTTGGACGAGCCGTCCGCCTTTGCCGCAGCGACAAGCATCCAGTCTTTGCCTATGAGACGAAAAGGATTTTCGTTCCAATTTTCGGGTGAAATTTTCATATCAAAACCTCCGTTCCCTGCCTGAAAGATTTCACGGCAGGCAATAATATTTTTTGTGGAAATTTTTCTGCGAAAACAAGGTGTTTTTCTATA
>ERZ506432.758-NODE-758-length-13274-cov-4.801800_pt1 | contig 13274 bp, 9 predicted proteins | sample MGYA00513663_ERZ506432 | MGnify/ENA metagenome assembly ERZ506432
CGGCGAAGACGGCAGCATGGTTTTCCTTGGTGATGCTGTGGGTGGAGGTTCCCTTATCGGCAGGAGTGTAATCGGTACGCGATTCGCTCTTCACGTAGTTGTACTCGGCGCCCATCATCCAGGTTTGCTTGTCGTTGATGGTGTAGTTAGCGCGGGCCTTTGCTCCCCAGATGGTTCCATCGCTTTGGGGGAGGAGTGTGAACTTGTTTCTGGCTTCTTCCTCGCTAACTCCATTCGCCAGATTCTTCTCCGAAATCTCATCCACGAATTGGCCTTGCTCTGTGTGCAGCTTCACGAAATCGCCGAAGAAGTTCAGCTTCCATTTTTCCCCGTAATTTCCCTGATAAAAGGCGTTCACGTGGTGCTGCCAGTCGTAATAGAGGAACTTGTTGTCGCCCGTTACGTTATCATCTACGTGATCGTTGGTCATCGCATAGCTCGTCATCTTGAAAGGCATCGGCTGATGAATGTTGTAGCCATCGTATTTCACTCCGATGGTTTGCTTTTCAGTCAGGGCGAGGTCGGCTCCGGTGCTCCAGTAGAAGTGGTCGTAGTAGCTGTGCTTGCAATCGAGGGTGGAGGAGGCAATGTAGGTGGTGGCGTTATCGCCAGCGTTGCTTCCTGTATTACTGCCGCTTACGTAATTCGTGGCGATGTCCTGTTCTTTCCATATCCCCTGCCAGTTGGCGTAACTAAGCTTGGCGTAGTACGTCATCTTGCCGCGGGTGTAGGTAAGGTCGAGGTCATGGTTGTTGCTCACGAAGGAGTCGAAGAGGAAGCCGGAGTTCTCCACGATGGCGAGCCCTTGCAGGTTCTTCTTGGTTGTGATGAGCAGCACGCAGCCCACGTTGTTGCCGTATTCGGCTCCAGGATGATGAATCACCTTCACCTCTTTTATCTGTGTAACGGGCAGGTTTTCTACCACGCTGTAATCCTGCACCTTTCTCTCGTTGATGTAGATTTCGGGTGAGCCGCCGATAAATGCCTGCGGTTTCCCATCCTTGTTTTTGAACATTCCGGGAAGTTTGGCAAGCACTTCCGTAGCTGTTGGCTCCTTCTCGAGAGAAGTTCCCGAGATGCGAGCCACGATTCCTCCGTTCTTCTGGCGGAATTGCGAGCGGGTTCCTTTAATGGTTACGGCTGAGAGCTGTTTCTCCCATTGGATGCTGTCCTGGCGCAATTTCTCCTTCATCGCCTGTATGCTGTCCTGAAGAAGTTCTTCCTTCTTGGCTATGATGCTCTCAGTAGAACTGCTTCCTGCTGTAGTGGTCTTTGTTTGCTGAGCGTGCGTCAACATCGGATTTCCCAGGATGAGCAAGCCGCTCATAATCAATTCATGTTTCATAATCTTCTTTCTTATTTTAATGTAAATATGCCTCAAAGTTCTTGCGAATGTTACTGCGCAGGAATCTTGCGGATGATGTTGCAAAATTACGGATAAGGAAAGAGAAGGATTTTAATATAACGGAATTTTTTCGGATAAGATTTGTTTTTTTATGGAATAAGGCTTGCTGTTTCATCAGAAATCATTATCTTTGCAGAAAAAAAGATAATGAACATAGAATCTGTTAGAGAGTATTGCCTCTCGCTTCCCCTCGTAACCGAGGCTTTTCCTTTTGATGAGCGGACCTTGGTGTTTCGCATCTTGGGCAAAATCTTTGCCTGTGTTGACCTGGAGCGCCCCGAGTGGGTTACGATGAAATGTAATGCCGATTACGCCCTCGAACTCCGGGAAGTGCATCCCGAAATAGAAGGCGCATGGCATTGGAATAAGAAATACTGGAATCAGGTAAACCTTTATGGCACGCTGGAAGATGATTTCATCCAGGCCCTGATTCGCCACAGCTATTCCGAGGTGGTGAAGAAGCTCAAGAAACAGGAAAAGCTTGAGCATCCTGAAATCATGGAGGTGGTGGAGTAGTTTCTACCACTCCACCTTATCGTTGAGAATCACGCCGTCGGTTGCATCTTCGGCTGTAAAGGTTTCGGCCTTATACTGCACGCAGAGCATCACGAGTGGTTCTGTACCGTTGTTGCGAACAGAGCGCTTGCCGGCTGGTGCTACTCTCACCACGCTTCCCTCCTGAATAGGGAATACCTTGCCATCCACCTGGAACTCGCCCTTGCCGCTGAGGAAGAAATACAGTTCCTCGTGGTTCTTGTGGGTGTGGAGGAAACCTGTCTCTGCGCCAGGAGCAAAGCTCTGGAATGAGAACTCACCACCAGTAGCATTCACGCTCTGACCTCCGAATACCTTTCCGGGAATCTTAATCTCAGGACCCAGCTCTAAGGTGTAATCCTTGATTTCACTCATCTTGCCAAAATCTGTGGCTGTGAAGTTTTCAGCCTTTGCAATAATCTTTGTTTCTTTCATCTTGTCTGTTATTTTTTAATATTTATATTTTTCTTTCATTATTTCACTTTATGTTATTTCTTATTGTGAATTTGTGAATACTTCTGCTTTCAGCTTTCATTTCTGAATTGCGCTGCAAAGATACTGCAAAAAACTGGTTCCTGCAAGAGGGCACTTGGGGGTAAGATGGTTACCGGGAGGTAACTATTGCGTGGGAATGGGAGAAAGAAAAATGAAGCGTTAACTTAGATTAACTTGGTATGTTTGGTTTCTTTTCGGATATTAGTTACTTTTGTAGCCTATTGCAGAATATTATAGAGTTTTGCAGAACATTATTGCAGAATATTATAGTAGAATATAAAGAAGATAGATTATGGGAAGAATGATAAAAGAAATGGTAGTGCAGGACTGTCCCATCCGTAACGTTCTGGCGCGCGTTTGCGACAAGTGGTCGCTACTGGTAATCTACACCCTGAAAAATCATCAGGATGGTCCCCTCCGGTTTAATGCCCTGCGTAAGCTGATTCCGGATATTTCGCAGAAAATGCTTACCAGCACGTTAAAATCGTTGGAGGCTGATGGCTACGTTACCCGCAAGGCTTATGCCGAAGTGCCGCCAAGAGTGGAGTATTCTCTCACACCCCGTGCTGAAACCCTTATTCCTATTATGGATCATCTGATAGAATGGGCGCTGGATAACATGGCTGTGATTCTGAAGGATAGGGATAAGGCAGTAGGCTGATTTCCAAGATGAGTTTTCCGGAAGAATATTCCAAGATGAGTTTTCCGGAAAATTATTCATTTTTTCTGTAGTTTGGGTAATGCGTGTTTTCGGGAATCATCGTATCTTTGCACTCGGAAATCATGATCATCATATAATCATAACTATAAGTATAAAAAATATGTATATTGAGAAAATAAAGTCGCCAGCCGACTTGAAGAAGCTGGATTTGAAGGAGCTGCAGGTGGTGGCTGATGAAACCAGACAGGCTGTGCTGAACCGTGTAAGCAAGCATGGCGGTCATGTGGGACCGAACCTGGGATTCGTGGAGGCTACCGTGGCGCTTCACTACGTTTTTAATGCGCCAAAGGATAAGCTCGTGTTTGACGTAAGCCACCAATGCTATCCGCATAAGGTGCTCACCGGACGAGCTGCGGGATTCCTCGGCGATGTGGATGACATGAATGCCATTTCGGGCTATTCTTCTCCTGCCGAATGTCCGGAGTATGATAACTTTGAGGTGGGGCATACTTCCACTTCCGTGAGTCTTGCCACCGGTTTGCAGAAGGCGCGTGACGTCAAGGGTACCGATGAGAACATCATCGCCATTATCGGCGACGGCTCCCTTTCGGGCGGCGAGGCTTTCGAGGGACTGGATGAGGCTTCAGAACTCGGTACGGGCATCATCATCGTGGTGAACGACAACGAAATGTCTATCGCCGAAAATCATGGCGGAATCTATAAGAACCTGCGTGCCTTGCGCCAGAGCAACGGCACCTGCGAGCACAACTGGTTCAAGGCGTGGGGCTTTGAATACAAGTATCTGGAAGAGGGTAACGACATCGAAAAACTCATCCAGGTTTTCGAGAGCGTGAAGGATACGGATAAGCCTACCGTGGTTCACATTCACACAGAAAAAGGTCATGGATTTGCGCCAGCTGTAGCCAACAAGGAGGCTTGGCATTGGGGAATGCCTTTCAACCTGGAAGATGGCAGCCGACCAAGAAAGAATGCCGATGGAACCCTCCCGGAGGTTGCTCCAATAGAGGATTACGGCACATTATTCTCTGACTGGATGCTCAGCGAGATGAAGCAGGATAAGACCCTCATCGCCGTAACCGCCGGTACTCCTACCGCAGGTGGCTTTACTGCCGATAAGCGCCAACTGGCTGGCAAGCAGCACATCGATATGGGAATCGCCGAAGAGCAGGCGGTGGCCATGATTTCGGGAATGGCAAAGGGCGGACTGCATCCGGTATGGACGGTTTACAGCACCTTTATCCAGCGCACCTACGACCAGATAGCGCAAGATCTCTGCATTAATTCCAACCCTGCCGTGATCAACGTGGTAGGAGGCGGAGTGAACTCGATGAACGACATCACCCACATCTGTCTCTTCGATATTCCGATGCTCTGCAGCATTCCGGGGCTCATCTATCTGGCTCCAACCACCTGCGAGGAGTATTTCGCCATGCTCCGCTGGAGCATTCTGCAGGATAAGAAGCCTATCGCCATCCGCGTGCCAAGCAATGGCGTGGTTCATACTTCAGAAGCCGTTGATGCTGAGTATGGCTACGAGGCAAAGTCCAAGGTGATGCACCAGGGCGAGAAGGTGGCAGTCATCGCCGCCGGTTCGTTCTATCAGAAGGGCGAGAATGTGGTCCGCCTGTTGGCTGATAAGGGCATCGATGCTACGCTCATCAATCCCCGTTATCTGAATGAGGTGGATGCCGAAGTGCTGGATAGCCTGAAGGCAAACCATCAGTTGGTGGTAACCCTGGAGGATGGCTCGAAGGATGGCGGCTTCGGAGAGCGAATCGCCTCTTACTATGGCACTTCAGAAATGAAGGTGATGGTGGGCGGCATCAGAAAGGGTCTCTACGACAGATACGATGTGAAGCAGTTGCTTTCGGATAATCGCCTGCTCGATGAGCAGATTGTGGAAGACATCTTGATAGTAATTAATGATTAGTAATTAATGATTAGTTAGACGGCATAGTTAGTTTTTATTTAACGAGAAATCCAAGCCGGAGAATGATCTCTAGCTTGGATTTCTTCTGTTTTATCATCGAATGTTTGTCTTAATCTCAGTCTTAATCTTAGTCATCATCCCTGTCATTATCTCAATCATCATCATCATCCCAATCTCTATCGTGCTTCCACTTCTTGTCGTGCTTGTGATACTTGTGATGCTTGCACGGCTTTCCTGGTCCATAAGTTACATGGGTTCCGCCTGGCCATCCTGGTCTTCCGTAGCTGCACTCAGGGCGAGGGCGGCGCTTGTCGTGTCCCCAGTTATGCTTTGGATACTTGGTGTAAATATGGTGAACATATACATGATTCTGCCAGCCGATAGGGCGATAGAAATAGTATGAGTTCTTGAATTTCTTCCATTGTCTGGCGGTCATCATGCGCTTGAGCTGCTTGTTGCGGTAATGCCAGCCGTAGGCATCGATGTCGCGATAGCTTCGGATGCCATTGAGATAATTGAGATTGATGTTCAGGATGCTGTTGCGCTGGGCGCTGCTCAATCCCAGTTCCACCACCATCTTATCTGTGATAAAACGGGCTTCTGCCTGAATATTTGTCAGTCTCTGAGCATTCATAGATGTAATCATCATCCATACTGCTACCAATGTCATAATCATTCTTTTCATAACTATCTTCTCTTTAAAGGGTTATTACTGCATTTATTTATTTCTGGTGCAAAGATAGGGAGAATAGCTGAAAACAACAAGGGGAAAACCATAAACCAGCGTATGATTTTCCCTAAAAGCATCGGGGGAAACTCCCGTAATAAAATTGTAGTATCTTTTATCTGCTAATTAAAATCCTTGTAACCTCATTGACACATAATACCCCTACCTTTGCACCCGAAATTTAACAGGAATTACCCCGAAAGGGGAAATCTTTAATAAAGGTATTATAGAAAGGTATTATAGTTAGATAAAGAAAAATGGAAAAGAAAGTATCGGGTAAGCATAGCAGCATGAATGGCTTTGCTATGATGAAAGGTAGAGTAGCTACTGTAGTTTTGGCTTCGGCTTTATTGTTGGGCGGAGGTTTGACTGCACAGGCTCAAAACACAGCATTAACCACCTGCTCTCAGAGTGCAGCAACCGCAATTCCGCAGAATCCTAACTGGAAGGCGAATGCTGCCGAATGGCAGAAACTGAAGGGTGAAATCACCCTCTACATGACCAATGATATGGGTCGAAACGGCTACTACGACCAGAAGCCTATCGCCGAACTGATGGGCGAGATGGCGGGTACGGTAGATCCTGAATGCGTACTTGCCGTGGGCGACATCCACCATTTCAATGGCGTGGCTTCCCCCCAGGACCCTCTGTGGCTTACCAATTACGAATATGTTTATTCTCATCCCGACCTGATGCTCAACTGGTTCCCGGTTTGTGGCAACCATGAGTATCGTGGTAATACTCAGGCTTTCATGGACTACGGCAAGGTGAGCCGCCGCTGGATGATGCCAGCCAAATATTACACCAAGGTGTTCGACCACAAAGGAACCACCGTGCGCGTCATCTTCCTCGACACCACACCTCTTATCGATTCTTATCGCAAGGCGTCAGAAAAATATCCTGATGCCTGCAAGCAGGATGCAGAGGCTCAGCTCTCCTGGCTCGACGAAACCCTGAAGAATGCCAAGGAAGACTGGGTCATCGTGGTAGGCCATCATCCTATCTACGCCTACACCACGAAGAAGGAGAGCGAGCGACTCGACATGCAGAAGCGTCTCCTTCCTATCCTCCATAAATATAATAATGTGGCGATTTATGCCTGCGGTCACATCCACAACTTCCAGCATATCCAGAAGAAGGGCGACAACATCGACTACGTAGTCAATTCCTCTTCATCTCTGGCTCGTCCTGTGAAGCCTATCGATGGCACCGTGTTCTGCAGTCCAGCCGATGGCTTCTCTGTATTTACAGCAGATAAGAAGCAGCTCAGAATGTCGATGATTGACAAGGATGGAAAAATCATCCACACGGTTTTAAAGGTAAAAAAGTAAAAAGGTAAAAAAGTAAAAAGAGCTTTAACCCCTTTGCACCCCCGTTCCCAGCGATTCCATCGCTGGTCTCCAAGCTTTTATATTAGAGGTAAAAGGAGCTTTTTTGCGAAAAGAAACGAATGAAGATTTCAATAGCGATATAGATGAAAAGATTTTTATTGAGTGCGGCACTTCTTGCCGCAGCGACTACCGCCATCCAGGCACATACGCTGGATGGTATAGTCAAGGATAACAAAACGGGCGAACCCCTCATCGGAACCGTAATCCGAGTAAAGGAACTGCCCAACGTGAGTACCACCACCGGACTTGATGGTACTTTCACCCTGCATGAATTGCCTGATAAAGGCAAGTTTACCATCATCGTTTCCTACATGTCGTACAAGACCAGGGAGATGGTAGTGGATGTGGCTAAGAAAGACAAGGTGGATATTCCGATGGATGAAGACCTGAAGCAGTTGGGCGAAGTGGTGGTTACCGGTCATCGTGAATACCGCAGCGACCGCAGCGCCATAGAAACCGTGAAGAATGCCGGCAACGTGCTCAACGTGATGAGCCAGCAGAGCATCCAGCTTTCGCCTGATGTCAACGTGGCGAGCGTTCTGCAGCGTGTATCGGGTGTAACCATGGAGCGTGATGCATCGGGCGAGGCTTCCTACGCCATCCTCCGAGGCATGGACAAGCGCTACAACTACACCCTGGTAAACGGCGTGAAGATTCCAAGTCCGGATGATAAAAACCGTTACATCCCATTGAATATCTTCCCTTCAGATCTGATGGACCGCCTCGTGGTTTCCAAGTCTCTGACTGCCGATATGGAAGGCGATGCAGCCGGCGGCGTGGTGGATATGGTGATGAAGGATGCCCCATCCCGCTTCCAGATTCAGGCGAATGCTGCCATCGGAGCAAGTGATTATTTCTGGAAGGATGGCAGAGATTATCTTACCAGCAACCGCTCTGATTATACAAAGAAATCTCCTTACGAGGCTTTTGGAAAAGACTACAAGGCACAGATGAGCGATTTCAAGAACGGTCCTGTTCAGTTGAAGAGCCATTCTCTTCCTGCTCCTAACTTCATAGGAGGTCTGAGCATCGGCAACCGCTTCTGGAACGACCGCCTGGGCGTGATGCTTGCCGGAAGCGTGCAGAATGTTTTCCGTGGCACCGAGCGCACCTACAATTCCGTAAAGATGGCTTCGGGCGAGCAGGCCATGTACATTTCCAATCTGCAGCATCGCTACTATAGCATCCACGACCTTACTGCGGGTGCTCACGCCAAGTTCGACTTAACCCTGCCTGGCCACAAGCTGGAATGGTACAACATGTATGTGCGCACCAATTCCAAAGGCACCAGATACAACAATAGCGTCAACACCGAATACATCGGAGCCGACAGCTACACCCAGGATGATGAGGTGCGCTCTCTCTCAACCACCCAGAGCATCTTTGCCACCAATCTGAAGGGTACGCATCATCTAACCAAGGATTTTACCGTAGATTGGTCGGGCGTATTCTCGCAGGCTAAGGAGGAAGATCCGGATAGAACTTACGTTACCCTGACCAACTCCATCAGCAGAACTGCCGAGAATGGCGGCGATGCCGTTTCGGGTTCCATCTGGGAAGGCGACAAGAACATCACCAAGACCCTGCCTAAGAGTGCCGAGCGCCGATTCCAGCACAACAAGGATACCGACTGGGCGGGTTACATCAACCTCTCTTACGATACCCATTTCGCCAACTCTGTGGAGGCTCTCTGGAAGGCGGGCGCACAGTATCGCAGAAAGGAGCGCAGCAACAGATATTATTCTTACATCTTCAATCCTGCCGACATCTCGCAGCGATTGGATGGCAACGGAATAGACCAGTTTGCTCACATCGATTGGGTTTGCAAGACTCCTTATTCTCAGGCTTCGCAGCTCAACTACGATTCCAAGGAGCACATCGGCGGAGCCTACGCCATGGTAACCCTGAAGAGCGAGGTGGGCGAACTGAATGCCGGTTTCCGTGCCGAGCACACCAACCAGATTTACACCATGCTCCAGCATTTCCGCAACATGGGACAGGTGGGCGAGCAGAGCTACTGGGATTATCTGCCATCGGCATCCATCAAGTGGACACCAACCAGGAAGATGAACGTGCGTCTCTCTTACTATCGCTCCATCAACCGTCCGGGCTTCTATGAGATTGTGCCTTATCAGATTATGGGCGAGGAGTATCAGGAGAAGGGAAATCCAAACCTGAAGCGTGCCCGCATCGACAACATCGACCTGCGCTGGGAGTGGTTCCCAAGCAAGACCGAGCAGATTCTTGCCGGCGTATTCTATAAGTATCTGAAAGACCCTATAGAGCAGGTGTTCGTAACATCGGATGGCAAGATTGGAGCCGGAACCGATGCCTATTACATGCCTGATAACCTGGGTAATGCCAAGAACATGGGCTTCGAAATCGATGTGATCAAGTACATCCGCCACTTCGGAGTAAAGGCGAATTATACTTACACCCATTCTGAAATCACCACCTCAAAGCGTGAGTACAAGGAGGGGAGTGCCGAATATAAATCGGGCGTAACTCAGACCCGTCCGCTGGTTAACCAGGCTCCTCATACCGCCAACATCTCCTTATTATATAAGGATACGGAGCATGGCTGGAACGCTCAGTTGGCCTCTTCCTTCACGGGCACCAAGCTCGCCCTGGTTTCTCCTTTCAAGGATGCCGACCAGTGGGACAAGGCGATGTTCGGTCTCGATCTGAGTGCCGAGAAGCAATTCAAGAACGGCATCTCCATCTTCTTCAAGGCAAACAATCTGCTCGATGCCAAGCGCGAGAGATACTTGAAGACCGTGAACAAGAGCAACCTGGAGTATGAGGGCCAGAAGAGCGATAAGACCATCGTGGGAACTTATCAGTATGGCAGAACCTTCCTGCTGGGAGTAAGATACAAGTTATAAAAGGTAAAAAGAAAAAAGGTAAAAAATGAAAAAGATAAATACTTTTGCTGCTTTGCTGTTGATGGCAGCAGCTGCAATGTTCTCTACATCTTGCGAGAACGATAATATCAATCCATACGATTACGTGAATAATGGCGGTAATGGAAGTAATGAGAACCAGGGTTCTGAAAATACCTTTACAACGAAGGTGGCAGAATATCCTGCCGGTTCTGTGGTTTGGACCAAGGATACTACCCTGAGCCAGAGCGTTGAGATTCCTGTAGGAGCATCGCTCTACATTGAGCCGGGCGTAACCGTTACCTGCAAATCAGATGTTCAGGTGCCGGTAGAAATCGTAGTATTGGGCAATCTCTATTGCCTGGGAACCGCTGAAAAACCGGTAGTCTTTACTTCTGATACCAGGAAGCCTGCTGATTGGGGCGGCATCATCTGCGGATATAATTCAGAGGAGGTGGTGCTCAACCACGTGGATGTGGCCTATGCCGGTGCTACTCCTACCGAGAGTTCAGCTTCTTTCCAGAACAAGCTTTTCAAGACCACCATCGATGGCGGTGTGCCAGCCTTTCACTTCTGTAATGTAAACGGCAAGTTTGTGATGGCAAACAGTTTCTTCCATGACAACTACAACGACCAGACTTACTTTACCGGTGGTAACGGCGTGATTATCAACAATATCTTTGCCGATAGCGGAAATGCAGCCGATGGCGGTGAGGCCATCAACGTAAAGGCAGGTTGCAAGATTGATGTAGCCAACAACATCATCTACAACGCCTGTACCAATGCCTTCAAGCTTTCTAATGCCGGCAATAGCGAGGTAATCCCTCTCTCTGAGATGACCGTCTATAACAACACCATCGTCAACTGCGGCTGGCGCCGTTCCAAAAACAAAAAGGGTGGTTCTGTCTGGGTAGAGAAGGCAGCGAAGCCAATCTTCGTGAACAACCTCATCTACGATTCCCGTTTCGGACTGAAGCAGCCAAAGAAGGATGGTGCTGATATGGAGCACAGTCGTCTTACACCAAACTACTACTTTGCATCTACAGAGACAGGCGTAGCGCAGATGGCGAAGGATGCAGAGCTCGGCATCTGGTTTGATACCGATATCAAGAGCAGCGTGGCTGGTCAGCTCAATCCACTCTTCAAGAGTTTCACTCAGAGTGAGAAGATGAATATCAATTGCGAGATAGATGATGTAGCCCAAGGTGCTCCATTGGCATTCGACAAGAGTTGGAATTTCGATTATCAGGCAGGCAGTCCTGCCCTCTCAGGAGGTGTAACCGATTTTGCCCGCCTCTTCCCACAAGGTCTGCCATTCTTCGGCATGAAGCAGGTGAATTTCCTGGATAAGAATAACGACCAGAACTATTACTTCGCCGCCCCATTGCCAAGCGCAAGATTCGGAGCGTGGCTGTAGGATGAATAATAAATAAGATGAATATAAAAGGAAAAAGCGTGCAGGCAACATCATTGTCGCCTGCACGCTTTTCGTTTTTATCATTTTTATCATCTAAATTTGTTATGATTTCCAATCGAACACGATGGTGTTGTCTTCTTTGATATTGAAGCTCATACCTACCTTGATAATTTCCTTGCCGCTCATGGCAAAGGCATCGGCATAATGCTTGCTTTCTATCTGCTCAAGAGCCTCCTGGGCAGTCTTTCCAAACTTCAGCTCCATCACATAGATAGTATCATCTGTCTCCATGGTTATATCAATTCTACCCTTTGACGTATGTTGCTCTACTATAATCCTGAAATTCGTGAGCAAGGCAAAGATGATATACATCGTTTGCTGGTAATGACCTTCGTAATGGGTGTTGTCGCAATAAGGCACCGTCTCCCAAAACGATTTCAATAACTGTAAGGCTTCATCTATCTTTCCATGTTTAATAAGCACCGACATCTTGGCGATGGTGGTATTGCACTTCGCCGTCTTTGAGGTCAGATAATGAGGCAACAAACTTCTGTACAATCCAACTCTTATTTCCTTGTTAGGAATGGCTAGGGTATAGAGTTCCGTTTCTTCATCGTAATCCTTGATGGTGATGTAACCACTCTGATAGAGCAGCGGCATGATGGTGGTCATGGTTTCCGTGGCAGCATCAAAGTCATCCTTTCCGGCTTCCATACTCTCGCCCAGGTTCGCTGGCAGAAAGTTGAAATTGCGCATCATATTAATCAGATAAGTAGGAGTGCCGGAACCAAACCAGTAGGAATCAATCTTCTGCTTGGCAAAGCAGGTTAATAAGCTGAACGGATTATAAACGTCAGGAGAAGGCCATGTGAAATGATAGCCGTCATAATTATCCTTTAACTTAGCTAACGTCTGCTCATACGACAGGTTTAATTTTTCTGCAAGTGCCTCTATGTCATCCCGCATTCCGTTCACCAGTTCATCTTCCGTAATTCCGCAAATGCCGGCATACGGTTCGTCCATACTGATATTGGTGATGTTGTTCAACTCGCTGAAGATGCTGAGCTGCGAAAACTTGGTAATGCCTGTGAGGAATACAAAATGCAGCATGGAGTCAGAATCTTTCAAGGGACTGAAAAAATTGCGAAGAATCTGCCGGAGAGCCACCAGCTGGTTTTCCTCGTGCACCACATCCAGGAGGGGCGCATCGTATTCGTCGATGAGAATGACCACCTGCTTGCCGGTTTGCTTATAAACTTTGCTGATGAGATTGAGCAATCTTACATTTGGGTCGGGCGCATCCGTCATGATTCCCCATTTCTCTTCATGCTGTTTCAGAATAAAGAGAAGATAGCGTACCAGCGCATCCTCCTGCATGTGCTTGCCACCCGACAGATCAAAATGCAAGACAGGGTATTCCACCCAATCCTGTTCCAGCCTTTCCATCTCCAATCCCTTGAAAAGTTCCTTTTTTCCTTCGAAGTAGCTTTGCAAGGTAGAGACAAGAAGCGACTTTCCGAATCGACGAGGGCGACTCAGAAAAAGATATTTCTTGCCGGAATGGGTCATCTGATGGATGTAACCGGTCTTGTCAACATAGAGATAATTCTTGGTGATAATCTCCGAGAATGTCTGGATGCCTACAGGATAGAATTTTGCTGCCATAATCTGCACCGTTTTGATTTTGGCACAAAGTTAAGCAAAAATTCTGAGAACAACAAGCAAATCGGAGTAAAAAATACAAGATTGGGATAAAGAAAGAATAAACTTTCCTTTTGAAAAGGAAATAATTACCGATTTCTTTCCTTTTT
>ERZ506432.759-NODE-759-length-13263-cov-5.485161_pt1 | contig 13263 bp, 9 predicted proteins | sample MGYA00513663_ERZ506432 | MGnify/ENA metagenome assembly ERZ506432
GTGAAAATGGGATAGCGGAGCGTCCGCAGACGCTCCGCTATCCCGAAATTAAAAACAAATTTTCCGCTGATAATGGCTAGAGCAAAGCGGAAGCCATTCCAAATCGTCCCGCCGCGCCGACATCACTCTGCCGCGTCCGTCACCCGGACAGGATAACCAGTCCGCACACAACGCACCGCATACCGGGCGTTGCCGCCGGAGGTGCAGGTGAACAGGGTCAGATCCCAGCTGTCCGTCTCGGCGGCGGTGGTCATCTCCTCAATCTGGGTGGGCTGCAAAGTCTCCACACTCTCCACCTCGTAGCTCCAGCGCAGACCGTCCGCATCCGTAAAATAGACCGGGCTGCCGATAGCCAGCCACTTGATGGGGCTGAAATGCTTTGCATAGTTGTGGCCGCAGATCACCAGATCATCGGCATAGGTGGTGCCGCTATAGCGCCCGGGGGCAACCTTCAGCCCCGCATAGCTCCACTGCGCCATGACCGGCAGCTCCAGCCCCGCCGCCGGGATGGAAAGCACCCCGATGTAGTCACGCCCTTCCACCTCCACGGTGGTCATTTTCTGCGCCGGGTCCAGCACAGGCTGCGGGGCTGCAGTCTCGTTTTCCTGCCGGTGCTCCGTGATGGTCTTTTGCATGGTCTGCTCCAGTTCGCCCAATACTTCCTGCGAAGCCTTTTCTGCCCGGGCGGCATCCCACCGGTTGTAGCCCAGCAGCCCGGCGGCGCATAAGATCAGCACCGCACCCAGCACCATGCACAGCCTACCGATTTTCCGTTTCATTGCATTCCATCCTTTATATATAATAGTATCATCTGCTTCAGTATACCATTCCCCGCTCCGGTTTACAACCGTTCCTTCGGGCGATTTTTATCGGGCAGCAGCGCGCAGACCAGCCGCACCATCTGCCCGGTCAGGGGCAGCCATACCAGCGCACACAGTACGTTGAACAGGGTATGCGCGTTGGCGATTTGCCGGGCGATCACGGCGCACTCCGCCCCTGCGGGCGAGCACAGCCGCACCAGCGCCGCAAAGGGCTGCAGCAGTGCACAGCACACCGCCGCGCCGGTCAGGTTAAAAATAGCGTGGGCTGCCGCCACCCGCTTGGCATCTCTTCCCTGCCCAATGGCGGCAAGCACCGCTGTAATGGTGGTGCCGATGTTATCCCCCAGCAGAATGGGGATGGCAGCCGTCAGCCCCAGCAGGCTGTGTACGCCGTCTGCCCCGGGCTGCGCCGCCATGCTTTGCAGCAGCGCCACCGTGGCAGAGCTGCTTTGCACCGTTAAGGTCATGCAGACGCCCGCCAGCAGCCCGTGCAAAGGGCTTTGCTGCACCCGGGCAAGCTCCAACCGGAGCAGCGGGCTTTGCAGCAGCGGTTCCATGGCGCTGCGCATCACCGTGACGCCCTCGAACAGCAGTCCGAAGCCGAACACTGTCTCGCCCACGCAGCGTCCCCGCCAGCCCTTACAGGCCAGGCAGAGCAGTATCCCGCAAAACAGCAGCAGATACCGCCAACTTTCCACCCGGAACGCCAGCAGCTGTGCCGTGACCGTTGTGCCGATATTTGCCCCGAACACCACCGGCACCGCCTGCCGCAGCTGCAACAGCCCCGCCGCCAGAAAGGCAATGACCATGACCGTGACCGCCGAGCTGCTTTGCAGCACCGCCGTGACCGCCGCCCCGGTCAGCAGTCCCGCCACCGGGTTTGCGGTGCACCGCGCCAGCAAGCTGCGCAGCCGCCTGCCCGCTCCCTGCTGCACCGCCCGGCACAGGCTGTCCGTCCCGTATAAAAACAGCGCCAATCCGCCGAATACCTGCAACAACACTTGGAATCCCTGCTCCATCCGCACCCTCCGTTTCTGCCTGTCCTTTATTTCTATGCAGCGAGAGCCGGTTTGCGCATTGACAAAGCCTACAAGTTTTTTGTGAATTTTTGTTTAATATTTCCCTATCCTCTTGCAATCCCGCTGCAAAAGGAATATGCTTATCAGGCGTTAATACTTAACAGCTGTTAAGTATTTGAAAATGCAAACGAGGAGGGATCGTTGTGTCCGAGCCAAGCACCCCCAGCTTTCAGGGGATGTGCCACTTTATCGGGCAGCTGAGCAAGGCATCCAAGGCCGGGATACGGGCGGCGCTGGCCGATTGCCCCAAATGCCACTTTAATATGCTGGAAGGCCTGCTGCATTCCATCAACTGCCACGGAAAGGACGGTGCCATTTATGTCTCTGACCTTGCCCGGGAGATCCGTCAGCCGCTGCCGGCGGTCTCGCGCGGGCTGCGGTTGATGGAGCAGGACGGCACCGTGGTGCGGGAGCCGGACCCCGCCGACCGCCGCAAAACGCTGGTGCGCATCACCCCCAAAGGGTATGAGCTGTGCCACCAGTGTGAGCAGGCTCTGCGCGACTACTTTGCCAGCGTGCTGGCACGGTTAGAGCCGGAGCAGGTAGCCCAGATGGACGCGCTGCGCGGCGCGCTGATGGATGCCATTCTTGCGGAAAATGCCGCGCGCAACATTGACCCGAAGGGAGAAACGAACCATGACAAAGATCTTTAAGCAGCTGGCCCGGCACTGGGCGGTCTGCCTTGTGGTGTTCGCGCTGCTGTTCGTGCAGGCGTACTGCGACCTTGCCCTGCCGGACTACACCAGCAAGATCGTGGACACCGGCATCCAGCAGGGCGGCATTGAAAGCCCCCTGCCCCAGACGGTGCGCCAGAGTACGCTAGATGCGCTGAGCCTGCTGATGAGCGAGGAGGATGCGCAGAAGCTGCAAAGCGCCTACCAGTACTATTTGCAGGACGATGGCGTGTTGCAGCTGCGCTCCGACCTGACCGAGGACGAGCGCACCGCACTGGAAGATGCCGTGACCACCCCGGACATCGTGCTGTATATGGCTGCCGCACAGGCCGCCAACACCCCCGCCGGGCAGAACAGCATGGGCATGACCGGCCTTGCCGAGATGCCCTCCGCCGCTGCGGACACCGACACTGAGACCGTTACCCCCACGGCAGCAGATCTGGACACCGTTTGCAGCCAGTTTGCCGCCATGAGCCAGATGCCCGGTTTTGACCGCAATATGCTGCAAAAGCAGCTGGACAGTGCCATGAGCCAGCTGGACAGCACCCTGCTGGAAAACCTGAAAAGCCAGTCTTTGCTGCTGGTGCAGCTGGAATACGAGGCACAGGGCGTTGCGCGGGATGTGCAAATGCGTTACCTCTTCCGGGTGGGCGGCCAGATGCTGGCGCTCACCCTGCTGATGGTGGCCGTGGCTGTGGCCGTGGGCTTCCTTGCCTCCCGGGTATCCGCCGCCATCGGTCGTGACCTGCGCCGGGAAACCTTCTCCAGTGTCATCGGCTTCTCCAATGCAGAGATCGAGAATTTTTCCACTGCCTCCCTCATCACTCGCACCACCAACGATATCCAGCAGGTGCAGTTCGTCTGCGTCATCCTGCTGCGCATGGTGGCCTACGCGCCCATTCTGGGCATTGGCGGTGTGCTGCACGTTGTGGGCAGCAGCTCCGGCCTTTCCTGGATCGTGGTGCTGGACGTGGCCATCCTGCTGTTGCTCATCATTTTCCTGATGAGCGTTGCCATGCCCAAATTCAAGGTGATGCAGCAGCTGGTGGACCGGCTGAATCTGGTCAGCCGCGAAATTTTGACCGGCATCATGCCGGTGCGCGCCTTCAGCCGCGAAAAGTTTGAGGAGCAGCGCTTTGACAAGGCCAACCGGGAGCTGATGGGCACCCAGCTGTTCACCAACCGCGCCATGGTGGCCATGATGCCCTTTATGACCCTGATCATGAACGGCACCAGCCTGCTCATCGTCTGGTTCGGCGGCAAAGCCATGGACGCCGGCACCATGCAGGTGGGCGAAATGATCGCCTTTATCACCTACACCATGCAGATCGTCATGTCCTTCCTGATGCTGGCGATGGTGGCCGTCATGCTGCCCCGCGCCGGTGTGGCTGCGGATCGTATCGACGAGGTCATCCGCACCAAAGCCACCATCCACGACCCGGATGAAGCCGCCGCAAAGGCCGCACAGGCACACACCGACTGGCAGGGCGTGGTGCAGTTCGAGGATGTGAGCTTCCGTTACCCCGGTGCGGACAGCGATGCACTGGAGCACATCAGTTTTACCGCAAAGCCCGGCGAGACCACCGCCATCATCGGCTCCACCGGCTGCGGCAAGTCCACCCTGCTCAACCTCATCCCCCGCTTTTACGATGTGACCGGCGGCAAGGTGACCGTGGACGGCATTGACGTGCGCGAAATGCCGCAGGCACAGCTGCACGACCTGCTGGGCTATGTGCCCCAGAAGGGCGTGCTGTTCAGCGGCACCATTGACAGCAATCTGAAATTCGGCGGCGAGGATATCACCGACGCACAGGTGCACAAAGCCGCCGCCATTGCACAGGCCACTGATTTTATCGAGGCAAAGCCTGAGGGCTACCAAAGCCCCATTGCACAGGGCGGCTCCAACGTATCCGGCGGCCAGAAGCAGCGGCTTTCCATTGCCCGGGCGATTGCTAAAAATCCCAAGGTCTATCTGTTTGACGACAGCTTCTCGGCGCTGGACTACAAGACCGATGTAACGCTGCGCCGCGCCCTGAAGGCACAGACCGACAACGCCACTGTGATCATTGTGGCACAGCGCATCTCCACCGTGCTGCACGCAAACCAGATCCTTGTGCTGGACGAGGGCAGGCTGGTGGGCAAGGGTACCCATGCCCAGCTGATGGTCAGCTGCCCGGAATATCAGGAGATTGCCCGCAGCCAGTTGAGCCAGAAGGAGCTGGCGCTGGATACCCTGAATACAGAAAAGGAGGGTGAGTGATATGCCCAGATCCGGACGTCCCACCACCGAGCGTGCCAAGGACTTTAAAGGCACGCTGCGGCAGCTCATCCGCACCATGAGCCACTACAAGCTGCCCCTTGCGGCAGCCATGCTGTTTGCAATTCTTTCTACCATCTTCAACATTGCAGGCCCCAAGGTGCTGGCAAAAGCCACCACGGCCCTTGCTACCGGCTGGATCGCCAAGCTGCGCGGCACCGGCAGCATCGACTTTGTGTATATCGGCCGCATCCTGCTGTTTTTGCTGGGCATGTACCTGCTGAGCAGCGCTTTCAGCTTTATTCAGGGCTGGCTGATGACCGGCCTTTCCCAGAAGGTCTGCTACGACTTCCGCCGCCAGATCAGTGAAAAGATCAACCGCCTGCCGCTGGCGTACTTTGAAAAGCGCACCGTGGGCGAGGTGCTCTCCCGCATCACCAACGATGTGGACACACTGGGTCAAAGCCTGAACCAGAGCATCACCCAGCTGATCACCAGCGTGACCACCATGATCGGTGTGCTGGTGATGATGCTTTCCATCAGCCCCCGCATGACCCTGATTGCCCTGCTGATCTTACCGGTATCGCTGGCGCTGGTGCTGGTGGTGGTCAAGTTCAGCCAGAAGTACTTCAAGACACAGCAGGCCACGCTGGGCGTGGTCAACGGTCAAGTCGAGGAAGTCTACGCCGGTCACAACGTAGTCAAGGCCTTCAACCGGGAGGCTGTGGTGCTGGCAGACTTCAACGCCGCCAACGATAAGCTGTACGAATCCGCATGGAAGAGCCAGTTTCTCTCCGGCCTGATGATGCCCATCATGAACTTTGTAGGCAACCTAGGCTATGTGGCGGTGGCCATCGTGGGCAGCATTTTTGCTGCAAACGGGGTCATCACCATTGGTGATATTCAGGCCTTTATCCAGTATGTCAAAAACTTTACCCAGCCCATCCAGCAGCTTTCGCAGGTGTCCAACATGCTGCAAAGCATGGCCGCTGCTGCCGAGCGGGTATTCGAGTTTTTGAACGAGCCGGAGGAAGAGCAACTGGCAGACCCTGTCCGCCGCGCCGACCCCGCCGACATTGATGGACAGGTCACCTTTGACCATGTGCGCTTCGGCTACACCCCGGACAAGACCGTCATCCACGACTTCAGCTGTACGGTGCAGCCCGGCCAGAAGGTAGCCATCGTAGGCCCCACCGGCGCGGGCAAGACCACTATGGTCAAGCTGCTGATGCGCTTTTACGATGTGGACGCCGGTTCCATCACCCTGAACGGTCACGATGTGCGGGACTTTGACCGCAGCGCCCTGCGCGAAGGCTTTGGTATGGTGTTGCAGGACACATGGCTGTTCAAGGGCACCATCATGGAGAACATCCGCTACGGCCGACTGGACGCCACCGATGAAGAGGTGATCGCCGCCGCAAAGGCAGCCAACGCCGACCACTTTATCCGCACCCTGCCCGGCGGCTACCAGATGGAGCTGAACGAGGACGCTTCCAACGTGAGTCAGGGCCAGAAGCAGCTGCTCACCATCGCCCGCACCATTCTGGCAGATAACCGCATCCTGATTTTGGACGAGGCTACCAGTAGCGTGGATACCCGCACCGAGCAGCGCATCCAGACCGCCATGGACCGCCTGATGGAGGGCCGCACCAGCTTTGTCATCGCCCACCGCCTTTCCACCATCCGCGATGCCGACCTCATCCTTGTCATGCGAGACGGCGACATTGTGGAGCAGGGCACCCACGACCAGCTGATCGAGGCCGGCGGCTTCTACGCCGATCTGTACAACAGCCAGTTCGAGGATGTTGTGGATTAAAGCACCTGTTATCGCAATATAACTGCAAAAGAGCACCTGTTGCCTTCCTTTCTGAGGACAGCAGGTGCTCTTTGCATTCCCCTCTCAGTCATCGCTGCGCGATGCCAGCTCCCCCGAAAGGGGGAGCTTTTCTACATCTGTCGGTCAAGCTCTCCCTTCGGGAAAGCTGGCACGAAAGTGCCTAAGAGGTTTTTCGTCTTTTCTTTATGATTCCTCCACCGGTTCCAGCTTCAAGCCGAACAGCTTTTCCGAGAGGGACGGCAGCTGTTGCTGCAACGCGCGGACATAAGCCATTACCATCGGGTCCGGCTCCGCTTTCGTAACAATACCAAACCGCATTCCCTTGTTCCAATCTAGAATAAACACCTGTGAAGGATCCGGTCTGCGGTAGTACACTGCCGGGGTCAGCATCAGGCTGGGCAGTTCATACTGTACACTTTTTACGCTGCGAATGATTTCCGCCTGCCGTCTCGCAGCCTCGTGCAGCAATGCGGTCTCATACAGTGACTGCTCTGGTGTTTCTGCAAACATCCACCGATACTGCACCGCCTGTTCCAGCGTAATATATCCACGGGGCACCTCCGGCGGCGTATGAAATGGGACGCCGATCTCTGGCATATACACTGCCGGATAAAAGTGCAAGCCTCGCGCCGCAATCTCTGCACACTCGATCTGCAATGAAAGATTGATCTCATCATTCAGCAACGCCCTCCAGACATCCTTTATGCTGGCACAGCGGTGCATTATAGGAGAAAAGCGGTTGCTCAACTCCCCTGTAGCGGCAAACAGGTCAAAGCCCAGCATTTGCAGCGGCATATTCTGATGTCCGATCAGTAGATGCCGTTTGGGTGGATTTGCATTCAGCTTTACTGCCTGCGCATGATGCACCGCCTCATTGTACAATTCCAGCAGCTGCTTTGCCTTGGGGTAAAAATCCCATCCCGCCGGGGTCAGCACCACACGGCGCGGCACATGCTGGAACAGTTCAAACTGCAATTGCCCTTCCAGCGTGCGGATCTGCTGCGAAAGTGCCGATTGTGAAAGATACAGCGCCTCTGCCGCCGCAGAAAAGCTGTTCAGCTCCACGATCTTTACAAAGCCCGCCATCGCGCTCTGGTTCATTCTTTCCTTCCTCCTACAATACATTATGTTTTCCTTAATTATAATATAATAAACTTGAATTGTAAACAGCACCCTTCTACGCTACAATTGTTAAGGATTCAGCAAAGTGGCCTTCACCTTGCTGCACAATAAGAAGGAACAAAAAGAAAGAGAGCGTACCTATGAACAAGATCTCCCGTAAGGGCTTTATCAAGATCGCCGCTGCTGCCGCCATGAGCGGTGTGACCGCCGGTGCTTTGGCTGCCTGCAATGCCGCTTCCGGCTCTGCTTCCGCTTCCACTTCCGGTGCTGCCGGCCAGTACATCCCCGGCACCTACGAGGGCACTGCCGAGGGCATCTCCTCCACCGTCAAGGTCACCATGACCTTCTCTGACAGCGCTGTCACCGACGTGGTGGTGGACACCTCCGGCGAGACCGCTTCTTTCGGCGCTGCCGCTGCCGATGAGCTGCGCGAGCAGCTGATGGCTGCCGGTTCTGCCGAGATCGACGGCGTTTCCGGCTCTACCGTCACCTCCAATGCCGTGATGAAGGCCGCCAAGAGCTGCTACGCACAGGCAAAGGGCGAGGCCGTGGTCTCCAGCGTGCAGCTGCCCACCGGCGATGAGAACGACTGGCTGGGCAAAGAGCCTGACATCGACGAGGCTTCCATCACCGAGACATGGGATACCGATATCGTCATTGTGGGCGCTGGCAACGGCGGTATGTGCGCAGCCGCTTATGCTGCACAGAACGGACTGAACTTCCGCATCATCGAGCAGAATTCTGCCGTTATGGATACCCGCCACTGGTACGGCACTATCGACAGCAGCGAAGCAAAGAAAAAGGGCATCGCTCCTGTTGACCGCGCCGAGCTGCTGAGCGAGATCTCCCGCTCCATGGGCGGTCGCTGCGACCAGCGCGTAGTTAAGACCTGGATCAATGAGTCTGCCGCCATGCACGATTTTGTTTCCGGCATTCTGGAAAGCGAGCCCTACAACTATGTATGCAACCTGACCTCCGGCGATGAAGCCAAATGGCCGGATGATACGCAGGTGAGCCAGAGCAAGCTGATGTTCCCTGTGCAGCAGGTCGACTACAGCAGCGCCGAAAAGCCCCGCAACGTGGTATTTCAGGAGTATATCGAGAGCAAGGGCTACAGCATCGACTTTAACACCGGCCTTGCCAAGCTGGAAAAGGATGCCGACGGCCGCATCACCGGCGTTATCGCCCAGAGCACTGCCGACGACCACTTCATCCGCATCAACGCAGCCAAGGGCGTGCTGCTGGCCTGTGGCGGCTATGCAGGCAATCCCTACATGATGGAGCAGCTGGACCCGCTGGGCACCAGCGTGACCACTGCCTGCTCCTATACCCCTGCTGACAAGGGCTATGGTATCCGCGCCGCTATCTGGGCAGGTGCACATCTGGATGCAGAGCCTGCTCCCGTGCTGTTCGACCGCGGTCTGGTGGCACCCGGTGTGGATGCCGGTTATGTGGACAATGGCTCTGCCTTTGGCGGCAAGGCCTTCCCCGGCACTGTGGGTCAGTACAACCCCGGCAGCCAGCCCTTCCTGAAGGTCAACCGCCATGGCGAGCGTTTTATGAACGAAAGTCAGGAATACGACAATGCCTCCCATGCTTCTTTCCAGCAGCCGGGGCACGTTTATGCCATGATCCACGATGCAAACTTCCGCAGCGACGTAGATCGCTTCCACACCATCGGTTGCTCTGCACTGACCCGTTACATTCCCGGCATGATGGAAGGTCAGCTGGAGCAGTACGAGGGTGAGGGCCTGATCATGAAGGCGGACACCATTGAAGAGCTTGCCGACAAGATGGGCTTTACCGGTGCTGACAAGGACAACTTTGTAGCCACCGTTGCCCGCTACAACGAGCTGTACGACAAGCAGAACGACGAGGACTTCGGCAAGCCTGCAAGCCGCCTGAGCGCCATCCGCACCGCGCCCTTCTACGGCTGCTGGCTGGGTGCCTCTCTGCTGTGCAGTATGCAGGGTATTTCCATCACTGAAAACTGCCAGGCGAAGGATAGCAACAACGAGCCCATTCCCGGCCTGTACATTACCGGCGATATGTCCGGTAGTTTCTTCCAGAACAACTACCCCTGCGTCATGGGCGGCACCGCTTGTGGCCGTACCCTGACCTTTGCCATCAAATCCGTCAAGCAGATGGCAGGTCTGGAGAACGCCTGATAAAGCGCAGTTCCCCGGCATACTCTAAGCGTTTCTTCTTTTCTTCTTTTTCATGTGAAGAGGGGCAGCCCCATTCGGGGTTGCCCCTCTTTGCTTTTTTACCCCGCACGCCCCCTACACAAATGCCCGCGATTGTGCTATGATAAGGCTGAAAACCGGGCAGTTCATTCCCGCCCGGTCACAAAATCGAGGTGTTTGTACAAATGTCGGATATTCTGGATACCTTACGGCAGGAAGGGGTAGACCCCGCCCTGCTTGCGGCGGTGCAGGAATACCGCGCCGCCCATCCGCTCAGTGAGGCGCTGCGCCCGCGCATCCCCGCCCCTGCCTTTACCTACTACGGCAAAGAGGTGTGGGAGCAGGCGCTGGCGGCCATCCTCTGCGGCGAAAACCTGCTGCTGGCCGGCGGCAAGGCCACCGGCAAAAACGTGCTGGCCGAAAACCTTGCCGCTGCCTTTGGCCGCCCCGCGTGGGACATCTCCTTTCATGTAAACATGGACGCCGCCTCTCTCATCGGCATGGATACTTTTGCGGGCGGGCAGGTAGTGTTCCGTCCCGGGCCGGTGTACCGCTGCGCACAATGCGGCGGCTTTGGCGTGCTGGACGAGATCAACATGGCAAAAAACGAGGCGCTGGCGGTGCTGCACGCGGTGCTGGACTTCCGCCGCGCCATCGACGTACCCGGTTACGACCGCATCCCGCTGGCCGAGGAGACCCGCTTTATTGCCACCATGAACTACGGCTACGCGGGCACCCGGGAACTAAACGAGGCGCTGACCTCTCGCTTTGCGGTGGTGCAGATGCCCACCATCACGCAGGATAATCTGGAAAAGCTGCTGCGGGCGCAGTTCCCGGATCTTACCGCAAAATATGTGCATCAGTTTGCGCTGCTGTTTCTGGACCTGCAGAAAAAATGCGACAGTGCAGAAATTTCCACCAAGGCGCTGGATCTGCGCGGTATGCTGGACGCGCTGCGGCTGATTCGGCGGGGCATCCCGGCCGGGGCGGCGCTGGATATGGGCATCACCAACAAGGCCTTTGACTCCTACGAGCAGGGACTGATCCGGGACGTGATCGCCGCGCGCATCCCGGCCAAGCTGGATGCCGGAAAGCTGTTTGTCTGATGGACGCCCAAAGCTACACCGCGCAGGAGCGGCGCGCGGCCAATCAGGTCTGGGCCGCTGCCGGAGCCTACGGCTTTGAGCCGCTGTTTCTGGCCCGTAACACGGACGGCACCATTGATTTTTACATGAACTGCATCGTAGGGCTGGTGCACAAATACTACGGTGACGCACTGATCCGGGACATTTTTTCTGCTTGGGAGGGCGATGTGCGCCAGCCCATGCTGGACGATATGGCGTGGCTGTATCTGGAAAACGCAGCCTATCGGCTGGAGCTGCCCCGCCGCCCGGTGCTGGAGGCGCTACGGTTTGCCCACGCGGACTACTTTTTTGCCATCCAGTACAAGCTTTCGCGGCAGGAGTGGATGGCGAAAAACCAACTGGTGTACACCATGCAGGCTGCGCGTTGGCGTAAGGTTCTGGGACGCACCGCCCCGGTCATGACCCCTTACGAGAGCAGCCTTGCTGCCGCGCTGGAACCGGAGACCGTACCGGAACCAGCACAGCTCAAAAACGACCTGCTGGCGCTGTTTGCAAAATTTGCCCTGTTTGACGGCGAAGTACGCCAGAAGCCCGCGCTGCATCTGCGGCTGCAAGGCTTTTGGGCAAAGCTTGCCACCAAAACCATGCCCACCCAGATGATCAAGACCGACCGGGTGACGGTGGAGCATTCCGGTGCGGTGGATGCCACAGGCAGCGGGCTAGCGGTGGACAAGCGCCGGGCAAACATTACCCTGAAGCAACGCGCCGCGCAGGATCGCGCCTATATTGAAAGCTGCTTCGGGCGCTGCTTCTACCCGCCGGAGCAGCTGCGCAAGGCCGAGCAGGAGCTGTGCACCGGAGTGCATCTGGGCTGTCACTTGTGGTTCAGCGCCGGGGTGCCCAGCCCGGCGCAGGCACCTACCCCGGAGGCGCGGCAGCTGGCGCAGCAGGCCGAATTGCAGGCCGAACGCAACCGCGCCTACTATGCAAAAAATCAGGAGCTGCATCGCAGCGTGGTACTGCGCCTTACCGAACAGATCCGCAACTGTATTCTGGTGCATCAGCAGCCAGACCAGCGGGTGGCACGCAGCGGTGATCTGTGCGCCGGGCGGGTGTGGCGCGCCCCTTACCTGAACGATAACCGGGTGTTTTTGTGCCCGGAGGAGGAAAACTGTCCCGCCTTTACGGTAGATCTGCTGCTGGACGCCTCTGCCTCCCGCCTGCACTGTCAGGAAGTGATCGCGGCGCAGGGAGTCATTTTGGCCGAAAGTCTGGCTAACTGCGGCATACCGGTGCGGGTAAGCGCCTTCAGCAGTCTGCGGGGCTACACGGTGCTGCGGGTGCTGAAAGGCTTTGCGGATAAAAACCGGCAGAACATTTTCCGCTATTTTGCCTCGGGCTGGAACCGGGACGGTCTGGCGCTGCGGGCAGCAGGTGATTTGATCCGGTACGCCCCCGGCCCTGCCCCGCGCCACCTGATGATCCTGCTGACCGATGCCAGCCCCAACGACAGCCGCCGCATCCCACCCACAGCAGAGAACCCGCTTGGCTGCGCCTACGAGGACGCCGCCGGTGTAGTCGATACCGCCGCGCAGGTGCGCACCTTACAGCGGCAGGGCGTGCGGGTGTCTGCCGTTTTTATGGGCGAGGACAGCAGCGCCGGTGCCGCCGCGCAGATCTACGGCAAAAATATGGCGCGTATCCGCGGCATGGATCAGCTTGCCCGGGCAGCCGGACGGCTGATCCAGAACGAGATCCGGGAACTTGGCGATTGAAGTAAAATAAAACGACCCCTGTGGGAGCAGTACCGGCCTTAGTCGGCATTTCCCGCAGGGGTCGTTTTTTTACAACTGTTTATATCAAAGCACAACCATACTTTGAACCTTTGTTCGCTCTGCGCCACAAACTTTTGCAAAAATTTGTCGTTTTGGAAAACTTACAGTTGTTTTTTATTCAAAAGTATGCTATACTGCGTTCAGAGAAGTTTTATGCAGCTTGACGGCCCGATCACCCGGCTGGCGCTTTTACAACGTTTCGCTGTTTGCTTTTATCGCAAGGCAAGAAATTAGTGCAACATTCAAACAGCATATTTGCGATATGCAATTCAACGTTGTTGCTGTTGCATTAAAAAAGTTGAATTGCAATAAAGAGGGGAGGAAACGACTATGAAACCGACTACCTGTTTTGCACCCGCACACATCC
>ERZ506432.762-NODE-762-length-13233-cov-6.675444_pt1 | contig 13233 bp, 6 predicted proteins | sample MGYA00513663_ERZ506432 | MGnify/ENA metagenome assembly ERZ506432
TCATCATTCTTGACGGACTGAAAGAAGTCCTGCGGCAGCAAAAAGCCATCGGCAATAACCTCAACCAGCTGGCGGTGCTGGCGAACATGGGGAAAGTCCAGTTCGCCAATCTGGATTCTGCTGTGCAGGAGTTTTCCAAGATCAACACTGCCCTGCGGGAGTTGCAGGAGGGAGGTGTGGCAAAATCGCAATCATCCATTTCGTGAACTACAAAAAGGGTACGCAGACGCGCAACTGCATGAAAAGCGTGATGCGGTACGTGTCGCAGATGAGCAAGACGCTCTGGGATGGACAGCAGCTCGTCAGCGGCATTGGCTGCCAGCCGGAAACCGCGTTCGATGAATTCCTCAGTACGAAGCTGCTGCACCACAAGGATGGCGGCGTGATGTTCTACCACATGGTGCAGAGTTTCCCGAAGGGCGCAGGCATCGACCCGCGCACAGCGCACGAAGCGGCACGCAGGCTTGCCGGATACTTCGAGGGCTGTGAAATCCTTGTCTGCACCCACACCGACCGCGAACACATTCACTCGCACTGCATCATCAACAGTGTCAATTTTGAAACCGGCAAGAAAATTCACATGGCCGATGAGCAGATTCAGGCGCTGCGCGCCCGCAACGATGCGATCTGCGAGGAACTCGGACTTCCGAAATTTCAGAAGGACGAACAGCAGAAATCAAGTGGGATGTCCAACGCGGAATACTATGAATCCACATCAGTGGCAGGAGCACAGCTACGTTGCCTGCTGCGGCACGTCCCCAATTCCGGTGATGCAAATGCTGAAACCGGAGACGCAGATTGTCTATCTCTGCCTTGATAACGACGATGCCGGACACAAAGCCAGTGAACGGATGGCGGAACAATTACACGAACGTGGTGTCATGACGGAACGTCTCGTGCCAGAACTGAAAGACTGGAACGACGATCTTCTTCATGCACAGAAGGAGGAACTTGCGCCATGCCTGAGTCTATGACCCCTTTGGTCGCCGTTGGCGTGATAGGCGCGTTGTTCATTCTTCTGCTTTCGCTTCTTACCAACAACTACTCCTTAAACAACATCAAATCCAAAACCGTTGGCGACGGCCAGTACGGGACTGCACGCTGGGCCACAGATCAGGAGATCCGAAAAGCCTACGTTACGGTTCCCTTTGACGTTGCATCATGGCGCGCTGGGAAGAAGCGCCCGACCGTGCAGGGGCTGGTTCTTGGAAGTGTGCAGCGCGGCAAAAGATTGGAGGCATTGGTGGATTGCGACGATGTGCATTGTCTCATGATCGGCGCATCCGGCGTCGGCAAGACTGCATTTTTTCTATATCCCAACATCGAATTTGCCTGTGCCTGTGGTATGAGTTTCCTGATTTTGGACACTAAGGGTGACCTCGCGCGCAACTGCGGAAGAATCGCGCAGAAGTACTACGGCTATCGCGTATCAGTGGTCGATCTGCGCAATCCGATCCGCTCGGATGGAAACAATCTGATGACGCTGGTCAACCGCTATATGGACGTGGCCCGCGAGCATCCGGACAACCTTGCGGCGCGGGCGAATGCGGAAAAGTATGCGAAGATTCTCGCCAAGACCATCGTCAATCCGGGTGGCGACGAGCAGGATCGCGGGCAGAACTCGTACTTCTATGACGCAGCGGAGGGTGTGCTGGCAACCGTGATCATGACGCTGGCCGAGTTCATTCCGCCGGACAGCGCAGGCCATGACAAGCGGCATATCATGTCCGTATTCAAACTGGTAAAGGAACTGATGGCTCCCATGGGAAAGAAGAATGGATTTCAGGTTCTGATAGACAGCCTGCCGGATACGCATAAGGCAGGCTGGATGGCGACCGCAGCAACCAGTTCCTCCGAACAAGGCATGGCTTCCGTCATGTCCACGGTGCTTTCCCGCCTGAATTCATTCATCGATTCCGAGCAGGAACAGGTGCTTTGCTATGACAGTCCAATCGATGCGGAGCACTTCGCCTCCGAGAAGTGTGCGATCTTCCTGATCATTCCGGAAGAAGATCCGACAAAGCACTTCATGGCAGGGCTTATGATCCAGAACCTGTCGCGTGAGCTGTTTTCCATTGCGAACGCCAACGAAGGAAAGCTGAAAAAGCGCGTGGTATTTTACTGTGACGAATTTGGTACGATGCCGCCCTTTGACGTTCTGCCGCTCTTCTCCGCAGGCCGCAGCCGCAAGCTGACGCTCGTGCCGATCATCCAGAGCCTTGCGCAGTTAGAGAAGAATTACGGCAAAGAGGGTGCGGAGATCATAGCCGATAATTGCCAGGATACGATTTTCGGCGGCTTCGCGCCAAACAGCCAGACGGCGGAGACGCTCTCTAAAGCCCTCGGCAGCCGAACAGTCCTTACTGGTTCCGTAAGCCGCGGCAAAGACAGCAACAGCCAGAGCTTGCAGATGGTGGAGCGTGCGCTTTTGTCGCCGGATGAGCTGAAAAGTTTCCCAAAGGGAGAATTTGTTGTCATGAAAACCGGCACACACCCGATGCGCACGAAGCTGCAATTATACTTCAAATGGGGCATCAAGTTTGAAGAACCATATCAGACGCCGGAGCGTGCCCAGCGCGAGGTTTACTACGCGGGAAAGGAGGAATTGCTGATGAATATTAAAAGAAAATCTCTGACACAGACGCGCCCGCCAATAGCGCCGAAAGCGGATGACTATATGAGCAGCTACGGCGACAAATGAGCTTCTTCGGTGAAATTTACGCCGATCCCGACCTGCCGCACCGGGCACGAACCGTCTATATGTACCTCCGCGACCGTGCAGGCGGCGGGAGCTGCTGGCCGGGCGTCAAGACGATAGCCCGCGACCTGCACCTCTCGCCGCGCACGGTGCAAAGGGCGCTGAACGATCTGGAACGCGCCGGATACATCCAGCGTCAGCGGCGCCACCGTGAAAACGGAAGCTGTACGTCAAATTTGTACATTATAAATGAGGTCAAATAGCAAACGCGGACGCTCCCCGCCAAGGGGAACGTCCGCGTGTTTGCTGTCACCAGCGCCGCGACACCACGGCGCAGCCTGAAGGACCAACTCTAGCTGAGAACCAATACAGAGAAAAAGTATGAATTTCTATGTTCTATGACGATATATGTTAATATGCTTTTCATCATGCGCGCTCCTTCCCGTGCGAGGATAGCGGCGCAGCTTAAAATGTCATTGATTTGTTTCTCGTAGCGAAAAGAGAACAGCGCAGCATCAGGGCAAAAAGCCCGCCCGCTGCGCTGTCCGATGTTCGCTTATGGGGTCATGTCAGCCGCTTACTTCTTGCAGCGCCAGAGGAAGGTCACGATCTGCGCTCTGGTGCAATCCGCGTCGGGGCTGAACTTCATTGCCGTTGTACCCTTGGTGATACCGCTTTCCACCGCCCACAAAACCGCGTCAAGATAGTAAGCACCGGGCTTGACATCCGTGAACAGGTTGCGGCTGCTCGCGACCGGCGTTTTTTCAGAGCGCCAGAGGAAGCTCACAATCTGCGCTCTCGTGCAGGTGTCGTTGGGGTTGAACGTGGTGTCGCTGGTGCCCTTGGTGATGCCGTTTTCTACCACCCACAGCACAGCGTCATAGTAGTAGCTGCCCACGGGGACGTCGGTAAACGGCATGGCGCGGGTTTCGGGTTTGGGACTGCCAGCGGCGCGCCACAGGAAGGTCACGGCCTGCGCACGGGTGCAGATGCCGTCCGGGGAGAAATGGGTATCATCGGTTCCCTTGGTAATGCCGTTCTCCACTGCCCAATCCACAGCATCCTCATAATAGCTGCCAGTGGCTACATCCACAAACACGCCGGTCTGGGGGTTGCCGTTGGCTTTCATAAAGATGACCTCGATGGTATGGGTTCTGCTGACATTCTCAAAGGTGTAGGACTTCACCGCGCCGATGCTCTTGCCGTCGATCTTGACGTTGGCGACAGCATAGCCCTTATCCGGGGTGATGGTGAAGGTCTGATCCCGGCCCTCGCGGACGCTGACATTGCCGGAGGGAGAAATGGAGCCGCCAGCCCCGGCAGTTGCCTTGATGGTGTAGTAGCTGTAGCCGCTGCCGCCACCGCCTTCATTGCCGCCTGTGCCGCTATTGCGCAGAATCGTCAGCGTGTAAGTTTTAGCACCGATTCCCACGACAATGTCGGTTGTGCCGCTGTTGGGGATGGCAACGGTTGCGCTGCCGCCGGTGGACAGAGCCTGCCCGTTGATGCTCACGGGCTCGCCGTTTCCAGACACCGCTGTGACTAGCGTAGATGTTGCTCCGCTATCATTTTGCAGCGTATAGGTATAGTTCGTTCCGTTGGCGGTAAAATCGCCGAGCCCCACTGCCAGACCTTCAAAGGTCAGAAGGTCATTACCGGGCACTGCGGCTCGCACCACTACGCGGGTGCCAAGCCGGGAGAAGGTGACGGTTTCCGCCCGGAAGGTTTCCCCGGAGATGGCACCGCCAATACTGGTCTTTTTCGTTTCCAGAACGGCCCCGGCAGCATCCAGCAGCGTGGCCACCAGCTCTGCGCTGGTCTGAGGCTGCAGGCAGTTGTTGCGCAGGGTAATGGCGGCGGTGCTGTGACCGTTGCCGTCGTTCCCCTGTGCCACATCCATCGTCAGCCGCTCTCCGGTGCGGGCCAGTGCGCCGGTCATATGGACGCTGGCCTCGCTGTCACTGCCGTCATACTCCGGCAGGCGCTGATTGCCTCCCGTTCCACCGATCTGGCCTTCCGCCCACGCCTCGGCGTACAGATAGGTACCCACATTGGGGATCTCGGTTTTGCCAATGGATGTCATATACCTGCCCAGATCATAGGTCAGATCCAGTGTAAAGGTTCCCTGATCGATGCGGGCGAGGGCGCTGTCCCCGGAAACGGTGATTTCATTACCGCTAACCGATACGCCGTTTGTGGTGCAGGTTACCTCTGCAGGCTTGGTATGCAGATCATCCGCATAGAACGCAAGCTTCACCTCGCGGCCCTTTCCGCCGGCCAGCGTGGCGGCAGAGGAATTATAGAGGGTCATGCGCACCGTGCGCTTGCCGGCGCTCTCCGCAATCACTTCCATTTGCGAGATGCCAATGTCGGGATAATCCAGATACACTGTGCCGTTTTCGCTGATGCCGCCGGCGGCGGTAATGGTATAGCTCGGGTCGGTCACGCGGTCCTTCACATGGTGCCAGACGGTAAGGGTGGTGCTTTCATTGGGCAGCAGTTTTTCCGTAAGGGTGGCGGTTTCCCCGCTGCCAAGCTTGACCGTTAGGTTTGTCACATCGTTCAGCCCGGTGTTGCGGATGGTAAAGCGAATGGGTGTCAGGCTGTTCAGCGCCAGCGTTGCATAATCCACACCGATCTGTTCCACTGCCACCGCATCGGTGATAAAATTAGAGGTAGCGGTATAGAGGATCGTTTCCTCACCCGGAACGGTCACGCCGCCGATTACCTCCGGTTTTTCATCGTCATACCGGGTGGCCTGAATGGCAGCCTGCACCTGATTGGTGCCGCTGACATAGGCATCAAAGTGGTCAGCCAGCGTGCGATCCGGCAGCTCTGCCAGTTCCAACGGTGCGGAGAGAGTGTAGGTATTTGCGGCATAGCGCAGCTTGGCCGCCTTCAAAATGCCGTGATCTACCGCGCCGTTGGCGTCATTGACAGTCTCATTCCAGACGATGGTAAGCTCATTGAGGCTGCGATGCCCCCCGCTGAGGGAAGCGAAGTGGAAGTCTCCGCCCACGACGGCGTTGCCGCTGCTGGTCAGGGCAGACAGAGAGCCGGGGAAGCTGTTGGACATGGTGCCGCTGCCGTCCACAGCCAACAGCTGGATATCGCTGCTGCCGTCTCGGACACTATGCCAACCGATGACAAATCGGTCATCCCCGCTGCCGAAGTTGGCTGCAACGACCTGGGGGTTTTCGTCAAGATTGCTGTCACAGGTCGCCAGCATGGCTGTACCGGGAGTTCCGTCAGCAGCCACGGTACAGTAGGCGATCTCGTAGTCGGAGGTATCTCCGGTTTCGCTGCGGTCCAGCGAGTAAACCGCCATAGCGGTTCCGTCGGGCAGCATGGCCGCCTGCAACGCCTTCACGCGGCCAGTAGCACCGTTATAAAGCATTTTGGCCTCGCTCCAGGTGCCAGTGCTGTTATAGCAACGGTACATGATACAATCTCTGGTCGTGAAGTTTAGCAGGCTGTTGCTGCCCTGCGTACCGGGATCGGGGGTGTAGACGCTGCGCCAGAACACGATGGCCTTGCCGTTGCCGCCTACTGCCGTGGCTGGGGCCAGATCCGGCGTGCCGTCTTCGGTTAGGCGGGTGGAAGTCCAGGTTGTGCCGTCATAGACGGACGCTACGATCTCCGTGCTGTTCATCAGCAGGTTTTGCTCTTCCAATGTCACGGGATCACCGGCATTTTTACCCGGTAGGTCGGTGCCCATGCGAACCCAAGCCGCCGCCGCGAAGCTTTCGGTGCCGGACAGAGAAACGCTCGTGTCGCCGTAGCCGGGGAACCCTGTGGGATCGTCAATTTGGCTGGAGATAGAATAGACGCCGCCATTGAGGGTGGAGAAATGCGCCCGGCTGTCGTAAATACTGCTGCTGTCGCCGTCGTTGATGTAGGCCAATACCTTCCCGTCATCGCTGAGCTGTGGATAGGATGTGGGGTTGGCATTGGTCTGGATGTTTTTCAGCCCATTGGGGGTGGAGTTCAGAGAGAACAGCATCATCCGCCGCTGGGGCTGGCCCCAGGTACGGGCATATTGCTCCAGATAGTCCCGGCTTTGGAGCGTTGCACTGGCAGAAGCCACCTGCATTCCGCTCTGGGCCGCCGCCATCCGCAGCGAGGCAAGGCTCAGCCCACTGGTGGCGTTATTCCAGTAGTCGTCGATTGTTTTCCAGTCATTAAAAGTCTTGGTGGCTCCAAGGGTTCCGGAGGCGATCACCGCCTCGTAGGAGATAAACAGGAAGCTGGCCACAAATTTGATTCCCACTTCGCTTTGGATCCCCAGGGCCTGACCGTTGATCTGGCGCTTTGCCGCGTCGGCAAGATAGGTGCGGGAAAGGAACTTATTCTGACTGTCCACATCCAAATTGCCGAATAGGCCGATCTTCAGCGCCACGACCGAATAGTCAAAGCCAATGCCGCCAAACGCGTGGACATAGGCGTTGATACGCAGCGTGGTCAAAAAGTCATTCACTGCCGTGGCCGTGGGATCGCTCCAGGCAAGCTCTGTGCCCTGTCCCTGCTGGCCGTAGCGCACTGCGGTACGGAAATCCAGCTGAATGGCACCACCCAGCTCAAAGGTTGCCGTCAACGGCACGGGGCCAGCCATGGCGTTCACGCTGAAGGAGAAGCCCACGCCAACGCCGGCGGTAAATCCGCCGCCTACGGTGAAAACCTCCCACTCCTTTTTTTCGGTGTTATAGCGGATTTCCGCTTCGTAAAAGCCCTCCAACTGCAAGTTGAGATCCGTGCTGGTGACATTGTCGGCCAAGGAGTTGGTTTTGTAGTCCCCCTTGGGATCATAGGTTCCCTGGGCCATTTGGCTCAGGTCCCCGGTCCCGGGCACGCCCACTTCCAGGTTCTGCGTCAGCACATTCGCTCCCAACGCCACGCCGTCCTCGGAATAGTCCATGTCCTCCATCTCCAGCGTATTGTACCCGGCCCAAATCATGGCACGGAACACGGAGGGATCTTCGCTGGGGGTGATGATCATTTTGAACACGGAAGTGTCCACCGGACCGCTCAGATCATCCAGCCGTCCGGTCAGCACCTTGAGAATGTTACTATCGCCCACTCCGCCAAAGTCGACTTGATTCACTCCACTGGAGGCTCCCATCGTCGCCAGAATACCGGTGACGCGGTCATCCTCTGTCACCTTGGGCACTCGGGTCAGATCAACGACCCGGAAGGGCATTATTTTCTCCTGCAGCAGGCTGCCGTTCAGGCTCAGCTGCGTTTTCATACCCACATCCTTGCCGTCGGCGATCCATCCAGAGGTGGTCATGGTGGCCTCGGTGAGGGTCAGATCGTTTTCCGCTACAGGGATGGATGAGAAGGGATACTGCTTGGTACTGCTGCTCTGGGCGGCAGGAAGAACGCCGTATTCGTCCGCCAGCTTGAGACTGTAATTCTTCGCGTTGGCAATATCCTCGCCCCAGAGGAACATGGTGGTGTGCAGGCTTGCTGTTTTAAAGCTGCTGTTAGGGCCAATCTTCCCGGTCGAGCTGCGGACATCCACCTTCTGACCGTTGGCAAGACCGTAATCAACGCTTTGCGCCACAATGAAGGGCTTGTTTGCCTCCCCCGTCGGCACGCGCTCCAGAGAGACAACGCCCTCTGCGGTGCGCATTACATCGTCCACGCCCAGCTTGCCGTTGACGGTCAGCAGCAGCGGATAGTACTTGTCGCCGTCAATTGCGCTGATCTCCAGAATGTACTCCAGCTGATCCAGAGCGGAAAGCGCCGTGGTGTTGCTCTCGCCCTTTTCGGCCGACCAGAACTGGGTGGAATCCAGATAGACGGTTATATTTCCCGCCGCATCCGTGGTATAGGTGTCGCCGGTGATGCCGCTGACAAGTGCTCCTGCCTTGGAGCCCAGCAGAGCTGTCTCGCAGTAGCCTCCGTTTTTATAAACGCCGCCGCGAACGGTCACCGTCTTGTTCGCCAGCGGATCGCCGCCCGGCGTGATGAGCGTCACAGATGCCCGGGCGACTCGCCGAAGGCTGAAGGTATTCAAGGGATAAAGCTGCAGTTTTGTGGCATCCCGCTCGCCGGAACGCAGATTTTCTTTATAGATGGTGCCCAGATAAATATCCGCGCCGGAGCCGGACCGCAGAGACACCTCACTGGCGATTCCGTTGGGTTCGTAAAGCGCCAGCACGCCTTCACTATTGGTCGTGACCGTTTTGGACACACCTTTGCCGTCGGTGTATTGCAGCGTAGTTTTCGCTGCAGGCGTCAGCTGGAAGAGATAGAACTTATTTTGCAGCGTTTTCGCTGTCACCTGTACGGCGGCGCTCATGCCCGTGGCGGCATGGGTAGCCGTGACGGTTGCGGTGCCGTTGGCCAAGCCGGACAGCGCCATTTTGGTTTCGGGAAGGTAGGAATCAAAGGAGAAGTTTCTGATGTCCTCATACAGTCCGCCCTGCTTGTAGTTGACGGAAATGGCATTGTTGTTGCTGGAGAGCCACCGGATGCCGTCTTTAAAGGAGTTCCATCCGTACTTGTCATAGTTGATGCCTATGTACTCGATCAGCCCCAACTCCTGGCGCAGCTGCAAAATTTCAGCTGTAACGGTGGGCAGGCTGCCGCTGACCTTGGAAGTATTGTCCATGGTCAGCTTAGAAATCGTTTTTCCTTCGTCGTTCTGCACCTTCAGTGCGTCGGCATTGTAGACATACAGGGGGAAGGAGTCGGTGCTGGGAGATTCCTCACCAGGATTCTCCACGCTCAAAACCACTTGATAGGTGTCCTTCAGATTGCTGGCCTTCACTCTCTGTAATGACAGGGAGACGCTCCCGGAGGTGCCGGATAGGCGCTTACTGTCCACCACTTTGGTGGTGTTGTTGTCCTCTGTGACCCGGGTGATGGTCAGCGTGGGCTGCAAAGGGGCGCCATCAGTGGCGTTTTCCACCGACCAGTCGATATTGACGGTACCGTCGGTATCCTTGAGGTAAATACTCCGGGGCGGTGTCAGCTTGGCTGTGGCAGGTGGTGCCTGCACGATGATCCAGGCAAGTGCCGACAGGCGGACGTCCTCACTCCCGGCGTTGGGGTGCGGCATGGAGACACATACCGTGTAGGCAGGGGTATTGCCGATGGAGAGCTTGGAGAGCACATTCTTCTCGATCCGCACGCTGTTTTTATCCTTGCCGGCGGTATAAGTCGCAACGGGCTTGAGGCCGCTCAGCGCCGCCTCATTCTCGTAGCTGCCCTCATACAGGTCAATCCTGTAATGGAACTCTTTGCCCGGTGCCATCAGCGCGGCGTTGGAGCTCCACAGCACGGTGGCGGGCTGATTTTTCCGCGTCACGATGGACGCGCTGCCGGGAATCACCAGTGCCAGAGAATCGCCCGCCGTCACGGTATAGGGCTCTGACTCGCCCGTCACATCATCGTCGGCAGTGTCCACAGTCCCGTTGTCCGCCGTAAAGGTAAAGGTGACGGTTCCCACCTTGGTTCCTGTGGTGGCAACAACGCCGGTATCCTCGTTGATGGTGGCAATGAGCGGGTCACTGCTGCTCCATTTACCGGTGGTGTAGGTGGCCTGCTCACCGTTTTTCCCCAAAACCTCGGCCTTAAGCGTGGGGCGGGCGGCTTCGGCGAGGGAAATCGTATAGTCGGCGTCATTCGCTTCCGGGACGATGGTCACCGTGTGCGCGGAAACTTTCTGTGTCACCGTGAACTGCCGGGTCAGAGGAAGAACATTCACCCAGTTAGAAGCGTCTTTCGTGCCCTCGTTGGCCTGCAGCGTCACCGTATAGGTGCGGGTGTAAGCCGCGGGTGCGATTGCATAGTCGCTAATGGTGAAGGCTTCCTTCTCTGTGTCCAGATAGACCTGCAGATGGATTGGTTCAGCCGCGGAGTCGTACCTCAGCTCGAGGCGGAAAGGGGCTTCCTTCGGGTCTGTGCCTGCCGGGGTGTGATAATTGCTGTATACGGTCTTGTAGGCCTGCTCCATGTTGGCGTTCATCGTGAACTCTGCCTTGCCGTTGGCGTAGGTGGCGGTCAGTGCGGTGGGAGCGTTGCGCATCAAGACGCTCTTCAGCTCAACTCCGGTAATCGAGTTGCTTTGATAGAGTGTGGTATCCAGCGTATGACCGAAAACATCCTTCACGCCGGTCATACCATTGACGGTGACCGTGGTGTCATCCGTATCCCGCACTGGGTACCAGAGCATTGCCGTGACACCGTAGTTGTTCATGGAAAGCTCAGCGGCGGTATACTCTTTGCCATTGATGGTCACGCTGGCGCTTCTAAGATCCACGAACTCGTTAAAGGTAACTGTGATGGGCACGTGCTGCCCGCTGGTATAGGCTCCTGCCGGGGCCATGACGCTTTGAATGATGGGATTGTCCGTGTCCACCAGCTTGGCGGAGACGTTGCTGGTGCTGGCGGTGGTGGTGGAATATTGGGTATCTCTATTTACATTCTTCAGAAACAGTTCGAAGGGCAGCCAGTACTGCTGATCCTCTCTGTTTTGCGTGGTAGACTGCAGGGAGATGCTGACCGTACTGCCCTTGTTAATCGTACAGTCCGCCGTTCTCTTTCTGTCGCCGCTGAGCGTCAGAGCTGTTCCATCGAGCTTGTACTCCGTCAGATAGAACGGGGCATAGGGTCGTGTGGCGCTATTGCCATACGGCGCAGGGCCAGTATAGGCAGCTACATCGGTACTCCAGTCAAACTTGATGCTGGCGTCGATTTGGTATGGCTGATAAAATGGGTCGGAGCCGGCGGGAAGCACCGAGTTGCGAGCGCCCTCCAAAATTCCGATGGTATTGCTTAGCGCAACAAAGTCCGAATTGTCGGCACTGCCGCCAGAGTATCTTTCTGTCAGCAAAGGAATAAACAAATCATCATATAATACGTCTGTATTTTTGACTTCTTCAACATAGCCCGGCGCAGTCATTGATGTTTGTATTGTGGGGACGCCAACCGTCTTTATTAGCTTGAGCTGATGGTGGTCGGCATAGCTGGCGCCGTTATAGAACACCAGATTTTCCGCATCGTAAAATTCAATCATCCCCAGCAGGTCGCCATGGGAATAAGAATTCTCGAGCCAGGCCGGGTTATTTCCTTTGGTTGTAACCTTGACAGTGATTTCACAACCACCTAAACTGAAAGTTTCGCCTACGTCATAGGTCAGCTTGTAGGACCCGTCGCTTTGCTCGACGACCGTACTCGTCTCGCCTATCGAGACCTTCACATCGGTGATATAATCGCTGAGCTGGCCTTCTTGAATGCGGTAGGAAAAGCCGACCGGTTTTCCTCTGTATACAGTAAAAGTCCCGGAGCTCCAGCTGTTGTTTGCGCGATCCTCCAGCGTTTGGCGCATCATGCCGCTCATATCCACCGTCTCAACGCCCTCAGGCGGTGTGGCAAAGGCGGAATACTGCAAGCTGATGCCCTGCAGCTCCAGCTGCTCCGTCAGGCTATTGAGATTCTCCAGAGCTTCCCCGGTAAACTCCCTGCCGGAGAAATAGGTGTCCTTGATCCGCTGCAGCTCCTGTTCGATTTGGATCATGGTCTTCAAATCGCCCAGCGCCACCGGAGTCCCATCCACGTCGGCTATACGGGTGAGATCCGTGGCGGGATCTTCCAGCAGCTCCATGACAGCCGCCAGTGTCAACACCTGGCCGTCCAGCGTGATGGTTTGATCCACCTTGAAATTGCCGGCTTCATCCAGCAGCCCCAAGGCGTTCAGCATGGAAAGCACCTGGTCGCTGCTGCCGCCAGTCAGGGCGGAGAGCTGCTCCAAAATCGCCTGATTTTCCTCGGGTGTGTTGCCCAGCGAATCGCTCACCGCTGCAAACGCCGTAGTTGGCAGCAGCGTGAGCGTCATGCACAGGCACAGCAGCGCCGCTAAAAATCTTTTCTTCATCTTTCCTCATCCTCCTTGGTTTGTTCCTCCTGGTTATTGCTTTTTCTCAATCGTGTGCAAAACACGGTAACGACCACCGCCGCAATAAAGCAGATAACGCCAACCAACACATAGCTGCCTACGTTTTCCAGCAGCATCGTTGCGCCGTTTAAGCCCTGCACCGCACCCGGCGACCGGTCGGGGAAATGTCCCATCGCATAAATAAGGCAACAGCAAAGCGCAACAGACACAAGCGACAATCGCTCGGTGATGTGCTTTTCCTGCCGGCGGCGCATTTGCCACGCTCGGCTTTTGACAAGCTTCACACGCTGCCCGGTATCCATCATCAAAAACACTCCTTTCAAAAAAGTCTTAAAACGGGCGTTCACTTATATAGGTACAGAAAAAAGCAAAACTACGCACCTAAAATTAAAAAAATTTTTATTTCATTTTCGCACCATACGCCAGTGGTAGGTTGCCTTTTCAATTTTCCTCGTATTTTTACAGATATTTTGTCAATCCGGCTCGCAAAACGTCATTGACCGATTCTGTCAGATTTTTTCCTTCCTCCAACGCCATCCTACGCAGCGCCTTATCCAGATCCCGATCCAGATAATAGGCCCGCAGCACCCGGTCACTATTCTTCTTTGCATTTTAGATCGGAAGAGTACAC
>ERZ506432.777-NODE-777-length-13033-cov-4.975266_pt1 | contig 13033 bp, 9 predicted proteins | sample MGYA00513663_ERZ506432 | MGnify/ENA metagenome assembly ERZ506432
GCCGAGGATGAGGACGGTGCCGGACAGGTGCGGCTCCAGCAGCATCAGGGCCGCCACCACCCCCAGCACCAGCGCAAAGGGCAGGACACCCACGCTGAAATCCTTCATTCGGTCGTGATTCAGTGCAATGATGTGGGAAAACACCAGCACCACCGCAAACTTTGCGATCTCGCTGGGCTGCAGTGTGCCCAACCCGGGCAGCACGATCCACCGCTTGCAGCCGTTGTACTCCGGCATAAAGAGAACGACCGTCAGCAGCGCCAGCGACAGGGCCAGCACCGGCCAGGCCAGCCGGTGCCAGATATGGTAGTCCACCAGACTGGCCGCGTACATGGCCGCCACCCCCAGCGCCGCAAACAACAGCTGCGGGCGGATGTAGGTGTAGGCATCGCCGCGGCGGTAGAGCGCGACTGCATACCCGGCTGAAAACAGCATGATAAGCCCATAGCTGAGCAGCAGCAGCAAAAGGATAAGAAACGGTACATCAAAGGTGGGCAGCGCGCCATCAGGGGCGACTGGGTGGAGTGGAAGCCGGAGATCGCACCGCAGGCCACCGTGATGAACATGAAGCTCCAGATGGGGGTGCTCGACGGATGCATGCTGCCGAAGTGATCCCAGATCTCCGGGATGGTGTAGGCAGGGTTGGTGAAGATGCCGAAGATGACGCCGATGGCCATGATGATCAGGCAGATGCCGAAGATGGGGTAGATCTTGCCGATGACCGCGTCGATGGAGATAAAGGTCGCGATAAAGTAGTACACCAGGATGATGATGAGCCAGAACAGCAGCGAGGTGAGCACGCCGGAAGCACCGCTCTGATGGCACAGCTCCACGATCAGGCCGGCGGGGCCTACCGCGAACACGGTGCCCACCATGATGAGCAGCACCACAGAGAACACGCGCATGACGTTCTGCATCACAGGGCCTAAGTATTTGCCGGTGATCTCAGCGATGGAAGCGCCGTCGTTGCGCTCACTCATCATGCCGGAGAAGTAGTCGTGCACGCCGCCTGCAAAGATGGTGCCGAAGGTGATCCACAGGAACACCACAGGCCCCCACAATGCGCCCTGCATGGCACCAAAGATGGGGCCAAGGCCGGCGATGTTCAGCAGCTGAACGAGGAACAGCTTCCACTGGGGCATCACAACGTAGTCCACACCGTCATTGATGCGCACAGCAGGCGTTTCACGGTCGTCCGGGCCGAAGGTGTTGTCCACGATCTTACCATAGACAAAGTAGCCCACGATCAGGATCGCCAGACAGAGTAAGAAACTGATCATACCAGAAACCTCCTTTTTCTTTGTGCCGGGATGATGGAAGCATTTTCCATATTTTCCATCCATCCCGGCCGGCTTTCTGGGTCTATGTTAACATATTTTTCATAGAAGTGATAATATGCTTCTGGTATAGGGGCATATCAAAGGCCATATACCAGCAAAGATTTTTAGCTGATGCTTCGTTTCTTTTTCGTGCGGTTTATCAACAAAAAGACAGCCGCAGCGCATAAAGCGCCGCGGCTGTCGGCCAAATTCCTTTGCTTTCCGGTTTTTCTGCATTCCGATGTTTTGCCAGTTCTTAACCGGTTTCGGCGGTCATTTCACGGTCAGTGCCGCCTGCTTGTGCAGCAGCTGCACAAAGGTCTGCTCCTCCGGGCGCAGGGTCCCCCTGTCCGGATAGACCAAAACATCCTTCATGCGCTGGCGCTGGGCCGGACACTTCCTGAGCACCAGATGATACTGCTCCAGCGCCCGCCGGGGCATGGGCGACGCCCACATATAGGCATTAGGCAGGTTCTGCAGGATGGAGAACTGGCTGCACCGCTCGTACACATGGATGCGGCGGTTCGGGTTCGTGTGCCAGCGCAGGCCGCTGTCCTCGCCGCCGGGCAGCTGGAAATCACCGTGCAGGACCTCCATATAGCTGTTCAGCTGGGTGATGTCGGTCACCTCGCACTTTGACAGCGGGCCTTCCCGGTTGGTCAGCAGCCGGTATTCAAACTCCATCACCGGCTCCCGGTGCAGGCCGTGACGGTCGCAGTAGCGGTGGTAGTAATCCTCGTCCTCCTCCGCGTAGCGCAGCAGGGCCAGATGATAGCCCCGCCGCAGCACATGGTCCAGTGCTTCCATGGAGCCGGATTCCCGGATATGCACCCGCAGCTGCTGGCTGTCTGCCATCTGCTGCAAAAAATCCACCGTCGCGTAGGAAGCGTAGGTGGCGTGGGGCAGCACCACCCGCAGCTCCGCACAGCTGCTCTGCCGACTGCGGGCGTCCAGATCCAGCCGGTCCACCTCGTCCAGCACCCGCTCTGCCTGCCGGATAAAATGCCGTCCCTGTTCGGTGGGGATCATGCCGGTGGACGAGCGCTCAAAGATACGGATGCCGTATTCCTCTTCCAGATTCTTGAGCGCCTTGCTCACATTGGGCTGGGCCGCATACAGCTGCTTTGCCGCCGCGCTCACCGAGCCCCACTTGCGGATGGCCACCAGATAACGCAGTTCCGTAATATTCATGTGACTGCCCCCTGTTCCAAAAATCATTCCTATTTTATCAAGCCGGCCGGCCGGCTGTCAAGCCAAATGCGGTTGACGCGCCCCGCGCAGAGCTTTATAATAAAAATGCTGTATTTACAAAAAGGAGTTTAGCTGCTATGGAGACTACCTACCGCGTTCTGCGCATTGACGAACAGCTGTACGGCTGTGAGGAGCTGCCTGCCGGTCAGCCGGTGCTGTGCGATGTCACGCTGGCCGATGCCGCCGGGGCCCGGCGCACCCTGCCCTACCCGGACAAAGAGCTCACCCGCCTTGGCATCGACGAGGGCAGCACGGTCGTCCTGACCGCAGACGGAACGCTGAAAAAGGCATAAACACAGGAGGAACACATGAAAAAGATCAAAACCTCTGCCCTGATCGGTCTGGGCGCACTGGGCATCCTGTTCGGCCGCAAAATGCCCGGCGTGCAGGTCATCGCCGATGAGGACCGCATTGCCCGCTACTCTGCCGAACCGGTCGTCTGCAACGGCGAAGAATGCAAGTTCTCTTACGTCACCCCCGCCGAGGGCAGGCCGGTAGACCTGCTTCTGGTGGCCGTCAAGGCCACGGTGCTGGAACAGGCCATTCAGGACATTGCAAAGTTCGTAGGGCCGGACACCGTCATCCTCAGCGTGCTGAACGGCATCACCAGCGAGGAGCACATTGACGCAGCCTATCCCGGCCACACCCTGTGGAGCGTTGCCATCGGCATGGACGCCACCCGCACCGGGCGCACGCTGGTGTTCAATCAGGCGGGCAAGATCCAGTTCGGTGAGCGCAGCGGCGAAATGACCGACCGCGTGCAGGCCGTGGCCGACTATCTGGACGAGTGCGGCATTGCCAACGAGCCCTGTGGGGATATTCTTTACAAGCAGTGGAACAAGCTGATGGTGAACGACGGCCTGAATCAGGCCGCAGCCGCCTTCGACCAGCCCTACGGCGGCCTGCGCCAGCCCGGCGAAGCACAGGACATGATGCGCGCGGCCATGCAGGAGGTCATCCGGCTGGCGAACCTTGAGGGCGTGCCCCTGCCGCCGGACAACGATGTGAGATTCCTCGACGCCATGATGCCCACCTTCAACCCCGATGGCATGCCCAGCATGCGGCAGGATGTGCTGGCAAAGCGCCCCACCGAGGTGGAGGAGTTTGCCGGTGTGGTGCGCCAGCGGGCCAAGAAGTACGGGATGCCCACCCCTGCCAACGACTTTTTCTACACCCGCATCCGCGAGATCGAAGCGGGATATGACCAGTAAGGAGCCGCCCATGCATACGCTTTATTTCACTCGCCACGGAGAAACCGTCTGGAACGTTGAAAACAAGATCTGCGGCATGACCGACAGCCCCCTCACCGAGCGGGGCCGCCAGCAGGCCCGGAAGCTGGGCGAAGCCGTCAAGGCCAGCGGGGTGCACATCGATGAGATCCTCTACTCTCCCCTGTCCCGCGCCGCCGACACCGCCATGGCCATTGCCGAGGCCACCGGCCTGCCCGCCCGGTGTGAGCCGCGCCTGCGGGAGCAGTGCTTTGGCAAATACGAGGGCACGCCCCGCAACGGCGGCGAGTTCCGCGTTTCCAAGACCCACTTTGCCGACCGCTACGACGGCGGCGAGAGCATGATGCAGCTGGCCCAGCGCATCTACAACCTGCTGGACGAGCTGAAGGCCGACACTGGCAAGACCTATCTGCTGGTGGCCCACAACGGCATCGCCCGGGTGGTGCAGTCCTATTTCTACGACATGACCAACGAGGAATACGCAGCTGCGGGCATCAGAAACTGCGAACTGGTGGAATACCATTTTGAATGATATCAGCGGAAATATTATTTTTATAATTTGCAGTTCCGAAACGACTGCGGTCGTTTCGGAACTGCTTTTTCACCGATCGGGCCGTATTGGTCAAATGCATCTTTTCCGCTGCGCGACGGCCGCAGGCCGACAGCGGCAAGATGCCGTTTATCTCCACGACCTTCCCCGTGAAAAGTGAAAGCCAGAAAATCCGCAGATTTTCTGGCTTTCTTTCTATAAAAAATAATTTTTCCTCTGATATTGTCAGAGCGAAGCGGAGACAATTTTAAATCTGTCAGCCTTTATACAGCCCAAACAGCTTGAGCAGCTTCTGCCAGAAGGTCAGGGTCACAGCCGCCGGTTCCGGCTGGGCTGTCGGGGCCGGGGCTGTGATGGCAGTGGTCTGCAAAGCAAACTGCACCGCACTCACCTCAGTGTTCTCTGCCGAGGTGAAGCTCTGCACCTCCCCGCCGCCGGAAAGACTGTTCAGCAGGCTGTCCAGCTGGGCACCCATGTCGATGCCGGAAACGCTGCTGCGCAGCTCGCCGGTGCCGCCGGTCAGCTGAGACGCCCCCTCCGCCAGCTGCGCAACGCCCGCTTTCAGCTGGGCTACGCCGTCGGTGTAGGCGTTCAGGCCGTCGTCCAGCTGGACGTACTGGGCGGCAAGCTGGTTCACGCCGTCGGTGAGCACCGAGAGATTGCCCAGCATCCCGGTCAGCACACCGGCCAGCTGCCGCACCCCGGCGTCAAACTCGCCGTAGCTGCCGTTCAGGGTGCTGCTGCCCTCGTGCAGCTGGACGATGCCGCCGTTCACGGTGTCCAGATAGGTCTGCATGGCGTCGATGTTGGCGGTGGAGCCCTGCAAAAGCAGGATCACATCCTTGAGCTGGGGCATCATCCACACCATGCCCTGCAGCTGCTGGATGGCCTTGGCGTTGCCCTCCTTCACCACATCCAGATCAAGGCCGTTTTCCCGGAGGATGGCCTTGTAGGCTTCAAAGCTCACCTGCTGTTCCAGCTGTGCCGCGCCTTCATCCAGCCGGGCAATGCCGTCCCGGATCTGGGTGGAGGCATCCAGCAGGGTGTTCAGCTCGTCGGTGGAGGCCGAGATGCCGTTCAGCGCGGTCTGCATCTGGGTCAGTGCCCCACGCACCCGGGCTGAGCCGCCGGTCAGAGCGGCAGAATTGCCGTTCAGGGTGTCGATGCCCGCCTGCACCTGCGCGATGCCGTCTGCCAGCGCGTTGGCACCATCGTCCAGCTGCACGGAACCGCTCTGCAGCTGTTCCAGCATCCCGGTCAGGTCCATATCCCCGAGGTCGAGGTTCAGATTCAGCCGCACACCGTTCAGGGAAACGGCGTCCATGGCAAAGTCCGTCACATCGGCGGTGACGGTCACATCGCTGTCCGCGCCCGGCAGCAGGATGTAGGAGAGCTGCTTTTTGCTGCCCACATTCGCCACCGTAGCGCCCGGCGCGCTGATGTTCCGGGCAAGCTCGGTGTCCAGACTCATGGTCACCTGCAGCGCGTAGTCGTCAAAAAAGCTGCCGGTGCAGTCCGGGTTGCGGCTCACCTGCAGCCGGATGGAAAGCGCACCGCTTTTGCCGCCCAGCTCGTCGGGGCTGATCTCCGCCCCGTCCAGCGTATAGGTCAGCTTTACCACCCACGGCAGGGCCGTGGCGGCGTCCATGGTGCCCTCATAATAGAGCTTGCCGTCCTCGGTCACATGCACCGTGACCGTATCGCCGCTCTGCTCCACGGCATCGCTCGTGGTCATGTTGCGCACGGCAGTGTAGCTGCCGTGGTCCGCAACGGTGTCCCCCGCCTGCACGGAAAAGCTGTTCACGGCGTACACGCCGGTCACAGCACCGGAGGCCGTCAGGTTTGCATAAATGACCTCTTCCTTGGCAGCGGAGGCTGCTGCAAAAGCCGGCAGACTGCTGCCCGCCAGCAGGCAGCCTGCCAGTGCCAGCGCCAACACCCGGCGCGCAAATCGATGTTTCATCTCGGTCAAGCCTCCTTCGGCTGTTTTTTCTTTTTTATAATGAGCGGGTCGGCCAGATATAAAAAGCCCGGCAGTGCCGAAAGCACGATGGCCAGCGACACCAGACTGCCCACGCCCAGAAAATTGCCCAGCTGGCCCAGCAGCTGGTTTGTGGAAATGGCTCCCATCAAAAAGCCCACCACCGCCATGGCGCTGCCGGTGGTGCTGACCGAAGTGGTCACGGCGGACACCGTGGCCGCAACGGCTTCTTTGCGGCCCAGCGTCTCCCGGAACTCCTGATAGCGGTCGGAGAAGAGGATGGCGTAATCCACCGTAGCACCCAGCTGCACCGAGCTGATGATGAGATAGGCAATGTAGAATACGTACTGGCCCCGGAAGTACGGGATGGCCAGATTGATCCAGATGGCGGTCTCGATGCTGAGCACCAGAATGATGGGCAAAAGCAGCTGGCGCTTCATGAGGAGCAGGATCAGGAACACCGCGCCGATGGCCAGCAGGTTCACCTTGACCATGTCAGCCGTGATAGTGTCCATCAGGTCATAGGTGCTCACGCCCTGACCGGCCAGATAATAATTGTCCGGGTAATATTGCTGCACCGTGGCGCGCACCCGCTCCACCAGCGCAAAGGCCCCATCACCCTCGGTGTCGGCGTCCACCGTAAGCACCAGACGGGTGTAGCCGCCGGAGACCAGCAGCCCCAGCGTGTCCCCGGGCACGAACTCCGGCGGGATGGACGCGCCTGCGTTGTCCACATAGGAAAGGATGCCGGTCACCTCCGGGATGGCGTGCAGTGCATCCGAAAGCTTTTGCTGCGTAGCGGTGTCGCCCTCCGGCACCAGTACAACGTAGGTGTCGCTGCGGCCAAAGGTCTCCTCGATGGCGGCGGTGTCCGCACCCAGACGGGTGTTCTCGCCAAACATGTGGGCGGCACCGTAGTAATACTGGTTCGAGTTAGAGGCCAGATAGCTGGGCACCATCAGGACGACCAGCACCAGTGCCATGGGCAGCATGATACGGGCCACAAAGCGGCCGAACTTGTCAAAGCTGGGCAGCAGGGGCCTGTGGTGGGTCTTATCCATCCACTTGTAGCACGCCAGCGTCAGCGCGGGCATGAAGGTGAACACGGTGACAAGGCTCAGTACCACGCCCTTTGCCAGCGCAAGGCCCAGGTCCGGGCCGATCTGGAACTGCATGAGCACCAGTGCCAGAAAGCCGATGACGGTGGTCAGGCCGCTGGACAGGATGGAGCCGGTGGATCTGCACAGGGCGTCCACCATGCACTCCTCCGGGCTGGCACCGGGGTTTTCGGCCCGGCACTCCGCAAAGCGGTGGATCAGGAACACCGAGTAGTCCAGCGAAACCGCCAGCTGCAGGATGCTGCCCGCCGCATTGGTGACAAAGGAGATGGTGCCAAAGATGAGGTTCGTGCCATTGTTGAGCAGGATGGCCGCCCCCAGACCCGTCAGCACCAGCAGCGGCTCCGCCCAGGAATCGGTGGTCAGGATCAGGATGAGCAGCACATACACCACCGCGATGGCGGCGATCTTTGCCACCTCGGTCACGGTGGAGTTGGTGGCAACGGCAGTGGACACTGCCGCGCCCTCCAGCGCGTTGCCCTCCCCGATCAGCTCCCGCACGGCAGCCACGGCTTCCAGACGCTTCTCGTCCTCCACCGTCACGGTGAACAGGGCGCAGCCATCCTTATAATAGCTCTCCACCGTGGCGGTGTCCTGCATCTGCAAAGGCACCGTCACATCCAGACTGTCGTCCAGCCATGCAACGGAGGACACTCCGTCGATGGCGGCAAGCTTTTCCTTGTACTCCAGCGCCTGCGGCACCGTCACATCCCGCACCATGACCCGCATGTTGGGGATGCCGCCGGTGAAAGCACCGTTCATCACCTCGATGGCGGTGGTGGAGGGGGATTCCGGCGGCAGATAGTCGTTGATATCATAATCCACCTGCACCCGGCTTGTGGCAGCCATGCTCAGCACAGCCGCCAGTGCAAACACCGCCAGCACCAGCCTGCGGCGGCGCACGATGGCGGTATAAAAACGTTTCATCAAAACAGGAGTTCTCCTTTCCGGATCTATGAAAAAACTTTTATCATTCTAACAGGTTTGATAAACGTTGGGAAGAGACAGTTTATGAATTTTGGCCCCGAATGCCGATTTTTTTGATTTTTCTGCCTTGACAACAAAAATAAATTCTGATATGCTCTTTTTCGGTTCATCGGAGGACCGTTTTCAACGTAATTTGAAACGGGCCGGATAAGATGCCGTGCAGACAGCGCCCCGCCGGAGGTTTCGTTGCCGTAGTGACGAAGCAGATCGAGGCAGGGCGTGCACTCGCGGACATTTATCCGGCCCGTTTTTGCACCTTGTGCAGAAAGGAGGACGCCATGTCCAAGCAGCGGATCCAGCTTTCCGATCACTTTACCTATCCCCGCCTTTTGCGGTTCGTGCTGCCCTGCATCGGCACCATGCTGTTCACCTCCATCTACGGCATCGTGGACGGCCTGTGTGTCTCCAACTTTGTGGGCAAGACGGCCTTTGCGGCGGTCAACCTCATCATGCCGCTGCCCATGCTGCTGGGCACCATCGGCTTTATGCTGGGCACCGGCGGCAGCGCCATCGTGGGCATCACGCTGGGCGAGGGCGACCAGAAAAAGGCCGACCGCTATTTTACCCTGTTCCTGCTGGCGGCTCTGGTCTCGGTCAGTGTGCTGGCGGTGCTGGGCATTGTGTTCCTGCGGCCCATTGCCGTGCTGCTGGGGGCAAAGGGAGAGCTTTTGGACTACGCGGTGCGCTATGGACGCATCCTGATGGTGTCCCTGCCCACCTTTGCGCTGCAGAATATGTTCCAGAGCTTTTTCGTCACCGCCGAAAAGCCGCACCTCGGCTTCTGGTTCACCGTGGGCGCGGGCTGCACCAACATGGTGCTGGATGTGCTGATGGTGGGTATCTGGGGCTGGGGCGTGGAGGGCGCGGCCATTGCCACCTTTATCAGCCAGCTGGTGGGCGGCGTACTGCCGGTGTTCTACTTCATCGACCGCAGCAACACCAGCCGCCTGCACCTGTGCCAGACGAAAGTTTACGGCGGCGTGCTGCGGGACGCCTGCATCAACGGCTCTTCCGAGCTGATGACCAACCTTTCCATGTCGCTGGTCAATATCCTGTACAACTTCCAGCTGCTGCGTCTGGCCGGTGAGAACGGCGTGGCCGCCTACGGCGTCATCATGTACGCGGCCTTCCTGTTCGTGGCGGTGTTCGTGGGCTATGCCGTGGGCAGTGCGCCCATCGTCAGCTTCCACTACGGTGCCCGCAACCACGCCGAGGTGCACAACCTCTACCGCAAGAGCCTGCGGCTCATCGCCGTGGTGGCTGTGACCCTGACGCTGGCTTCCATGTTCATCATCCCCTGTGTAGCGCGCGTTTTCGTGGGCTACGACGCGGAGCTGCTGGCCCTGACCAGCCGGGCCTTCCGGCTGTATGCGCTGAGCTTCCTCATCATGGGCTTCAACGTGTACGCGTCCTCCTTCTTCACGGCGCTGGGCGACGGCGTGACCAGCGCACTGATCTCCTTTTTGCGCACGCTGGCGTTTCAGGTGATTGCCATTCTCCTGCTGCCAATGCTGCTGGGCATCGACGGTATCTGGCTGGCCGTCACCGCCGCCGAGCTGGCGGCTCTGGCCGTGAGCGCCGCCATGCTCCTTACCAAGGACAAGGTGTTCCATTACCGAAAGGCCTGATAAGATCCCCTGCTTTCTGCGAAACGGCGAAAAGCAGGGGATTTTTTTGGTGATTCTGGCTCTGCCGCTGCAGGGCAAATCGTGTTAGAATGGACACAGCTTCTTATTCACTGTTTTACGAGGGATCATTATGACATTGTTTTTGACCAGCAGCCCCAGCGGCTGCCCCTTTGAGCCGGGGCCGGATATTCCGGTGCTGGACACCCGCAACCACTTTGTGGCGAACCTGCGGGCCGTCTGGCCGGACCACGCCGTGCTGGGCCTTGCCATTGCGGCAGACCCCGCAGCCTATGCGCAGAACGACGAGATGTGCCGGGTGTTTGCCCAGAGCTTTGCGAATGCCCACCTGCCCCTGACGGCGCTCATTCCCTGCGACGCCCGCAACGCCGAGGAGATCGGTTCTCTTCTGCCCCAAAGCGGCTTTGTGATGCTGTGCGGCGGGCACGTGCCCACCCAGAACCACTTTTTTGCTCAGCTGGGCCTGCCGGGGCTTTTCCACGGCTACCACGGCATCGTGATGGGCGTGAGTGCCGGCAGCATGAACGCCGCCCACATCGTGTACGCCGCACCCGAGGAACCGGGCGAAGCCGCCGACCCCCATTACTCCCGCTGGATGAACGGCCTTGGCCTGACCGAGACCCGCATCCTGCCCCACTACCAGTTCATCCGGGATCATCTGCTGGACGGACAGAAGGTGGAGGATATCGCCCTTGCCGACAGCAAAAAGCGGCATTTTCTCGCTTTGCCGGACGGCTCGTATATCCTGTGCGCCGACGGCAGCGAGGCGCTGTACGGCAAAGGCTGGTACTTTGCGGACGGGATGATGGAAGAGATCAACGAAGACGAAGATGTGCTGCCCTTGCGGTAAAACATGACAAAAAGAGAACACCCGCTGCATCCGCAGCGGGTGTTCTCTTTCTTGAGCAAGGGTGGGGTGACGCTTCCCACATCTCCTAACGCTGGGCGACGGCTGCCTGTTCCGTCCTCCGTTGCTCATATCTATATTACTCCAATTTGATAAACGGTGCAATAGCATTGGCATCCCCGTGCCTTACAATGGAATAGGTGATGTCGCAGTAAGGCTGGATGGCGGTGCTCTTTTCCACGGTGGAGATGAGCAGCACCTGCAGCTGCAGGCGGCGGAACAGCTCCATCATGGGGCGGATGCGGTCGCTGGTCATCTTGCTGAAGGCTTCGTCCAGCAGCACCAGACGGATGCTGTTTTCGCTCTTCTGGTAAATTTGCAGAAGGCTGGCGCAGATGGCCACATAGAAGGGCGCCTGATTCTCGCCGCCGGAGGAATCGCGGCTGACGCGGGACAGATACGCCTGCTGCCCGGTGACCTGATTGGTCACCTTGATATCGTAGTCCAGATAGGTGCGGTAGTCCACATAGTCCGAAAGGGTGGCACCGGCGGCGGTGCGTCCCTCCTGTCGGGCGCGGGTGTTCTCGTCTACGTCTGCCATGATCTTTTCCATCAGCTCGTCCACCTGACGCTCGTAGGCGGGGTCGGCGGTGGCGGCAAGGTTATCCAGAGAGTCGCCCTCGGTCATCTGCTGGTTGCCCTTGTCCACAATGACCTGATAGAACGCCGCCAGCTGCGGGTCGCGGCTGGGCTCCAGCTCAAAGCGGTAGACCTCCTCGCCGTAGGTCAGCTGCTCCATGACCTTGTTCAGCTCCCGGAACTGCCGCCGGGCGTTGAAGATATCGTCCTTCATGCGGAACAGGATATCCTTGCGGAAGCGGTCCTTGCAGTCCCGCTGGGCCTGTTCCAAACGGGCGGCATAGCGTTCCAGATCGATGCGCACAAGGCTCTCGTGCTGGGCGCGGTACTGGTCCAACCCCGCAAGGCCCAGCGGATAATCGCACACATAGTGCTCGTTGTAGGCTTTCTGGGCCGGTTCCAGCGTGCCAGTCAGATAGACGGCCAGCGCATCGTCCAGCTTGGCCTGCGCCTTTTCCGCAGCCTGTGCGGCGGCGCGGGGCTTATCTGCCGGGGCCAGCGCCAGCATCCGGGTGCGGGCCAGCGGCTCCACCAGCGGATGCGCCGCAAAGAAGCTCCGGGCGGCATCGGTGCTCTGCTGTGCCGTTTCCCCTGCCTTTTTCTGCTCCGCTTCGCAGGAGGCGATCTGCTTTTCGCACACGCGGATGTCGCCGCCCGCCTGCTCCACGGCGGCGCGGGCAGTCTCCCACGCAGCTTCGCGGGCTTCTTCCTCCTTGTAAAGCTGCTGCAGCAGCGGGTTCTCGCGGCACTCGGTGAGCTTTGCTTCCTGCTCGGTCACAGCATTCTGTGCAGCAGTCAGGGCGGCACGGGCGTCCCACAAAGCAGCCAGTTCCTCCAGCGCCGTGCCCCGCAGCAGGGTCTGGTACTGGTTATAGGCGGCTTTCAGGTTCTGTTCTGTCTGGGCGGCAGCACGGGCGCTTTCTCCCAGAGCTTCCAGCTCAGCCGCCAGCGCACCGGCGCGGGCGCGGCGGGCGTCCAGACCGATGTACCGCTGGGGGGTGCGCAGCCGTTCCAGCCGGAAGGGGTGGTGGCGCAGAAGGTCGCGGGTGGCACTGTCCGGATGCTGTTCCAGCGTATCGGGGGTGTCGCAGCAGACGATGCGGCCCAGAATGGTCTGGGCATACTGTGCAGCCAGCGGATTTTCGCTGCTCACCTGCGCGGCAAGGCTGTCCGGGCCGTATTTGTCGGCGCGGCGGTTGGCCTTGCGGATGCCCGGGGTGTCCAGCAGGCTGATAGGCCCCACCTTGTCCTTCAGGGCCACAAAGGCGCTCTTGGCGGCTTCGTAGTGAGCGGGCGGCACAAGGATATCAAAGCGGCGGTCCCCAAGGCAGGCCTCCACGCAGTCCTGCCAGCTCTCATCCTCCACGTTCAGCAGCTCGCAGAAAATTTTCGCGTCCGGCTGCATGCCCCGGCTCTTCAGTTCGGCATTCACGGCGTCCCGCACCCGGGTGGCGGCATCGTCGTGG
>ERZ506432.793-NODE-793-length-12861-cov-6.870686_pt1 | contig 12861 bp, 13 predicted proteins | sample MGYA00513663_ERZ506432 | MGnify/ENA metagenome assembly ERZ506432
GAGCGCCACCTTGCCAAGGTGGAGGTAGCGAGTTCGAGCCTCGTCGGCCGCTCCAACAGGAGTGGAAATTCACTCCTAAATATGGTGACGTGGCCAAGTGGTAAGGCAAGGGTCTGCAAAACCCTCATCCACCAGTTCAAATCTGGTCGTCACCTCCAAAAGATTCCCGGAAGCTTCGGCTTCCGGGATTTTTTGTTTTTATCGAGCCTTATTCTTGAGAAGCACTCTTCAGCGCACTTTTGCGGTATTGCAGGGGGCTTTGCCTGGTGGCAGCAGCGGCTCCATGGCGGCCACTCCTGCGCCGTCCAGATGCACCCAGTAATGGTGTCAGCAGCAACGCCTGGCCGGTGCTGAGCACCACGGCGGTGGACTATGTGCTGCTGAAAGACGTCCCCCTCTACCCCCTCTACCCTGTCTGCGCCTACCGGGACAGCCGGACGCAGCTCGAAAAGGCCATTGCTGCGTATATCGACTGCCGAATCAAATTAAAACTAAACGGTCTGCGCCCTGTACAATACAGGATTCAGACCGTTCAGATTGCCAAATTCTTATTTTTATCCAGCTTTCAGGGTTCGCTTCAGGCATCCGGTTCACAAAATTTTGTGCAGCTCCTGCACAAGGTCGCCGATCACGATGGGCTTGGACAAAAAGCCGTTCATGCCGCTTTCCAAGGCGTTGCGGCGGTCCTCGTCAAAGGCGTTGGCGGTCATGGCAAGGATCGGCAGCTTTGCCCGCGCAGGGTCGTCCAGTGCGCGGATCTGACGGGTGGCGGTATAGCCATCCATGATCGGCATCTGCACGTCCATCAGCACCAGATCGTAGCTGCCCGGCGCGGCGGTGCTTACCTTTTCCACCGCTACTGCGCCGTTTTCTGCCGAATCAACAAGGAAGCCGTACTCCCGCAGGATCTCCTGCGCGATCTCACGGTTCAGCTCATTATCCTCCACCAGCAGAATGTGCTTGCCCTTGAAGTCGGCGTTCTTATCCGGCAGAAGCCCCTGCGCCGCATCCGTCTGTTTCTGGCCGAGTGCGCTCATCAGGGTCTCGCGCAGGTCGGACATGAACATGGGCTTGGCGCAGAAGGCGGTCATACCGGCAGCCTTTGCCTCCACCTCGATATCCGACCAGTCGTAGGCGGTCAGGATGATAATGGGCGTATCGTCGTTCAGGCTGCGGATGCGGCGGGTGACCTCGATGCCGTTCATATCCGGCAGGCGCCAGTCGATGATATAGGCGTGGTAGGCATCGCTCATCTCGATAGACTGCCGTGCACGCAGCACCGCTTCCTTGCCGGAAAGCGTCCACTCGGCGCGCATACCCACCTTGACCAGCATCTTTGTCACGCTGTCGCAAGTGTTGAAGTCGTCATCCACCACCAGTGCTTTCAGGCCTTCCAGCTCGGTGATCTTTTCCACAGGGCGCTGCTCGGTCTGTGCGCGCATGGGCACGCAGACGGTAAACTCGGTGCCCTTGCCCTGCGCTGTCTGCACCTCGATGGTGCCGCCCATCATATCCACGATGTTTTTGGTAATGGCCATGCCAAGGCCGGTGCCTTGGATGCGGCTTACCGTGGAGGTACGCTCCCGCTCGAAGGGCTCAAAGATCTTTTTGGCAAACTCCGGGCTCATGCCGATGCCATTATCCTTGATGCGGAACTCGTACTGTCCGCAGCCGCGCACCTTACCGGCAAGCTGCCGCACCCGCACCGAGACTGTGCCGCCCGCCGGGGTAAACTTGATGGCGTTGGACAGCAGGTTCAGCAGGATCTGGTTCAGCCGGGTCTTATCGCAGTAGACATCCTCGTCGGTCACATCCATCGCGTCCATATAAAGTTCCAGCTGTTTTGCGTAGATCTGCCCGCTGACGATGGTTTTTATCTCGTGCAGCACATCGGACAGATTGACCTCGGTTTCGTCCAGCTGAATTTTTCCGCTTTCAATGCGGCTCATATCCAAGATGTCATTGATGAGCGAAAGCAGGTGGTTGCCGGCGGCAAGGATCTTGGCAAGGTAGTCCTTCACGCACTTCTTGTCGTCCAGGCGGCTGACCGCCAGCGTGGTAAAGCCGATGATGGCATTCATGGGGGTGCGGATATCGTGGGACATATTGGAAAGGAAGGTGCTCTTGGCGCGGTTGGCGGTCTCGGCGGCGGCAACGGCGTCGGAAAGCGCCTGATTTACCTGCTTGTCGGCGGTGCGGTCGGACAAGACAAGGATATACTTGGTTCTGCCCTCTACCTCGCTGCCCATAGCGATGTTATGGAACCAGCGGCGCTCTTTGGTCTCCCGATGTTCATACTCCGTATCCCACTCGCGCTGTTCCCCGCTGAGCAGCCCTTCCAGATAGTTCTTGTCGCGGTCCGGGTCATCCTTTGGGTGCAGCGCTGCCAGAACACGGGCATCCTGCCGGACTTCTCTCCACGGGATGCCCAGCAGCCGCTCAATATTCGGGCTGACATAATCCACCTTGGAGGTCTTTGCGTCCAGCATCAGGAAAACATCATCCACGTTCAGCGAAAGCTTCTGGAACAGCTCGTCCCGGTACGAGATCTCAGTATTCTTCCGGCGCAGGGTGACATGGCTTCTGCGCACGATCAGCAGAATGACCAGCAGCGCAAGACCTGCAACGATGCCCGCCACGATCTGCACCGTGTGGAACCACAGCTTATCCAGACTGGCATTGACGATGCTGACCGGCACAAGCCCCACCATCGTCCAGTTCTGGACCGCTGTGCCCTCGTAGACCAGATAATAACTGGTGTCGCCCAGTTTGACCTTCAGGTTTCCGCTGCGGCCCTGCGCAAAATCATCCGAAAGGGCAAGGATCTGTTCCTCGGAAAGATCGGAATGGTCGCGCAGCATCGCAATGAAGTTGTAAATGATTTCCTTGCGGTTTACGGAATTGTCGATGACCACCCGCCCGTCCGGGTAGATGACATAGTTGCTGGCATTGCCCTGAAAAGCAGAGCTGTCCAGCAACCGCAGCACAGCATCATTATAATAGGTGATGGCAACGGCGTCGTAGGCAAAGCCCCGGTAGCTGCCCTGCGTTTCGGGACAGATGAACGCAAGCATCTGGGGCTTGCCGGGCAGCGCCGTGTTCACAACGATATCCTCATCATGGGCGAGCTTTTCGTCCAGATTGGTCTGCAAGCCAAGATAGCCGGTCTCCCCGGTCACGGTGATGTAGTTGCCGTCGTAGGTAAGAAAGTAAAAGTTGGCAAATCCGGTATCCTGCTGCGCTTGCTTGATATACGCCTGAATTTCGTCTTCATCCGAGGTGTTTTCCAGAAAGCCGTTGTACAGATGCAGATAGGTCACATTTTTGCGCACCATCTCTTTTAGCATATTGTTGGATTTATGCAGCACCTCTTCCAGATGCAAGGTGCTTTCCTGATAGATGGTCTGCGACACAAACGAGATGTACCGCACGCTGAGCCCGACTGCCAGTAAAACCAGCAGAAGGATGGCGGCAGCAGCAGAGAGCCACTTTTGCCGAGGATGGCAGCTCCGTTTTGGTTTACGCTTTTCGTCTGCCATTCCGCTCACCTCAGTGTCATGTAGTTTTCAGGCTCTGCAAGCGCTGCGCCGCCGCCGGAAACATGATCGCGCCATGTGTTTTTCACCCATGTATCTTCGCCCGCAGACGTACCGCTTCCGCTTGCAAGCAGCGCTTCCATCTGCTTTTCCGCTGCCAGACAGGTCACAGTAACGGTGTCGTCATCCCGCAGCGGCTGCCCATTGCGGGTGATACCGGTCAGGGTATAGCTGCCGCTTGCCTCCTTTACCTCCACGGCAATACCGCTGACCACCGGCAGAGAACCACGGTTGAAGGGCACAAAGCCGCCCTCGCAGCCTTCCACAAAGGCGCGGACAACTTCTTTCAACTCGGCACCGGTCATGGTGCGCTGGCGGGACATCAGACCGTTCGGCATGATCATGGAAGCTGCCATCTTCTGGTTATAATCCGCCTGCAGCACACTGCCGGTAAAGCTGTTTGCGGTGGCAAGCAGCACATCCGTGCCGTAAACGCCGCGCAGCGTGTTTGCCATAACCGAGAAGGCAGCGTTGCCGCCGTTTGCGTGGAACACGTTGGAATAGCTCTTCCCGCTGGTCAGCACGGGCTCGTCCGCAGCAGGCTCCTCTTCGGCAAGAAGCTGCGCATTGAATGCCCGGTAAGCCTGTTTTGCCGTGTACTCGCCCGCGATCATTTTGGAGACAACATCCTTGGAAACGGCAAAGAAATCGTTGGAGGCAATGCGGATATACATGTGGTTTTCTTCCACCACATCGCGCACGTCCTTCATGTACTCGGTCAGGCGCAGGGGGACGTTCTGGCTGTAGCTCAGCACGTCCTGTCCGTCAGAGATAATGCGGTTCTGCGCCTCCTCGGAGAGCATAACGTTCAGCACCTTCATGGCTTTTTCGCGGCGCGCGGTGTCCTGCTCCAGATCCCGGTTCAATGCAACTTGGAAATACGGGGTGGTCATGATCCACTGTTCGCCGTTCTGGCTGAAGAAGGGCAAAAAGGTCGTGTCGATGCCCTCATCCTGAAACATCTTCACACCGGCAGAGCTGCCAAAGTACATGGCAACCTCTCCGTTCCGGAACATCCCGGTCACATCGTCGTAATTCAACGCAAGATCGTCTGCCGTAAGGTGGGTATCCTGAATGAACTGCGCCATCCGCTCAAAGGCACCCGGCCACACGGCATCGTCCAGACCCACCCGCACGGTGCTGGCGGGGTCGCTGTAAGCGGTGCGCCACTTGCGCCCTTCCGTCGTGGTAAGCTCGGCAGCGGAAAGCCCCTGCAGGGTCTCCATGCAGGTGTAGTCGTAGGTATAGTCGGCGGTAAAACCGCGAATGCCCAGCGCTTCAAACGCCTGACAGGCAGAAACAAAGCTTGCGTAATCGGTGGGCAGCGGGATATCGTACTGCTCAAAAAGGCTGCGGTTGACCACAAAGCCGTGGGCATCCGCACAGACCGGCAGCCAGTTCACACTGCCGTCCTCATTTTTAAAGCTGTTGAGGTAGGTGTTGTACACAGCGCCCGCCTCGTTGGTCATGGCAAGGTTCATCAGGCTGTCCTTCAGGGGTGCAGCATCGTGCAGCGAGAACCGGCAGCAGGTGATGATATCCGGCAGACCGCCGTTCTGCTGCAAAAACTTTTAAAAATCCAAATCGTTGTTGCCCACGATGAACTCAATGTTCACATCCGGCAGCTGGGACTGCACATAGGGTGCATAGGTTCCGTACAGGCTGGTGCTCCACAGATACACCTGAATGGTCTGGGCGTCCTCCTGCTTTTCCACCTGTTCCGGGCTTTTTGCGCCGCAGCCGGTCAGTAGGGACAGCCCCACCACCAGCGCCAAAAGCGCAGAAATAAGGCGGTGCCGTGTTCTTTTATTCATCAAATAATTCTCCTCACAACTCTTGGGCAGCTGCCGCTTTGCGGCAAAACTGCTATGGCCTGCTGCTTATACATCACCGCCCGCAAGAGTGTGCGCTGTAAAACCCGCCCACGGAAATGATGCCGCAATTTTTGCGTGCTTCCTGTTTTGCACTGCCCCTTTCCCGCGAAAAGGCACAGCACAAGAGAGATATAAAAATATTTTACCATTATCAGGAAGAATTTTCAATCAATTTTCACATATTTATTCACAAAAAAACACGCGCGTCCGATTTCTTTGCGGCAGTGAATGCGTCTTTTTGCAAAAGGCAGGCAAAAAAGCAATCATTAGTGCTTGTCAAAAAAGTCGCCGGGGAAGCCCTCCAAAACAGGAAGATTCCTCGGCAGCATTCGTTTAAAGGAACCACCATCCTGCTCCAACTGCACGTCTCCATTCAGCAAAGCGGAGAGCTGCTTTTATCCCGTTCTCCGCTCTTTGTCCTTATTTTATCTGCGGTGCATCCTTTTGCTGCTGGGTGGATCTCAGATTTTAGCGGATGGTTCTGCGAAGCCATCCGTTTTTTCTTATTCAGATTGCATTTTTTCTGTTTTCTCTTGACGATGCCCCGCTAATGGAGTAGGATTGTGCTGCAAAAACGAATTGCAAAAGAGGAGTTCTAAATGCAAATCAGCCTTTTATTGATGCAGCAGATCGCGCAGCTATTTCTGATTCTGCTGATGGGATATGCCGTTGTAAAAACCGGCTTGTTGAAGGCATCGGACAGTAAGGTGCTGTCTGTGGTCTTTGTCTATCTGGTCATGCCCTGTGTCGTTCTGAACGCCTTTCAGATCAAGGATACTCCGGAGATCCGCACCGGGCTGCTTTATTCCATGGGCATCGCCGTTGGAATGCACGTTGTATTTCTGCTTCTGAATGCACTGTTCCGCAAATTTCTCAAGCTGGACGCTGTGGAGCAGGTCAATATCATTTACAGTAATGCCGCCGCGCTGGTCATTCCCATTGTGCAGGCCCTGCTGGGGGAGGAATATGTTGTCTACTCCTGCGCCTTTGTCATTGTACAGCTGGTACTGCTCTGGACCCATGCAAGCGCCTGCCTGCAGGGGTCTGCCCGGCTGGAATGGCGCAAGCTTCTTACCAATGTCAACCTGATCGCCATTGCAGCCGGTGCTCTGCTGTACCTGCTGCACGTCTCGCTGCCTGCCCCGATCACCAGCACACTGAGCAGTGTCGGCAATATGATCGGCCCCATGGGAATGCTGCTGGCAGGCATGGCCATTGCGGAAGTGCCCCTTAAAAAGGTTTTCTGCACCCCGCGCAACTATCTGCCGGTATTTCTGCGTCTGCTGGGTGTTCCGCTGGTCATCGTTCTGCTGCTTTGGGCAGTTCACGCATCCCTTTGGATCCCGGACGGCAAGTCCATCTTGATGACGGTCTACCTTTCTGCCATTACCCCCGCCTGCGCAACGGTCACCTCCATGGCACAGCTCTATGACCGGGATGCTTCTCATTCCAGCGCGATCTATGTCCTGAGCACGCTGCTTTCCATCCTGACCATGCCGCTGATGATCGGGTTGTTTGAGCTGTTGCTCTGAAATACGGAAAAAGGCCGTCCGGCACCGTAGCTGGGCTGCCTTTACAACTACAAGGATGTGTCTCTATGAAACTACTCAAACAATTCATTCAGCAGGAAACGGTCCTCACCGCAGCCGCTGTGCTGGCCGTTGTCTCCGCCTTCTTTGTTCCGCCGGATGCGCAGTATCTCGGCTATATCGACCTGCGCACGCTGGCGATTTTGTTTTCCCTGATGACGGTCATGGCCGGGCTGCGGCGGCAGGGCTTTTTTGATGGACTGGGACGGGCATTGCTGTCCCGCACCCACAGCACCTTTCAGCTGACGCTGGTACTGGTCGGGCTGTGCTTTTTTGGAAGCATGTTCATCACCAACGATGTTTCCCTGCTGACCTTCGTTCCCTTTACGTTCGTGGTCCTGAGCCGTCTGGGAGCGGATGTCCGCCGCTCCCTTCTGATCCCGGTGGTCTGTATGCAGACCATTGCGGCAAACCTTGGCAGTATGCTGACCCCCATCGGCAACCCGCAGAACCTCTATCTTTACGGAAAAAGCGGTATGAGCATCGGGGGATTTGTGCTTCTTATGCTGCCCTACACACTGGTCTCTCTGCTCCTGCTGCTGGCTTGGGCAGCGCTGGTCTGCCGGAAAGCCTCTGCCGCCCTCTCCGTGGACGAGCTTGTTTCTTCTGCATCTCAGGGGAATCAGAAGATCATCCTGCTGTATCTGGTGCTGTTTACCGTCTGCCTGCTGTCCGTGATCCGGGTGCTGCCCTATGGCATTGCCTTTGCCGCTGTGCTCGTCTGCGCCCTTTTTGCAGACCCACGCACCTTACGGACGGTGGACTATTCCCTGCTTTTGACCTTTGTGGCCTTTTTCATCTTCATTGGCAATCTGGGGCGCATTCCAGCCTTTTCCGGCTGGCTGCAGGAGTTTCTGACCGGCCGGGAAGTGCTGGTGGCAGTTCTTGCTTCGCAGGTCACCAGTAATGTTCCCACCGCCCTGCTGCTGTCCGGGTTCACGGCAGAGACACAAGCCCTCATCATCGGCACCAATCTGGGAGGTCTTGGCACTTTGATTGCATCCATGGCCAGTCTTATTTCCTACCGGCAGATCGCACGGGAGCTGCCACAGGGGAAGAAGCAGTATTTTGGGCTGTTCACCCTGTCCAACCTGATCTTCCTTGCGATCCTGCTGGGCGTGTGGTTCTTGCTCCGCTGAGCGTGGCAGATGGCTTATGGTTTTTCTATAAAGCTAAAAAGGGAGTTCCGTCACGGACGAAGGTCCGGGCAGAGCTCCCTTTGCGTTTATCTTATGATACCTTACTCGCCTTCCGGCTCTTTGCAAACATCCACCCAGCCCTCGGCTCCGGCGGCTGCTTCCAGCTCCTGCAAGGTCAGCTTGACGGCGGTGTGACCGTTGCCCGCCGCCGGGTAGACGGTGTCGAACTTGCGCAGGCTCTCGTCCAGATAGACCGCCACGCCCTCGTTCACTCCAAAGGGGCACACACCGCCGGGGGCATGACCCACATAGGCTTCCACCTCATCGTAGGGGATCATTTTAGCCTTGATGTGGAACAGACTCTTGTACTTGTGGTTGTCCAGCTTTGCCGTGCCCTCGGTGACGATGAGCACCGGCTTTTCGCCCTGCAGAACCGACAGCGTTTTGGCAATGCTGGCAGGCTCTACGCCCAGTGCGTGAGCTGCTTCCGCCACGGTTGCCGAGGACTCGTTCAGCACAATAACATGGTCTCCCAGACCTTTTTCTTCCAGGTCTGCTTTTGCTTTTTCAAAGGATATTTTCCCACTTCTCCGCTCTTATTCGGTAATGGCCCAGACCCGTGCGGGCAGACCGGTTGCACCTTCAATGCGGGGATAAGAAACGATGACCACCGCACCGGCAGGCTGAACTTTATCCAGATTTGCAAGCACCTCCACCTGCAGCTTGTCGTTGTTCAGAACATAACGCTCGCAGGCAAGGTCGCCCTTTTCCTCCGCCACCGCAGAGGAATCAGTATCCAGCGTTTCGTGGCCGTTGGCGGCGGCGTTGCGCACCTTGTAGATATACTCCAATGCTTCCAGCGACCAGCCGGGGGCATTTTCTTTGCCCTCTGCGTCGATGCCGGACAGCGCATCCATATCCGGCCACTTCTTATACCAGTCGCTGCGCAGAGCCACCAGCGCACCATCCGGGATAGGACCGTACTTTGCTTCATAGGCCTTGATGTCCTCCACCGTCACAGCGTAGCGAGGGTCTTTCTTGGCCTGCTGGGAAATATCGATGACCACCAGCGGGAAGATCAGGTCGTTCACATCATACTTTTCGGACAGCGCTTTGCCCTTGATGAAGTGCCCCGGGAAGTCGATATGGGTACCGAACTGTCCGGGGAATTTGAAGGTCTGGATCAGGCATTCCAGTTCCGGCTTGCCCCAGTCCCACACGGTCTTTGCCAGCTCCACAGAGCCTTCCGGGATGCCGGACCAGTAGGGGCTTTCGTTGTTCAGCGAGTGAGAAAGTTCCACCCAGCGATATTTTTTAGCATCCTTCAGTGCGTTCCACAGTTTATAATCAGCCATTGTCGGTTCTCCTTTTATTGTGACGATGTATGTTCGGGCACTTCTCCCAGACAACGGCATCTTCCTGTTTTTTCTCAGTCTGTCTGCCGGGAATTTGTCTGGGAGCAGCGCATTCGCCCGGGTAGTCTGTGCCGGGCATCTGCTGTATGTTTCATCTGTCTGCGCTCCCTTCCTTGTGTTGGGGATAGTATAAACCCATTTTCTCACAATGTCAATAGGTTTATACTATCAAAGACTTCCCCGGCAAACGACAGGTCAGCAAACCGTTCGCCCTTGCAATAGCGTTTCGTCATCCCCTTTCCCTTTTATCGCAGCTCTTCCAGCAGGGCGGTGCAGCCCTCCAGCACATCCTGCCATGTGGCTTCAAAATCCCCGGTGTACCACGGGTCTGCCACATCGCCGGGGCGACTGGTGTGATCCATCAGCAATGAGACCTTATGCTCCGGGTCACTGCCCACAAACCGCACCATATTCCGCAGGTTGTTGCGGTCCATGGCGATGAGATAATCGTAGGTCTCATAGTCCCGCCGGGTCATCTGCCGGGCGGTCTTGCCTGCACAGCAGATGCCATGCTCAGCCAGCTTGCGCCGGGCAGGCGGATAGACCGGGTTGCCGATTTCCTCGGTGCTTGTGGCCGCCGAGGCGATTTCAAACTGTGCGGAAATCCCCGCCTTTTCCACTAAGTCCTTCATCACAAATTCCGCCATAGGGCTGCGGCAGATATTGCCGTGGCAAACAAACAAGATCTTCTTCATCTTACTCTCCCAGCACCTCGCCCAGTGCCAGAACAGCGTTGCGGACGCACTCCGGGCACGGGCACAGCGGTGCGCCGTTCTCTATCCCCTTCAGATCTTTGCAGATGGTAGCACCGCATTTTTCCTGAAAGTTTTGCAGCAGCTCCTTGGAAATGCGGGGTGTGCCCTTGCCGTCGGTGACGATGCCCGCCACCATCACAGCGCCGATCAGTGCGCCGCAGGTGCTCTCCATGCAGCCCATGCCGGCGGCATAGCCTGCGCCCAGCTTCATCAAGGTGTCGGCATCCACCGGCAGCTTGTCCTCAAATGCCTTCATCACCGCCTGTGCACAGTTGCACTGTCCAGTAGCTTTCCATGCGGCAGCCTGTGCCGCCCGTTCTTCGATGTTCATTTTAAAGTCCTCTTTCTTTGATGAATCGTAGTTTATTCGACATTATCATAAAATTCCTGTAACACTGTTGCCAATTCCTCCGGAGATTCTATGTTTGCTTCATGACCTGCTTTCAGAAGTTCATGGAAGTGGGAATCGCTCAAATAACTGGCAAGTTCCTTTGAGGATTTTTTATTTGCGTTGTCCTTTTCGCCGCAAACGATCAATACAGGACAAGACACCTTACACAATGAATCTCTGAAATCCAATTCTGCCATCGTGCCGCACAAACTGATCACATCTGCTTTTTTGAATCCAAATTGCTTGAACGTTGCATTTGGCATAAAGCGGAACAGCACATTCTGGAATTTCAATAATTTTTTAGGCATTTTGTATTGTGCCGCAATTAACACAAGCGCCTTTACTTTATCCGGATGGTCTATTGCATAATTAAGTGCCAAAACAGCACCCAGAGAGAGCCCACATAAAACGATTTCGTCATTTTTCTTATTGCACTCTTCTGAGAATGCAGTATACAGCTCCCTATAGGTGGCCGCTTTTCCTTCCAGCATCTCTGCCAAGCTCAAGCTGGCGCTTCTATCCGAGACCGTCGTTTCTTTTATCACTCTATCCCAACTGTCTGGTTTTTGTCCTAATCCATGTAAGTATAAATACTTCATCTACTTTTTACCATCATCGTTTTTCCTTTTTTCTTCATACGTCCTGCTGCTTTTCCAGTGCTTCAAAGTGATACCGGGGCTTGCCTTTGCTCTTTTTGCCGTACTCGATGGCTTCTTTAGGGCAATAGCAGATGCACGCCATGCAGTGGGTGCAGTTTTTGCCCCAGACCGGTTTGCCGTTTTCCAGACGGATGTTGTTCAGAGGGCACAACTCCACGCACTTACCGCAGCCGATGCAGGCGTCCATTGCCCGGAAGGCATCGGCTTTTACAAAGAAGCGATAGAACACCGGGTTTACCGGGCCGCTCATAAGGCGGTCGTAGAGGATCTCTCTCGGCGGAGGAAACTCCTGCCCGGCTCTGAGCTGGGTCAGCACCTTTTGAAGTGCAGGCTCTGCCTGCGCCACGATGCTCCGTGCCTGCTCATTCCGGGGTGCATTGAACATGGCAATGTAGTTTTCCGGCATGATGATCTGGGCTGTCCCCATATACTGCAGCTGCTTTTGCGCCGCAAGCTGCCGGTTATAGCCTGCTGCATTGCCAATTTCGCTGCCGCAGTCCATCACAAACCAGATGCGCTCTGCCCCGGTCAGCGCGGTCTTGCCCAGCCACTCCGACACCACCCGGGGGATGCGCCATGCGTAGGTAGGCGTTACCAGCACCACGTCCCGCCCGGTCTGCACCGGGGCAGTATCCCCTGCCTTGATGCAGGCGTTCAGGTCGTAAAGCGGCATCTCCAACCCTTCGGCAATGCGCCGCGCCAGATACCGGCTGTTGCCGGTTCCCGTAAAATAAAGTACCATGGCTGCTCCCTCGTTTTTTGTGTGGTTTTCAGTTGCCTGTCTGCCCGGCAAACTGGATTTTTTCACTTCTTCGTCTTAGGCGCAATAAGCAGCATGACTGTCATAAGAATATATAAACCATACAGTAACCAAGTAATGGTATTGTTCCAAGGAAAGCTCATTTCTGGATGGTTCAATGCAAACACTATAAATGCAATAGCTATAATCAGCATTATTAAACCGAGAATCCTTGATATACGCTTTTTCATGCAAAGCACCTCCTTGTCAAACTGGAATTTTACAGGGTATGAATGATATGAGAAGCAAGTTCTGCATTTTCTTTGTCTACAAAAATCTCTGTAATATACTGAGGCTTTATTCCAAAAGTCCCGATTTGTGCTCGCATCCGTGTTGCGTCAAAAACACTTCGCTGATTCACATCTTTGGTTTTGCAATAGCATTTGATTCCAGCCGCTGTCAAAGCATCTGTAATACGGTGGCAATAGGTTGAATCCGAAACCGTTGCTACCTGTGACTTGAAGAATCGTTCCAGCATGGTGAACCTCCTATGCAAAAAAGTTGGACGATGAGTACTTGATGAACCAACGTAGCAAATTCCGAGTTGTCGAGTTCAGTATACCACACTTAACAGCATTGTAAAAGAGAATATGTACGCCGCCCGCAGGCGGCGAAAGTCAGTCCGGGGGAAATTCCAGTTCGGC